>Ga0209745_1001071_pt1 | contig 16425 bp, 16 predicted proteins | sample BarGraNGADG00312_FD_184495 | JGI IMG/M metagenome (GOLD analysis project Ga0209745, IMG submission 184495) | Arctic peat soil microbial communities from Barrow, Alaska - Barrow Graham LP Ref core NGADG0004-312 (SPAdes) (version 2) | ecosystem: Environmental > Terrestrial > Soil > Wetlands > Peat... | reverse complement strand
CTCTCTGTCGGGCAGGCGCGCGGCGCCGTGCTCGTCGCCGCCGCGCTGGCCGGCATTGAGTGCTTCGAGTATGCGCCGTCGCGGGTCAAGCAGGCGACCTGCGGTTACGGGCGCGCCGACAAGGCTCAGATACAGCGGATGGTGAAGGCGATCCTGCGCCTGAAAGAGATTCCGACGCCCGATCACGCTGCTGACGCGCTTGCCGTGGCGATCTGTCACGCGATGGCGTCTCCGCTCGAGAGGCTCGCGGGATGATCGCGCGGCTACGCGGAAAGCCTGTCGGGCGCGGGGCGGAGGGGTTGATTCTGGACGTGAACGGAGTCGGCTACCTCGTGCACGCGACTCCACGTGCCCTGGCCAAGGCCGGCGGCGCCGAGCTGACGGTCGAGACCTACCTGCACGTGCGCGAGGATGCGCTCTCGCTCTACGGCTTCGCCGACGGCGAGGAGCGTGAGCTCTTCATCCAGCTCCTCTCGGTCTCGGGAATCGGGCCCAAGGTGGCTCTGGCGATCGTGTCGGGCTCGACGCCGGCGGAGCTCAGGCGCGCGATCGCGCGCGAAGACACCGCTCGCTTCCAGGCCATTCCGGGCATCGGCAAGAAGACGGCGCAGCGCGTCGTGCTGGAGCTGAAAGAGAAGCTGACCGGAAGCCAGCTGGTGCCCTACGGCGATGCCGGCTCCGACAAGCACCTGGTCGCGCGCGAGGCGCTGGTCGAGCTCGGCTATACGATCGTCGAGGCCGAGCAGGCGCTGGCCCGGGTCGATCCCGAGCTGCCGCCCGAAGAGCGCGTGCGCCTGGCACTGAGCGGCGTGAGATGAGCGAGACCTTCCTGACACCCACGATCAAGCCCGAAGACGACGACATCGAGCGCTCGTTGCGTCCGCGCAACCTGGGCGAGTTCGTCGGCCAGGCGCGGATCAAGGAGCCGCTGGCGATCTCGCTCAAGGCGGCGCAGCGAAGGGAGGAGGCGCTCGACCACGTCCTGCTCGTCGGCCCGCCGGGGCTTGGCAAGACCTCGCTCGCCTTCATCGTGCGCGAGGAGCTCGGCGTCGGCATCCGCTGCATTGCCGGCCCGGCGCTCGAGCGCAAGGGCGACATCGCGGCGATCCTGACCAGCCTCGAGTCGCGGGACGTCCTCTTCATCGACGAGATCCACCGCTTGAACCACGCGGTCGAAGAGATCCTCTACCCGGCGCTCGAGGACTTCCGCCTCGACATCGTCGTCGGTCAGGGGCCGGCGGCCCGCACGCTGACGCTCGACCTGCCGCACTTCACCCTGGTCGGCGCGACCACGCGAACCGGCCTCCTGACGACGCCGCTGCGCGATCGCTTCGGCATGACCTTCAGGCTCGACTACTACGAAGCCGACGATCTGGCCACGATCGTGCGCCGCTCGGCTCGCATCCTCGGCGTCGAGATCGAGCTCGAAGCATCGAGCGAGATCGCAGCTCGCTCGCGCGGCACGCCGCGCATAGCCAACCGCATCCTGCGGCGCGTTCGCGACGTGGCCGAGGTGCGCCATCAAGGAGTTGTCACCACGGCGATCGCAGGCGAGGCGCTCGAGCTTCTGGAGGTCGACGAGGTCGGGCTCGAGCACACCGATCGCGAGCTCTTGCGGGCGATCGTCGAGCGCTTCGACGGCGGACCGGTGGGGCTGTCGACGCTGGCGGTCGCGCTCGGCGAGGAGCCCGACACAATCGAAGACGTCTACGAGCCCTTCCTGCTGCAGCTGGGCTTTATCCAGCGCACCAACCGCGGTCGCATCGTCACCAAGTCGGGGTTGGCGCACATCGGCGCTTCTGCGGCGGCCGAAGACAAAAGTCTGTTCTAGCGACGAGTCGCTCCCCGTGGGTCGCTTATTCGTAGGTGGACGCCTTCAGTTCTCTGTCGTATCGGTCCAGCCGAAGATACGGCTGTTACGTGATTGTTCCTGTTAGTTTGCTCTTCGCTCGAGGGGGGTTCTTGACGCAATCGAGAGAAGATGATGTTCGACGATCGATCGGCAACTGAGCGAAGCGAGCCGTGAGATCGCTTTCTTTCATAGAACATGATCGTGAAGCCGACGTCCTCGTGGTCACCAACATGTGGCCCGATCGCGATCGTCCGGTCTGCGGAATCTTCGTCAAGCGGCAGGTGGAGCCGCTACGAGCGGCCGGAACTCGTTGCGATGTTCTTTATCTCCGTGGTTACGGGTCGAAGATCGCGTATCTCTCTGCGGCCCTACGATTCCTAGCCGCGAACATCTCGTGGCGAAAAAAGTATCGGCTGGTACATGTGCACTCGGGCGGAACCAGTCTCTCCGCTCGGTTCTTCCTGGCGTCGCCGATGCTCGTCACGTTTCACGGTGACGACGTCCTGGGAGACAGGCGAGGCGATGGGACGATCTCTCTTTACAGCAGGCTTCGATCCTCGGTCATACGTGCCAACTCCGTTCTATTCACCGCCACTATCACTCAATCAAAGGAAATGCATGAAAGACTTCCGCGCGCCGCGCGTCGCAACGACACGGTCATAGCCTGCGGAGTTAGCACCGGCCTGTTTCGTCCGATGGAACGTGCCGAAGCGAGGAAACAGCTCGGATGGAGTCAGTCCGAGCGCGTCGTTCTCTTCGCGGCTACCTTTCCCGACGCAGCGCGCAAGCGGCTTTGGCTTGCAGAGGCGGCCGTCGCCTACGCGAGCTCCCGCATCGGCCCTATTCGGCTCTACATATCTGGAACGACGCCACCCGACGAGATGCCGCTGCTCATGAACGCAGCCGATTGTCTCGTCCACACTTCGTCTGTAGAGGGAGCGCCTGTCGTTGTGAGGGAGGCTCTGATGTGCAATCTGCCGATCGTGGCGACGCCGTCCGGCGATATCGCGGAACAACTTGCCGGGGTCGATTGCTCCTACCTTTGCGTTCCAGATCGCGAGGCGCTCGGGTTAGCGTTGATCGATTGCCTAAGCAGGGAGAGCCGCTCGAACGGTCGCGAGTGCCGGGCGGAGAAGGTGTCTGCGTCGGTAGAGGCCGCGCGTATTCTCGACCTGTATGCGAAACTGACAGCGCCCCGGCGTCTTCGGGCGAAGGGGTGAATGCTGTTCTCGCGGGAGATCTCTTCGCAGGCGATCGTGAGAAGTCCGCCGCGATGCGTCTCGCTACTATCGCAGTTGTGAGAGCGCGTTATCCCGTCGCGCTGTTGTTGATAGCCGGAGCGTTACTCGGCGGTCCGTCGGCTCTCGGCTCGAGCGTGTCGTCCAACCCCCTTGCGGGCGCCAGGCTCTTCGTCGATCCGGGCTCGAATGCGGCTCGCCAGGTCGCCGAGTGGCGGGCGACTCGCCCCGAAGACGCGGCGCAGATGGAGAAAATCGCCTCGACCTCGCAGGCCGACTGGTTCGTAGGCGATTCCGGGGCGGCGTTCAGGCGCGAAGTCGCGGCGCGCACCCGAAAGATCGTCCGGGCGAGGGCTCTGCCGGTCTTCGTGCTCTACAACATCCCCAGGCGCGACTGCGGCGCGTACTCGGCGGGCGGGGCAAGGAGCGGAGCCGCCTACAAGCGCTGGATCTCCGACTTCGCCGCCGGCGCCGGCAGGCGCAAGCTGGCGGTGGTGATCGAGCCGGACGCGCTCGCCGGGCTCGACTGCCTCGGGCCTGCGGCTCGTACGGCCAGATACGCGCTGATTCGCTACGCGGTAGAGCGGATTGCCACGAATCCGCGCGCTGCTATCTACCTCGACGCCGGCAACTCCGACTGGCAATCGCCGGCGGTCATGGCCAAGCGGCTGCGCAGGGCCGGAATTGCCAAGGCGCGAGGCTTCGCGCTCAACGTCTCGAACTACCAGACGACTACGGCGAGCGTCGCGTACGGGAACCGGCTTGCGCGCCTGCTCGGACGCAAGCACTACGTGATCGACACGAGCCGCAACGGTCTCGGTCCCTGGGACGGCCCGGAGTACTGGTGCAACCCGCCCGGGCGAGCACTGGGTCAACGCCCCGGCGTCAAGACGGCCTCGCCTCTCGCCGACGCCTACCTCTGGATCAAGCTGCCCGGCGAGTCGGACGGCGCCTGCAAAGGCGGACCGTCTTCCGGCTCGTGGTGGCCGGAGTACGCGCTTGGGCTGGCCGAGCGCGCCAGGTGGTAACGATCGACCGGCGGGTCGATGTGATTGAAACGAGCTTTATGCGCCGAACCGTAGCCCGCGCCACGACGGCACAGGCGCCAGCTCGAGCAATGTCCGATCGCCGTAGGGATCGCGGTAGCCGAACTCGGCCTGGTCGTCGTCCCAGGCGACCTCGAGCAAGCCCTGTTTGACGCGGTGGTCGAGCCAGGCCCCGCGGAAGACGAGCTTGCGTAGCCAGTAGACGAGCGATTCTCCGTTCACGAGCGAGATTCGCTCCCAGTTCTCGATCAGATAACGACCGAGGTCGCTGCGCGGCTCGGAGATCTGTCCGATCGGGCTGGCCACGAGTTCGACCAGGTCGGCCGTCTCGTCCTCGCTCAGGTCGTTTCCGCCCACGAACTCCAGCCGCACCGCGGCGGCGGTCACACGCTCCTCGAAATCGCTACTGCCGAAGGAGAAGCGATAGTCGAGGAACTCGACGACGTAATCATTGCCGGAGCGGTAATTGGGTTGTCGTGCCACATGGCCAGGATAGCCCCGGGCCGGTTTCTGAAAGACGATTAAGACTGCTCGCCGCCTTTAGGGTTTCTTTACAGACGGCTTCTACGGTAATCAGCGAGAGCAGGTTTTTAGAACGGCGTTACGTGATGTACGGATCCTTGTAGCAACTGAGAGCACGACTTACCGAACAACCTCCGAAGCGGAACAACACACCGGACGGAGCCTAACCCGGAGGGCTCCGTCCGGTTCTTCTTTTCTCTCTCATCTATTCACGCGTGAGCGACGCCGAGCCAGTGACGATTGGGCGCGTCGGTTGAGCTCGTCTGCTGTCCGGCCCTGGGCCTAGCGTTCTCTTCCCATGCAACAGGGAAGTTGGACGATCGAGCCCGCCGATTTGCACGAAGTGCGAAAGCTGGCGCACGAGCTCGAGCTGAGCGACCTGACCGCCTCGGTGCTCGTTCGCCGAGGCCTTGCAGATCCCGAGCTGGCGCGTGCATTTCTCGCCGCCGAGGCGCCGGGGCACGACCCCTTCGCGCTCGGTGACATGACCCAAGCCGTACAGCGCATTCGCGCCGCGGTGACGGCCGGAGAGAAAATCTGCGTGCACGGCGACTACGACGTCGACGGGGTCTCGGCGACGGCGCTCGCTGTGATCCTGCTCAGAGAGCTCGGCGCCGAGGTGAGCTGGGCGCTGCCGAACCGCTTCGATGAGGGCTATGGGCTGACTCCGGGGATGCTCGAGCGGCTCGCCGGTGACGGCTGCTCGCTTGTTCTCACGGTCGACTGCGGCATCACGGCGATCGACGAGGTGGCCAAGGCCGCCGAGCTGGGGCTGGAGGTGATCGTCACCGACCATCACCGGCCGGGGGAGCGGCTGCCCGATTGTCCGGTCGTGGCGCCGCGTCCTTCGAGCTATCCCTTTGCCGGGCTTTGCGGAACCGGCGTCGTCTACAAGCTGGGGGAGGCGCTGTTCGGCGCCGACTCGGAGTTCCTGCGCGACCAACTGGATCTCGTCTGTCTGGCCACCGTCGCCGATGTCGTGCCGCTCGTCGACGAGAACCGCTGGCTTGTCGCGGCCGGGCTGAAAAAGCTGGGCCGGACTACCCGGCCGGGCTTGCGCGCGCTGATGCGCACCTCAGGCGTCGACGCGGCGACGATCGAGACGGGCCAGATCGCCTTTCGCCTGGCGCCGCGCATCAACGCCGCCGGCCGGCTCGGTCATCCGGACCTGGCGCTCGAGCTCCTGCTCGGCGAGGACGACGAGGAGGCATCCCGGCAGGCGCGCAAGCTCGAGGAACTGAACCGCGAGCGCCAGGTGATCGAGGACGGGATTCTGCGCGCGGCGGTTCAGCAGGTCGAATCCTGGCCCGAGTCGAAGCGGAGCCGGCGCGCCTACGTGATCGCCGGCGAAGACTGGAACGAGGGCGTGATCGGCATCGTCGCCTCGCGGCTGGTGGAGCGTTTCTCGCGCCCGGTGGTGCTCGTCGCCGGCTCGAGCGGCGACTGGAAGGGATCGGGTCGCTCGATCCCGGCCTTCGACCTGCACGGCGGCATCGTCGCCTGCTCGAGCCTGCTCGAGCGCTTCGGAGGTCACCGCGCTGCAGCCGGGTTTTCGATCCGTCCCGAGCAGCTCGAGGAGTTCAGCGAGGCTTTCACCGTTCATGCCAGCGAGGTACTGACCGACGCCGACCTCGTGTCGGTCACGAAGGTCGATGCGATCGTTCCGCCGCAGACGAAGCTGACACTCGAGCTCTGCCAGGAGCTGGAGCGGTTGGCCCCCTTCGGGCTCGGCAACCCGGGCGTGCTCCTGATCGCTCCCGGCTGCGAGCTGAGCGACTTGAGCAGCTGCGGCGAGGGCAAGCACCTACGCTTCCGTGTCCGCCTCGACGGCTGCGACGCGGGCAGCGCCATCGCCTTCGGAATGGGGAAACAGCTCGATCGCCTGCGCCGCGTCGGTCGCTACGACCTAGCCTTCCGGCTCGAGGCGAACCGCTGGAACGGCACTGTCACACCGCAGCTTCAGGTCAGGCGGGTATTCGACGAGGCGCCTCGCTACGAGGAGTTGCGCGACCGCCTCGTCGCCAGTTGGCGCGCGGGTGAGGAGAGCTGGGACGATGAGACGTGCACGATATTCAGCGAGGCGGGCTTGCTGGAAGAGAGCGCCGGTCGCGGCAGCTTGCTCGAGTCGGAAACGTTCAGAGCCCTGCTCGTCGAAGACGAGCAGGGCTTAGTCGCTGCATCAGCAACGAGAGTCTGACAACTTTCGTTGGAGAAAGGCGCCGCCGCGACCGACATGGCGGGCGCGGCTCTCATAGCGCTCGCCCTCACTCCGCAAAACTCCAACGGTCAGCTCGCATCGGTACCAGGAGTAGGCGGTGAACAAGCGCCAAGGGCGCGGTTCATCGTTTCGTTACTCCGCCGACGAAAGTCATGGTGCTCCCCAACGGGGGAGCGGACTTTCGTCGGTCAAAGCTCGTGCCGACAATACACTTAGAAGATGTCCGTTATCGACGCCCTTCAGCGGCACGAGCACCTCGTCGAGGAGCTGCTCGCCGACGTGTCGGCCTACAACCCGAAGGTCGATCGGGATTTGGTTCGCCGTGCCTTCGAGTTCGCCGCCAAGGCGCACGACGGTCAGCAGCGCCGCTCGGGCGAGGAGTTCATCAACCATCCCTTCGGCGTCGCCAAGATCTGCGCCGAGCTCCGGCTCGACGAGCAGACGATTTCCGCCGCGCTCCTGCACGACGTGGTCGAGGACACCGGCGTCTCGATCGCCGAACTCAGAGAGGAGTTCGGCGAGGAGATCGCGCGCCTCGTCGAGGGTGTCACCAAGCTGACCCGGATCCAGTTCCAGAGCCGCGAACAGGCCCAGGCCGAGAACTACCGCAAGATGGTCGTGGCGATGGCGAGCGACATGCGCGTCATCCTGATCAAGCTCGCCGACCGGCTGCACAACATGCGCACGATCGAGTACCTGGGCAAGCAGAAGCAGGTGCAGAAGGCGCGCGAGACGCTCGAGGTTTACGCGCCGCTCGCGCACCGTCTCGGTATCCAAACGCTGAAGTGGGAGCTGGAGGATCTCGCCTTCGAGGTCTTGCACCCCCGCAAGTACTCGGAGATCAAAGCCATGGTCAACGAGCAGCGCTCCGACCGGGAGGCGCACGTGCGCGAGGCCGCCGCTCTGCTCAAGGCCGAGCTCGACAAACTCGCCATTCCCTCCGACATCTCCGGCCGGGCCAAGCACTTCTACTCGATCTACGACAAGATGGCCCGCAAGGGTAAGGAGTTCAACGAGATCTACGACCTGACGGCGATGCGCGTCATCGTCGAGAGCAAGGGCGAGGAGGGCACCCGCGACTGCTACGGAGCCCTCGGCCTGATCCACTCGCTCTGGAAACCGATGCCCGGGCGCTTCAAGGACTACGTCGCGATGGCCAAGGCGAACCGCTACCGGTCGCTGCACACGACCGTGATCGGGCCGGAGGGCAGGCCGCTCGAGATCCAGGTCAGAACGCGCGAGATGCACGAGGAGGCGGAGCTCGGAATCGCCGCCCACTGGCTCTACAAGCGCCAGCGCTCGGCCAAGCTGCAGGAAGAGGAATGGCTGGCCTGGGTCAAGCAGCTCGTGGATTCGCACGCAAGCCCGGCGGGCACCGACACCGGCGAGTTCATGCGCACCTTCCGCAGCGACCTCTTCGTCGACGAGGTCTACGTGTTCACGCCCAAGGGCGAGGTGAAGACGCTGCCCGCCGGCTCGACACCGATCGACTTCGCCTACGCGGTGCACACCGACATTGGTCACCGCACCGTCGGCGCCAAGGTCAACGGGCGCATCGTGCCGCTGCACTACCGCCTGGCGAACGGTGACTTCGTCGAGATTCTCACCTCGCGCTCGCCGCGCGGGCCTTCGCGCGACTGGCTTTCGCTCGCCGTCTCATCGCGCGCCCGCAACAAGATCCGTCACTGGATCAGCTCGCAGACCCGTGGCGAGACCGAGCAGAAGGGGCGCGATTCGCTCGAGCACGCGCTCAAGGCGCAGAACCTTCCCTACCGCCGGTTGGCGGGCTCGTCGCTGCTGGCGCAGGTCATCCGCGAGATGGGCTTCAAGAAGGCGGACGACTTCTACCTGGCGCTCGGCTCGGGCAAGGTGCCGGCCAGCCAGGTGGTCAACAAGGTCATCCAGCGGCTCAAGATCGACGAGGCGGTACCCGAGCGGACGCTACCGGAGCGTAAGTCGCGCACGAGAAGGGCGATCGCCTCCGACAACCTCGGCATCCGCGTGCAGGGAGTGGAGGACCCGAGCGTGCTGCTGCGCCTGGCCAAGTGCTGCAACCCGGTACCGGGCGACAAGATCGTCGGCTACATATCGATGGGCAAGGGCATCACCATCCACCGCGACGACTGCCCGAACGTAAAGGCGCTGCGCCGCAACCCCGAGCGCTTCACCCGGGTGGACTGGGACGGCGGCACAACGCAGTGCTTCCGCGTCCAGATCGCCGTCTCGGCCTGGGATCGCCAGCGCCTGCTCGAGGACGTGGCCCGCACCTTCGCCGAGCACGGTGCCAACATCGTCTCCTACGGCGGCGCGGTCGAAGACCAGCTGGCCAAGAACTGGTACACGGCCGAGCTCGGCGACGTCAAGGCGCTCAAGACGCTTCTGAACGCGCTCAGAAACGTGGACGCGGTCTTCGACGTCTACCGCGTCACACCGTCCTAGCGAGCCGTCGCCGCCTCGGCATGCCGGCGGTACGAGTTAAACGTATGCGGAAACGGTGCGAAACCGGCGCGAATCAGGTGCATTTGCTGCGTGGGCTCTCGCTAATTTAGAACGACCCCGCGGGCGGGTGGCTCGGTGGCGGGCGAAGAAGGTGGTCCCGTCAGGCACCGCTAGGTCGGTCACAGCGAGCCTTCTCCCGAACGACTGGCGGACTCCTTTAACTCCACGAACAAGACGTGCGTTGGCGTGTCTCCGATGTTCTCGCCGCTGTGAGTCTGAGCGTCGAGCCAGCGCACCTCGCTGCGCCGGATGGCGACATCGCGAGTCTCGCCGTCGGGCCGATCAGGCGTCGTTCGAAGTCGCTCAGGGTGTACATGACACTATCGGGATGCTCGTGCGGGCTTGTCCTCTGGCCAGGTTCGTCGCGGTATTCGAGTACCCGCACGCTTTCGTTCTCGAAGATGACCTTGTACTTGTCGGGGTCCGTAAGCGTTGGCTCAGCCATTCTCTGTCCCCCCTTGGCGCTCGCATCATTCGTTGCCGATTACGCGTAGCGGAAAACACGCCACCCGACGGGCGCGCCTCGGCAGCGCCGACTTCGCTCAGCCGCGGATGATTCCGAGCACCTCGCCGCGCTTCTCTTCCATCAGCTCGGAGGAGAGTGCCTCGAGGTTGAGGCGGAGCAGCGGCTCGGTGTTCGAGGGACGGACGTTGAAGTGCCAGTCGCTCGCGTCTACCGAAAGCCCGTCCAGGTGCGTGACCTTGCCCTGGGCCGAGAAGTGCTTCTCCAGCGCTTCCAGCTTGGCGGCGACATCCGAGACGCGGGTGTTCAGTTCGCCGGTGATGAAGTAGTGCTCGCGGTAAGGGCGCAGGATCTCCGAAAGAGGCTTCCCCGTCTTCGACAGGTACTCCAGCATCAGCAGCGAGGGAATGATCCCCGAGTCGGCCCTGGAGAAGTCGCGGAAGTAGTAGTGGCCCGAGACCTCGCCTCCGAACACGGCTCCGCTCTCGCGCATGCGGTGCTTGATGAAGGCATGGCCGACGCGATTCATGAGCGCCGTTCCGCCGGCCTGCTCGATCGTGTGCGGGACGGCCCAGCTGGCGCGAACGTCGTAGATGATCTTCGCTCCGGGCTCCTTGGCCAGGAAAGTCTCGGCAAAAAGCGCGGTGACGAAATCGCCGGGCACGAACTCGCCCATCTCGTCGACGAAGAAGCAGCGATCGGCGTCGCCGTCGAAGGCGATGCCCAGGTCGGCCTTCTCCTGCTTGACCTTGGCCACGATGAACTCGCGGTTCTCGGGCAAGAGCGGGTTCGGCTCGTGGTTGGGGAAACTGCCGTCGGGCTCGAAGTAGCAGCGCACGGCATCGATCTGGGGCAGGCGCTCGAGCACCGGCTCGAGCATACGTCCACCCATGCCGTTGGCCGCATCCACGACCACGCGTAGCGGCTTGACCGTCCCCGGGTCGATGAAGGAGAGAACGCGCTCGAGGAAAGCCGGCCAGATGTCCTTCTTCTCGACACTGCCCTTGCGAACGACCTCGCCGAAGCCCTTCAGGGCGCGGTCACGCACCTCGGCCAGGCCCGAGTCGCCTCCCACCGGCAAGGCGCCCGCCCGCACGATCTTGAAGCCGGTGTACTCCTTCGGGTTGTGCGAAGCCGTGCAGGTGATGCCACCTTCTAGCTCGAGCGAGCCGACCGCGAAGTAGAGCATCTCGGTACCGATCTGCCCGATGTCGAGTACCTCGGCGCCGCCGTCGGTGGCTCCTTCGGTCAGCGCGGCGACCATCTGCGGGCCCGACACGCGCATGTCGCGCCCGATGGCGATCCGCCGCGGCTGGAACTCCTCGACGTAGGCGCGCCCGATCGCGTAGGCGCCATCTTCGTCGATCTCCGCCGGATAGATCCCGCGCACGTCATAGGCCTTGAACACCTCGGGCTTGAGCATGATCTGGATGCTAGCGGCGGGCGAGGTCCGGGATGACGGTTGCCGTCGATGATCCGGCTAGCTCGCCCAAAGCGCTCGCTTCAACTGAAGCGCTCCACCGCCTGGCCGCGCTCGGCGGCGCGACGTGCCTGCCTCAGGGTCATGGCCTCGCGCTCTCCGATCGGCCCAATCGGCGGGTCGTCAATTGAAACTGGAGCTCCGAGCGCTGTCCGGCGCAACTCCTAGGCTTGATGCCATGGAAAGGGCCCCTTCTAGGATCGAGCTACTCGAGCTGGACATCGACACGAGACTCTCCGACCTGTGGAAGGAGACGATCGAGATCGAGGAGTGGAATCTGGAGGTCGCCGCGGCCTTCATGCGCGCCGCCTACGGCAAGGGCTACTGCGACGCCCTGACCGAGGACAATCCGGGGCGGCTTTGCGCCGATCACGGCTACCGGGTGCCAGACCGCCGCGCGGCGTAGAGCCTGTGGAGGCGAGAAGGGGAGGGAGTTCGGGCACTGCCGCCGAAAGACCGACTCGATGATTCGACGCATCGCATTCGCGGCGATCTGCTTGCTCATGCTCGCAACGTCCGCCTCTGCCCAGCCGGGCGGAGACAAGCTCTCGAACCTGCAGAGCAAGGTCAACCAGGCAACGGAGCGCGAGGGCGTTCTCACTTCGAACATCGCCTCGATGAACGGGCGCATTCAATCCCTGCGCAGTAGCGTCGCAAGCGCCGAGGGGAAGTTGGCGCGGCTACAGGTCGAGGTCGATACGCATGAGCAGCGCCTGGGCAAGGTGCGGGCGGCCTACGAGCAGCAATCGCAGCTGCTGGCGCTGGCCCAACGTCAGTACGACTATGCCCAGCACCAACTCTCCCGGCGCCTCGTTGCCGTCTACGAGAGCGACCAGCTCGACTCGGTCGCCGTCATGCTCGCCTCGGAGAGCATCTCGAGCGCCATTGACCGGCTCGAGTATCTCGAAGCCATCTCGGCTCGCGACCGCCGCGTGGCCGAGCAGGCAGTGAGGCTCAAGCGCCGCTGGTCGGCGATTCGCGCGCGAACGCATCGCCTGCTCGCGCGCGTCAACAACGAGACTCAAGCTGCGGTGGCCAGGGCTTCGAGCGTGCTCGCGACACGTGATCGCCTGAGCTCGAGCCGCGAAAGCCTGAGCGCCGAGCGGGAAACCAAGCAGCAGACGCTGGCGAGCGTGCGCGAGTCGAAGGAGAAGTGGCTGGCCGACATCGCGGCGCTCCAGGCCGGCAGTGCCGCCATCGCCGCCCGCCTACGCAGCGGTGGCTCGCATTCCGGCGCGGCGCCCTCGGCCGCTGGACTCATCTGGCCGGTCCAGGGCGTGCTCACCAGTACCTTCGGCATGCGCTGGGGACGAATGCACGAGGGCATCGATATAGGCGCCGCACAGGGAACGCCGATCTATGCCGCCGCCGGCGGGACGGTGAACTACGCGGGCTGGGAAGGTGGCTACGGCAACCTGACCGTGATCGATCACGGGAACGGGCTCGCCACGGCCTACGGGCACCAGTCGCAGCTGGCGGTCTCGAGCGGGCAAACGGTATCGCGCGGCCAGGTGATCGGCTACGTGGGCTCAACCGGGCACTCGACCGGCCCGCACCTGCACTTCGAGGTGCGAGTCAACGGGGTGCCGAATGATCCGTTGAGCTACCTTTCGTGAGGTGTATGTCGGGGAGGTTGCGGAAGCGCTCGTCGAGGTCGAAGCCGTAGCCGACGAAGAGCTCGTCCGGAACGGTGAAACCGACGTAGCGAACCGGTAGGTCGTCGACCAGGCGCCGGTAGGGGCGGTCGAAGAGCGTGGCGATCGTGATCGAGGAGGGCGCGCGCAGCGCAAAAACCCTCGTCAGGTAGTTGAGCGTGAGCCCGGTATCGACCACGTCCTCGATAACGATCAAGTCACGGCCCGTGATATCGACGTCGAGATCCTTGAGTAGACGGATTCGTTGCTGTCCGCCGACAGCCGCCGAGGTGAATCCGGCCAGCTCGACGAAGTCGATCGTGTGCGGGATGGTGAGCGCACGCGAGAGATCGGCGAGGAAGACCGCGCTGGCCTTGAGCGGCGCCACCAGAATCGGCTCCCTGCCCTGGTAGTCGTGTGCGATCTCGGTCCCGAGCTCACGCACGCGGCCGGCGATCTCCTCCCGCCGCAGGTAGATCTCACCGATGCTCGAGCTCTCAGCCGTCGTTTCTTGCTCCTCTATCCCGACATCCTTCCCGATCGGAGCTTATGCCGGAGGCGCCCAATCTCGAGAGCTTGTTGCTCCACCGCCACTCGAAGGTGCTTCAGGAAGCCAGATCGAGGCGGAAACGCTCGGCCAGGCGCTGGACGTCGCGCCGGTAGAAGAGCTTGACGCGGACTCCCGGGTAGAGCGCTCGCAACTTGCGCAGCTTGCGGTTCTTGCGCGTCACGAGCGACTGCTTCATGACCGTGATCTCCAGGTAGAGATCTTGCTCGGGAAGGTAGAAGTCGGGCGTGAAGGCCTCGCTGACGCGGCCCTCGGCGTCGCGTTCGAGTACGAAAGAGGTGGGCTCGTACTCCCAGGCGATTCGGTAGTAATCGAGGATGCGCGCGCATTCGGCCTCGGCCTGGTTCGCGAACCTGGGGGTTTTCGAACCGCGATCTGCCTGGAAATCGACACTTTCGAAGCCCATCTACAAGCAAGAGTAGCAACAGGGTCGGACGCCTCCGTGGGTCACCTGGGCGGGGGCCCGAGCGAAACGAATGTTTCCCCAACTGCTCCGCGCGGCATACACTTCGGCCATGCCGGGCCGGACTGACGGTCGCGTTTTCAGAATCGCCCAGATTTCCGATCTGCACTGCGGCGGACAACACTTCGTACCCAATTTGCTGGAGCGCGCCATCTCGGAGGTCAACGACCTCGCCCCTGACGTCGTCGTCTGCTCGGGCGATCTGACCACCTTCGGCTTCAAGGGCGAGTACGCGCAAGCGCGGGCCTACCTCGATCGCATCGAGTGCCCGAGCATGGTCGTCATCCCGGGCAACCACGATGCTCGCAACGTTGGCTACGTCCACTTCGAGCAGCTCTTCGGCGAGCGCAACTCTGTTCTGCACAAGGGCCCGGTCAGCATCGTCGCAATCGACTCCACCGCTCCCGACCTCGACTACGGGCAGATCGGACGCGGCCGCTACCGCTGGATCGAGGAGCAGTTCGCGCGCCCGGCCTTGCTGCGCATCTTTGTCCTCCACCACCACCTGCTACCGGTACCTGGCACCGGCCGCGAGCGCAACATCGTGCACGACGCCGGCGATACGCTCGAGTGTCTGCAGCGCGCGGGCGTAAATCTCGTTCTGACCGGTCACAAGCACGTTCCCTATGCCTGGAAGCTCGAGAGCCTGTTCGTCGTCAACGCGGGGACGGTCTCGTCGCTGCGACTGCGCGGAAACACCAGGCCTTGTTACAACGTGATCGAGTTCAACGGGAAGAAGATCGAGGTCGATCGCCACTACCCCTTCCATGGAATCGAGCGCATCATCGAGTTCGACACCGAGACGCTCGAGTTCCACAAGAACACCAAGTCGATCGAGCACGAGGTCACCACTCGATGAAAGGCGTTGCGCTGGCGCTGGTCGACGGCGAGCACTATCCGCCGGTCGTGCGTGACGCGCTGAGTGCTCTTCCTTACGAGTTCGTCTGCTGCGTCAACGTAGGCGGCGGCGAGAAGCTTCGCTCGCCGGCTCAGACCGGCGAATCGCTCTATGGGGTTCCGCTCGCGGACTCGATCGAGCAAGGGGTAGAGACCTACTCGCCCGAGATCGTCGTCGATCTTTCCGACGAGCCCGTCCTGGGGCCGCGCGAGCGGCTGGCCGCCGCAAGTCGCGTGCTGGCGCTCGGGCTGCCCTATGTGGGCGCGGATTTTCGCTTCGATCCGCCCGCGCTCGAGCCCTTCGCCCTTCCCAGCCTGAGCGTGATCGGCACCGGCAAGCGAGTGGGAAAGACGGCGCTGGCGATACAGCTCGCCCGTGCTTGTGCGCGGCAGATCGACGTCGTGGTCGTGGCGATGGGGCGGGGCGGACCGCCCGAGCCCGAGCTGCGCGAGACTCCGCCGAGCGTCGAAGAGCTGCTCGAGCTCGCACGCTCCGGACGCCACGCGGCGTCGGACTATCTGGAGGACGCCCTTCTGGGTGAGATCGTCAGCATCGGGGCGCGCCGCTGCGGTGGCGGCCTGGCCGGAGCGGTCGGTTACTCGAACGTGGCTCAAGCGGCCGAGCTGGCGCTCGAGCGGCGGCCGGAACTGGTTATCTTCGAAGGTAGCGGCGCCGCCCTGCCGCCGATTGCCAGCGATCGGCGCGTCCTCGTCGTGAGCGCTCATCAGGATGTCGAGCTGGCCTGCGGCTATCTGAACGCGTATCGAATCCTCATCTCCGACCTGCTCGTGTTGAGCTTCGCCGAGCGCGGCGAGCGGCTCGAGCAGCTTCGCAGCGGAATCGCCGCGCTGCGACCGGACCTACAGGTGATCGCTACGTCGATGCGACCGCGTCCGCTCGTACCGGTGGCCGGGAAGAAGGTGGCGCTCTTCACGACGGCGCCGAAGCAGGCGCTCGGCCCGCTCGGCGAGCACCTCGAGCGCGCTCACGGCGCCGAGGTGGTGCACGTCTCGGGCAGCCTCGCCCGGCGCGGGGAGCTGGCCGAAGAGCTGGCACAGATCGAAGCCGAGGTCTTTTTAGTCGAGCTGAAGGCGGCCGCGGTCGACGTTGTGATCGCCGAAGCGGTGGCGCGTGGGTGCGAGGTTGCGCTCGTCGACAACGAACTGGTGCCGCTCGAGGGCGAGCCCGATCTAGAGCCCGCGCTGCTTCAGCTGGCGCAGCAGGCGCGCACGAAGGCGACTGTCGCATGATTCAGCACCGCCACAACCCCTTCCCGCTGGGCGACGAGAGCCTGCCCTACTCGAAGGGCTTGATGGCGCGTGCGCTGATCGCCGTCGGAGTCGGCGGTGTGCGCGCCTACGAGCTGGCGCGGCAGGTGGAGATCGACCTGGCCAAACGGGACGAGCGGGTTGTCGAGCTCGAGCGCCTGCACGAGCTGGCGATCGACACGCTGGGCCCGGTCGAAGGTCACGAAGCGGTCGAGCGCCTGCGCCGCTACCACGATCTCGACCAGCTCGACATGCCGTTGATCGTGCTCATCGGCG
>Ga0209745_1001070_pt1 | contig 16426 bp, 14 predicted proteins | sample BarGraNGADG00312_FD_184495 | JGI IMG/M metagenome (GOLD analysis project Ga0209745, IMG submission 184495) | Arctic peat soil microbial communities from Barrow, Alaska - Barrow Graham LP Ref core NGADG0004-312 (SPAdes) (version 2) | ecosystem: Environmental > Terrestrial > Soil > Wetlands > Peat... | reverse complement strand
GGAAAGTGGTCACGCCCGTTTTCGTTTCGCCATTGAATATGGCATGGCTTATCGGGGCTGCACCACGGTATTGCGGAAGGAGGGAAGCGTGAAGGTTAAACGTACCAAATGGAGGAATGCTCCACACTTCCTCCGGCAGCATCCGGAAAGCAACAACGACAAAGATATCCGCATGCAGGTCTCTCAGAGCACTTACAAACCCGGTGTCGCGCAGCCGTTCAGGCTGAAGTACCGGCAGGCCGTTCGCGAGAGCATAGTCTTTTACAGGTGCGGTGGCGATCTTCTGACCGCGTCCCGCAGGCTTGTCGGGTACTGTGACAACAGATACCACAGGGTATCCGTTCTCATGAAGGGAACGGAGGCTGGCTACTGCGAACCATGGTGTTCCCATGAATACTATTCGTGGAAGTGTCTCAGTCATTTTCGCCTTTCAGGGGCGTCTTATAGCGTGACATGCTGTGCCCCATTTTTATTGCTTTGGTCTCGAGGTAGAACGAGTTGTAGGGGTTTGAGGGGATGACGAGAGGTATGGTTTCAACGATTGAGATTCCGTATCCTTCCAGCCCTGCCCTTTTAACAGGGTTGTTTGAAATGAGCCTTACCTTACCCAGTCCGATGCCGCGCATGATATTTGCTCCAATGCCATAATCGCGCTCATCTTCACGGAACCCTAGCTCGATATTTGCTTCAACGGTATCTCGACCCTGTTCCTGGAGCTTATAGGTGCGTATCTTATTGATCAGCCCTATTCCCCTTCCTTCCTGGTTAAGATAAATAATTGCCCCCTTTCCGGCTTCGTTGACCATCTGCATGGCTTTATGGAGCTGCGGACCGCAGTCGCATCTCTTTGATGCGAAAATGTCACCCGTGAAGCATGAAGAATGCACCCGTACCAGTACCGGCTCATCTTTTGTCCATGTGCCCTTGACGAGGGCTGCATGCTCAAGGCCGTTGCTTACCTGTCTGAAAGGAATGAAGTCGAAATCTCCGTACTCTGTGGGAAGCTTGACCTGCTCGCCCATCTCGACGATAGATTCAATACCAAGACGATACCGGATAAGGTCTATTATAGTGACTATTTTAATTCCAAATTTCTTAGAGATCTCAATGAGGTCAGGCAGACGTGCCATTGTCCCGTCCTCATTCATGATCTCTACGAGCACGCCTCCGGGGTGCAAACCGGCAAGTCGCGTCAGGTCTACCGTAGCTTCGGTGTGACCTGCTCTTCGAAGGACACCCTTTGAACGCGCTTTAAGCGGAAATATATGTCCGGGTCTGCCCAGGTGTGAAGGCTTGGTGGCAGGATCGACAAGAGCCTTGATGGTCAGTGCCCTGTCACGGGCTGAAATGCCGGTGGTAGTTTCAGGACCGAGCAGGTCGACAGAAACAGTGAATTGAGTTTCATGCAGAGAGGTATTATGACCCACCATCAGGTCCAGATCAAGCTCATTGCAACGCTCCTCGGGGAGAGGCACGCAGATCAGTCCTCTGCCATGCTTGGCCATGAAATTTACTATCTCAGGCGTTACAAGCTCAGCTGCACAGATAAAATCCCCTTCGTTTTCCCTGTCTTCGTCATCGACAACAATGACAATCCTGCCCTCTCTTATATCTTCGATGGCTTCGTTGATGCTGTTCAGGCTGTTGTCCGGAGTCATCTCAGACACGTTTTGTGGGTTCCCATATTCCATTTTTTATTCCTCTTACCGCCTTCACAAACCCTTCTGTCAGTGCCGCGTTCATAAGCAGGAAATGTGTCACGTAACGTGGTAGTTTTATTGTCCTGCCGAACTTGTCAAACATCAGATCAATCGCCGACAAAAGTATTAAAATTAACTGAACGGCTACAAGACAAAAATATAAAACAGAACGCCCTGAAAGAATGACCGTTGTCATAAAAAACAGAGTCAGGAACAGCGGTGTGAACCATCTCAGCACCTTATGGGAAATGAATGCGAAAGAAGCAGTTACCTTATCAGACGGGAACGGCCCGAAGCGAAACAGGTTCTGGAAAGAGCCTGCAGCGATCCTAACCCTCCTTTTGTACTGATCTGCTATACCAGGTTGTGTATCCTCAGATACGACAGCCTCCGGAACATTGAACGAGGCAAATCCCTTATGCATCACTGTCAGTCCCACATAGAGATCATCGACAAGAGTGTTTTCCGGTATGAAGGGAAATAGCTCGCGTCTGACGGCATAACATCCTCCGTACGGGCCGGTCATGGCTTTCCATACTTCACCCTCTGCTCTCCGCAGTGAGTTCTCGAATCTGCTGTACAGGTTCTCCTGCCTTGTTATACCATGTCCGCGTGACACAGACGGAATGACAGTGGCATCGCACAATCCGGTCCGTGATGAGGAGAAGCCTGAAACCAGAAGCCTCACCGTCGTGATGGAGAAGATGACATTTGCGTCGGTGATGATAAGAATGCTGCCATTTGCTTTTGAAACCAGTTCATTTAGCATGGCAGCCTTACCCTTTCTGATGCTGTTACGGTGGTATTTTATCCTGTCGTCTGCAGCGGCGAAGCTCATTATTATCTCATCACTGCCGTCGACAGAGGCATCTGACCCGATAATGAATTCGATCAGTTCAGGAGGGTAATCAGATAACAGGAGGCTGCGGATTTTTTCACTGAGCACTTTTTCCTCATTGAAGACCGGCATTATAACTGAGACTGCCGGAAGTGGAGATGAAGCTTTCAGATGCTGTTCATGGGTTACTGTTTTTCGTTTTTTGTTGATAGCAGCGAGGGTGAATAAGAGGGCCGGATATAACAGATATGTCCAGGCCAGCATTATAGCCGATAACAGGAATATTTTTTCAGCGGCCATCACAAAGCTTTTTGTAAAATACCAGCAACTGTGATGTCTGTTTCAGGTTATCAAATCTCTCTCTTACCAGCTCCCTCGCTTTTGCACCCATGGCGGCTCTCAAGCCGGGGTCAGTGAGGGCTGACGTCAGTGCTTCGCTGAATGACACTGCATTGGTTCCGATGAGAAGCTCACGATGATCCCCCACAGGCAGTCCCTCTGCTGCCACAGGAGTTGCTACCACCGTTTTGCCCATACTCATTGCCTCTATAATCTTGATGCGCAGTCCACTCCCGGCAAAAAGGGGTGCTATCATGACCGTCATTGATCCGACGAACCGGTGTGCATCTTCAACCTCACCTTCCAGGAAGACGTTTTTCCCGGCCAGCCAGTCTTTTGCATTTGCAGGAGCACCTCTGCCTGCAATGTGAAGCGTGGCATCTGGCTGGGACCTCAGTACACGCGGCCACACGGCGGCCAGGAACCATCTCAGACCGTCGAGGTTCGGCTGCCAGTTAAGGGCGCCGATGAACCCAACTCTAAGGCCTGTGCTGTCACGATCATCAACGTGCTCAGAGATGCCGGCACCTGTTTCCGAGAGCATCATGGGTTTGTCCGGGGCAATAGATTTAAACCATTGAAAATCTAGCTCACTGATTGGAATAATAGCATCAAACTGTTTTATTGCAATTATTTCCCGTTTCCTTAACCTCCGGGCAAGGCTCTTAAGATAATCTTTCTCAACCGGAACAGTTGCCAGATCAGCCATCATCTCCCTGATGCGGTGTTCGACATTATGTGCCCTGTATACTAAAGGTGTATCAGTAACGGAGCGTATCTCATCAATGTAATAAGAGAAGAGCGGTCCTTCACACTGGATGATGTCAAAGTGTTCCCGCCTCAGCAGTGAATGTAGGGCGTCTGAATACTGCTTCACATGGAATCGCTGAAGGTCATAGGGCTCAGACGATAAAAGCAGATTAGCCAGCATTTTTGCCGGCTTGATCCTTGTGTCAATGGCTATCGTATCATAGTAATGCAGCCAGGCAGGCGGGTGAGAGAAGAGTTGGGAGTCAGCGGCATGTTTTTCAGTCCGCATCGCCAGCACCGAAATGATTGCCCCACCGGCAGCCAGTCCTTCTATACACCTCATGGTTGCCACAGCGCCACCGTCATAAGGGGGCCACGGTGGTTTAGGCGACAGGACCAGTATTTTCATTTTCCCTGTCAGGTTTTATCCCGGAAAAGAAAGCTCCTATTTTTCTGAAGAAGAGAAGATATGTCTCCGCATTCATAATGGCGGCGTCTGTAGTAGCCTTATATGTCAGGAAGATACCTATCGGCAGCAGTATGATTGTTGAGGCCAGCATTCCAAGGGGGACGTTGATGATAAGTTCTTTTGCGAACTTTTCCCCCGTAAGCGAGATGACATAATAAAACACGAAGAACAGAACAGAAATGACAGCAGGGGTACCGAGGCCTCCTTTTCTTATGATTGCGCCCAGCGGTGCACCAATGAAAAAGAACACCAGGCAGGCAAAAGGCAGGGTATACTTCTTGAACAGCTCCGCCTCGTACCGTTTAAGGTTTTTCGACTCATAAAGAAGTGATTCGCTATTTTCCGTTAAGTTAGCGATGCCATCGCGTGCGAAGGTAAGCGCCCTGTTTATTGCTGTCGTCTTATTCATGACTGTCATTGTGTCAAAGACTGCACGACAGTTAAAATTCTCAAGTTTCCTGGCTGTGGCGGTATCGCCGTCATAGTGATAGCCGCCTGAGAAGTACCTCTCAGGTGGAAAGAGCTTTGTGTCAGTAAAGTTTTTGAAATAGGCGTCTGACCTTGTCTCATACCTTTCAGAAAGGGAGTCAACGAAAAAACCAAGTTCACTGGAGTTTAGCATTGAATAGTTTGACCTGAACAGGTCCATACCTGACCTGTCGAGGCCGAAGCCCGTAAGCTCAATGACCATTGTCTGTTCAGTGAACTTATCGCGCCGGAAGGGATATCTCCTTTTGTCCTGGGCAACGTCTTTCTCCTCAATATCGTTGTAGGCATATCCGTTGAAGAGTGTCAGGATCATTCCGCTTTCGTCCGGTGTGACGGCCATATATCCTGAATCGGCATAGATCATGGAAGTATTGCCCTGGCCTTTGCGGTGGTCATAGATATATACCCTGTCAAGCCTGTTGGTCTCCGGATCCTTGTCGGATATTTTTATACTGAAACCGTCTATTCCGTTGTAGAAGGGGCCTGCCTGGATGCTCAGTTCAGGTCGTTTGCGCCTGATGTCGTACAGCAGGGTTCTGGCCTTACGGTTTGAGAGAGGGAGAATATAGTCGGAGAAAAGGAATGACGCCACGGCAAGGAATGAGACCAGAACAAACAGAGGAAGCATGATACGCTGCAGCGGCACGCCTGACGATTTCAGCGCAGTCAGTTCCAGAAACTCTCCCAGGTTACCGAAGGTCATCAGTGAGGCAAGCAGTATTGCAAGAGGCAGCGAGACGGGAACGAAAGTGAGGGAGAACTGGAAGAGGAGTTCGGCCAGGACCTTTGGTTCGAGGCCTTTACCTGCCAGTTCGTCAACGTACATCCACAGGAACTGCAGTATAAAGATTATGAGCACAATAAAGAAAGTCAGAACCAGCGGTCCGATAAACGATCTGATCATGAAAAGATCGATTTTCTTCATTGTCTCGGGTGTGATGCAAACGTACGAATTTTTTTAAGAAAGATGCAAAGCTCTCTCACTCTGTGAGGCCGAGCACCTTTTTGAGGTACGAGATCTGGTTATCCCAGAGATCTTTGGCATCTTCGATCTCATCATCATCAGCGTGGTCGGTGATCATGAGTGCCGTATCGTTGGTCAGTTCATGGATGACAATCCTGAATTCGAAGTAGTTTGTCTCTGTGTCTGCGAAGTCCAGCCATTCAAACCGTACGCTTTTGTTATCCCTGATATGGGCCAGACGTGCCCGGGCTTCGACTTTAGCCCAGAAAAAAGTAAAGACGTCACCATTTACGGTGACGTTATCAGCAAACCATTCGGCCAGCCCTTCCGGGGTGCTCAGCCGGTCAAAGAGGACACGGGTAGGGGAGTTCAGGGTATATTCTAGTTCGAATCTCGATCTCATAACTGGAAATGTGACTGTGATGCAATATAAAAATAATAGCTGAATAGAAAAAGTTTGACGGGCAAAATGAAAAAATATTTATATTTGCACCCGCGTTTCAGGAGGCGACCCCGACAGGTCGGGGCAGTTGGTTAGAGCGTTTTATTGGCGAGATAGCTCAGTTGGTTAGAGCGTTTTATTGGCGAGATAGCTCAGTTGGTTAGAGCGCATGATTCATAATCATGAGGTCGAGAGTTCAATTCTCTCTCTCGCTACTTAAAAATGAGGCAGTTAGGAGTAAGACACTTAACTGCTTTTTTTATTTGAATACCATAATGAATACCTGTTATTGAGACTGGATCACCCCTATTGATAATTACCAATTGAAACCCGTTATCAGAACTATCGAGGCCATAATGTCTGGTTCTATAAGAGGAAGCATTACTCCGATTGGTGTAATTGCGTTGGTAACAGCAACATCAAATGGAGTGAACTTCTCTTCTGTAACAAATGCAAACGGTGATTTTCTTATTGATGGTATCCCTGTAGGCACTTATGATGTAACCGTTACGCCTGACCTCCCACTGCTTTCAGTCACCGTAACGGGTATAAAAGTTACTTTAGGAGTTTCGACCAACCTGGGAACATTAGCGTTATAAGTCTATTTTGATATTGCAAAGACCCCGGTAACCTTCAATATGCGCCCAATATGTCTGTTTTTTAACAAATTACTTATGATTTGGGGATATCTTTGAAACTTAATCCAGAGATGATATAATCTGTGCTTTGAGGGAGATCTTTTTTATGGATCTGATGCGCAGAAACAGGCCGATAAAAAGCCCTGTCAACAGTATGCCACCCATTATCTCAAATTCATAATGTTCAATCTCTTTCCAGTTTGCTTTTAAAAATGCCCCAAAGAAGTATCCGAGAGAACTGAAAAGAATATCCCAGACGAAAGTATTTACAAAGCTGAATATAAAGAACTTATGTGTCGGTATAGAGCTCATGCCAATAGCAAGTGGAACGGCAGTTCTGAAGCCATAGAGAAACCTGTAGCCAAGGAGGACAGGAACCGGATGCTTCATTAATAAAACATCAATTTTATGTGCTTTCCCGCTAAGTTTTGGTCTTTTGGCCAGGATGGCCTTCCCTTTCTTTCTTCCTATTATAAACCATATCCAATCCCATGACTGAGTGGCTATAAATGCGACTATAATGACAAGGTAAATTTCCAGGTGACCCCTGTGTGCAGCGAAGGATGATGTTACAAGTGTTGTCTCGCCCTCGAAAAAACAACCTGCAAATACTGCCAGATATAGTAAAAGTTTCTTGATCATAGGAATCTTTATAACGTAATTACGGGCAAAATATCTCTTAATAATATCTTCATGAAAAACTACCAGGTCAGTTCAACTTCAGATTACCTGCTGATTCAGGCTTTTCTCATCCTGAGAAAACCGTGCATTAAGATCTTTTATCGAACCAAGACTTTCCATCAGGTCCGGTAAGTAATCAGTCTGTCCAATAAAAGTCCATAAATAAGCAACAACTGAATATATCTTTCCGGTTGTGAACTTATCGAGGTCGACACAGATAAACAAAACAACTATAAAGATTACTATGAGAAAGACTTTTACCGTGCTGTAACTAAAAGCATTCCATCTTGCTATACTTATTCTGGGGGAAACCATATTATAATAAAACTGATATATTTTGGAGGTATCCCGGTTTTCAATCAATTTAAAAAGCTCTTCCTGATTATCATGAATATCTTTTTCCAGATGGGTCACCTTTTTCCGATTCATATTGTTTATATACGCTACCGGTCCTATGACAGCAAGACAAACAAGTCCAATCCGGTAGTCATAAAAAAACAATGCTATTATAGCCCCGACAGATGCTGACAACTGCCAAAGCATTTCAGGCAATCGTTCTTTAAAAAAAATAATATATTCCTTGACAAGTTCAGCTCTGACCAGCATTTTTGAATACAGGTCCCCCCTGGCTTTCGATTCCTCTATAACATTTGTGGCAACATCAGCATACATCTTTGAATACGTGCCGCCATTAAAAAGCCTGTGAAGGGATCCTCCAACAACATTTATCAGATAAACGGATATCCAAACCAACAGGGGAGTGAGATAGTTAATTTTTTCATGATCATAAAAGTGGCCTATAAGCGCATCCAGAAGCTTACCGAAGAAGGTCGGTTCGATGATCCATGCAATATTTTCAACAAGTACAAAGAATAACAACAATGCGATCCCATACTTGTACTTTGAAACTATCTGTCTGAACGCCATTGTGTAAAGGATTATATTAATGTCTAAAATAAGAAAAAAAGACTTTTTACGAGATAGCTTGCAGTAAATTTATTCTTCAGAATTACCTCTCTGAAAGATAAAATTATACACAAATTACATTATTTGAATTAAATTTATTGTATGATAATATTTTTACAGAAGTCATGAAAAGGACAGCTCTATTATTAATTATCAGCCTTTTGACCATCAGTTGGATATGCTGCAATAAGGTAGGAGGTATTTATCGTTATTTCTGGGGAAATAAAGACAATTACAGCATATGGATTATTGATGGGAACCGGGTGCGTCAGAAGATATACAAGGAGTGGCTCTATGGAGGCAATGAACAACGCTATGTTTTTAATCCCAAGGGAGAAATCTGGATTGATAATGCCATTTCCAGTGAAGAATTTGATCTTACTGTGGCTCATGAACTGAATGAGAGACACCTTATGGCAAAATACGGATGGGAATATGAGACAGCTCATGACTCTTCTTTATCTCTTGAATTGATAATCAGACATAAAAACGAGGAAATTTGCCGGGCTCATGAGGCTTCACTGAAAAAGACAGGTGTGACCGATTCATATAATATTAAGGAAATCAAGTCTCTTAAGGACAGCATTCAGCTTCAGAATATCTATCGAATTCCGATGGGCACAAGAGATAGCATTTCAATATGGGTTGTAGATGGATATCTGGTACGCAAAAACATTTATCCGGATTTTGGATTCAGCGGCAATGATCTGGCATATCATTTTATCCCGTCAAGGGAAATTTGGATTGATGGTCAGGTTTCCTGCGAGGAGACTGAGTATTCTGTTTCCCTGGAAATGCTGGAACGGAAATTAATGCGGGAGGGAAAATCTTACAGTGATGCCTATGAAGATGCAGTTCAAATGATCCGGCAGCAAAGGGAAACAATGGAACAGATTGCAAAATCGCATTTTAAAATTACCATACCAGATTCTTTGGCACGCGACGCCGGAGTAATTGACCCTGACGAAAAATAGTTTTACGTGAGTACAATGAATGAGATAGAACCTGAAGGATGGCGAAAATTAATTGCCGGCCACCCCTGGTTTAATTGTGAGGGTTGTTTCCCGCTACCTGCATATTCGGAATTTATGCCACCTCCCAGGTTGGGTATATCGCCATTGGGAAAGGTAGATAACAGACTATTTATTGAAGATGATCCCTATGGCTGGCAGATAACCGAAATAGAAGAGGAATACGAACTGAAGCCAGGGATCAGACATGTCGGGAACCAGATTGTGAACAACCTGATTAAACTGGGTAAAGGATTGCCTGAACATTTTATCCACGGTCACAGCGGAGAAAATCTGAGAGATAATCCATACTGGCCTTCTGAAATTGCATCAAAAGCGGGAACATTAATACACGAAAGATATGTGACTCTGTTGCCGCTTATGCTTTCGCGTGCCCAGGATGATAAAGGCAGAATAATCTGGTCATTTTTCGGTAATGGTATTCACGATCCCGAAGCAGCCTTCTGGAAGAATTTCTATACATCTCCTGGTGTTGAAATTGCTTTAGAGGAGTCAGTTTCTTTCTTCACCAGCATTCTGTCAGATGCATACAATGAGAAGTTATCTGACAGTAAATCACTTTTTGAAGCAGGGTTCAGGATTTTGCCATCGGAACCTGTTCTGCCAGTATGGACAAAGCCATTTGTGCTAAACGATGATTCTTCTTTCAGTCAGATCAAATACCTGCTTACTTTCAGACCTTTCGGTTCATTACCCGCCGTGATCAGGGAACTATATCTTTCAGGCAGGTTGTCATTGCTGCCATTTCCGGGAAGTCTTGTATTCTGGGGGATGCCTGGTTATGAAAAACTGAAAAAAGAATTTCCGCTTGCCGGTCAGATACCTCTGTTGAATCTGGTAGCACGAAACAGGGGAATCGGCGGATTAAAGGTTGCCCAATCCGGATGGTTTTATGAGCCGCGTACCGGCTCTGATTTTGAAGTCAATAAAGAACTTTTAAAGGACTCTTTTCATCGTACACATCGCTGGCAACGTCTGAACAGGTATCAGGATGAGCTAAATGAAGCTGCTCACAAAATAAAGGTGGCCAGGGTATTGTTCAGTACTGAACCGGATGCCATGGGATTATATGATAAACCGCTGGCGCGTAACTGTCATATCTGGAACCACAGGTTTGAGCTTCTGCTTGACGGTCCCAATTCAACAAGGGAAAAGATAATGGAAGCTGAAAAGAGTATCCTTGAGGGTGGCCTTTTCGGATATCGTTTCTTTTATCCACCAATGCGTGTTGGCGAGTATGATTTATATCTTCACAGGCCCCTGGTTGCTTATTTGCCTGCAGGTTCGGATAAGATTGAGATTAAAACAGATATGCTCAACGGGTATATGACCGGTTACCATAAAAATGACACGGAGATGCATCACCCTGTGGAGATGTGGCCGCGTCTACTGCGCCGGGAAACATACCTTTCAGCCCTGAATGATTTCAAAAACGAAAGCGATTATTATGTTCACCAGACATCAAAGAATATTCTTTCACTGCTTGATGCCTGGCATATGAATAATAAGAGATCCTTGCCGCGATCATATGCGCGAAGCCTACTGAACATCTCAAAACGAAAACGTCTTGAACAATGGCTTGATGAGCTTACGGTCCATTCTACAACCCGCGAAGCAGGAATAAAAATGCAGAAAACCCTTTCGGAGATTATCGAATCACCGGAAATACAATCCCTTCCGGAGCCAATAACTTTTTCTGAAACGGCAACACGACGTTTTGAAGAAAACTGGTGGAACGATATCAGGTACCTTGCTCAGGGCAAGTTTATAAACAAGGATAATGCAGATATTGCGCAGGACAGCATGACACTTGCTTTTGTAAAGAAGCGACAGCGTGACCTTGAAAGTCTTGGTGATTATTTAATAGCGCGTCACCGAAAGACAATCGCTGATACCGGTATGGAAGGAATTGCCATTTGCGGCGAGCTGCCTTTCAAATGGCAGACTGATTTTGAGTTCCCAATGTTTGGGGGATGGAAAAGTAACCAGAAAGATAAGACTTACGAGAGAAACATTCTTGTGGTAATACCAGGAAGGAATCGAAAGCAGGCAGTAGTTTTTGGCGACCATTACGATACCGCTTATATGGAAGATATTTACGAAAAAGAAAGAGGTGGTTCAGGGGCACGCTTATCATCTCATGGTGCTGATGACAACGATTCTGCCAGCTCAACTCTTTTACAGGCTGCACCTGTGTTCCTAAAGCTGTCAAAGGAGGGCAAGCTCGAACGTGATATCTGGCTCATACATCTTACCGGAGAGGAATTTCCTTCTGACTGCATGGGAGCAAGGAATTTCTGTCAGTCGCTTATTGAGAAAAGAATCAGGCTGAAAACAGGCAATGATACATTGACTGAGCTGTCAGATACCGAAATTGTTGGTGTATTTATTATGGATATGATTGGTCATAACCGGGATAACGACAGTGATGTCTTTCAAATATCACCAGGGGATAGTATCGCATCAATGCAACTGGCAAGGGAGGCTCATATGGCAAACATGATCTGGAACACTTATACGAACAAGTGGAATCAGAATCCTGAGAGACTTCACCTTGGAAGGGGGAAACGCATCACCGGGACACAGGAGATCCCGGAAACAGCAAAACATCTTCCTCTTGAAGGAGAAGTCCGTACTCATTATAATCCACATAGTTCAATCTTCAATACTGATGGCCAGATATTTTCAGATATTGGAGTTCCGGTTGTACTTTTTATGGAGAATTATGATATTAACAGGAGCGGTTATCATGATTCAAAAGATACACTTGAAAATATTGATCTGGATTATGGGGCTGCTTTTGCGGCAATAGCAATTGAAACTGTGGCACGCGTCGGATGCCTTGTGTTTTGAGGCAATTAAGCGTATTTTTATTCCCCAAAACAAGTTTGAAGAGAATATAAGAAAGGAGGATTATAATGAATCAATCTCCACCGGCTTTTTGGAGCATATCAGTGACCGAGATGCTGCAAAAACTTGAAGCGAAAAAAGAGGGTTTGACAAGCGATGAAGTACAAAAGCGGCTAGCGCTCTATGGCTCGAATCTTCTGAAGCCAAAAAAACGCTCGGACATATTTACGCTCCTGATATCGCAATTCAAAAGTCCAATAATTCTGATCCTTTTCATTGCGACCGGATTGTCATTTTTTCTGCATGATAAGGTAGATGCTCTTATAATTCTTTTAATTGTACTTGCCAGCGGGATGCTGGGATTCTGGCAGGAATATGGTGCATCGAATGCAGTAGAGAAACTTCTGTCTATTGTGCAGATTAAAGTATCCGTGATGCGCGATGGAATTGTCAAAGAAGTACCCCTGGAACAGATTGTACCGGGGGATATTGTTGTCCTGGATGCCGGCGATATTATACCCGGTGATGGCCTTGTTCAGGAATCAAAAGACCTTTTTGTGGATGAAGCAATGTTGACAGGAGAGACCTTTCCGGTCGAAAAGATGACGGCAGTGTTGCCGGTTGAAACTCTTCTGAGTCAGCGTACTAATACTCTCTGGATGGGAACTCATGTTGTGAGCGGAAGTGCAACTGCATTGATTGTCCACACAGGCAAAGAAACTGAGTTTGGTAAAGTATCCGAGCGGTTAAAACTGAGGCCTCAGGAAACAGAATTTGAGCATGGAATTCGCCGTTTCGGCTATTTCCTCATGGAAGTTACACTTGTACTGGTGGTTGTGATCTTTGCTGTCAACGTATATCTGGGACGTCACATACTAGACTCATTTTTGTTTTCTTTAGCCCTGGCTGTAGGTCTTACACCGCAATTACTACCAGCAATTATCAGCATAAACCTTTCCCATGGGGCCAAACGGATGGCTCAAAAGAAGGTTATTGTAAAACGACTCTCTTCGATTGAAAACTTCGGAAGCATGAACGTTATCTGCTCTGATAAGACGGGTACATTGACCGAAGGAATCGTAAGGTTACAATCCGCACTTGATGCTGATGGTAATGAGAGCGAAAAAGTGCTTTTCCAGGGTTATGTCAACGCTTTCTATGAAACCGGATTTACAAACCCGATAGATGAAGCAATTCGCAATCAAAAGCAGTTTGACCTGTCCGGTTACCATAAGCAAGACGAAATTCCGTATGATTTTATTCGCAAACGATTGAGTATCCTTGTTTCACAGAATAATTCACACCTCATGATAACCAAGGGAGCTCTTCAGAATGTCCTTGAAATATGTTCATCAGTAGAAACCAAAGATGGTAATGTTGTCGATAAAGGCGCATACATTGATCAGATCAATAAACATTTTGAGGAATTCAGTAATAAGGGATTCAGAACCCTCGGTGTGGCATACAAGAATCTGGGTACTGTTTCGCGTATCAGCAAAGACGAAGAATCAGGTATGACATTTTCAGGATACCTCATCCTGTCTGACCCTCCAAAACCTAATATTATTGAGACAATTACCGCACTGAAGAATCTTGGGGTTGGACTGAAAATCATAACAGGGGATAATCACCTCGTAGCTGCTAATATCAGTCAACAGATCGGATTGAAAGATGCAAGAATCATGACAGGATCAGAACTTGTCCATCTGAGCGATTCCGCGCTGATGAAGGAAGTTGGAGGAGTTGAAGTTTTTGCAGAAATAGAGCCTAATCAAAAAGAACGTATAATTCTTGCTCTGAAGAAAGCCGGTAATGTAGTAGGTTACATGGGCGATGGCATTAATGATGCGTCAGCATTGCATGCAGCCGATGTAGGTATATCTGTTGACAGCGCTGTTGATGTTGCGAAGGATGCAGCCGATATTGTCCTGCTTGAAAAGGGGCTTGATGTTCTGGTGCAGGGTGTCCGTGAAGGAAGAATAACCTTTGCCAATACACTCAAATATGTTTTCATGGCGACAAGCGCTAATTTCGGTAACATGTTCAGTATGGCAGGGGTATCTTTATTTCTCCAGTTTCTGCCATTGCTCCCCAAGCAGATCTTGCTGACTAACCTGCTTACTGATTTTCCGGAGATGACCATTGCAACGGATAATGTGGATAACGAAATGGTTAACTATCCCCGTCGCTGGGATATAAAAGCAATCCGTAAGTTCATGATAACTTTCGGGATTGTGAGTTCCGTATTTGATTACCTCACTTTTGGTTTGCTTCTACTGATTCTCCATGCTACCCAGATTCAATTCCGGACAGGCTGGTTTGTAGAATCCGTTATTTCTGCATCCATGATTGTGTTGGTAATTCGAAGCAGGAAACCATTCTTCAGGAGTCAGCCAGGAAAATATCTATTAATCGCAACCCTGTCAATTTTTGCCGTGACTTTGATTTTCCCTTTCACTCCCCTTGCTGCAATTTTTGGATTTGGGCCGTTACCAATTCATTTCCTCCTGTTTATCGGTGTGATCGTATTGTGTTACATTTTAACAGCGGAAATAGTAAAGAAGATTTTTTATAAGAGAGTAAAGTTTTGAACCGGATATATTGTGAGACTTTAGGCGTCAGCATACATCCAAGCAATCTATGAACAGAACAAACAATCTTGGTAAACTAAAATATATTAAAAATGACCAGACCTATAGCTAGTAAGAATGCACATAAAGAAGAACATTTAAGAAGTTCGGATTTCATAACTGATATAGTAATAGGCATGTCAGATGGATTGACTGTTCCATTTGCTTTAGCTGCAGGTTTAAGCGGGGCTGTACAGAGCAATTCGGTTGTTATTACAGCAGGTATTGCTGAAATTGTTGCCGGGAGCATAGCGATGGGATTAGGTGGTTACCTGGCCGGCAAAACCGAACAGGAGCATTATCAGGCGGAGCTTGACCGGGAATTTAATGAAGTGGTAAATGTACCTGAGAAAGAAAAGGAAGAGGTTAAGCAGGTTTTTGCACAGTATGGATTAAATGGATCTGCTCAAAATATCATTGCAGATGAATTAGCAAAGGACAAAGACAAATGGGTTGACTTTATGATGAAATATGAACTGGGTCTTGAAAAACCGGATGTCAACAGGGCCAGGAACAGCGCAGCTACTATAGGTATCTCTTACATTATAGGTGGTTTAATTCCGCTTACAGCATATTTTTTTACTCAGACCCCTTATCAGGGATTATTTGTTTCTGCTATTCTTACAATTATTTGTCTGTTCCTGTTCGGCTATTTCAAAAGCAAAGTCACAGGACAGCCACCCTTAAAAGGAGCATTTAAAGTTACGCTGATAGGTATTATAGCCGCAGCAGCCGCTTTCCTGATCGCAAAAACAGTCAATAACTTATTTTAGAGATTTAATCTAATGATACACTTTACATGTTAACCAGCCGGTGGTTTAGCATTATTTTTATTTTATATGAAGAAACCAATACATAGCTTTCTGCCAACCGATACTAAGGGATTTGATTCCCTTGTGGAGCTTACGCTAGACATGAGATGGTCGTGGGATCACGGAACCGACGAAGTATGGCGGATTCTTGATCCTGCACTTTGGAATCTTACTCATAACCCATGGGTGGTCTTACAAACAGTTTCCCGTGATCAGTTCCAAACAGTGATGAATGATCCAGTGTTCCGGGATAAGGTCAATACCCTTATGAATTCCAGAAAGGCTGCAAACAAGGCTCCCGTATGGTTCCAGCAAAACTATCCGCATTCTTTGCTTGCGGAGCGATAAACGGGGTAAGTCGTCTGCACGGAGAAGTCAGCCGCCATATCTTTGAGCCATTGTTCCCTAATTGGCCAACACACGAAGTTCCTGTTGGCTATCTTGATAAACAGCATAAGTTCGAGGTTCAGATTTATTTCAATAAACTTGATCCGGATACTGTGCAGGTTGAACTATTTGCCAATGGAACCAACGGGAAACCTCCGATAGTGCAAAGGATGGCTCGAGGTTCCAAATTAGAAGGCGCAACCAACGGGTACCATTATTTTGCATCGGTGTCCTCAACACGTCCGGCTTCCGATTATACCCCAAGGGCGATACCTTGTTTGCCAATTCTTTCAGTGCCGCTTGAAATTTCCAGGATTTTGTGGCAGCGGTGATTTAAATCGCTCTTCATTATTAAGGACAATTACCTGATGATTTTGTTTGTATTACTGGAACAGTGCTATGGTTATAAATGATAATTCCTTGACTGATATGGGTTTTTT
>Ga0209745_1001069_pt1 | contig 16436 bp, 12 predicted proteins | sample BarGraNGADG00312_FD_184495 | JGI IMG/M metagenome (GOLD analysis project Ga0209745, IMG submission 184495) | Arctic peat soil microbial communities from Barrow, Alaska - Barrow Graham LP Ref core NGADG0004-312 (SPAdes) (version 2) | ecosystem: Environmental > Terrestrial > Soil > Wetlands > Peat... | reverse complement strand
CCAGCCGATGCCACAACCCAGGTCGAGGACCTGTTCTTCGGCCATGAGACCGGCCGCGTCGCACAGGAATGCATGCTTGCCGGTGAAGGTATGGCCGATATCCCGTCTGTCTCGCAACTGCAGGCTCCTCGTGCTCTAACGGCGTCCATCACAGGGCTTATGGCGCCGGGTTCCACAGGCGATTGTATCACGGCCCCCCGCTCTTCCTCCTTGCTGTTCAAGCCGCGGCCGCCATAAGATGGTGTGCGTGGAACCGGGCGCAAGATCGGTTGGTAAGAGCATGAGGATCGTTTTCTTCAGGGCAACGGTGCTGGAACACGGGTGCGGCATCGAACGGTACTTCATCGAGGCGGCGGTGGGCCTGCAGGAGCGCTGCGGTGACATCGACGCTCTCGTGGTGACCCTCGATGAAAGGTGGTACCGCAGGCTCGTGTGGCTGGTCTCGGTCTATTACCTGGGCTTGTGGCGCGGCCGCAAAAGAGAACCCGCCTACCGGTTGACTTCCGCCGAGGTGGGGCGCCGGCTCGGGCGCGTTTCGTATGTGCAGTGCCGGACGCTTGTCGCGCTGCGCCGTGAGCTGCGCGCCTGCGACTTGATATACACCAGCAACGAAGTCCTGGACCTGGCGGTGCTTCGGCTGTGCGGCAAGCTGCCGCCCATCGTAGCGGGGGTGCACACCCCGCCTCACTATCAGCACGCCCCCTCCCGGGGGGCCCGCATGCACAATCGCATCTTCGCGAGCCTTCCATACCGCGGACTGCTGGCCCGCTGCCGGGTGCTGCATACGCTCAACAGTGACGACCAGGCCTTGTACGGCAGCGCGCGTGCCCGGCTGGTGCCCTGTCCTTTCGCGATGGGTGCCACGGTAGCGAGCGCACCACAGCCATCGACGGAATTTCATGTTCTATTCGCGGGACGGTTGATGGAACAGAAGGGGGCCGACCTCCTGCCGCGCCTTATCGACGAACTGGGCAGGCTCGACTTGACCGGTGATGTACGCGTCAGAATGGCCGGGGATGGCGATGACGGGCTGCGAAGAGAGCTGGAGCGCTGCGACGAGGAGCACCAGGACGTGACGTACCTTGGCGAAGTACCGCAAGTTGAGATGGCAGCCTTGTACGAGTGGTCGGACGTGGTCCTCGTGCCGTCGCGCGACGAGACTGTCAGCTATGTGGTGATGGAGGCGGCTGCCCACGGCAGGCCGGCGATAGTATCTGACATACCGGGGCTGCGCGACCAGATCCTGCAAGGGGAAACAGGGTTCGTGGTGCCGCTGGACCCGAGGGCGATGGCGCAACAGGTGGCGGACCTCCAACTTCTCAAGCAGCAAGATCGTGTCCTCTTTCGGGAGCTTGGCCGGAAGGCCAGGCGGTACGTGGCGGAGAAGTACGATGCCGATCGGAACTTCAACGCCCTGCACGATCTGTTCATGTGCAGCGCCGAACTTCCCGGCACCCGGAGCAACAAGCGGCTACACGCGGGGAACAATAGATGAGACTCATCGGGCGGGACATCGATATGGGGATCGTGTACCCCACCATCAAAGCCCACCCCTATGCCTCCGTCATCCAGGCGGCGCAGAAGCTGCGGCGCACAACACGCCTCGATCAGCGCATGTTCAGCGGCGGCTGGAGCCTGCCGCCATCTCTCGTCACGCTGGAGATCACTCATCGGTGCAATCTGAGATGCACGACCTGCTGGCTCTGGGGCTCCGGAGGCAGGTACACTGCTGGCGGGCAGGCCGAAGTGAAAAGCGAGATGTCGATCGACCAGGTAAAGCGGCTGATAGACGACATCGCGTGGTTCAGGCCTTACTTCCTGCTGACTGGCGGCGAGCCCCTGCTGTATCGAGGCATCGAAGAGGTTGTGCGGTACGCCACCGGCCGGGGCCTCATAGTGGGCATGATCACAAACGGCATGCTGGGCGCGGAGAAACTGGAATCGGTGATGGATGGTGGACTCAGCTTTCTCACGGTCTCCATGGACAGCGCCGATGCCCAGACCCACGACCTAGTCAGAAGAAGGGCCGGGTCGCACGAAAACTGCCTGCGGGCGCTGGATGCTGTCGCCAGGCGCAGGGCCGGGAGGCGGCAGCCGATAGTCACCATCAACCTTACTGTCTCGGACCAGAACTTCTGCAACCTTTCCGGCATGGCTGACAGGGCGTTGCAGGCGGGCGCGGACATCCTGCAGATCACCCACCAGTGGTTCTCCGATGCTCAGACATCCGCCGCATACAGCAGGTGGGCGTCCGAGAACCTGGGCCTGCAATCGAACCACATCGCAACCTTCGAGACCGGGGCGGCTACTTCCGTGGACGGGGCCGTCCTTTTTGACCAGATACGGGAGACCCGGCGCAGAGCGCGGTTACCGGTGAGGGTAGTTCCTGACCTGAGCCTTGAGGACACCGTGACTTATTACAGCGGGATGTCAGAGGTGGGCAGCCGGTGTTGCGTCTCGCCGTGGTACGCCATCCTCATCAAGCCTGACGGCGACGCGGTCCCATGCATCGATTATCCGGTTGGGAACGTCACCGAAACGCCCTTCCGCCGCATGTGGAACTCTTCTGAGATGAGGTTGTTTAGGCGGAAGCTCAGAGAGCAGCGGCACTTTCCCGGCTGCACGCGTTGCTGCGGGTTCTTCGAGGGTGAAATTGCCGATCAATAAGTATGGAGTTGCGGCCAGCCGCCGGCTGCCTCGGTGAAGCGCCGGTTTGCGCGCCACCCCCGGCTGTTCTACGATAGGCGGAGAAGTGCTGGCACCGAGGCCAGGCAGGATAACCGTTGGGAAATCAATGAGCATCTCTGATCAGGATACCCTCTTCGAAGAAGCGAACGACGACAAGAGGGTGACCGCGCCCGCCGGCGCCGGACGTGTCGCCAGGTTGGCGCGCGTGGCCGGCCTTGAGCTGGTGGAGCGCGAGTCCCGGCCGCTATGGCATGCAGCCGCGGTCGTGCTGATACTGGCGTTCGCCTGCATGCTTTTCTATGGACAATTCCAGGGACACGGCATACTCATGCACGCCGACATGACTTTCCCACTGACTCTGCACCGCATCGCCGGCGAGGTCACCAATACCTGGCTCGAGTACGGTGGCTTCAACGTCGTGCAGTTTGTGCAGAACAGCCCCTGGGTCCTCTCTTTCATGCTGGTGGCCAAGGTGTTCGGGCTCTCCACCGCGCAATACCTGCTCATGATGTTCGTCGCCACTTTCGCCTTGGCGGGAGTATCCATGTACGCGCTGGCCTACTCCACCATCAAGCGCATCAGGCCGCTCGAGAATTCACGCTACGGCCTCTATGCGGGAGCCTTCCTGGCGGCCCTGGTCTACATGTACAATCCGTTTTCGCTCTTTAACTTGTGGCCGTTCATGATGTACATAGCCTACGCGCTGATGCCGCTTATCTTCATGATGCTTCAGAAGACCTACCAGAAGCCGAAGCTGCGCTACATCATCGTGCTCGCGCTGCTCGTGACGGTGGCAAGCACCCATCCGATGGGGATGACCTGGGCCTGGATCATGATCGCCGCCTACACGGTTTACTACCTGATCGTCAAGCGCTTCGGCAGGAAGAACCTGCTTACCGCCGCAAAGGTATTCTTCTCGAGCATTGTTCTCTACCTGTTCCTCAACGCGGCCTGGGTGGTCCCCTTCGTGGGGGCTAAGCTGGCTGGCAAACCATTAGTGCCGGCATATTCTCCTTATCTCGTGCAGGGCAGCCTGGACGGGCTGTCCCAGAGCGCCACCCTCAGCAACAACCTGCGCCTGGTGTCGGGCTACGGGCAGTTCGCCATACCCGGGTCGACAGGGGCCGTGAACGTGATACTCTCATTCGCGCTCCCGGCGCTCGCGATACTGTGTCTCATCTTGCTCGGAAGGCGCATCGAGAAGAACGGCACGGTGATGTTCATGGCGGCGGTGTCCGTGATATCCCTGCTGGTTGCCACCGGCTCTTCGTTCATCCTGCGGCGCCCGTACAGCTACACGGTGCTGCGCGCACCGGGTTCTGCTTCAGTAGGGTGGATATTCCGAAGCCCCAACAGGCTCCTGTTTGTAGTACCGATTTTTTATGCCTTGATGCTTGGCATCCTGGTGACATGGTTGATGCGCGAGGCCCACCTCCGCGAACATACCGGCGAGGAGGTGAGTCGAGCGGATGGCTGATGAGCCGCGCGAGCGAAAAGAAGAGGTTGTTAACAGGCGCCTGCTCGAGGAGAACATCGCCCTTAAGCGAAAGCTTGGATGGTTTGAGACCCTGCCGGATACTTACCGGTTCCGAGCATCCATCTTGCTGGCTGTGATTGTGTTCGTGGTGGTGCTGGTGTCTTTCTACCCGCGGGCGTTGTTCTACGCGCAGAACGTCTTCAACCGCACAAAGATCCCGGCTGACTACGTCACGGTCAACGATTATGTGACGGCACATGCGGGCGACTCCCGCATCATGTGGATGCCCTTCATCAACCCCGCGCACATGTACTACGACTGGGCGCCTGAGAAAAGGCTGAGCCCGTTCAACGTGTGGTCCTCCAACCCCAGCCTCAACAACATGCAGGAGGCCTACAACGCCGACTCGTACTTCGTCTGGCTCTCCGACCTTCTGCAGACGCAGCAATTCTCGGAGGAGCAGCTGGTGAACAAGGACCTCACTCTGCCGCGCAATATAGCATCGCGCTTGTTCATCCCCTTCGCTGCGCGGTACATGATCTTCGATTCCTCCATCATGGGTTACAAGTTCGAGGATTACTTCAGCCGGGACGGCAGCGTTGCTAAGACCTTCAACACGAATTTCCTCACGGTTTACCAGCCCGACTACTTTCCTGCATTCATCCGGGTTGCGGACAAGACCGTGAAGGCAAGCTCCTTCTACGACAACCTGGCGATCAGCGCGAAGTTCCCGGCATCAGAGCTCGGGCGCATCGCCTTCGTCGACCAGAAGCCGGTGACGACGAGTTTCGCTTCTGTGGGCCCACGCTACGGGCTGCTCGACCTCAACGACTATACGCAGTACGCGAGCATCAACGGCAGCTTCGAAAATGGGGAGCCGCATAACGGCGCGACCTTCCAGTGGTTCGCCGAGGGCAACCCGTCTTATCTCACGCTGTCGCAGGATCCCAGCCACCACACCGAAGGCATGGTCAGTCTGATGATGGTCAACAACTCCGCAAAGCAGTTTGACATCGGCTGGGAGAAGGGCGCGATGATACCGGTGCTCCAGGGGCAGGTCTACACTTTCCAGACCAACGTCCGCACCCATAACACGGTGTGGACGAACGCCACCCTGGAGGGCTACCGTACCGACACCAGGCAGTGGATACAGCTCATGCAGTGCCCCTCGATAGCTCCAAGCAGCTCGGGCTGGGGCAAATACCGGTGCTCCATCTGCATCCCCGCGGGGATCTCCTCGATCAGGCCGGCCCTGGCGGCCGGGTGGGCGCAGGACCAGCATATGGGGCCGGCGGTAAGCTGGTTCGACGACGTGAAGATCGGCCAGGTGGAGGACCGCTTCTACTCGGACCTCTTCGCTCCCGTGGCAAGCCCCGAGGTCAGCTTCAAGAAGGTGAGCGGCGAGAAGTACGTGGTACACGTGAAGAACGCCGCGGAGCCGTTTCTCCTGGTCTTCGGGGAGGCGTTCGACCCGTTCTGGGTTGCCACCACGCCTGACGGACGGCAGGTGCAGCCCGCGCCGCTATACTCGACCATAAACGGGTATCAGATCGACAAAGTGGGCGAATATGACCTGACCATCGCCTATCAGCCACAGGCATGGTATACGAGCGGCCGCGTCATCGCGATAGCGATAGTTCTCCTTTGCGTGGTTTTCCTGGTGTATGATTGGCGGCTGAAAGGGAAAGGCAAGGTGGTGCCGTTCCTCAAGCGCGTTCTGGGAGGGGCCAGGAAAGCAGGTGTCGCAGTTGTGGATGGCATCAAGGGACCTCCGAGGAAGGGGAGTTACTGATGTGGAGCGGGAGCCTGAACGACCGGCATGAGCACGCCTGGCGGCGGTATGGCCGCTGGATAACGCTGGTAGTTGTCTGCCTGGTCTCCGCCCTGGCGGCCGGGATCTACTTCGCGCTTGTTGTCGCAGCCATACTGCTGGTGGTCTTCTTCGATGTCGACAGCCGGATCCCGTACAGCATCGCACTGGCTTTGATACTCGTCGCGGCGCTGTTTGAAGCCCTGTCCCACCAGTCGGCCGCCAACTGGCTCGCAACTCTGGCGTTCTACGCGCTTGCCGCGGGAGTGGCGGTTCAGTTCAACCATTACCTGAAGGGCCTGCCGCTCGGGGACAAAGACGAGACAACTTGAGCTTGACACGGGGCATGCATCTGCCCCGATGAGCGGCAATGCAGGTGAGGAGAGAGGCCCACATTGAAGCAGGCGACCTTGAAGCGATGGGGCGCTCTGGCGCGCGGCAATGACAAGCGATACAAGCTCGTGCGACGAGAACTTTACATCCGCCTCACCTACCTGCGCTCCCTTGTCCGGTCCCGCCTCACCCGCAAGCCTGCAATTTATGTGATTGGAGATAGTCACGTAGGGCTCTTCCTCCGCCAGCGGCCTTTCATCGTACACTGGCTTGGGCCTGCAACCGCCCATAACCTCAAGCAGAAGCAGAGCACCCTCAAAGCGAACGCAAGGCTGCTGCGCATAATCGACCGGGTCCTCAGAAAGGGCGATACCGTCATCATGGTCTTCGGGGAGATAGACTGTCGCATACATATCTACAACCAGTATATGGAGCACGGCAAAGAGGTTCCAATGCACGAGTTCATCGTTGCGACGGTCTCGAATTACGGGGTGGTGCTGGACCAGCTGGCGGCACGGGGGGTCGATTTCTATGTGTACAGCGTCATGCCGGCGGCTCGGGAGGGGAACATCTTCGGCGTTCCGAATTACCCGCCGCCCGAAGCGCGCTGCATAATCAACCGGGATTTCAACGCCTCGCTGCGCTCCCTGTGTGAGGAGCGAGGTTACCGCTTCATGGACGTCTACTCGTGCATCGTTGACCAGCAGGGCTTCATCTGTGACGAGTTCACCAAGGACGGGGTGCACGCAACTCCCTCTGTGATGCGTTTTGTGAGAGACGAACTCGAAAGGGTGGCTAACGGGAATGGCTAAGGTGCTGCTGATCTACCCCTATATGAGAGTGATTACCCCTCTGTTCCCATATTCGCTGTTGCCCATCGCCGCCAAACTGCTCGAAGCGGGCCACGAGGTCCGCATACTGGATGCCCAGGTGGAAGAGCTCCGCGACGTCGATCCGGCCGCCTTCGATGTGGTGGGTATCTCCACCCTGAGCGGTTACCAGATTGCCGGCGCCCTGAAAGCGGCGGAGTATGTGCGAGAGAGGACGCCGCGCGCCACCCTTGTGTGGGGTGGCGTCCACCCGAGCATTGCGCCGGAGCAGACCGTGATGGACCCGCGGGTGGATGTCGTGGTACGCGGCGAGGGCGAGCTTACTTTGCTCGCGCTGTTGGAGGCGATCGACAAGGGGCGCTCTCTGGAGCAGGTCTCGGGGCTCACACTGCTCGTGGACGGCGAAGTGCTGCACACGCCTGATACCCCTTTCCTGGACATGGATTCCCTGCCGTTCTCCGACTACAGCCTCATCAAGACCGAGCGTTACCCCCATTACACGGGCAGCCCGTCCTGGGTGTACTACGAATCGAGCAGGGGTTGTCCACATAACTGTGGATTCTGCTACAACCAGACAGTGCACAAGCGCAAGTGGCGTCAGAAGTCGGTTTCGCGGGTGCTCGATGAGCTCGCCTACATCAAGGACACCCTCGGCCCTGAGTCCATCTTTCCTATCGATGACAACTTCAGCGTGAGCAAGCAGCGCGTGGAGCTTATCGCCGGCGGCATGGCCGAACGAGGACTGGTCTTCGCGTGGCCGATGAACTCGCGCTTCGATTACGCGGTGTCCTACGACGACGAGTTCCTCCAGATGCTGAAGCGCTCCGGGTGCACCCATATCTCCTTCGGTGGAGAGTCCGGATCCGCTCGCATGCTCGATAAGATGTGCAAGGGGATCACCCCCGAGATGATGCGCCGCACGGCCGAACTGCTCAGGCGCAACGACGTTGAGACCGGTGTCATGTTCATGGCCGGCTTCCCGGGGGAACTGGACGAGGATCGGCTGGACACCCTGGACCTCATAGACGAGCTGGTCGAGATCTACCCGGCGCTGGAGCCTCGCATCACGATCTACACCCCGTTCCCCGGCACCGCGCTCTACGGCGAAGCGATCGCCGGGGGGTTCCGGGACCCGGGGTCGCTGGAAGGCTGGAGCCGGTTCGGCTACGGGCTGGTCGACAACTGCGCCTGGCTGGGCCGTCGCACCCGAGGGATGCTCCGCACCATCGCCCTTCTCTCGGTGTTCGATTTCACGGCGAAGCGCCACAAGAGCCGCCGCCTCTTCTCGGACCGACCGGCGCTGTCCCTGGTGCACCGGCTCTACAGCGCGGACGCCAGGTGGCGCTGGCGACACCGCTTCTTCCGCCTGGCCCCCGAGTGGAGGCTGCTCGACCTCGCATTGAAAGGCCTGAAGCTGTGGCACCGATAGGCAACGGCTGTTGCTATAATGCAGGCGGACGCCAAACGGGCAGGCACGAGCGGCTGCGAGCGAGGTTCTCATGAGAAGGTTATTCAAGTGGTTCGCTCCCTGGACTTTCATGAACGGGCTCGAGCGGTGCAACGAGCTGGGCATGGAGCTGGTCGCCGGACGGCAGGTGGACAAGATGCTCGACCTGGGATGCAAGGACGGCACGACGACTTTGCGCTTTGCCGAGGCGGCCGGCGCGCGCGAGATGTGGGGCGTCGAGTACGTTGATGAATACCGCGAGCTGGCGCGGGACAAGGGGATCCAATGCGTCCCGGGCGACCTCAACCTGGCCTGGCAGGTGCCGGACGGCGAGTTCGACCTCGTGCTTTCCAGCCAGAGCATCGAACACATGCACAACACCCGGCAGTACGTGGAAGAATGTTTCCGCTGTCTGAAGCCGGGAGGCCAGTTGCTCGTGCTGACCGAGAACCTGAGCTCCTGGTCCAATGTCGGGGCGCTGGTGTTCGGCTGGCAGCCGTTCTCCTGCACGAGCATGAACGGGTGGATCCTCGGCAACCCGCTCACCTGGAACATGGACGACCCGGTAGACCCCGAGTTTCTGGAGCGGTTGCAGCCCCACGGCGTGAGCGGCACAGTGGGACACGTGAGGGTGCTGTCGTACCAGGCGCTGAGGGATGTGCTGCTGAAGGCCGGCTTCAGCGACGTGCAGGTGATGAGCACGGGGTACCTCCCGCTCTGGGGAACCCTCTCGGACCTGCTCTGCCGCGCCGATCCGAGACACGGTCATTTCCTGGTGGCAAGGGCGTTCAAGCCGCGTGGCGTGTAGAATAGCACCGAAAGGAGCGCGCTTGCTCGTATCCGTCATCATCCCGACCTATAACTCCGCGGTGTTTCTCACCGAGGGGCTGGCGGCCCTGCTCGATCAGGACTACCCCGACCTCGAGGTCGTCATCAACGACGACCCCAGGACGAACGATGACACCCCCGCACTGGTTGACGCTATGCGCGCGGAGGGGCTCAACATTGTGTACCTGCGCCAGAACGTATCGATGGCGCAGGGGAGGAAGAAGGGGGCGGAGGCGGCGTCCGGGGAGGTCATGATCCACCTCGACTCCGACATGGAGCCGTCCGTCTCGCTCGTAAGCGAGTGCGTCTCCCTTATCGGGGAAGGTTACGATGGGCTGGTCATCCCGGAATCTTCATTCGGGTCTACCTACTGGGCTCACTGCCGGTGGCTGGAGCGCTGCTGCTACGAGACCGTCTCCGAGCTGGAGGCCCTGCGCTGCGTACGCTCGTCGATCTACTGGGAGCTCGGCGGCCACAACGATGAGATGGTCTACTTCGAGGACAAGGACTTCGACATCAGGGTGCGCCAGCAAGGCTACCGGCTGGGCAGGACCCGGAACATCATCTACCACAACGAGGGGGACCTGACCCTGAGGCAGGTCCTCTCCAAGCGGGTCGACTACGCGCGGAGCGCAGTGATCGCGGCCCGTTACTATCCGCGGGAGATCCGCTGGAGGGGAAATATCCGGGAGAGGTACCGGTTGTTCTACCAGAACCGGAAGCTACTGCTGTCTCATCCCGTGTTGACGGTCGGGACCTTTTTCATGAAGGCGTGCGAGTTCGCGGTCAGCGGCGTGCATTACCAGTTGGAGCAGCGGCGGCGGTAGGTAAAGGCTGAAGGCGCGTCATTCGATCTCGCTCAACCGTTCCACGTCCGGGCTGCAAAGGATCTCGACGTTGTTGTGGATCTTCTCGCGCGACCAGTCCCACCATCGTATCTGAAGCAGCTTCTCGATCACCGCGTCGTCGAAACGCTGCGCCACGGTCCTGGCGGGGTTGCCAGCCACGATATTGTACGGCGGCACGTCTCTGGTCACAACCGAGCGGGTGGCAATGACCGCACCGTCGCCGATGGTTACCCCTGAGAGGATGGTTACGTCGCTTCCGATCCAGACGTCGTTGCCGATGGTCACGTCCCCCTCGGTGGTCAGGTAGTCCCGGATGTGGCTGGCCTTGGGCCAGCGCCCGTCGGGGGTGGGAAACGGGTACATCGATATCCAGTCAGTCCGGTGGTTGCCTCCCAGGAAGATGGTGACGTTCCATGCGAAGGAGCAGAACTTACCTATCGTCAGCTTACCGTCGGGGAATACGACTCGGGGACGTCCGTAGGTGTACTCGCCGACCTCGTAGTCGAGAGTGCGGTTGCCCCAGGCGTCGAGCCACTTGTACGGCTTGACCCCCGCCCGCAGCACGGCGATTGCCAGCACCCGCTTGAGCCTGCCGAACATGTCCTTGATCACAGGTAACCACCGTCTCCCATGCTTGTCGTCCCCTTCTTTGATGTTAGCAGGCGGGCACATTAACGACCAGGCGTTCTGCTTCGCGGGCTTGACGTCCTGCCGGTCTTCCTCCTCCACAGGAGCGCCAGGACAAGGAACAGCATGCACCCGAGCATTGAGACCATCGAGACGGCCAGCCCCTGCATGAACCACTTCTGAGGAACGTATTCCACGGTGAGGCTGTAGTCGCCCTTCCGGTTCAGGGGAAACCCGTTGATCGTCGAGTAGAGCCTGACCGGGTTCACGTCCTTGCCACCGTCGAGCCTGGCTACCCACATAGGGTCGAAAGCTTCGCCGAATGCGAGCATGAAAGGCCCTGTTGCATTGTGCACATGCACTTCGTACTTCTCGGGGCTGATCTGTTTGAAGCCGATAGCCGGCGCGGCGGGACCGCCCTCAAGGTCAGAGAAGAACCTGTTGCTCATCTTCGAGATCTTGATATCGTCGAACCAGCTCGTAGCGGGGCGCTTGCTCGAAAGTGCCCAGCCCGCCACCAGCACGGGCCTGATCTTGCTTATGCCTCGCGGCATGAAGAACGAGTACTGAGTCTCTTTCCACTTTGAGGAGCCCGTACCCACAACCGGACAGTTCACCAGCCGGACCCATTTGCTCTGTTGGAGATCGAAGCCCTCGACCTCCACGTGCGTCCAGGTGGCGTTCTTGTATTTGACCTTTGTGCTCACGTTGTAAATGTCCCCGGTGCTGACAGGGATCTCACTGCCGGCTACGGCGTACGCCGAAAGGTTCCACGTCGAGGGGTTAACGATCTTGAGGCTCTTGCCCCCATCCTTGGAAGTCGGCTCGAGCGATACGGAAACATGTCGGTTCAAGTACTGCGCGTTGAAGTCCGGTGGGACGGGTTTGCCCGGGACAATACTCGGCAGGAACGGATTGACGTCAGTCTTCAGGTCCCATCTGACCGGCAGCCCGTCGGGCCCCGTCGTCTCAAAGCCGGAGTTGATGTCATAGGGTTCCATGTAATCAAGGGGATCCAGGACGCCGACCCCGGCGCCGACCCGCTCTCGATGATCGGCAAAAGAGACTCCCTGCAGTTGCGCGGCGGTGAGCCTCTGGGTGAGCGCCAGTTCGTCGTAGAACGAACCGACTTTCACTGTCTTCGCCGTCGGTCTGAACAGGCTGCCGCTCGAATCGAGCTTGAAGACCTCGAGGATTTTTGTCTTGTCCACCCTCTGCATGCTCTTGTCGGACTTGAGTGCTTGCTCCATGGGATAGCCCGGCACAGATGAGTCGAAGACTACAAACTGTGCCGAAAACGGCAGGAAGAGCCTTGAGCCCAGGTCCTTCTGCAGCATCACTTGCTTGTTCAGCACTTCGCCAGGACCCAGGAAAGTCTTCGAGAGCAATGACTCGAGCCAGTAGTAATAGCTGTCGCTGTTGAAGAGATCTTGAAGGTTATTGAGAGACGCGTTCGACGTGTACACGTCGAACGGGCCGATGCGTTTCTCAGGCGCCCAATCGTATCGGAACCCGTCCTTCGAAAACGGCAGCCAGACCGGCGTTGTCGCCGGGCTTGCTTCCAGGAGGGAGTTGATCCGTGAGTAGTCCGCGGGGATCCGCGTGGGATTATAGACGGTCCTAGCGTAGGAGAGGCTGACGGGGACGAAAGATACGAGCACCGCAATGATGACGACTTCGGCGAGAAGGTTCTTCATCGTGTTCACGTTGCGAATGAGGTAGGCGATCAGCAGTCCCAGCATGAGCGCATAGAACACCGCGGCGTACACGAGCCACCGGTCCGCCGCTCTGAACACCCAGCCGAGTGAGGATACCACCGGGGCTTTCAACAGGAACCAGCTGTAGGGCTTCGCCAGGATGAACGAGGTCCCCGTGGCGAGGAGAATGGAGATGGCAAACATGATCGACCAGAAGATCACGATGCGGTCCCGGGCAATCTTCCTCCGCAGGACCAGCAGCGCGACAAGAGCGGACACCGGAAGCGCGAAGCTCAGCAGCACCCAGATCGTGCCGCTGGGCAGGGGGTTGACCGGCAATCCCCAGCCCGCCGTGAAGCGTACGTTGTGCAAGATGGTGCCGCTTTGCGAGAGCGTGTTCAGCATCGACTTCGAGAAGGTGTTCATGTAGAGCGGCGCAAACGGCTTGTTGACCACCTGGGCCCCGACGTAAGGCATGATCCAGGCCGAGTTCAGAAGAACAAACAGAACGGCCACGGGCGCGATGACTTTTCCCGCGGTGGCAAAGCTCGAGAGCTTGAACCGTCTCGAGGCGATGTGGAAGATCAGATAGGCGATGATCATGAACCAGTACCATATGATGTTGATCGGTCCTGTTCCGGCCACTGTGATCAGGACGGCGAGAAGCACCACGTTCCAGGGCCTCGGTTTGTCGACGGTCTTGACCAGCAGCAGGAAGACCAGGGGAAGGACCGCGTACCCGGGGTACCCGAAGTAAGGCCAGAGGTGACTGACCGAGAACGGGTTGTACATGAATACGAGAGCAGCGAATACCGCGCCGATGTAAGGCGCGAACTTCCAGGCCGCATCCCCTAGCTTGAAGCGCTTGATCGAATGGTAGGCCAGAGCGTACATGGATACGCCCGCCAGCGCGAACGTGCTCGTGAACAGGACCAGGAGATACCTGTCGGTGGGCATGTTGAGAAGCTTCGCGGCCCACAGGAGGGGATACGTCCAGAATATCCTCTGGATGTTCCATATGTTCTGGACGCTGCCGTACTGCCACCAGGTGTGATTGTAGAGCATCAGGTTGCGGCTGATGGTGGTGGGGAAGGTCATGTCCACGTGCATGAGCATGCCCCTGGTCAGGAAGTGCTTGTAGAACAGCAACAAGGAAACGAGAAGCACGAAGAATATCGATATCGCGTGGTAGAGGATCCTGCGGTCCTTGCCGCCTGTCGTCTTCTGGTCCATCGTCGCCGCGTCCGCCGTCACTGTTCTCGCACCTGACCTTCGGCGATGCGCCCGACAGCTATCGCATCCGCCCTGAACGAGTTTCTCGCGTACCCGGCTCCGAGGATTGCCTCAAAGCGCTCCTGTTCCCAGTAGTTCCCCCGCACTCTTCTCAGGGCCCAGATGTCTTCAAAGGGCAGCGCTCCCGTCTCGAGCAGGCGGTCGAACTCGGGATTGAGTCCGAGCGGCGCAGTCATAACCAGCTCCCCGGCGGGAGCCAGGAGACGTACCAGGTTGTCTATGGCGGCCAGTGCCTTTTGAGGGTCGCGGGGGGTCTCATCCCAGCCGACGTGCTCCAGCGTCGAGACGCTGATGATCAGTTCGTACTTCTTGCGCGGGTCGAATTCGACCACGTCAACGTTCGTGACGCCGGGAGCCTCCTCGTACTTGTCCAGGACGTCGTGGTCGATCACGACATAGTGAGACAGGACGTTTCCGACCTCCAGGATGTCTTGTCCTCTATGCGCGTCCATGTATCCGAGAGCTATCGGCACCTCCACCGCCCGCTCATTGCGCCAGGTCAGGTTGTACGGATGATAGAGGTAGTGGTAGGTCCGTCCGTTGAAAGTGAAGGTCCTGTTTGACCTGAATAAGTTGCAGTACGCGACGCTCGCCTTCTTGAAGCAGTCCTTGAGCACCGCCGGAGGCGAATCGATTATCCTTTTTGCCGTTCTTTCTTCCACGATTACCCCGTCATGACATTGAGGCCGTATCAACTATCCGGGCGGCCCAACGGTATCAGACTTCACTGCCAGCCCACCATCAGCTGATCCATTTAGGCTTATGTGACGGCAAGAAGTCTCTCAGCAGGAGAATAATAGATAATAGCAATCCCAGGCCACTGAGGCAGTAACCGACGATCAGCCATGGGTTTCTGTAAGAGATATGGATGTTCCCGTCACCCGGACTCACCTGGTAGGCGATCGTCGTACCGATGTTCACTCCTGGGCTCCTCCCGTTCATCTTCCAGTACGAGCTGTAAGATTCGCCAAAGAGGATGGCCCCTGCGGCCATGCTGGACGATGGTGGGAGGTGAGCTTCCAGCCCGGTACTGCCGGCTGTCTTGTGCACAAGCGCGATTCCAGTGGACTCCGGTACCGACGTGCTGGCGCTCCTGATCATCTCTGACCCGAGGAGAATTCCTCCATGTGCCCTCCTTGCGAGCGACTCCAGGGTCGTGAACGTTCCCGAGGAGTTCACAAGGGCCAGCCTTTCTGAGGGCGCCTTGTTCCTCAGCAGGACGATGTCTCCCAGGTCGAGCACGACCTCGAGGTCCTTCTGCTTTTCCACGAACCTGAAGTTCACGCTCGCCGGGTTCCTCGCAAGAACGACGTACTTCACGTTCAGTGGTGCCAGCATCGCACCGAGGTTGCCCCTTTGCCTTCCCGAAGACAGCGCGGCATCGACGTAGCGGTCCAGGGGCTGCCTGTCCAGCTTTTGTGGCCCGACCTCGATGGAAGTCCGCGGGAGGCTGCGGTTGGTGAAATATAGAGGCATCGGGTTCGTGATCGTGTAGTCACTCTTCGTGAAGTCGAACCGCATGTACCAGTAAGGCGGAAGGTACAGTGCCGAGAAGTCGCTACGGTCGCCCTCAAGGGTCTTCTGCACTACCGACCAGGACTTCGGATAAGTGACAGCCTTCGCCTGCCCCCACAGGCTTCCGAACATGCGGAAGCTGTAGATACAAACGAGGGCGATGAGCACCATCGGGACGACAGCCCTGGCGCGCTGCCGTGAAGCCGGGGCGTCTGCCGTTGCCGACCGCCTCGAGAGGTAACGGTCGAGACCGGCGGCTCCGAGCATGGCGTACGCAAGGGTGATGAGGGCCACGAATTTCTGCGGCTCTCTGAACATCCTGAACGGCGCGAAATGTGCATATGCGAAGGAGAACAGCGAGCCGGTCACAGGCGCCTTCGTCCCGAGGGCGAGCAGGAACCCCACCACCGCGAGCACGGCGAGAGCCCCCAGTCCGGGCCCTCTTCCGGGCTCGGCCCAGTAGCGCAGGAGCCCGCAAATGCACAGCAACAAAAGCAGGAAGCCGAAGACCGGCCACAAGGGAATGGACTTCCTGGGCAACAGCGCGTCGATCTGCGTCTTCCAGTATCCGTAGAGCCCGACGACGGAGACGGCGGTCCCCGCCCGAGATGTGGAACGGGTCTCGAAGAGCTTGAGATCGGCTTTGCCGATCGCCGAGGCGGGGCTGCCGCTGCTGAAGATCGGCAGGATCCAGAAGCTGCTCAAGAGAACGAACAACACGAGCACGACAACCACTGTAGACAATGCGCGCCTTCGCCCCCTCATCCTCGCAAGCTCGAACACCGCGACCACGACACAGACGAGCAGCGCCAACACCCCGGCGTGAAGGCTCAGCACAGCTGTGCCCGCCAGCCACAGAGCCGTTCTGGCGCACCGTGAGGCCCTGGGGTCCCGGATCGTCCTGATGGTGGAGGCGAAGACCACGGGCAGAAGCGCGTATCCCAGCAGGAACCCCCACTGCCCCATGACCATCCGCGTGTACAGGAAAGGGTTGATCGCATATAGCGTCCCGGCGAAGAGCCGCGACCACCCACGGGTCGCGG
>Ga0209745_1001068_pt1 | contig 16437 bp, 17 predicted proteins | sample BarGraNGADG00312_FD_184495 | JGI IMG/M metagenome (GOLD analysis project Ga0209745, IMG submission 184495) | Arctic peat soil microbial communities from Barrow, Alaska - Barrow Graham LP Ref core NGADG0004-312 (SPAdes) (version 2) | ecosystem: Environmental > Terrestrial > Soil > Wetlands > Peat... | reverse complement strand
GGCGTCCCACACCAGCACGCCCAGGACCAGACCCAGCACCAGCGCCGCCGAACCCAGGTAGCCCAGGGCGGCCGGCCACGGGAAGCAGGCGCCGCCTCCCGCGCCGCCGATGCAGACGCTGCCCTCGTCGAACCACATACCGGCCTCCTCATTGAGCATGACCAATGCACAATGACAGGAAGCCAGCCTGTGGGTCAAGCCCGGTAGGGCGACCCGCCCCTGGGCCAAGGCGCGAGTCTCGTCGTCGGAACACCTCTCTTGACCGGCAACGAACCGTGGTGGGCCTCAGAAGAGCTGCCGATCCCCCTGAACGTGCGGCCGGCGCCGGTGCGCGCGTACCGACTTCGCCGTCGGCGCGAGCGCAGTCAGGTCCGATGACGCTGCGGCCGGCGGAGCGTCATCGGTGCCGCCGCCCTCGACGGTGACCAGCGCAACCAGGGCGTCGACGTGCTCGGGCAGCAGCCGGATCCGGCCCTTGGCCAGGCGCAGGTGCGGGATCCGCCCGCGTCGCGCCTGCTCGCGCACCCACCACGTCGACATCCCGAGGGTCTTGGCGACCTCCTCGGGGGTGAGAGTCACGTACTCGGTCATCTCTGCACCGCCTTCCTGCTCGCTCCTACCTACAGGTATGCGGAATGGGGGTAGAAGATTCGCGTCATCGACCGAACGGCTGTGGATCACGGGGGTCCCGGCGGATCCCGTGGGCACCGCGCGCATCCCCGAAGCGCTGGCGAGCGCCCTGCCGGCTGACCCCCACCGCCCGCCCGACCCGCGCCCAGCTGGCCCCGTCGACCCGCAGGTGCGCCACCGCCGCCTCGATCTCCGCATCAAGTCCCTCCACCACGCGCCGGGCCTCCGCGCGCGCCGCCGCGAGCTCCTCCAGGCGCACAAGCGCGTCCGTCACCCGTGCCGCAGCCCGCCAGACGACGTCCTGGTCACGCCCGCGCCCGACGACGCCGTCGCGCCGCACCAGGGGCGCTTCCCGGCCCGTGGCGGCACGCGATCCGACCCCGATCCCGAACGCCGCGCCTGCCGACGTCGACGGCGCGGGCCGGCCTACGGCCGTGTCCGGCAGTGCGCACGACCCGCCCAGGGCAGACAACCCCCCGCCGCGACGAGGGTCACGAGCTCATGACTCCTGGCATTCGCGGCAAGGGCGGTTGTCACTCATCGCGCGCAAGGACCCCGTCCACGGATGGGACTCGGTCGCCCGAGGCAGCTCCTCCCCGCAGCGTGGTCCCGCAATAGCAGGCCTGGGCAGGCGCTAGCCTGGCCGCGGCCGTATACGCCACCCACCAGGCAGGGGTAGAGCCGTGCGAGGCATCGCGACTGTGGACCGGCAGCCAGACAGCGACAGCGTCGCGGTATGGATTACGAGTCGGATCTCGCTCTTGGAAGCCGGTAACACGAACGCAGTCGTGGTCGACCTCACTAATGACTCCGACGCCATGGACAAGCTGCGAAACCTCGTTCACAATTGCGCGGTCGTCCTGACCGATGGCTCCGTCCTCGATGGGCTTCCGGTCCGCGCGGAGCCGCTAACGGTCGGGGACATTGCCTCCCTCGTCACTGAGACCGAGTCGCGTCAGCGCCAAATCCTCGCTGCCATAGACGACTATAAGAATCGGACCAAGTCGAGGAGCATCGTCTCTCCAGCCTTCCCGGCCAGCCCCGCGTCCTCTGACTTCACGCCGGCGGAAGACACCCCTGCGCAGCGGGCACTGGCCGCCGCGAACTATCTTGTCCGGGCTTGGGGTCTCTGGCTCAGGACCGATGAGGAACGTCGCCGGCGAACCGTGCAACCCACGACGGGAACGTCGCCGTGGATCATGCCGGAGGACCTTGGACACACTACGGTCGCTGACTTTCCGGCAGAGTTTGCCTCGCGCCTACACCGTGAGCCAGTACCGTGACTGGCACTCGCGTTCCGTTCCTCGATCGTTCTGACCGGCGAGTTCGGACAGCTTTGGCCCGCAGGTGACGGGCGAACGTCGTCCGTATCGGTAAGGCACGGACACGCTGACTATTGTCTACAGCCGCGCCGTAGCTCCCCGCCCTGGGATTCGCCGCGTTGGACGTCCCGGCTACGGCCCGCCCGAAGGGAATGCTGGAGGCGCCAATCAAATCCCGGTCCCGAGCCAGGCGAAGAAGTCCTCGGCCGAGAAGACGGGCTTCTCGAGCTCCTTGGCCTTCCGGGCCTTGCCGGATTGCGTGCCCACCTCGGCAACCACCAGCGCGTCGCACCTCGACTTCGTTACAGACGGCACGGGCACGAGGCCGCGGGCAGCGGCAGCTGCGTTCATCTGATCCCGCTCCCAGGTGAGGCCACCGGCGTCGACGGCAGTGCCGGTGAAGCACACTCGCGCTCCCCGGCAGAGGACTTCCTCGATGGCACCGCGGCCTGCAGTCGTCGCGGCCACGATGGCGTCGACAACCGCGATGCCCAGCACGCCCTCGAGCACACGCAGTCTCGCGAGCATCTCGGTGGGTAGCGCGGTGGTCCGCGCAGCGGCCGCCACCAGACGCTCGGTGACGACCTCGCGCACGACCGCCGCCACCACGGCGTCCGCAGTCGTACCCGCCACGGCGGGAAGCACAGCTTGGCCGAGGAGGACACCACTGAGAAGGCGGCTCGTGTCCATGAGCGCCGACAGCGTGGGCATCGCCGCGCTCATCGGCGCCCGGGCGTCACCGTCGCGAGTGAGGAGGTACGCCGCGCCCGCCGTCGGTCTAACGCCATCCTGATCATCGACGCCGCTCGCGTCGAACACCGAGCCGCCCGAAGCGTCGATCCCCGTGCGCTTCGCCACCCGCATCGCCGCACGAGCGCGGGCGAGCGCGGTGGGCTCGGCCAACGCCTGTCGCTCATCGGCCCGGAGTTCCGTTGGCGGGATATCGATGCCCAGGGGCAAGGGCACCACCAGCCCGAGCCGCTTGAGCTCGAAGTCGATGAGCGAGAGCGTGTCGTCGACCTCGACTCCCACCGGCACGCAGCCGTCCAGCAGGGGCGCGATGGCGAACCACACCTCCGCCAAGGTCGGCGACAGAAGCACGTCGTCGACCGTGACGCCGTAGGCAGTGCGGGCGTCGTCGAGGTCCCGCTGCGGGTTGACGAGCGTGCTGATCGCGGAGCCGTCGTCGAACGCGACGGCCAGCTCGACCGGGCGGGGCCGCGACATGCGCCCTTCCATGCCAACGGTAAGGATGCTGATGGCGCACAGCCTCAGGGCGTGATCGGGCGCCGTGGACGCCCGGAGGAACCGCAAGACCCGTCGGTCGGTCTTCAGGTCCTTGGGCAGCACGGGGCGCGTGAGCACGAGGCCGTCCATCGACGTGCAGCGGCTCAGCGCCACGTAGACCTGCCCGTAGTCGAACGCCCCGCCGCGCAGGTCGACCACGAGCCGGTCCATCGTCTGGCCTTGGCTCTTGTGGATGGTGATGGCCCAGGCGAGCTTCAGCGGGAGCTGCGTGTAGGCACCGACGACTTCACGTCGTAGGGTGCCGCCGTCGATGACGGGACGCGTCGCCTCCCATGTGTGAGGCCGCACCTCGGCACTGGTGCCGTCCCGGAACTCGACTCCCACGCCGAGCCCATCGTCGTCGTGCCAGAGCTCGGTGACCCTGCCAAGCGTCCCGTTGACCCAGCGGTCCGCGGAGTCGTTGTTCAGCAGCATGACCTGGGCGCCGACCTTGAGCTCCACGGCCTTCTCGACCGGAGGGTCGAACAGACTCAGGTCCCCAGACTCAACGGCGAGGTGTACGACGGCGTCTCCGGGCAGGCGGTCGAGGTGCTGCCGGTTGCGTGCGGTCACGACCCTGTTCGTCGGAGCGAGCGTTAGCCAGAACTCGTCGTCGGGCGGCTCGAACTCGGGGTCGGTGCGCGCGTTCAGCTCCGCGCGGGCGCGCTCGACCAAGACACCCTCGCGGACGGCGTTGAGCAGACCCGTGAGCCGCTGGTCCCCGAGCTGCCGAAACACCGTCGTCAAGGCGACAGTCGGGAAGTCATCGCGAGAGAACCGGTCGGCAGAGAAGAAGTACGGCGTGGCGTATCGGGTCTCGAAGAACTCCTTCTCGTCCTCGGGGACGACTGGCGGCAGCTGGAATAGGTCGCCCACCAAGACCACCTGAACACCACCGAACGGGGCGCCCCGTCGCGGGCCGAACCGCTCAAGCGCCGCAACGAGCATGTCGAACAGGTCGGCACGCACCATTGAGGCTTCGTCGAGGATGAGCGTGTCCAGGGAGGCGAGGGTCTTGCTGAAGCGGCGGGGGCTGTAGCTGCCGTCCAGCACGGCGTCCAGGTCCGTCGTGGCTGTGAAGCCGAAGAGCCGGTGGATCGTGTAGCCGTCGACGTTCAGCGCCGCGATCCCCGTCGGGGCGGCCACGACCACGCCTCTCTTGGTCGTCGCCATGAAGTGACGGATCAGGGTCGACTTGCCCGTGCCGGCCTTGCCGGTGAGGAAGAGGTTGCGCCCCTCGTCGAGCAGTGTCAGGGCGTGCCTGAACTCGTCTGTGAGGATGATCGGTGCGTCAGCCATCACCGGCTCCCTCGCCGTGCGACCGTCGACCGCAGATCGCTCGTCGCCTGGCCTCGCACCGACTCCACCCTTCCGCGGCCCACGGGGACGCCGGCCCCCGTGATCAACATAGCGACGAGGCCGATCCGCCAGAGGGCAAACCGAGGCCCAAGGCGGCAGTCGCCATCCTGGAGACAGGGCACTTCCCCCTCAATTCGAAGGTGAAGACGAAGGCCGTGCCTGTCGCGAGAGGAACTCGCTCAAGAGCACGCGCCAGTCGAGCCTCCGCCGTGGGCGGTAACGGACCCGACTCATGCAACGTCTCAGAGCCCGAACCTGCCCCGCGACAGTGCCCCGACCGCTACCGTCGAGGGCCATGGGGTGCGGGCTCTTCGTGCTGTGGCTAGTGGCGGGTTCGCTCGCCGTGATCCTGTTCAACGTCGAGGGGGCCGGCCCGGTCTTCGGCGTCATCGTGCTGGGGTTGGCAGCATGGCTGCACTGGGCGATGTCCAAGGCCGTTCGCGGCGGCGGGCCCGAGCCCGCCAGTCGGCAGCCCACTCCGATGCCGAGCGCGCAGGCCTCACCGCGGCAGCAGCGAGAGCCCGAGCCAGTTCACCGCACATTGGCGCCCCCCGGTGCGGCGGTGGAGCCGTGGGGGCCTGCGAACGCCCCTCTCGAGGCAGTGGGTGAGGCTTACCGGTCTGAGGCGTTCGTCGGCCTCTTCAAGGGCCTCCCTCTGCATTCGCCAGACGGAGCCGAACTCGAGCTTCCGGCCGCGCTCGTCCCGGATCCGACGAACCCCTACGACCATTCAGCGGTCGCCGTCTGGGTCGGCGGGTACCACGTGGCCTACATGGACAGGTCGACGGCGCGCGTGTGGCACCGCCCGCTGCAGGCGTTCTCAGAGCGCAACGAGCACGTGGTGGTGCCGTGCCGGGTGTGGGCCGCAGACCGTGGCGGGCGAATCGCCGCCCGTGTCACCGTCTACCTTCCGGCCGTCGACGCGCTCGAGCCGAGCAACAGCTTGCCGCCAGAACCGTTCGAGGTGCTCCCGGCGGGCCCCGCAATGCAGGTGACCGGTGAGGACCAGCACATGGACGTGCTTGGCTCGCACGCTACCGGCCGAGAACGGCCGGTAGCGTGCACACTTCACTCGATCCCCGAGCTCCGACCACGGTCGGCGTTCGGGGCCGTAGAGGTGCGCCTCGACGGCGAACGTGTGGGCGTGCTGTCGAAGGTGCAGTCCGAGAACATGCTCCCGCTGGTCAAGCACGTCGAGGCTCGGGCGAAGACGGCAGTCGCCCGAGCAGTCGTCCGCGGCAACAAACTCAAGGCAGACGTCGTGCTGTTCGTCGCAAAGTCCCAGGACGTCAACCCGGAGTGGATCGACGCGGTCGGCCCGGTTGCACCTCGTCCGGTCGAGTTCGAGACGCGCCCTGAGCCCGACTTCTAGGCCACTGTCCCGACCGCGGAGGCTCCGTCATCTTCGATGAACGCGGCCCTAGAAGAGCTGCCTATCCCCTTGAACGTGCGGCCGGCGCCGGTGCGCGCGGACCGACTTGGCCGTCGGTGCGAGCGCGGTCAGGTCCGATGACGCTGCGACTGGCGGAGCGTCATCAGCACCGCCGCCCTCGACGGTGACCAGCGCGACCAGGGCGTCGACGTGCTCAGGCAGCAACCGGATCCTGCCCTTGGCCAGGCGCAGGTGCGGGATCCGACCGCGTCGCGCCTGCTCGCGCACCCACCACGTTGACATCCCGAGGGTCTTGGCGACCTCCTCGGGGGTCAGAGTCACGTACTCGGTCATCTCGGCACCGCCTTCCTGCTCGCTCCTACCTACAGGTATGCGGAATGGGGGTAGAAGATTCGCGTCATCGACCGAACGGCTGTGGACCACGGGGGTCCTAGCGGATCCCGTGGGCACCGCTCGCATCGCCGAAGCGCTGACGAGCCCCCTGCCGGCTGATCCCCAACGCCCGCCCGACCTGCGCCCAGCTGGCCCCGTCGACCCGCAGGTGCGCCACTGCCGCATCGATCTCCGCATCAAGTCCCTCCACCACGCGCCGCGCCTCCGCGCGCGCCGCGGCGAGCTCCTCCAGGCGCACAAGCGCGTCCGTCACCCGTGCCGCAGCCCGCCAGGCGACGTCCTGGTCACGCACGCGGTCGACGACGCCGTCGCGCCGCACCAGGGGCGCTTCCCGGCCCGTGGCGGCACGCGGTCCGCCGCCGACCCCGAACGCCGCGCCCGCCGACGGCGCGGGCCTCCCCCGTCGGTCCACCTGCCGGTTCGCCCGAACCCGACTCCCCTTGCCCATGACGCTCTCCCTCCATCCCCCTACTAACAGGTGTGCGAAACGGAGGGAGAAGATTCGTCACGCGGCGGCAACCACCGTTGTCGAGGCAGGGGCGAAGGCTTGCGACTCGTCTTGCACCTCGTGACGACGACGCCCTGGTAGCGGCTGCGTCAGGACTGCGTCAGGACTGCGTCGCGACCGTCATCGCGGGCTGCCTGGACTCCGAGCGGGGTGCAGTCGCCGTCCGCAGCTGCCGAGACGCGAACGTTCGGGAGCTGCGTACCTCACGCCCCAGACGACGGGGCAAGCGGACTGCTCGGCAGTGTCATTCTGGCCGCTGGCGTGCGACCCAGGTGCTCTCGGGTGATTAGTCCCGCGAAGGCCGCGGAAGTGTCGGGAGTCCCGCATAGGGTTGACTCATGTCTGGTTGCACAGCTCCCGTCTACGGCCACCGCTCGTCAGCCGCCGCCGCGAGATGCCCCGCCTGCGGGGGCCGGTCGTACCGGTCCTACTCCTCCTACACCCCTTACACCCCGACTCCGCGGTCCTACGGTGGCGGCTCGTACGGCGGGTCGTCCAGTGGCGGCTCGTCCGGTGGCGGGAGGTCGCGTCGCCTGCGCGGAGGGGGGTCCGTGTCGTACAGCCCCGCCGAGTGGCGCACGTTGGAGCCACTCGCCCGGAACGCCGAGGTGGTGGCCCGGACCCACCCCGAGCGTCGCGACCTCTTCCTCTGCCACGCATGGGAAGACCGGGAGGGCGCCGCCAAGAAGTTGTGTGACCTACTCGTGTCCCACGGCGCGACGGTCTGGTTCAGCGAGTACGACGTCGGCCTCGGGAAGTCGTTGCTGCAGGAGATCGACAGGGGCCTGGCGAACTCACGGATCGGCATCGTGCTGGTCACCCCGGCGCTGCTCGAGAGCCTCAAGTCGGCGGCGGGCATCGCGGGCAAGGAACTGTCTGCGCTGCTCGCGACTGACCGGGTAATCCCAGTCGCCCACGACACGACCTTCGACGCCCTCCGCGACGTCAGCCCCCTGCTCGCCGCGCGGTCGGGGCTGACCACCGGGGATCTGTCGATGGACGACGTCGCCAAGAAGGTCGCTGCCGCGGCGGCCGCCGAGGGCGACGGCTGACGGTAGCGACGACACCCCGGCGGCGCCGGGATGTCGTGCTTGTTCGTAGGCATCCCGGCGCGGTGGCGCTTACACGCGCCAAGTCCATCCGGTGGTCTGGAGACACAATCACGCCCCCATCGCCCGATCAAAACCGCTCGATCAGATCCCGGGCATGGCAGTTGCGTCAGTCCGCCACCTCTGCGCTGCAACAAGGCACCCGCTCATGCCGCCGCCTGCGCGAATGCCGAAGCGCGCGGATGTGGCGCTCACGCGTCGTGTAGGGCCGCCAGGGCCTCTACCGCGTGCCTGCCCCAGTGGTCTGGAGTCCGAACCGCCACTCCCAGCCGACGTCCTCCCACCGCGCCCCGGTCGCCATCGCGTTCAGGCCGTTCCGGAAGTCCCGCCAGATGTCAGCGAGGCCGTCGGCGACCAGTGCCGATGCAGCCGACTCGCTTCCGACCTCACCGATCCGAACCTGCACGGCGCCGAACACCTTGTCCCAATCGGCAGTCGCGATCGAGTCGGCAACGTCCTGCTCCCACGGAACAACTTCAGGAATGCGAAGGGCAGCAGCCAGGAGCTCGGCAAGCTCCGCTCGGAATGCCCACACGAACTCCGCCCGCTCGCGGACCCCGACGGGTTCCTCGACCAAGGTGCAGAAGCGTTCAGCAGCGCGCACGAACCGTCTGAACTCCTCGGGCGGTGAAGTCACGAGAGCCACTGTGCCAGAACCAAGGCATCCGGATCTGCCGCGCTAAGTGCGCCTACGCTCGCCACGCGGCGGCAACCATGGTTGTCGAGTCAGGGGCGAAGAGGACATGACTCCTCTGGCATTCGCGGCAATGGCGGTTGTCGCCCCTCGCCCACCGCGCGGACCGCGTCCGCGAGCGTGGCAAGCGTTGACCGCCCCGAGCCGGCCCCTTCTTGCCCATGTCCGCGCACAGACATGGCTGGCGGCTCGGCACGGCGTTCACGCTCATGCCGCCGGCAGCGCGCGGCGCGGCGTGTGTCCTCAGATGCCCGTGGGCCAAGCCTCCAATCCTTCGGACCCAGGGACACGGGCCGCGGGAGATCGGTCCGCAGATCGGGCGCGATGCATCGGCCGCGGCGCTCTCAAACGGGAGCTCGTCGCGTGCCCTGCGCACCGGCCGAGCATCCTTGACCAAGCGCAGTCCACCGCATAACGTGGTTGACGAATTGGGGGTGACGTTGTGCCTCAGGGGCCGGCGAAAATCATGACAGGCGTCTTGCTCGCAACGCTGGCTGTCTCTGGTAGTGCTACGTCAGCGTCGGCGTGTTCGACACAAGGTAACCACTGCTACGGGACAGTGTCGACGTCGCCAACGGCTATCGATGGAATTGTGGCAAACATCGACCCGACGTGTCAGTACATCAACATCAACGACTTCATAACGAGCGAAGTATGGTTGGTCAGCAGTTCGGGTTCATATTGGGTCGAGGTCGGCTACATCTACGTCCACGGCCCCGCGATCAACGGTCTAGGGCAAGGTCTCGCAGGATTCTGGGGGGACCGGCGACCTGTGGATGGGATGTTCTTCGGCCACGAAATCGTCGACAATCCTGCTCTGATCAATCGGAGCGCGTCGGTGCAGCGGCAGACTTCAAACTCGTTTCTCGTCAACTTTGGCGGCCTTCATGCCATATCGACGAACAACACAATGACGGTGGGCCGGGGTGACGTCGGCTCAGAGACAACGTCCAACTACGGGCCGGGCTCGCTCTCGAGATACACGCTGATGGCGTACCGGGCAGGGACCTGGAGCGGCCAGCTGGCGGCGCCCATTGCTTTGAGCGTTGACCCGCCTCAAACACAAGCATGGACCACTCAATCGTCGAACATGTGGGCTGGTGTACCGTGTTGAGTGGGCAAAATGGCATCCGCTCTTCGACGGTCGCGCTCGTGAGCGCGACCGTGGCGGTTGCGGCATTCGGAGGTTGGGCTGTGGTTTCCGTTCCAGCTCAACGCTCCCCCGACGCCGCCTCCCTCGCTGGCGTAGTTCAACCTCAGATAACTGAGGAGCAACTGGAGCGGACTGACCGTCACGTGCGTGGCTTCGCCGCCGCATCGAACCCCAGCATCTCCGGGGATGAAGCCCACGCGGCCTACGAGGCCGCCGACGACGAATGGTCTTCCAACGTCGTACTGGTCGAGAGGGTTTTAACCGACCGACAGGCTGCATTGCGGGCCATCGGACGGCCGGAGGCAGCAGAAGATCAGCGTCCAGTGGTTCTGTACCGCATAACCGGGGACTTCGTCCTCCGCGGAATGTCTCAGCCGAAGGGATCACCCGAAGTGACGGGTCGATTCGCTTACGTAGCTGTCGACCCAACAACGGGCGAAGGCGTGGACATGGGTATGGGCAACGCAGAGCTGCGCATCGAGGATGCGGGACCTGTCACGGTCGTATTCCCACGCTGACGGCCCGTCGGGACGCGCAGATGCTTGTCTCGCTCGGCGCGACATCTTGGAAACGCGCCTCGCCCTGAGTGCGTGTGTAGACGCTCCGACGTGATCCGCGGCGAGGCGCGACGCGGCGTGAGCGGTCCTGGAGCCTCTCCACCGTGAGTTCCTCCCGTCGGCAGGGGATGGCCGCTGAGAATCCGGACTGGAGGCGGCGGCGACGGAACGGGTACCCGGCTCATCGCAACGAGGGCGTGGTGGGCTGTGTGCGTCTCCGAAGACTAGTGGCTCTTCGGATCTATGCGTGGTTGAGCCTCCAGGGCCGGTTGCCGGAGGCGGCCAGGAGGATGCGTGGTCGGTAGTGGTCGAAGGTTCGGAAGCCGTGCGCGAGCCGGCGGGTCTTCTCGATGATGAGGTTGATGGCCTCGGTTCCGCCGTTGTAGACGCCGTCGGTGTCGAAGTAGGCCAGGACCTGGGCTCGCCAGGCTCGCAGGGTCCGGCCCAGGCGGGCGACTTCGGGGATCGGGCAGGTGTGCAGGGTCGCGATGACGTCGGCGGCGACCTCCTTGCCGGTCGCCGCGGTGCGCTGGTGGTAGATCGAGCGCAACCGCTGGTAGCAGCCCCAGGCGGCGGTCACCTCCCAGTCCGGGTCGCCGACGTCCAGTGCTGTCTCCAGGCGGGCGGCCTGCCGGGCCGAGAGGTGCTCGATGCCGTGGCGCAGCAGTCCGCGGATCTTGTAGAGCGGGTCGTCCTTGTGCCCGCGGTGACCCAGGGTGTTCTGCTGGACGCGGCGGCGGACCTCGTCGACCACGGCAGTGCCGAGCTTGACGACGTGGAACGCGTCTAGCACTGCGACGGCGTCGGGCAGCTCGTCGCGGATCGCGTTGGCATACCCGCGGAACGGGTCCAACGCGGCGTGCTCAACCGCGGCGGTGAACCCTTTCGGCTGGACGGCCAACCACCGGGCGTAGGCGGTCCCGGACCGGCCCGGCACCACGTCGAGCAGCCGTGCGCGGACACGTCCGGCCTGGTCACGGGTCAGATCGACCATCGAGGTGACCGCGCGGTCCCCGCCGTGGTGCGAGGGCTTCCAGATGTGCTCATCGACCCCGAGGGTGACCACGCCGTCCAGCCGGGCAGGGTCGGCCAGGCGCCTGATCGCCTCGGTCTCGATCGCATCCCACGCCGTGTGCCAGTCCACCCCCAGGGGCCAACGCCGCCACCGTGGTGTCGTCATGGGCCAGCGCATCGGTCGCCCACGTGATCGCCCTGGTGGTGAGCTTGGCCCTCGGCGCGATCAGCTCGTGGCCTTCGGAGAAGGTCGCGACCGGGCAGCCAGGGTCGGGGCACCGCCAGACCCGCTTGCGCCACCTGATCAGCACCGACGTCCCGAACGCCGGCGCGTCATGGACCAGGTGGACCCGGCGGCCGTGGCCCACCGCGACCACCCCGCAGGACCGGCAGCCCGTCACCATCTCGTCGCTCTCGACCGTCACCACGAGCCGGCCACCGGCGTCGTGAGCGACCTCGAGCACGTGCAGGCCGGGGGCGTTGAAGATCTCATCAGCGCGGGCGCACCAGGGCGCGCCGACGCCGCATCTACTCTCAGACACGTCGGGGTCTCCGTGGATCAGTTGCTTGGTCGCTACCGATCTTGGAGGCCCCGACACCTACCTCCCCGGACCGCCACGCACCCGCCCCGGGCCGACCTCACCCACGCTCAACTCCGAAGAGCCCTTGATCCACCCGGGGGCTGTCTCCACGACCAGTGGCGGGAGCAGTCTTCCACTCGAAGATCACTGCCACATGTTGACACCGTCAACAGGGGCACCCCATACGTGCACCTAGGACTTCGACACTCCTGAGCGTTCCCGCAGTTCAGCGGCTCCGTCCGTGAGGTCCGAGCCTCCGGACAGGTTCGATTCCCGCCACCTCCACCTGTCCTGGTCGGCGCTCTGCGCCGGTCAGGCTGACATTGAGGCCGTCGTCCACTCGCCATGGATGGCGGCCTTCGTGTTCCGGTGCGCTCCCGGGAGCGTCGGTGGGCCAGCGAGGGAATCCGCTTCCGCGGCGAATGCCTCACCGAAGTGCGCGAGACTCCATCGCAGACGCTGAGCATCCGTGCGCCGTTCGGGTGACGTCGACGTGTGATGTCAACCCGCGACGGCACCCGCGCGTGCTGAATGTATACGTCGGGAGCGACGGCGGGCTCGGACCGGGGAGGCAACGTGGCCGAAGAGGTAGACGTCCTCGTCGACCAACTCGCCGGGGTGCGCCTCAAGACGGACGCGGAGTTCACGACGTTCATGACGGTCGCCGCACCGGCTCTGGCCCAGGCGGCGTGGCTGCTCTGTGGAGACGTCGCCCGCGCTGAGGAGCTCGTCCAGCATGCGCTCGTGAAGACCTACCTCGCATGGCCACGCGCGCGCGTCGGGGATCCTATGGCCTACGCCCGGCGCATCCTGACGAACACCCGCATCGACACGTGGCGTCGCACCCGACGCGAGGTTCTCCTGCCCGACTCGCAAATGCCCGAGGCGGCCACCGCGTCGTCGGCCGACGCGCACGCCGATCGCGAGGAGCTCGCGCGCGCCCTCGCCCGGCTGACCCCTCGGCAGCGCCGGGTGGTGGTGCTCCGCTACTTCCTGGATCTGCCGGAGCAGCAGGTCGCCGCCGACCTCGGCGTCTCCGTGGGGACGGTGAAGACCACCTCGTCCCGAGCGCTCCGCCGGCTGCGCCTGATCCTGCAGCCGGCCCCTCGGCAGCCCACACCGGGCGCGGTCGACCGTGGAGGTCCGCAATGAGCCTGGACGACTTCCCCGACGTGCTCCGCGCTCGTCTCCGCGCTCGTCTCCGCGCTGGCGTCCCCCGCGTCGACGTCGACACGACGCGGGTCATCCCGGCCGCGCGACGACGTCGGCGCCGGACGCGGATCGCCGCGGCCGCGGGGACGCTCGCCCTGACGGCGGGCATCGCCGTCTCCGCCACAGTCCTCGGCCCCGCCTTGCGGACCGACGATCTCCCCCCCGCGACCGGCACGCCCTCCCCCACGGACGCGAGCGCCCAGGAGTACCGCTACACCGGAATGGTCATCGGACGGGACGGGGCAGCGCCGGTCCTCTGCGGCGGGGTCGTGTACGAGAGCTACCCGCCCGGCTGCACGGGAGCGCCCGTCATCGGGTGGGACTGGTCCACGGTCACGGCGACCAGGGAGGGCGACGTGAGCTGGGGCGAGTACGAGGTCGTCGGCACCTGGGACGGCAGCGCCCTCACGCTCACCCGCCCGGTCGTCCCGTTCGACCGCAGCACCACAGCGCCGCCAGACTTGCCTGACTTCTCCACGCCTTGTCCGGAGCCGGCGCAGGGGTGGGTCCCCCTCGACCCGGAGCGCACGTCCAGCGTGACGATGGATCGCGGGATCGCCGCCGCCGCGGCCATCGACGGGTTCGCCGTCGCATGGATCGACCGGAACCCGGGAACCGCCCGCCCGGAGTGGGTGGTGCTGAACGTCCTGACCAGCGGGGACGTCGCGGCGACCGAGGCCGCCGTCCGCGAGCACTGGGGCGGCGCGTTGTGCGTGACGGGGGGCGCCGCGCGCAGCGCGGCGGAGCTGGACGCGGTCGTCACGGACCTCATCGCGTCCGAGCCCCCGCCCTGCGCGGTCGGTCCCGACCCATTCGAGGGCCGGGTCGACGTCACGGTGTGGGTCGCGACCCCCGAGCTCCAGGAGTCCTACGACCGTCGGTATGGCCGGGGGCTGGTACACCTTGAAGCGCTTCTCGCTCCCGTGAGTTGACCTCGAGCCACCGAGGACTCCGCTCAGGGCCGGCACTCCTGTTGACGGAGTCAATCCCCCCACGGCGAGGGGCCCCTCCCGCACCCTGACTTGGCGACGATTGTCGCAGGTCAGCACGCTGAGCTGACGCGACCCCGACGGGTGCCCGGGATCCGTTTGTTGCGACGTCAACCTCGCGGGCTGCTGGCGATGACGCTTCCCGGCGGCGCGGCGTGTTCTCCTAGCCGCGGTCAGCGGCTCGAAGACCGTCGCGAAGCGCTCGGAGGATGGCTGCCTGGTCGCTGGCGGATGCCTGCATGTCGGCCGCGAGCCTTGCGGGGCCGTCGTCGTCGAGGAGCGAGGCCACCGCGCTCGCGCTCGCGCCGAGGAGCTCTGCCATGTGCCGGCCCAGGCGGCGAGCCGACGCGAGACCCGGGTCGAAGTCGTACGCCTCGAGCAGGTCGACCTCGGTGTCGTAGAGCTCGTCGAGCAGCGCTCCCGTCGCGTACCAGCCGATGATCGTCTGGAGGTCGATGGCATCGCGCCTGGTCTCCAGCCGTCTGTCGGACCAGGCACTCAACTTGAGCACCGCGAGCCCGGCCACCGTGGGCACGAGGACCTCGGTTCCGCCAGGAAGCCGGGCACTCTCGGCCTGGGCGAACGCCTCGCTCAGCCCGAGGGCGCTCATCCGGGTCCCGTCACCCCAGTCGACCATGCGGTCGCGGGTCTCGACGTCGCCGAAGGGAACGACGTCCACGGCGACGCCCGAAACGCTGAACCGGTGTCGGCTCCGGCCCACGCGTGGCAGCTCCGAGGCCATCGCCTCGAACGCCTCCCAGGACGGCACGGCCACGGCGACGTCGACGTCGGCCGTCGCCCGTCCGGGCGGATTGCCGACGATCGCCTCGGACAAGATGTCTCGAGCGGTAGCCCCGACCACCATGAGCGGAAACTCGTGACGTGCGGCCACCGCCCCGACCTGCGCAAGCACCTGGCTCGCAACCGCGAGCCTAGGTTCGGTCGAGCTCGACAAGTCGATCATCGACGCCCCGGATCCTCTCTGCGTGCTCGCGCTGCCGGGGATCGCCCGACGAGACGAGGTCGGCGTACACGAGCGGTGACGGCACGAGCGTGGCGTCCGGGCTCCGATGTTGCCAGAACCTGCGCCGGAAGTGGACCGTGCCGTCCGCGTCGTCAGGTCGCAACCGGAACCGCGCTACCAGGTCGGTGGGGACCTCTTCCACGTAGAAGGTGGCCGTCGCCGGCCGCAGGTGAGGGTCGATCCGGCTGCCTGCGAGCTCGCCGGCGAGTTGCGCGCCGTGGTCGCGCAGAGCGTCCTCCAGGTCCCCCAACTGCGAGACGTCGTCGAGTGCGAACGACCCCAGCCGAAGCTTCCGCGCCAGAGTGACCGCGTACGCCTCGGCCCACCTGTCGAGGAGCTCGCCCGCGCGATTGAGGCGCCACCCGTCCCCGGACCGGTAGAGGTAGCCCGCCGCCGACAGGGCAGCGAGCACCGTGTGCGCGGTGCCCACGGCCGTCCCGCTCACGGTGGCGACCTCGCGGACCGGTCGTCCGGACAACTCCGGCCAGCTCAGCAGGGCGAAGACCACCATCACCCCAGACCGGGTGAACGCCCGCGAGGCGGACGGATCGTTCCCGGGTACCGGAATACTGCGAGGCCTGCGGCCGCGCACATCGACGAGCAGGCCGTCCCAGACCAGCCGTGCGTTTCCCGCGGCGTCCGCGTAGTCAACCCCTCGTTCGCGGAGGACCTCGGCCACCGTGTCGGGCACGTGCGGCGCAATCAGCAACAGCGGGCGCTCCGCCGGCAGTGCCATGGCCGTCGCTCGTTGACGGTCCAGACGGCCGAGTCTCATCTCGATGGGGTACCGCACGCTTCCCCACCGACCCGCGTCGAGCGTCAGCACCACGTCGACCGCCTTGTCGAGATCGCCCAGGTACTCCCGAGACACCGCGATGTCTAGATCCTCTAGCACGGACGTCACACCATCCAGCAGGGCGTTCATCTCATGCCTGTGTTCATTACGCGTGAACATAGAGCCATAATGAACGATGGAGTGCTCATCACGCAAGACCCCCCGCTCCCCCCAAGCCCTGTTGACGGCGTCAACAAGTACGGCCCCTAGCAGTTGTCGGAACCACCCGCGTTCTCAGCGTTCCCGCAGGTCAGCGCCTCGAGCCACCACGTCCCAACAGCTCCCGACAGGTTCGATTCCCGCCACCTCCACTGTCCTGTGCCTGCGTTCGCGCAGGTCAGGGTGACATCAAGGCCGCCATACCGCTCGCCACGGGT
>Ga0209745_1001066_pt1 | contig 16469 bp, 11 predicted proteins | sample BarGraNGADG00312_FD_184495 | JGI IMG/M metagenome (GOLD analysis project Ga0209745, IMG submission 184495) | Arctic peat soil microbial communities from Barrow, Alaska - Barrow Graham LP Ref core NGADG0004-312 (SPAdes) (version 2) | ecosystem: Environmental > Terrestrial > Soil > Wetlands > Peat... | reverse complement strand
ACACCAAGTCGTACAACAACGGCGTAAAGGTTGTGCCCGCGTTCCTGCTTCCCCGGTCATCGTGACCAAGGCGAACGCTGCCGCGGCATACGCGAACGACCCGGTTCTCTCACCACTGACCAAGTAGTCCCAGCAGTCCGGCAGTCCAGCAGCTCATAGTCAGCTGCTGGAAGGGTCGCCCCCCACCCAGGTGGGGGGCGACCCTTCTTTCTGAGTTCAGCTCCCCTGTCGCCTCCGGCAACGCATCCTCATGGTCTTGGCAGCGCCGAGGCAAGGACCTGGGCCAGGTGCAACGGCCTGCGATCGGTCTCCTGCTCGATCTGGGTACGACAGCTGAAACCGTCGGCGACGATCACCGTGGAGCCCGAAGCCTCTCGGACGGCCGGCAGGAGCACTCGCTCCCCCGCCGCTCTGGACACCTCGTAGTGGCCGCGCTCGAAGCCGAAGTTGCCGGCCAGCCCACAACACCCGGAGTCCGGCACGGTTGCGCTGATCCCGGCCGCCTTCATGAGCGCGCGGTCGGCCTCGAAGCCGATCACGGCGTGCTGGTGGCAATGCGTCTGCACAAGCGCCTCGCCACCGACCTGCGGCGGAGTCCACTGCGGAGCGTAGGCGGCCAACAGCTCGGCAAGGGTGAAGGTGAGCCCCTTGGCGAGCTGGGCGCTCTCGTCCCTGGGCAGCAGCGCGGGCGCCTCGTGACGGAATACCGCCAAACAGCTCGGCTCGAGCCCGACGACGGGAACACCCGCGCGCAGGTACCCGTCCAGGGACCGCAGCGACCGGCGCAGCACCCGTTTGGCGACGCCCAGCTGGCCGGTGGAGATCCAGGTCAGCCCGCAGCACACCGGCCCGCGGGGCAGCACCACCTCGAACCCCGCATCCTCCAGCACCGCCACCGCTGCCTCACCCACCTCGGGCGCCAGATAGCTCGTGAAGGAGTCCGGCCAGAGCACCACCCTGCCGCCCGGGCTCGTGGGTTGGCGGATGTCAGATCCCAGCCCGGGTCGCTGGGCGCCGCCACCGCGGGTCTGCGATACGGGGCGCCGACGCAGCGACGACCGCAAGGAACGCGACGCGAAGCGCGGTATGTCGCGCTCCGGCGCGATCCCCAACGCCCACTTCAGCGGAACCTGCAGCACGGACCCGGCCGCGGCGTTGACCGCAGCCGGCGCGATCGTGGCCAGGCGGGACCACAGCGGCAGCCAGCCCATCGAGTAGTGCGACGCGGGCCGTAGCCGCCGGGCGTAGTGGTGGTGCAGGAACTCGGACTTGTAGGTCGCCATGTCCACGTTGACGGGGCAGTCGCTCAGGCATCCCTTGCAGGACAGGCACAGGTCCAGGGCGTCCAGGACCTCCGCGGAACGCCAGCCGTCGGTGATGACGTCGCCCTCGAGCATCTCCCACAGGAGATGAGCCCGTCCGCGGGTGGAGTGCTTCTCCTCCCGGGTGACCTGGTAGCTCGGACACATCACGCCACCGGAGGACTGACGGCACTTGCCCACGCCAACGCACCGTCGCTGGGCCTGCGCGAAGCTGTCGGCGTCCTGCGGGTAGGAGAACTCGGTGGCCACCGCGCGGTCCTTGGCCTTGCCGCGATGCCGAATGTCCGCATCCAGGCGCGCCGGGTCGGCGATGACGTGCGGGTTCAGCACCCCGGCCGGGTCCCACAGGGTCTTGACCTCATCGAAGACCGCGACGACGTCCGCGCCATACATCTTCGACAACAGCTCCGAGCGCGCCCGGCCGTCACCGTGCTCGCCGGAGACCGAACCACCAAGGCGGACCACGAGATCAGCCGCCTGCTCCACGAACGAACGGTAGTTCGCCAGGCCGCGTTCGCTGAACAGGTCGAAGTCCATCCGAATATGCATGCAGCCTTCACCGAAGTGCCCGTAGGACGCCCCGGACAGGTGATGCACCGCCAGGATCTCGTCCAGCTCCCGCAGGTAGGCACCCAGCCGTTCCGGGGGGACGGCCGCATCCTCCCAGCCACCCCAGGCCTCAGCACCATCGCTGCGCCGGGTTGCCAGTCCGGTGCTGTCGCGTCGGCACCGCCACAGCACCGCCTGGGCGCCCGGGTCGGTGACCAGCGAGGACGTGACGGCCAGATCCGACCCGTCGAGGTCGGTGATGATGGCCCGGGCGGCTTCTCGTGCCTGACCGGGATCGGCGCCCCCCACCTCAACCAGGAGCCAGGCACTTCCGGCGGGGAGTCCCGCGGCGACGGCGGCACCGCGCACCTGCCGGGGCAGACGGTCGACCAGGGTGGCGTTGATCGACTCCATCGTCAGCGGGCCGTGCGGCAGCACCAGTGGTACGCAGTCCGCCGCAGCCACGGAGTCGCTGAATCCCAGGGCAAGCAGCACCGTGGCCGCCGGGAGCTCGATCAGGTTCACGGTCGCCCGCAGGGTGACGGCCAGGCTCCCTTCGGTGCCTGAGAGGAAGCGCGCCACGTCGTAGCCGTGGCTGGGCAGCAGGCGGTCCAGGGCGTATCCCGAGATCCGGCGTCTCAGGGGCGAGAAGCGGCGGGAGATCAGCAGCGAGTCGCGAGCCGCGATGGCCTGCAGGCCGCGGTGGATCTCGCCCTCCCTGCCAGGGCGCGCGGCAAGGAGCTGCAGGCGCGCCAGGTTGACCGGGTCGCCCGGGTCGCACGGATCGACCGGATCGCCACTGCCGTATCTGTCGAGCATGGGTGTCGTCAGGTCCATCCGGGTTCCGTCGGAGAGCAGCACCTCCAGACCCTGCAGGTTGTCGGCCGTCGTGCCCCAGGCCACCGAGTGCGAGCCGCAGGCATTGTTGGCGATCATCCCGCCAAGGGTCGCCCGGCTCCCCGAGGACGGGTCGGCACCGAACGTCAGGCCGTACGCAGCGGCGGCCCCGGTCAGGTCTGTCAGGACGACCCCCGGCTCGACGACGGCCGTCCGGGCCGCCGGATCAATGTCCACGATGGTGTTCAGATGTCGGGAGACGTCGATGACGACTCCGCCGATGGCGTTGCCCGCCATGGACGTTCCAGCCCCGCGCAGAACGATCGGCGCGCCCGCCTGTGAGGTGAGCAGCACCGCGACCGCGAGGTCGTCGACGTCAGCCGGCACGATCACCAGGTCAGGCACGACCCGGTAGTTAGAGGCGTCGGTGGAGTAGACCGCACGCACCCCCGCATCGTCGGCGGCCGTCCCGCGCAGGGTGGCGCCGAGCTCGGCGATCAGTCCGCGAACGTCATACTCCCGCACTCCATGAACTGTACGGAACGCGCGGGATATCTGCGGAACGTCGGACATTCACAGCATCTGCGCCATACAGTGGACTGGCGGGTAGACCGACGAGCGGACCCGCACCGATGGTGACTCGACGGAACCGGACAAGAAGCTGCCCGCATGAATGACACGACCGAACTGCACCGCACGCTGATCCGACAGCTGAGACGACTCAACCTCGATCGCGCGTCGAGCCCGTCGCCGGCCGCCTGGCGCGAGCTCCTGGACGATCTCAGCACCGCGTACACCGAGACCGATGACGAGCTGCTCACGCTCAAGCGATCGAGCGAGGTGTCCTCACGCAAGATGCGCTCTCTGCATGAGGAGATGAGCCGACAGACCTTGCAGGACACGCTGACCGGGCTGCCCAACCGGGCCGCCCTGATCCGGCACCTCGACCAGTTACTGCGGGAGTGCGCCCGCGCCGGACAGGGCCTGGCCGTCCTGTTCATAGACCTTGACGGCTTCAAACAGGTCAACGACAGTCTGGGACACGCGGTCGGCGACGAGCTCCTCGTGCTGGCCAGCCAGCGCATCCGCGCGTGCATGCGCCCGGAAGACGTGGTCGCCCGGCTGGGAAGTGACGAGTTCGTCGTGGTCTGCCCCAACGTGTCCGACAGCTCGATCGTGCCGTCGATCGCCGCCCGGATCGGAAGCCAGCTCGCAGCACCCTTCCCGATCGGGGATCGCGAGGCCGTCGTCAGCGCCAGCATCGGCCTCGTCACCACAGCCGACTCCGCCGCGACTGCCGAGGACCTGCTCGGGCAGGCGGACCTCGCCATGTACGAGGCGAAGCTCAGCGGCAAGGCTCGTGCCACCGTCTTCGACCGCTCGATGCAGCTGGCGGTGGACACCAAGTTCTCGGTTCGCAACGCCTTGGACCGGGCCATCACCGGACACGAGCTTCGCGTCCTGTACCAACCGATCGTGTTGCTGGCCGACGAGCGGGTGATCGGCGCCGAGGCCCTGGTCCGCTGGGAACGTCCCGGGTCCGGGCTGCTCCAGCCAGACGAGTTCATCCCGATCGCCGAGGAGAGCTCCCTCATCTCCGCCGTGGACTGCTGGGTGCTGCAGGAAGCCGTTCGCCGGGGCAAGCAGTGGTGCGACGCCGGTGCCACGATCGCGGTCAACCTGTCCGCGCGCACGCTTCAGCAGGACGATGTGGTCCACGCACTGAGCCAGGCCCTGCATCGGACCGCCATCTCGCCGGGTCAGCTCACCCTGGAGATCACCGAGACCACTCTGCTGGATGGCAAAGGCGCCACGAGCCGCAACCTCGGCCGCCTTCGAGAGCTCGGCGTGAAGCTGTCCATCGACGACTTCGGCACGGGGCACTCGTCGCTCTCACAGCTCCAGCAGACCGATGTCGACATCTTGAAGATCGACCAGTCCTTCGTCTCGCTGATGGACCAGGATGCGTCCTCGGCGGCGATCGTGAGGGCGATCATCACGTTGGGCCACGCCCTGGGACTGACCCTCCTCGCCGAAGGGGTCGAGAGACCGACCCAGGCAACCCTTCTGCGCGAGCAGGGTTGCGACACGGCCCAGGGATGGCTCTTCGGCCGGCCGAGCCCGGCGGAAGACCTCGACCAGGCGTTCGGTGTCACCTTCCCCGAACTGTCCGCCGTCTAGACTCAAACGGGGTTTGGTTGAGCCAGGACTCATGGAGGTCGGCATGGACGGAAGCACCCTGCGCGAGATGCAGGCTCCCCTCAAACAGCGATACCGCGACGAGCCAGGCAGTGCGCTCACACCGCTGCACGCGAGCGCAGCATTCGACGACGCCGGCATCACCTGCACCGTGCAGACCTGGTCCGGCCCGATCCGCGCCGGCCTGCATCCCGCCACTGGCGGCGACGGCAGCGACGCCTGCTCCGGCGACATGCTCCTGCAGGCCGTGCTGGCCTGCGCGGGTGTCACTCTGCGAAGCGTGGCGACCGCGCTCGGCATCGACATCCGCAGCGCCAAGCTCCAGGCTCAGGGCCAGTTCGACGCTCGCGGCACCCTTGGGGTCTCGCGCCACACCCCCGTCGGAGCACGCGACATCCAGGTGGACGTCGAGCTTGACACGGATGCGGACGACGAGGTCCTCGCGCGCCTTGCGGCAATGACGGAGCGCTACTGCGTCGTCGCACAGAGCCTGGCAGAGCCGCCGAGTCTCAGGATCCGGCGCGCCGCGACCGCCCGCTAGCGGCAGGCCAAGACTCAGCGGCGAGCCCGGGAATACCATATGTGCCCGCGCCACGAGAAAGTACGCGACCATAGAGCTTGCCATCCGTTGGACCAGCGCCCTCCAGACCAACCCGACACCGACGAAAGCTGACCGTGAACACAAGAGCTCGCACCGCCCGCCGCAATAGCACAACGGCCACAACGAGCGCCCCGACCACCGCATCAACGGTGACGCGATGAGCCGGCGCGGACCCAAGCAAAAGGACCACCTGCCACCATTGCACGCAGGCGGGCTGCGCGTGGTGCCGCTGGGCGGGCTGGGTGAGATCGGTCGCAACATGACCGTCTTCGAACACGCCGGCCGGCTCCTGGTAGTCGACTGCGGGGTCTTGTTCCCCGAGGAGCACCAGCCGGGTGTCGACGTGATCCTGCCCGACTTCACCTGGATCCGGGACCGTCTGGACAAGATCGACGCCATCGTGCTCACCCACGGGCACGAGGATCACATCGGCGGTGTCCCCTACCTGCTGAACGAGCGGCCGGACATCCCGCTGGTCGGTTCGAAGCTCACCCTGGCCTTCATCAAGGCGAAGCTCAAGGAACACCACATCACCCCCAAGACCGTCGAGGTCCGCGAGGGGCAACGGCAGAAGTTCGGACCGTTCGACTGCGAGTTCATCGCGGTCAACCACTCGATCCCCGACGGGCTCGCCGTGGCGATCCGCACCCCGGCCGGGCTCGTGCTGCACACCGGCGACTTCAAGATGGACCAGTTCCCGCTGGATGGACGCCTCACCGATCTGGGCTCATTCGCACGACTCGCCGCAGAGGGTGTCGACCTGTTCATGGTCGACTCCACCAATGCCGAGGTCCCCGGGTTCATCACCTCCGAGCGCGAGCTCTCCCCCGCCATCGAAACGGTATTCCGCACCTGTCCCGGGCGCGTCATCGTCTCCAGCTTCGCCAGTCACGTGCACCGCATCCAGCAGGTTCTGGATGCCGCGCACCAACATGGCCGCAAGGTCGCCTTCGTGGGTCGTTCGATGGTCCGCAACATGGGCATCGCCCGGGACCTGGGCTACCTCACCATTCCGAAGGGCCTGGTGATCGACCTCAAGGCCCTGGAGAACCTGCCTGCCAACAAGATCACTCTCATCTGCACTGGTTCCCAGGGCGAACCGATGGCAGCGCTCTCGCGGATGGCCAACCGCGACCACCCCATTCGGATCACCCAGGGCGACACCGTCCTGCTCGCCAGCTCACTGATCCCCGGCAACGAGAACGCCATCTACGGGGTGATCAACGAGCTGACGCGTTGGGGCGCGAACGTGATCCACAAGGGCAACGCCAAGGTCCATGTCTCCGGACACGCCAGCTCCGGAGAGCTGGCTTACTGCTACAACATCGTCCGGCCGTCCAACGTCATGCCTGTCCACGGCGAATGGCGGCACCTGCGCGCGAACGCCGACCTGGCGATCCGAACCGGAGTCCATCCAGACCGGGTGATCATCGCCGAGGACGGATCGGTCATCGACCTGGTCAAGGGCCAGGTATCCATCACCGGCAAGGTCCCGGCACACCTGGTCTTCGTGGACGCCATGACCGTCGGCGGCGCCACTGAGCACTCCTTGAAGGTGCGCAGGAACATGGCCGAGGAGGGTGTCCTCACGATCGTTGCCATCGTGAACCCCGACACGGGCAAGATGGTCGAGAAGCCCGACTTCCTCGCCCACGGCTTCGAACAGGATGAGTCCACATTCGACGCTGCGGTGCCGGTGATCCAGAAAGTCCTGACAAAGGCTTCCAAGGAGGGCATCGACATCGAGCAGACCGAGGAGCTGGTCAGCCAAGCCGTGGCAACCTGGGCCCTCCGCAAGTACCGACGCAGCCCGTTGATCATCCCCGTCATCATCGACGCCTGACCTGGATCTGGCCACATAGCGCAGGTCCGTCATTGATCGAGCACACACGACCCTGCGCCATCAGTGACGTGCCTGCGCTATCTCAACAACTCGGCCATCTCGACTCGCGATCTAGGGGTTGCTGACCTCCTCTGTGCGTTCGGGCAGAAGGAGCACCGCCCCGACGAAGAAAGTGGCGGGACTCCCAACGCGCCACGAGGCCGTCCGGGCGCCGGTCCTCGACGAAGGGGCCGAAGCGGCCTCGCCCTGTACGCATACCGCCTCCGTGGCTCGCCATCGTCCGGACGCGCCTACAAATGGTTGAAACCGCCCGACTCCTCCTTCGACATGGACACCGTGACCGGATGCCTGCCGAAGTGGGCCACGGCTTTCCGGACGTCGTCGAGGAGCAGGGAAGCCAGATCCCGGCTCACACCCAGACGGACCAGGATGCGCTGCACGGCGATGTCGGAAGCTGCTCCGGTGAGGGTGTAGGCAGGCACCTGCCACCCTCGCGCGCGGAGTCGGTCGGCGAGGTCGAACAGGGTGTAGCCGGGGTTCTCGCCCTCGCGTATTCGCCACGTGACGGTCGGGATCCCAGTGGCCGGGTTGCTGTCACAGAGGAGCTCGAAGGGGCCCACCTTGACGATCTCCGACGCCAGGTACTGACCGATCTCATAGGACGCGCTGTGGATCGCCTTGTATCCCTCATAACCGAGCCGGAGGAAGTTGTAGTACTGAACGACCACCTGCCCGGCCGGACGCGAGAAGTTGATCTGAAAGACCGGCATGTCGCCGCCCAGGTAGTTCACATGGAAGATCAGTTCCTCGGGGAGCTCCTCGCGGTCCCGCCAGATGACCCAGCCGACCCCCAGCGGGGCCAGCCCGAACTTGTGCCCCGAGGTGCTTATCGACTTGACCCGCGGGAGGCGGAAGTCGAAAAGCACGTCGGGCGCGCAGAACGGAGCAAGGAAGGCGCCGCTGGCACCATCCACGTGTATGTCGATGTCGAGGCCGGTGTCGACCTGCAGCTGGTCAAGGGCCTTGGAGATGGCCTCCACCGGCTCGTAGGCACCGGTGTAGGTGACGCCGAAGGTGGGGACGACCATGATCGTGTTCTCGTCCACCCGTTCGAGCATCGAGGCTGGATCCATGGCGTAGCTGCCTTGAGACATCGGGACCTCACGCATCTCGATGTCCCAGTAGCGGGCGAACTTGTGCCACACCACCTGCACCGGTCCGCACACCATGTTCGGCCTGTCCGTCGGCTTGCCCTCTGCCTGCCGCCTGGCCCGCCACCGCCACTTGGCCGCCATACCAGCCAGCATGCAGGCCTCCGAGGACCCGACGGCCGAGGCACCCGCGGTGTTGGCCGCCTCGGGCGCATGCCACAGGTCAGCCAACATATGGACACAGCGCCGTTCCACCTCAGCGGTCTGCGGATACTCGTCGGCGTCGATCAAGTTCTTGTTCATCGACAACGCCATGAGCTCGAGGACCTCGGGCTCCGCCCACGTCTGGCAGAAGGTGGCCAGGTTCTGGCGGGCGTTGCCATCGAGCATCAGCTCGTCCGCCACCAGCTGGAACGCCTCCCTCGGCAACGTCTCATCCTGAGGAAACCGGTACTTGGGAACGGGACTGGTAAGGGTGTGCCCGGCGAACACCGAGTCCTCCAGCCGCGGACGAACAGTGTCACGATCGTGAAGTGGCATGGTCAGCATCTCCTTGCTCAGGGTCACAACCGGCCGGTGGAATGGCCGCATGAGGTTCGTGCCGGCAAAGAGCCAGGCCCCAGGCCGGCGCGGTGTTCACCACGTAGGCGCCACTCACGCCGACCGCTGACATGCCGACGCCGACAAAAGCGGCGGGGTCTCGCAGCAACAGGGGGTTACGCCACTGGACCGTGGTGGTGCTGGGGTCGGCCCTGGCCTGGCGATCAAGCTTGGCGACGCGGTAGACGGTGAGGGCGGTCTCGCGACCACTGCGGTCACGCTCGATCCGACCCTGCCAGTAGATCTGATTGGCGCCGAGGGAGCCGAAGTTCGTGCCCGCATCGCGCGCCTGGAGGGCTGCGTCGTACATGCGCTTGGTCCAGTACTCGCTGTGGCCGCCGTAGTTGTTGTAGGCCAACCAGGTCAGGTCGCTTGCCACGACGATGTACGGCGGGCGCACACCCGAGGTACGCACCGCCAGGGAGATGAACGAGGACTGACCCCCTCCGAGCGGCGCGATCTCGATGAGGTACATGCCCGGTGGCCAGACTGCGTTGACCGCGATGGTGGTGGCAACCGGCCACCGCTCGGTGATGACCCGGTCCCTGCCGGTGGGCACGGCCTCTGCCTGCCGGCGGGCAGTGAGCACGCGCGACTGCCACACCAGCCGAGAACCCAGACCCTGGTAGTCGCCGATCCTCAGCGCGCGCAGACGCACACTGGTATCGCCGCCGTAGCTGGACAGGTGCACGGACATCGTCTGGCCGCATACCGCGGTGAAGGAGTCAAGGTAGCCGCCCACTTGTCCGATCCCCGGGCTGTGCATTGGCACGTCGCGCACCCCGGGCTGGCGGTCCTCTCGCCTGCTCCATCCGACCGGCGCGTTTGTGCAGCTCGCCCGGGGAGCCGGCAGGGGCGCAGTGACCTGCTGGGACTCGCGGATGACTGTCGTCGGCGTGGCCGCGGCTGGACCAGGACGGACTATCGCCCCCTCCTGCTTCTGGCAGGCGGCCAGGAGCAGGACCACGGACATCACCATGACGACCGCCACGCGGGGCGATCGTCGCGAGAGGAGGCTAGGCACGATGAGGCAACGATAGGCGCCGACGGGCTGTTCTGCCCGCCGGCGCTCCGGGTGGGTCCGATGGTTGAGGTGGAAGCCGCCCGGAGTAAATTCACGGGGAGATCCACCCAGTCGAAGGGGTACCCCAGCAATGCTCAGCGACGTCTCCCAACGGTATACCCCCTGGTCCGAAGAGGTGGCGCTGGAGACGATTGGCGTCCACGTGAAGCAGCGGGGACCGCTGCTGCCCGTGTTGCACGCCCTTCAGGAGACCTTCGGGTATGTCGACCCGCGTGCGGTTCCGCTCGTCGCAAAGGCGCTCAACCTGTCGCGCGCCGACGTCTATGGAGTGCTGACCTTCTACCCGGACCTGCGCTCGACCCTGCCGGGCACAGTGCGGGTCCAGGTGTGCCGGGGCGAGGCGTGCCAGTCAGTGGGAGGGCATGCCCTGGCTGTTCACGCCACCAGCTCCCTGGGCGTCAACTTCGGCCAGACCACGGCCGACGGGTCGGTCACCCTCGACGAGGTCTTCTGCCTCGGCAACTGCGCACTCGGGCCGACGGTCACCGTCAACGGCCGGCTGCATAGCCGGGTCCGAACCGCCGAGCTCGACAGCCTGGTCTACGACGGCGCCGGCAGTGATACAGCCCCAAGTGCTGAGTCGCTGTGACCACCGTCTACGTCCCCCGGGACTCCTCGGCCCGTTCCGTCGGCGCGGACCAGGTCGCGGCGGCTATCGAGCTGCAGGCGATCCGCCAGGGCGCAGCCGTCGAGGTCGTCAGGAACGGCTCGCGCGGAATGATGTGGCTTGAGCCATTCGTCGAAGTGGTGACCGCCCACGGTCGGGTCGGCTACGGCCCGGTGACAACCGGCGACGTCGCAGGCCTGTTCGACGCCGACTTCCTCGACGGGGGTGCGCATGAGCTGGGCCACGGCCGCACCGACCAGATTCCCTGGCTGGCGCTACAGAACCGCCTGACCTTCAGCCGGGTCGGCGTCATCGACCCGCTGTCCGTCCAGGACTACCAGGCGCACGGCGGGCTGGTCGCGCTGCGGCGGGCGTTGGCGATGACGCCCGAGCAGATCTGCGACGAGGTCACCCGGGCCGGTCTGCGTGGACGTGGTGGCGCAGGTTTCCCGGTCGGGGTGAAGTGGCGCACTGTTCTGGACGCACCGGCCTCCCCCAAGTTCGTCACCTGCAACGCCGACGAGGGCGACAGCGGGACTTTCGCCGACCGGATGCTGATGGAGGGCGACCCCTTCATGCTGATCGAGGGGATGGTCATCGCGGGCCTCGCGGTGGACGCCCACGAGGGTTTCGTCTACATCCGCTCGGAGTACCCCGACGCGGTCGCCACGATGCAGGCCGCCATCCAGACCGCATACAAGACCGGCTGGCTCGGCCGCAGGATCCTGGACAGCGACCACGGGTTCGACCTGGAGATCCGGGTCGGCGCGGGCGCCTACATCTGCGGTGAGGAGACCGCGATGCTGGAGAGCCTGGAGGGCAAGCGGGGCGTGGTCCGTGCCAAACCGCCGCTGCCCGCGCTCGAGGGGCTGTTCGGCAAGCCGACGGTCGTCAACAATGTGCTGTCGCTGGCCAGTGTCCTGGTGGTCCTCGCCCACGGGGCCGACTTCTACCGCGGCTTCGGCGTGGGCCGCTCACGCGGCACCCAGGTCTTCCAGCTGGCGGGCAACGTCGCGCGCGGCGGGATCGTCGAGACCGCCTTCGGGATCACCCTGGGACAGATGCTCGAGCAGTTCGCCGGGGGCACCGCCTCTGGCCGACCGGTCCGGGCCGTCCAGGTCGGCGGCCCCCTCGGGGCCTACCTGCCGCCCACGCAGTTCGACCTTCCGCTGGACTACGAGGCCTTCGCCGAAGCCGGGGCGATGGTCGGTCACGGCGGCATCGTGGTCTTCGACGACACCGTCGACATGGCTGCCCAGGCCCGCTTCGCCATGGAGTTCTGCGCGGCAGAGTCCTGCGGCAAATGCACACCCTGCCGCGTCGGCGCCGTCCGTGGGGTCGAGGTGATCGACCGGATCGTCGCCGGCCAGGATGTCGCAGCAGGCGTCGTCCTGTTGCAGGATCTGTGCGAGCTGATGACGGACGGCTCACTGTGCGCCATGGGTGGACTCACCCCGATGCCCGTGCGGAGTGTGCTCCAACACTTCCCCGAGTCCATGAATAGATCAGCAGCCCGATCAGACCAACAAGACCGACCGGAACGTGCCCGGCCATGACTCTGCTGCGAGAACCCGACTACGGCACTCCGCCCCGCCTCGGCGCGGCGGAGGTCAAGTCGGTCACAGTGCAGATCGACGGCGTACCGGTGACAGTGCCCGCCGGAACGTCGGTCATGCGAGCGGCCGCGTTGGCCGGCATCGAGATCCCGAAGCTGTGCGCGACCGACTCCCTCGAGCCGTTCGGCTCCTGCCGCCTCTGCCTGGTCGAGATCGAAGGCCGCAAGGGCACCCCCGCTTCGTGCACCACCCCGTGCGGGGCGGACATGATCGTCACGACCCACTCCCCTCGCCTCGAGCGACTGCGCCGCGGGGTGACCGAGCTCTACCTGTCCGACCACTCCCGCGAGTGCCAGACCAGCGATGCCCACAGTGAGTGCGAGCTGGCGGCCATAGCGGCGACAGTGGGGTTGCGCGACGTGCGCTACGGCTTCGAGGGCCGAAACCACCTCGACGCGACCAAAGACGAGAGCAACCCCTACTTCACCTTCGACCCCACCGAATGCATCGCCTGCTCGCGCTGTGTCCGTGTCTGTGACGAGGTGCAGGGCACGTTCGCGTTGACCATCGCGGGTCGTGGTTTCGACTCGACGGTGTCGGCGTCCGCAGGTGAGTCGTTCATGGCGTCCGAGTGCGTGTCGTGCGGTGCCTGCGTTCAGGCCTGCCCGACCTCGGCGCTGCAGGAGAAGACGGTCATCACGCTGGGCCCGCCGGAACGCACCGTGCTCACCACCTGCGCCTACTGCGGTGTCGGCTGCTCGCTGCGGGCCGAGCTGCGTGGCGAAGAGGTCGTCCGGATGGTGCCGCAGAAGGCCGGCGGTGCCAACGAGGGCCACTCGTGTGTCAAGGGCCGGTTCGCCTGGGGCTACGCCTCCCACCGTGACCGCCAGCTGTCCCCGATGGTGCGCGAGTCGATCACCGACCCGTGGCGCGAGGTGTCGTGGGACGAGGCGATCAGCTATGCCGCATCACGGCTCAGCGCGATCCAGGCCGCCCACGGCGTCAGGTCCATCGGCGGGATCACCTCCTCACGCTGCACGAACGAAGAGGTCTTCGTGCTGCAGAAGATGATCCGGGCGGCCTTCGGCAACAACAACGTCGACACCTGTGCCCGGGTGTGCCACGCCCCGACCGGGTACGGGCTGAGCCAGACCTTCGGCACCTCGGCCGGCACGCAGGACTTCAAGTCAGTCGAACAGGCTGACGTGATCCTGCTGATCGGGGCCAACCCCACCGACGGACACCCGGTGTTCGGCTCCCGGATGAAGCAGGCACTGCGCAAGGGCGCCGCGCTGGTGGTCATCGACCCGCGTCGCATCGACCTGGTGCGCAGCCCACACATCGAGGCGGCCCAGCACCTCCAGCTGCACCCGGGATCGAACGTCGCCATCGTCAACGCCCTCGGGCACGTCGTGGTCAGCGAGGGACTGGTCGACCGGGCCTTCGTCCAGCAGCGTTGCGAGGCGGACTCGTTCGCCCAGTGGGAGGCGTTCATCGCGCGCCCGGAGAACAGCCCGGAAGCGACCGAGCAGATCACCGGCGTGCCCGTCGAGCAGGTGCGGACGGCGGCGCGGCTGTACGCAACGGCGCCCAACGGGGCGATCTACTACGGCCTCGGAGTGACCGAGCACAGCCAGGGCTCGACCACGGTGATGGGCATGGCGAACCTCGCAATGGCCACGGGCAACATCGGCCGGGTAGGCGTGGGCATCAACCCGCTGCGCGGGCAGAACAACGTGCAGGGATCCTGCGACCTCGGCTCGTTCCCTCATGAGCTGCCCGGCTACCGACACGTCAACAACGACGCCGCGCGCCAGATCTTCGAGCAGAAGTGGGCACGCACCCTGGACCCCGAGCCCGGTCTGCGGATCCCGAACATGCTCGATGCGGCCGTTGCCGGCACCTACCGCGGCCTGTTCATCCAGGGCGAGGACATTGCGCAGTCCGACCCGAACGTCAAACATGTCAAAGCAGCCTTGGCGGCCCTGGAGCTGCTCATCGTCCAGGACCTGTTCCTCAACGAGACCGCCGCGTTCGCCCACGTCTTCCTGCCCGGGACCTCATTCCTGGAAAAGGACGGGACGTTCACCAACGCCGAGCGGCGGATCAACCGGGTCCGTCCGGTGATGGAGCCGAAGTGCGGCAAGCAGGAATGGCAGGTGGCCTGCGAGCTCGCGACCGCCATGGGATACCCGATGCACTACGACGACGGCGGACAGATCATGGACGAGATCGCCGCCACAACCCCCACCTTCGCCGGGGTCTCGTTCGCCAAGCTGGACGAGGCGGGCAGCCTGCAGTGGCCGTGCAACGCGGCGGCCCCCGATGGCACGCCGACCATGCACGTGGACGGGTTCGTGCGCGGTAAGGGGCACTTCGTGGACACGCCCTTCGTACCGACCGACGAGCGCACCAGCCGAAAGTTCCCGCTGATCCTCACCACGGGACGCATTCTCAGCCAGTACAACGTGGGGGCGCAGACCCGCCGTACGCCCAACGTGCAGTGGCACAGCGAGGACGTCCTGGAGATCCACCCGCACGACGCGCAGGAACGCGGCATCGTCGACGGGGCCGCGGTGGCGATCACCAGCCGCGTCGGCCAGACGGTGCTGCGGGCCCGGATCGCCGACCGGATGCCGCAAGGGGTGGTCTACACCACCTTCCACTATCCCAGCAGCGGTGCGAACATCGTGACCACTGATAACTCGGACTGGGCGACGAACTGCCCCGAGTACAAGGTCACGGCAGTCCAGGTGATGCCGACCTCGCAGGCACCCGCCGTCGACGAGTCACTCGTCGCCGTCCCGGTGCAGCTGGGAATGGTGCAGCGATGAGTGGTGCAGCGATGAGCGATGTGGACGGCAGCGGCGCAGCGGTGAACGACCCGACAGGCCTGGTTCGCATGATCAACCAGATCGCTGCCAACGTGGCCCACCACAGCCGCGACCAGGCGGTTGCCGAGATCGCCGCGCACCTGCGGTCGACCTGGGCACCGGCCATGCGCGCCGACCTGGACGCCTACCTCGACCGCGGTGGGCCCGACCTGACGCCGCTGGCTGCCGCTGCCGCCGAGGAGCTGCGAGCCACGAGAATGCGCTCCTCACCGGCATAGATCACCATCGAGCTCCCACGCATGAAGGCCACCAGAGTCATCCCCAGCTCTGTGGCCAGCTCAGCAGCCAGCGAGGAGGGCGCCGAAATGGCCGCCAGTGCCGGGATGCCGGCCATCATGGCCTTCTGGGTCAGCTCGAAGCTCGCCCGCCCAGACACCATGAGGACCGTGCCCCGCAGCGGCAACCGGTCCTCCTTGAGCGCCCAGCCGACGACCTTGTCCACCGCGTTGTGACGCCCGACGTCCTCGCGGAGCACGAGCATCTCTCCGCTTCCGCCATCGAACAGCGCTGCTGCGTGCAGCCCGCCGGTCTTCTCGAACACCGCTTGGCCTGAACGCAGCTTCTGGGGAAAGGTGCCGAGGAGCTCGGCGTCAATTCGCAACGCGTCATCGCGCACGTCGTAGGCCGACTGGGTACGCACCGCATCGATACTCGCCCTGCCACACAGTCCGCACGAGCTGGTGGTGTAGAACGACCGCTCCAGACTGGGATCGGGCGGCGCCACACCGGGCGCGAGGGTGACATCCAGAACGTTGTAGGTGTTCTGGCCGTCGTCATTGACGCCCGCGCAGTATCGCGCCGCGCTGAACTGCTCACCCCGCGTGATGACGCCCTCGGACACGAGAAAGCCGGCGGCGAGGTCAAAGTCGTTGCCGGGCGTGCGCATCGTCACCACGAGCGATCGACCACCAACGCGAATCTCGAGCGGCTCTTCAACCGCCAACACATCTTCCTGCGCTAATGAGGGCTCACCCACCGTCAAACGGATGACCCTCCTGCGAGCCGTGATTCTGCTCATGCCCAAAGACCTCACAGGTATGTGGAGATTCCAGTGTGGGAATCCAGCAAACCACGTCACTGGCGGCCACACACAAGGGACGTATGCCGCGTTCGGTCGGCATACGTCCCTGATATTGCGTGTCTCGAGGTGCCTATACCGCGTTCGGTCGGCATACGTCCCCGGTATGGCTGGTGGCGATCAGACGCCGGAACCGCTCGAGCCCGGA
>Ga0209745_1001064_pt1 | contig 16484 bp, 16 predicted proteins | sample BarGraNGADG00312_FD_184495 | JGI IMG/M metagenome (GOLD analysis project Ga0209745, IMG submission 184495) | Arctic peat soil microbial communities from Barrow, Alaska - Barrow Graham LP Ref core NGADG0004-312 (SPAdes) (version 2) | ecosystem: Environmental > Terrestrial > Soil > Wetlands > Peat... | reverse complement strand
GTCGTCGCCCCCACCATCGGGCAGGATCAGGTGGACGCGGCGGTTGCGAACGTCGCCGGGCCGCTGACTCACGCACCCATCTCGGTCGCCGTCGGAGATCAGATCGCCGAGCTACCGCAGTCCGTCGTGGCGAGCGTCGCCACCTTCACACCGGTGGCCGGGAAACTGACCCTGGCGCTGGACGGGACGCAGCTCCGCGACGAGGTCATCAAGCGCACTCGGAACCTGTTCACCGCACCCGCGGACGCGCACTTCGCTTTCGTGAACGATGTGCCGACGCTCGTCCCCGGTGCGCCGGGAACGACGATCGATCCCAACGCCCTGGCGGCCGCGGTCCAGGCGGCCGGCCTGTCGACGACCGACCGTACAGCGCGTGTTCAGCTCGTGCCGACCGATCCCGCGCAGTCCACCGCGGCGGTGGAGGCTCTCGGCATCAAGGAGAAGGTCTCGGAGTTCGCGACGCCGTTGACCAACGAGACGATCCGGACCCAGAACCTGGTCAATGCGGCGAGGATCCTCACCGGCCAGATCGTCAAACCCGGCGAGACCTTCAGCGTGGCAAAGGGCGTCAGCCCGATCACGGTGGAGAACGGGTACCAGTTGGCGCACGCGATCGTGTCCGGAGAACTGACCGACGTGATCGGCGGGGGCTTGTCACAGATGGCCACCACCACCTACAACGCGGCGTTCTTTGCCGGACTCGAGGACGTGGAGCACAAGCCGCACTCGGTCTACTTCACGCGGTACCCACCCGGCCGCGAGGCGACGATCTTCACCGGCGTGGTCGACATGAAGTTCCGCAACAACACCCCGTACGGGATCCTGATGCAGTCGTGGGTCGCCGGGGGCCAGCTTCACGTCGCGATGTGGAGCACGAAGTATTGGGACGTGACGACGACGACGTCGGACCGGGCCAACGTGGTCCAGCCCAAGACGGTGTACTCGCAATCGCCCACGTGTGTCGCGAAGGGCGCCGGCAACCCCGGGTTCTCCGTGACGGTGACCCGCACGGTCTCGCTCGCGGGTGTCGTCGCGGCGAACGAGAAGAAGTCGTGGCACTACAAGCCGGACGACGCCCTGGTGTGCGGCGCGGCGCCGGCCGGCCCCTGACGGATCCGCCTCTCGGGCACGATCTTCCCGATCGCGATGCGGTCCGCCGGGACATGCACCTCGCCGCGGCGCGTCTCGACGAGCACCCCGTCGTCGTCCGCGGCGAGCAGGTGACCGAGCACGTCGCTGTACCCGCCTTCGTCCAGCCGCCGCCGAACGACGACGCGGGTACCGATCGGCCAGGTCCGCCAGACCGGCAGTGGTTCGCTGGGTTCGCCGTCCACGCTTGCTCCCTCGGTGCTGCGATTTGCGACGTGCGACTTGCTCCGCCATGTGAACGGGGTCTTCGTCGCACCTCCATTCTGAGGGATACTGGCCGAGGCGCCGCCGGTTGCGGCTGTTGACCCCTCTGGAGGGAGTGCCCGTGACGTACGTGATCGCCCAGCCTTGCGTCGACGTCAAGGACAAGGCGTGCATCGACGAGTGTCCCGTGGACTGCATCTACGAGGGCAAGCGGTCGCTGTACATCCAGCCCGATGAGTGCGTGGACTGTGGCGCGTGCGAGCCGGTGTGCCCGGTCGAGGCGATCTACTACGAGGACGACGTGCCCGAGCAGTGGAGCGACTACTACCGCGCCAATGTCGAGTTCTTCGACGTTCTCGGGTCCCCTGGTGGCGCGGCGAAGCTCGGCGAGATCGATTCCGACCACCCCATCGTCGCAGCGCTCCCGCCCCAGGTCTGAGCTCCGAGCATGGGTCTCGACGCGCGATCTCTACCAGCGTTCCCGTGGGACACCCTGGCCCCGGACGCGGCGATCGCGCGCGCCCACCCGGACGGCCTGATCGACCTCTCGGTCGGCACGCCGGTGGACCCGACACCGTCGGTGATCCGGCACGCGCTCGAGAGCGCCTCGGACTCACCTGGGTACCCCACCACCCAGGGCACGGTCGAGCTGCGCGAGGCCGCCGTCGCGTGGTTCGAACGACGCCGGGGCGTCCGGGGTGTCGACCCGTCCGCGGTGCTGCCCACGATCGGCTCCAAGGAGCTGGTGGCGACCCTGCCGGCGCTGCTCGGTCTCGGCGCTGGTGACGTGGTGGTCCATCCGGCGATCGCGTACCCGACGTACGACGTCGGCGCCCGGCTCGCCGGTGCCACCCCGGTGCCCGCCGACGACGTCGGCGCGTGGCCGCTGGACGGGGTTCGGCTGGTCTGGGTGAACTCGCCGAGCAACCCGACCGGTGTCGTCCGGGGCGTCGAGGAGCTCGCCGCGATCGTTGCGGAGGCGCGGGCGCGCGGCGCCGTCGTCGCGAGCGACGAGTGCTACGCCGAGCTCGCGTGGGAGGAGCCGTGGGCAAGCGTCGGCGTTCCGAGCATCCTCGACCCGCGGGTGACCGGCGGGGACGTTCGAGGCCTGCTCGCCGTCTACTCGCTGTCGAAGCAGTCGAACATGGCGGGGTACCGCGCGGCCTTCGTCGCGGGCGACCCGGACCTGGTCGCGGCGCTCCTCGAGGTGCGCAAGCACGCGGGAATGATCATGCCGGGACCCGTCCAGGCGGCGATGACCGTGGCGTTGGGCGACGACGCTCACGTCGAGGCGCAACGGGAGTCGTACCGGGCCCGTCGTGAGATCTTGCGTGCCGCGTTGGGCGATGCGGGATACATCGTCGACGACTCGCAGGCGGGTCTCTACCTGTGGGTGCGACCCCCCGGCACCGGGCAGGATTGTCGAACTACCGTCCGTGCGCTCGCCGAGCGTGGCATCCTGGTCGCCCCGGGGGAGTTCTACGGACCGGCCGGGGCCGGGCATGTCAGGATCGCCCTGACCGCCACGGACGCACAGATCGACGCCGCCGCACGGCGGTTACTCTTGGCGCGGGTTGATTCACCCCAAGGCGAGACTTGGGCAATGAGATAGTAAAGACCAGAGACCGCAGCGGGTACATCGGTAGCGCTGGATCGACCGATGCGGCTCTCTGCGGACGACCCGGTCTCGGCCGCGATCATCGGCGTTCGAGCGAGCCGCAAGGAGGAGCTGTATGCCGGACACCGTCACGAAGCCTGTCCAACTGACCGTCGGCGACGTCACCCTTGAGCTTCCTGTCGTTCCGGCGACCGAGGGGAACGACGGCATCGTCGTCTCTTCTCTGTTGCGCGAGACCGGTCTGGTGACGCTCGACCCGGGATTCATGAACACGGCTTCGTGCGAGTCCGCGATCACCTACATCGACGGCGACGCGGGGATCCTGCGATACCGCGGCTATCCCATCGAGCAGCTGGCGCAGCACTCGTCGTTCCTCGAGGTCGCCTATCTGCTCATCCACGGTGACCTCCCCGGCCGCTCCGAGCTCGACGCCTTCGTCGAACGGGTCAACCGGCACACCCTCGTCCACCGGGACTTCCGCGACTTCATCGCGACGTTCCCGCCGGCCGCCCACCCGATGGCGGTCATGTCCAGTGCCGTCTCGGCTCTGCCGGCGTTCTACCCGGAGAGTCTCGACCCCTTCGACCCGCACACCGTCGAGCTCGCGACCGTCCTGCTGCTGGCCAAGGCACCGACCATTGTCGCTGGGCTCTACCGCCGCTCGGTCGGACAGGCGCTGCCTGAGCCCGACCAGTCGCTCAGCTTCGTCGAGGACTTCCTGCGCATGACCTTTGCGCAGCCGGGCGAGCCATATGTGCAGAACCCCGCCATCGGACGGGCCCTCGAGCTGCTCCTCATCCTGCACGCCGACCACGAGCAGAACTGCTCGACGTCGACGGTGCGGATCGTCGGCTCGAGCCAGGCCAACCTGTACGCCTCGATCTCGGCGGGAGTCAACGCACTCTCGGGCCCGCTTCACGGTGGCGCGAACGAGGCCGTCCTCCGCATGCTTCGCGACATCAAGCGCAGCGGCCAGGACGTGAACACGTTCATGAACCGGGTCAAGAACAAGGAGGAGGGCGTCCGGCTGATGGGCTTCGGCCACCGGGTCTACAAGAACTACGACCCGCGCGCGGCCATCGTCAAGGCGGCGGCGGACGAGGTCCTGTCGAGCCTCGGGAAGAGCGACGAGCTGCTCAACATGGCCCGCGGGCTCGAAGAGATCGCGCTTCATGACGAGTACTTCATCGAGCGCAAGCTGTACCCGAACGTGGACTTCTACACCGGGCTCATCTACAAGGCGTTGGGCTTCCCGGTGACCATGTTCACACCGCTCTTCGCTCTTGGCCGGATGCCGGGTTGGATCGCGCAGTGGCGCGAGATGATCAACGACCCGCAGACCAAGATCGGGCGTCCGCGGCAGATCTACATCGGCGCCACGGCCCGCGACTACGTGGACGTCGCCGGGCGCTGAGCGATCCGCTCAGCCGAGCGTGATGCGGACCGTCCCGGGCGGAAGGCTCGCATCGGGGCGGACGGTCGACCAGGTCCCCTTGGCGCGGGACCACTGGCGGTCGGCGACCGCGACCGCGGTGACCCGGTTGCCGTCGGCGACCGCGACGGTCCACTGAGCGAACGCCCACGACGCGCGAGTCGGATCCGCCGCCGCCCATGCCACCGGGGTCACGTCCGTCGACCACCCCGTGGTGTCGCGTTGCAGGGCGACGTCCCCCCAGTCGCGCTGGACGCGGGACCGGAACGCCTCCATCTGCGCATCGGTCGCACCCTTCGGCCCGGCGCCCAAGGTGCACGTGAGCGCGGCCGGTGAGTACCCCGCGAGCGCGGAGGCCCACGAGCGCGACAGGGTCTCGTGCTGCGCGTACGCCTCGGGGAATCCCGACCGTTGCACCCGCTGCGCGGCATCAGTGATCGGGAGAGCCTGATAGCCGTCGATCTTGATCAGCGCGTCGTAGAAGGCGTTCGTCGAGAACACCGGGTCGAGGATCTGTTCCCGGGTGCCCCACCCTTGCGACGGGCGCTGCTGGAAGAGCCCGACCGAGTCGCGGTCCCCATGGCTGATGTTGCTGAGCTTGGACTCCTGGAGCGCGGTTGCGATCGCGATCGTCGCGGCACGGGCCGGCAGCGCTCGCCGCACCGAGACGGCCGAGATCAGCGCCGCGCTGTCGGCCTGTTCGGGGGAGAGGTACCAGTCGGTCCCATCGAGCGTCGCGGCGCAGCGGATCGGTGCCGCCGGTGCGGCCTTGTGCAGGTTGAGTGCCAGCACCACGGCGCCGACTCCGAGGACGAGGACCGTCGCGAGAGCGGCACCGGCTCGACCGCGACGCCGTCGGGGCGACACGGCGATCAGTTCGCGTGCAGTGCGGGGTTGAGCGTGACGCCCGCACCGAACCGCTCGACCGCTTCGATCGCACCGGTGAGCGAGTTGCGCCGGAAGACAAGTCCGGAGGCGCCGGAGAGCTCGCGAGCCTTGACCACCTTCGTCTCGCCCCCGGCACTCTCGCTGCCGACGATGCTCACCTTGGTCCCGGCCGTCAGGTAGAGGCCCGCTTCGACCACGCAGTCGTCACCCAGCGCGATCCCCAGTCCCGAGTTCGCGCCGAGCAGCGTGCGGCGGCCGATGGAGATCAGCTCACGACCGCCCCCGGAGAGGGTCCCCATGATGGAGGCCCCGCCGCCGACGTCGCTGCCGTCCCCGACGACGACGCCGGACGACACCCGTCCCTCGATCATCGATGTCCCGAGCGTTCCGGCGTTGTAGTTCACGAATCCCTCGTGCATGACAGTGGTTCCCGGGGCGAGGTGTGCGCCCAGCCGCACCCGGTCGCCGTCGGCGATCCGCACCCCGCTCGGCAGCACGTAGTCGACCATCCGCGGGAACTTGTCCACGCCCAGAACCGTGACCGGCCGGCCGGTCGCCGCACGCAGGCGCCGTCTCGTCGCTTCGAAGTCGGCGACCGCGCACGGCCCGGCGTCGGTCCAGACGACGTTCTCCAGCACGCTGAAGATGCCGTCCAGGTTCAGCCCGTGCGGCGCGACGAGGCGATGTGAGAGCAGGTGCAGCCGCAAGTACGCGTCGGGTGCGTCCGCGGGCGGAAGGTCGAGGTCGATGACCGTCCGGACGATCGCGACGGTCACGGCGCGCGCGTGGTCCGCGCCGGCCAGGGCCGGCAGCTCGGACGGCGGCGCGGCGTCGGCAGGGGCAGCCCCGAGCGCCGGTTCCGGGTACCACGTGTCCAGGACCGTACCGTCAGCGGCCGTGGTCGCGGCCCCGAAGCCCCATGCCGTCCTCGTCGTCATGGGACCAGCCTACGGAACGCGGTGGCGCCTTGGCCGCGAGGCCGCGCCGCAACGCCCGGACGCGGCGCGCAGCGGGCACATCTCGGGCCACTCTCCGCCTGGCGCTCAGTAGGGTGATCCCGTGACGACGCTCGGGAGCTTGACCGGTGACCTGGTGGCGCTGACCCAGGCCCTGTGCGATCTGCCCTCCGTCAGTGGCGCCGAGACGGCGCTCGCGGACGCCGTCGAGAACGCGCTGAGCGGCTACGCCCATCTCGAGCTGCTCCGCGACGGCGATGCGATCGTCGCGCGGACCGCTCTCGGGCGGCCGGAACGCGTCGTGATCGCCGGGCACCTCGACACGGTCCCGATCGCGGGAAACCTGCCGACGCGCGTCGTCGGCGAGGGAGCGGCGGCGGAGGTCTGGGGCCGGGGCACGGTGGACATGAAGGCGGGTGTGGCGGTCCAGCTGGCCCTGGCCGCTGCGCTCGACGCGCCATCGCGCGATGTGACCTGGGTGTTCTACGACCACGAAGAGGTGGAGGCCGCGCTGAGCGGACTGGGACGCGTGGCTCGGAACCACCCGGACTGGCTCGTGGGGGATTTCGCGGTGCTGTGCGAGCCCACCGACGGCGGCATCGAGGGTGGCTGCAACGGAACCCTGCGAGCGGAGGTGCGGATCCTGGGGAAGGCCGCCCACTCGGCGCGTGGCTGGCGTGGCATCAACGCCATCCATGCGGCCGCGCCGGTGCTTGCCACGCTCGCCGCGTACGTTCCGGCCGAGGTCGCGGTCGATGGTTTGGTCTACCGGGAGGGGATGAACGCCGTCGGCGTCCGTGGCGGGATCGCCGGGAACGTCATCCCGGACGAGTGCGTGGTGACGGTCAACTACCGGTTCGCGCCGTCGCGGGACCTCGGTGCGGCCGAGCGCGCGGTTCGCGAGCTCTTCGCCGGGTTCGAGGTGACGGTGGTGGATGCCGCGGCCGGCGCGCGGCCCGGTCTCGATCACCCGACGGCGCAGCAGTTCGTGGCGGCCGTGGCGGCGTCAACCGGGCGCGGACCGGCGCCCAAGTACGGCTGGACCGACGTCGCGCGGTTCAGCGCGCTCGGTATCCCCGCGGTGAACTTCGGGCCGGGCGACCCGGCGCTGGCGCACGCGGACGACGAGCGCTGCCCCGTCTCGCAGATCCACGCGTGCCACCAGGCGCTGCAGGCCTGGCTCTCCTGACGAGACCCAGGCGCCGATGCGCCCGACCTCGTGCCACGTCGGCCCAGCGGGTGTTCGATAGGTCCTTTGCACCAAGAGTTCATCCAAAGTGGAGTTTTCTGACACAGACTCGCCGCCTCAGCGTGCGAGTTCGCTCCGGTTTGGGGCAACGGGTTTGACAGAGTGGGTGACATGACGAGTGATGAGGGCGTTGCTTCGCCCGGTCAGGGGTACCGCAAGGGCCCGGTTCTGCTGCGCGGTGGCCAGATCCCCAGCACGACCACGGACCAACGGTTGCTGGCGTCCGACGGTGCCGCGGACTGGTTGCACGGCGACCCGTGGCGGGTGATGCGGATCCAGAGCGAGTTCGTCGAGGGATTCGGCGCACTCGCCGAGGTCGGACCTGCCGTCAGCGTGTTCGGCTCGGCGCGCACCAAGCGTTCCGACCCGCACTACCAGATGGCCGTCGAGGTGGGGCGTGGTCTCGCGGATGCCGGCTTCGCGGTGCTCACCGGCGGCGGACCGGGTTCGATGGAGGGTGCGAACCGCGGAGCGAGCGAGAGAGGCGGGCTCTCGGTCGGGCTCGGGATCGAGCTGCCGTTCGAGCAGAGCATGAACGACTTCGTCGACCTCGGCGTGAACTTCCGCTACTTCTTCGCGCGCAAGACGATGTTCGTCAAGTACGCGCAGGGCTTCATCGTGCTGCCCGGCGGCTTCGGGACCTTCGACGAGCTGTTCGAGGCGCTCACCCTGGTCCAGACGCACAAGGTGACCGAGTTCCCGATCGTCTTGATCGACAGCGGCTACTGGCGCGGTCTGCTCGACTGGATCAGCGGCGTCGCGCTCGACCACGGCACGATCGCGGCGAAGGACGTCGAGCTGCTCACCCTGGTGGACGACCCGGCCGACGCCGTGGCCATCATGGTCGAGCACAAGGTCGACGACGGCACCCCGCCACCCTTGAGCCGGACGCGCACCCTCGGCTGACCCGGCGAGTTCTTCCGGCTTCGAGCGCCGCTTGGCATGATCGGGGCACCACCATTCGCAGATCGAGGGAGAAGATACGTCCCGGATGTCTTCTCGATCCCTGACGCGCGAACCCGACGCGTTCGCGCCAACGCGCCGGTGGCTCCGGCCGACGTCCTGGCCCTGGTGGGTCCAGGTGCTCGCCGTGTACGCGGTGACCCGCCTCGTCTCAGCCGTCGTCCTCATACTGGCGGCTCTTCACCAGGAAGCGACGCCGTGGACACCCGCCTCGCCGCGCTACCTCGACTACTCGGGCAAGATGTGGGACGCCAGCTGGTACCGCTCGATTGCCGAGGGGGGCTATCCGCAGGGTCTGCCGCGGGACGCAAGCGGTCTGGTCCAGCAGAACTCCTGGGCGTTCTTCCCGATGTACCCATTGCTTGCCCGGGCCCTGATGCTGGCGACCGGCCTCAGTTGGACCACTGTCGCCCCGACGCTCTCCCTCGTCCTCGGCGGGGCCGCCGCGGTGGTGATCGCTCTCCTGGTCCGCTCGGTGCTCGGACCCGAGGACATCCGGGCATCGCTCGGGACGGTGCTCCTCCTGGGTGTCTTCCCGTCGGCGGTCGTCCTCCAGGTCGCGTACACCGAGTCGCTCGCGCTGCTGCTCATCGCCGCTGCCCTGCTGCTGATCCGCACCCGCCACTACCTGTGGGCGAGCGCCGTCGTCGTGGCCCTCGGCTTCACCCGCCCGGTCGCGCTCCCGATGGCCGTCGTCGTCCTGGTGCACGCGGTGCACCGGTGGCGGGAGCACCGACGGGATGAGGAGCGTATCTGGCCGGCCGAGGTCGCATCACTCGGTGTCCTCGGCGTCGTGTCCGTGGCCGCGGGGTTCGCCTGGCCGGCGCTGGTCGGGATCCTCACCGGCGACCGCAACGCGTACACCGAGACGCAAGCGACCTGGCGCGGCCAGCAGGCCGTCGTGCCGGTCCGGCCCTGGTTCGAGGTCGCCGACTGGTTGTTCGGGCGGTGGGGTCTGCCGCTGCTCCTCGTCGTGCTGATCGCGTTCACGGCGCTGACGTTCGCCCGCGGCACCAGGCGGCTCGGACCCGAGATGCACGGCTGGGTGGCCGGCTACCTCGGCTACCTCTTCCTGGTGATCGAGCCCGGGAGCAGCCTGTTCAGGTTCATGTTGCTGGCCTTCCCGTTCGGCACCGTCACCGTCCGGGCGTCGAGAGCGCGGTGGTGGATCCCGGCTCTGGTGGTCGTCGGGCTCGTCGGCCAGCTGGTGTGGACCTACGCGTTCTGGCGGCTCATGCCGCCGTCCGGATGGCCACCGTGAGCAGACCGTACGGCCGGGGCGCGGCGTGAACTAGAATGGATTCGGACAACCGGTGATCGTGCGTGCCAGCATCCTGTGCCAGGCGCGCCGCTCCCGGGTCGAGCAACTGAAGGGGTTCCATCCATGGCCGCCATGAAGCCGAGGACCGGCGACGGCCCGCTTGAGGTCACCAAGGAGGGGCGCGGCATCGTCATGCGCGTTCCCCTGGAGGGCGGTGGTCGTTTGGTCGTCGAGCTGTCGGCGACCGAAGCGAATGCCCTCAGCGAAGCCTTGAGCGCCGTCGCGAGCTGACCCCTTGGCGGGCGAGGCGACACGCATAGCCAGCGCTGGCCCGCCGACAGCGGGCCGGCCCTCGCTGCCCGACGTGGTCACCGTCGCGGGCTCGCTGGACACCTCACCCCTGCTCACCTCCGGTGACGTCGCGGCGATCGCGCTCCCGATCGCCCCACCCGCCGATGGCGAGACCGAGGTCCAGCCGCGGGGTGCCACCACCGCCGTGGCGATCCGCTACGGGCTCGACCTGGCGGACCTGGCCGAGCGAGCCGGGCTCAAGGGCACCGCCGGCGAGAGCCACCCGGTCCACCTCCCGCGGAGCCTTGCCGGTCGGGGCCCGGCGCTGCCGTGGGACGGGCTACCCGAACGGATCATCCTGCTGGGGATCGGCAGCGGCTCACCGACGGACCTGCGCCGGGCCGGCGCCGCGCTGGCGCGGGCGGGTCGGGGTCTCGAGCGGGTCGTGACCACGGCGGGGTCGGACGGGACGGCTGAGGGCTTCCGGGCGTTCGTCGAGGGCTACCTGCTGGCCTCCTACCGGCGTCCGAGTCTCGCCACTCGCGAGCCGGACCCGGCGCCCGCCGAGCAGCTCGTCGTGCTCGGGCGGCAGACCGACGAGGACCTGATCGCGGCGCGGGTGACGTCGCGCGCCGCCTGGCTCGTCCGCGACCTCGCGAACACCCCGTCGAACATCAAGAATCCGGCCTGGCTGGCCGATCGCGCGGCCGCGCTCGGTCGCGCGGCGGGCCTCGACGTCGAGGTCTGGGATCTCGCCCGGCTGCGCGCGGAGCGGTTCGGCGGGATCCTCGCCGTCGGTTCCGGGTCCGCGAGCGAGCCGCGCCTCGTGACCGTGAGCTACCGACCTGCCTCGTCGGGCGGTCAGCACGTCGTCGTCGTCGGCAAGGGCATCACGTACGACACCGGTGGGCTCTCGATCAAGGCGCGCGACGCGATGATCCCGATGAAGACCGACATGACCGGGGCCGCCGTGGCGCTCGCGGTGGTGCTCGGCGCGGCGGAGGCGGACCTGCCGCATGCGGTGACTGCCGTGCTGCCCTTGGCCGAGAACGCGTTCGGTGCTTCCTCCTACCGGCCGAGTGATGTGCTGCGGTTGCACGACGGCACCACGGTCGAGATCACGAACACCGATGCCGAGGGCCGAGTCGTGCTCGCGGACGCCCTGTCGTACGCGCAGTCGGCGCTCGCCCCGGACGTGCTCATCGATGTCGCCACCCTGACCGGAGCCGCGACCCTGGGTCTTGGAAAGCAGTACGGAGCGCTGTACGCGACCGACGAGGATCTCGCGTCCCAGCTTCTCGCCGCCGGGGACCTGAGTGGCGAGCAGCTCTGGCGGATGCCACTCGTCGCCGAGTACGCCGCGTCGTTGACGTCCTCCATCGCCGACGTGCGTCACGTCTCGAACGACGACCGGGTCGGTGGCGGCTCGATCATCGCCGCGCTGTTCCTGAACTCGTTCGTGACCACACCACGCTGGGCGCATCTCGACATCGCCGGTCCGGGCCGCGCCGGCTCGGACTCCCACGAGGTGACCGAGGGTGGCACCGGGTTCGGCGCTCGCGTTCTGTTGCGCTGGCTGGAGACCCTCGCCTGACGGCTGCGTGAGCGGCGGACCGCGAGCAGCCGGGAGTCGCTAGCGGCGGACCGCGAGCAGCAGACCGTCCCCGCTCGGCACCAGTGCGGGGATGACCCGGTCGTCGTCGCGCAGGTTCTTGGACACCTCGCGGATCGTGGTCGTCGTCTCGTCCCGTCGCGTCGGGTCCGGCACCCGGTCGTGCCACAGCGCGTTGTCGACGGCCAGGACGCCGCCCGGCCGCAGCATCCGCAGCGCCTCTTCGATGTACGCCGGGTACTCCGTCTTGTCCGCGTCGACCAGCACCAGGTCGTAGGCGGCGTCGGTCAGCCGGGGGAGCACGTCCATGGCGCGGCCCGAGATGGTCCGGATCTGCTTGGCGGCGAACCCGGCCTCGGCGAATGCTTCCTTCGCGGCTCTCTGGTTCTCGACCTCGACGTCGATGGTGGTCAGCACGCCGTCGGACGGCATGCCTCGCAACAGCCAGACGCCGGAGATCCCCGCCCCGGTGCCGATCTCGACGACGGAACGCGCTTGGGTGACCGCGGCGAGCAGCCGGAGCAGGGCACCTGACCCCGGCAGGACCGGAACACAGCCGAGCTCCGCTGCGCGTTCGCGCGCGCGGAGCAGCACCTCGTCCTCCGGCACGTACTCCTCGGTGTAGGCCCAGGAACTGGCCTTGTCGGTGGAGATGATGTCCTCCCGGGGACGACGAGACGTGGCCTCGGATGGCGCGGCTCCGTGGCTGTGATGCTACGCCGGGAACGTCGCGGGCGGGCGCTGCGTTGAACGGATGGGGCCAGCACGCGCCGGACCTGGGACACTGGTACCTCGACCCGGATCGGCGACGAGGGTGAGGGGGGCGGACGTGGTCGTACGCGAGGACCGACGGGCGCGCGGCGCCTTCAACCCGGCTGCGCCCGAGACCCCGGTAGGCCCCGGATCGTCCTCGTGGGAAGCGATCGTGGTCGAGCACTCGGCGCGGGTGTATCGGTTGGCCTATCGCCTCACCGGGAACCAGCACGACGCCGAGGACCTCACGCAAGAGGTCTTCGTCCGCGTCTTCCGCTCGCTCTCGACCTACACGCCCGGGACCTTCGAGGGCTGGCTGCACCGGATCACGGTCAACCTCTTCCTCGACCAGATGCGCCGTCGGCAGCGCATCCGGATCGATGCGATCGGTCCCGACGCCGAGGCTCTCCCCAGCGAGGCGGGCGACCTGCAACCCGAGCGGGGCTATGAGCAGGCAAATCTCGACCGCGACGTCCAGCGTGCGCTCGACGCGCTGCCGCCGGGCTACCGGGCGGCCGTCGTGCTCTGCGACATCGAGGACCTCTCGTACGAGGAGATCGCGGTCACCCTGGGCGTGAAGCTGGGCACGGTCCGGTCGCGGATCCACCGGGCCCGGGCCATGTTGCGGCGCTCGCTCGCGCACCGCGACCCGTCGCACCTCGCTTCGGTGCCGGACTCCGACGCGATGGCCGCGGCGCGCCGATGATGCCGCGCGGACCCCACCTCGGTGCGCTCGTCTCCGACCTGGTCGACGGGCAGCTCACGGTCGCCGAGACCGAACTCGCGCTCGCTCACGTCGTGGTCTGCTCGCGTTGCTCGGCCGAGCTCGAGGTGAGCCGATCGGCGCGGCTCGCGGTGGCCCGAACCAGCGACGTGGTGCCGGACGCAGCGCTCACCGCACGCTTGCTCGCCCTGGCCGGAGCGACGCCGCTCCTGGGTCAGACTGCGTCGGCGACCGGACCGGGGGTCGGGCAACCCCGCCCATCCGGCCGGGTCCTCACGGGAGAGGTCGGGTCACGGACCGCCGCACGGCAGCGCGCCGCCGCGATCACCGGCATCGCCGTCGCGGCCGCCGCGGCAGTGCTCTTCGCGCTCGGCGGGGCGCCGCTCGTGGCGCCGTCGGTGCATCCAGGGGTGGCGCAGCGGTTGCTCGCGGGCGCGCCGTTCGAGAGCGAAGCCCGGACCGGGTCGACGCTCGTCGTCAACGCGAGCACAGCCGTGTCCGATGGCGCACCCGGGCCCGGAACGAACGACCTGGCGGAGCCGGCGTCGCAGCCGGAAGCCGTCCTCGATTGGCTGCGGGCCCACCGTTGGACGGCGCCGAGCGGGCTCCCCGCGGGCTTCACGGTCACGGCGATCCGGTCGCGAGAGGCCGGCGGCTCGGTCCTCGAGCTGGACCTGGCCCACGGGACGGCGCGCGTCGTCGTGCTCGAACAGCGTGGCCGGCTCGATCCGAGCGGCTTCAGCGACGTCGTCCCGCAGCGGATCCGTGATCGAGAGGTCTACGTCGTCGCGAGCACCCCCTGGCATCTGGTGTGGCAGTCCGCCGGCACGGTCGTCACCGTCATCGCGGAGGCGCCGAGCGACGTCATCGAGGACCTGGTCGCGGCCTTCCCGCTCGACGGCAACAACGCGAGTGTCCCCGGTCGCATCAGTCGCGGTTGGGCCGTGATGACAGGAGCCGTCCAGTAGTGGAACCCGAGGCCTTCGACAACCCGTTCGCCCTGCCGTCGTCGGCCAGGGACGAGTCACCGGTCCCGCCGTCGACGCCGCTGGGGACGACGTCCGCAGCGCCTGCGGGGGGCGCCGGTGACGGGGGTGCGCCCGTGCCGGTAGCGGGCCAGTACGACACGCTGGGGCGCCCCACGGCGCAGCGGGCTCGCGCTCGGCTCTCGGCCGGTGCTGTCGCGGTTGTCGCTGCCGTCTCACTTCTGGCCGGCGGACTCGGGGGCTACCTGGGACAGCACCTCGGCTCACAGGACACGCGGGTCGTCACGAACTTTCCGGGCGCCGTCGGCGGGCCCGCGCCGGCGCCGGCGCCGTCGAGCGTCGCCGGGATCGCGGCGACCGTGCTGCCGAGCGTCGTGTCGATCAATGTGCACAGCTCCTCGGAGGAGAGCACCGGATCCGGGTTCGTGCTCAGCGCGGACGGGTACGTCCTGACCAACAACCACGTCGTCGCGCACGGTGCCGGCAGTGACGGCCGGATCGACGTCGTGTTCGCGGACGGGGGGCACGAGCAGGCGACGATCGTCGGCCGCACCGCGGACTACGACCTCGCGGTGATCAGAGTCACCCGCACCGGGCTGACCCCGCTCGTCCTCGGTGACTCGGACAAGGCCCGCGTCGGTGACCCGGTGATCGTGATCGGCGCGCCGCTCGGCCTCGAGGGAACGGTGACGACCGGGATCATCAGCGCGCTCAACCGACCGGTCACCGCGGGCGACGGGACGGACTCGTCCCAGACCGCGTTCATCAACGCGATCCAGACCGACGCCGCGATCAACCCTGGAAACTCGGGCGGTCCGCTGGTGAACGCGGTCGGCCAGGTGATCGGCATCAACTCGGCGATCGCCACCCAGCCCGGCATCACCGGGACGGCAGGGAACATCGGCCTCGGCTTCGCGATCCCGTCCAACCAGGCCCGGCGCACGGCCGCGCAGCTGATCCAGACCGGAACAGCCACCTATCCCGTCGTCGGCGCCTTCCTGGACTCGCGGTACGACGGCGAGGGCGTCCAGGTCCTCTCGACGGCGTCGGCAGGCGGTGAGCCGGCCGTCAAGCCGGGTGGCTCGGCCGAGCGCGCCGGGATCAAGCCGGGCGACATCATCCTCGCGATCGACGGGCGACCGGTGACACACCCCGACGAGCTGATCGTGGCGATCCGGGCCAAGGCGCCGGGCGACAGTGTCCTGCTGAAGGTCCGCTCGGGGACCGTCGAGCGGGACGTCCGCGTCGTGCTCGACGAAGCGACCAGTGGCTAGGTGGGCAGTATGTCGCGAGAGGTAACCTGAGCCCGTGTTCGGCATCAACGGGGGCGAGCTGCTCGTCCTGCTGGTCGTCGCCGTCGTGGTCGTCGGACCCGAGCGGTTGCCGGGTTATGCCGAACAGCTGGCCCGATGGGCTCGCCAGCTGCGACTCGTCATCGCGGACGCCAAGGAGCGGATCACCGAGGAGCTCGGGCCCGAGCTGAGCGACGTCGACTGGGAGTCCCTCGACCCGCGCCGCTACGATCCGCGCCGGATCGTGCGCGATGCTCTCACCGAGGAGATCCAGCAGGTCAGGGTGGCGGCGTCCGGTGCGGTTTCCGCGGTGCGGGAAGCGACGGATGCTGCCGTGGGTGACGCCTCGGCGCGCAGATCAGGAGCCGCCGGACTGGTTCACCCAGGGGACGGACCTGCGCCGTTCGACGACGAGGCGACCTGAACCGGTGGTGGTCGTCGGTCGAAAGGCTGCGGACACCTCGTCCGGACCTGTCAGAATGTCCGCCATGCCTCACGCAGCAACGCGGCCGCGCCTCTTCTCGGGCATGCAACCCACCTCCGACTCGCTCCACCTCGGCAACTACCTCGGCGCCCTCACGCAGTGGGTGGCGCTGCAGGACACCTACGAGACCGTGTACGCCGTCGTGGATCTGCACGCGCTGACCGTGGCGCCGGACCCGTCGGTGCTTCGCGAACGGACCCGTCGCACCGCTGCGCAGTTCCTGGCCGCCGGGGTGGACCCCGAGGGTTCGATCCTCTTCGTGCAGTCGCACGTCTCGGAGCACGCCGAGCTGGCGTGGATGCTGAGCTGCCACACCGGGTTCGGTGAAGCAGGCCGGATGACCCAGTTCAAGGACAAGGCAGCCAAGCAGGGCGGCGAAGGCACGACCGTCGGTCTCTTCATGTACCCCGTGCTGATGGCCGCCGACATCCTGCTGTACGACTCGGCGTTGGTGCCGGTCGGCGAGGACCAGCGCCAGCACCTCGAGCTCAGCCGCGACCTCGCGCAGCGGATGAACGCACGCTACGGGCCGACGTTCGTGGTGCCGGAGCCGCACATCGTCAAAGCCACCGCCAAGATCTTCGACCTGCAGGACCCGACGGCGAAGATGAGCAAGTCGGCG
>Ga0209745_1001063_pt1 | contig 16496 bp, 15 predicted proteins | sample BarGraNGADG00312_FD_184495 | JGI IMG/M metagenome (GOLD analysis project Ga0209745, IMG submission 184495) | Arctic peat soil microbial communities from Barrow, Alaska - Barrow Graham LP Ref core NGADG0004-312 (SPAdes) (version 2) | ecosystem: Environmental > Terrestrial > Soil > Wetlands > Peat... | reverse complement strand
GCATCGAGCCAGTGGTAGCCGTACGTCGTGGCGATCCGCTCGGCCTTGCGCCAGGTCAGCAACGCCTCCACCAGGGGATGGGTGTCGCGAAACGGTTCGAGCCGCCATGCGCGGGTGTCGGAAACCACGACCCCGACCGCGGCGAGAAGGTCTCTGACCTGCAACGGGTTTCGCAGATCCGTGGACTCGCGCCCGGGCGTATGGCGAAGAACTTGGGCATCACGGGCCCGACGGATCTCGCGCGCGTGAGCCTCGTCGCGCGGTCGTGGTCCGGCCGAGTCCTCGATCAGAGCCTCGATGGTCGGCCGGTCCACCGGGAGCCCGGTCTCGGCCAGCTCAACGCACAACAGCGCAGCGGCCGACTCGGACTGGCCGGTGCTGACGGCACGCGACGAGAGCGCGGACAGGGCGGCAATCTGCCGAGTCGCGGTGTCGACGGCGATGTTGGCCCAGGCCAGGACACGCTGCGGCGAGGTCTGCCAGATCCCGGCTGCGGCCTCGGGGCGCAGGTACCCGTCGGATCGGAGTGGGCTCTCTGGGTCACCCCGGTCGCCTGGATCGTGCTCAGCGGCGAAGTCGAACAGGTCTCCGCCGGCCGTGCGAGGCAGATCCGAGGTGGCCAACCGGCATGCTGTGGCCCAGGCGACGGCGGGGTCCGCAACCCGACCGCCGACCAGGATCCGATGGGCTTCGGCGATGTCCCAGCATCGGTCGAGATGGATGCCGTGTGACACCAACGGGATGGCGTCAGCCTGGACAGACCAGAACACCCACCGTGGGTGTCGTTCGGTCTCCAGCTGCGCTACTTCCTTGATGATCTCCTCGCGGCCTCCGACCACCCTCTCGCCGCCCTCGACGGCCATCGCTGCCATCTCGCCCACGAAGCAGATGGCGACAAGGTCGACGGGAGGTTGTCGCGGGGGCACGTGCCTATCCAACAGCAATGGAGACCGTAAAGAGTTGGTCAAGAGCCCTAGCGGGCCACCGGCGACCACTGCCACGCTGCAGCGCGCGACCGCAATGACGCGGCCTGCACGTGGTTGTTCAACGGAAGGCTCCCCATGATCTTTACCCCTCATCGTCTCAGCGCGGCCGTTCTGGCTGCTTCCCTGACCGCCAGCGGCCTGACCGCCGTGGCTCTGGCCGGACCTGCGGCCGCGGACGGTCCCGGATCGGGCACGCCATGGGTGGCCAGCGTGGGCGACTCCTACATGTCAGGTGAAGCCGGCAGGTGGGCAGGTAGCTCGAACGCCTCGAGCTCCTACGCCGACGCGCTGGGAAGCTCCGCCTACTTCGACAACGCGAGCAACACCGGCGAGCAGATCGCACGCTGTCACCGGAGCAAGGCCCAGGAGTCGTACATCGGCGGGGGCGTGAGCGGGCTCAACCTCGCGTGCTCGGGCGCGAAGACATCGACGTACACAGCCAGTGATGGCTACTTCAAGCCGGGCCTCGACTTCTCCGACAACGGGGCTGGTCAGCAGGGCCAGGCCAAGATGCTGCAGACCTTCGCGACAACGCACAACGTCAAGATGGTTGTGGTCGGCATCGGCGGTAACGACTTCAACTTCGCCTCGATCGTTCAGTCCTGCGTGTTGGACTTCCTCGGGTCGCCGTCGTGGTGGCCGAACTACTGCTACGACGACTCGTCGGTCAAGGCCAACTTCAACGCGGCAAACATCAGCGCGGTGCAGGCCAAGGTCGCGACGAGCCTGCAGAACGTGCGCGCAGCCATGCGTAACGCCGGATACGGGGACTCAGCGTGGTCCATGGTCGTCCAGACCTACCCGTCGCCTATCCCGAACAGCACCGGATTCCGTTACAGTCAAAGCGGATACACGCGTCAGAGCGTTGGTGGGTGTGGCTTCTGGAACAAGGACGCCGACTGGGCCAACAGCACGGCGTTGCCGACCATCAACGCCACCGTCAAGAACGCCATCACGGCATCGGGTGTTGCCGGGGTCAAAACCCTTGACCTGGCCGCGGCCTTCAACGGACGACGGCTCTGCGAGAGCACCGTCGGGTTGTACGAAGAGAAGGGGCTGACCTCCTGGCAGCAGACGGGAGCCGTGGACAAGACCGAGTGGGTCAACCAGATCCGCACCGTCACCACCCTTGGTTCCCAGTACTACCTCCAGGAGTCGCTGCACCCGAACTACTGGGCGCAGATGGGCCTGCGCAGCTGCGTACGTCAGGTCTGGAACGGTGGCGCGGTGCGCGGTGGCGCCTGCACCATCTCAGGCACGGGGCTTGTCGGAGGCGAGCCGCGGATGGCCCTGAGCTAGACGGCCCACCCTGAGCTGGACGGCCCACCCTGGGCTAGCTGCCTTCAGGCGTGATCCGGCGCGAACGAAAACGCAGGACAGCCAGGATCGCGAAGAGCACGATCGAGCAGATTCCCAAGAACAGTGGGGCGACGATGCCGAAGACGGCAAGTCGCCCCACTGCTGCGAGATCCACGCGTGGACCGAGGTAGAGGGGAACGTCGAGACCCGCCCTCATGGTCTCGCAGGAGATGACGTACCGGCCCGCCGAAACGTCCTTGGGTGTCGAAGCGATCGCCACGAACGTGCTGTTGCCCTTGCTCATGGTGGTGTGGCCCGAGATGGGTTGCAGCCGCATCTGTCCGTCGGGTCCGGTCGCCGTGCAGCGCAGGTCGCGCAGGTCATTCGCCGCAAGCGTGCCGTCCTCGGCATACAGGGTGAATCCGTCCTTGGTCACCGAGATCGACGAATCCGGTTGGTAGGCACGGAAGTCCGAGCGTGCGAAGCTCACGAACGAGGAGATCCCGATCCCGGCGAGAATCACTCCCGCCAGCAACAACAAGCTAGGCAGGATGAACCACGCGCGCGACGGACCGGGCTTGCCCGGGATCCCCATGAGACCGACGATAGCCCGCCGCCGGCGTTGTCAGGTCGCGGACTTGCTCCGGACTTGCCGTTTGATCCGGCCCAGCATCGCCACCATGCCCCGCAGCCGCAGCGGTGAGACCGCCTCGCCCAGCCCGAAGCGGTATGGCGCGTCGTCGGGCACCGCGAGCACCTCGCCGACGGTCAGGCCGTCCAGGCCCTCGCGCAGGATTCCGGCAAAGCCCCGAGTCGTGGGCGCCTCCGGAGGCGCCTGGAAGAACAGGTGAACTGTTGCATCGCGCTCCACCTCGACCACCAGGAACAGTGGCGACTGACACTCGTCGACCCGCTCGAGCAGCTCAGCGTGCCCGACGTAGCGCTCAGGCAGCTCTGGAAGCTCGTCGCTGAAGTCGAGCAGCAAGGTGAGTCGGTCGCGAGCCGACATGGCCAGGAAGTCCACGGCGATCTCGGCCAGGGCCGCCGGTAGCGGAATGCTCGCCGGGTCTTCGGCCACCCGACCCTCCGTCATGTGGCCGCCGTTCGCCCGGCCGCCGTTCGCCCGGCCGTCGATCACTTGGCGCCGACCTCGATGGGCACCCGCACGGCGTTGCCCCACTCGGTCCATGAACCGTCGTAGTTGCGCACCGAGTCGAAGCCCAGCAGGTGGGTGAGCACGAACCATGTGTGCGAGGAGCGTTCGCCGATGCGGCAGTAGGCCACGATGTCATCGGTAGGTGTCAACTCCTGCTCGGTCAGGTAGATAGCCTCGAGCTCGGCACGGCCCTTGAAGGTCCCGTCCTCGGCGGCCGCGCGGGCCCACGGCACCGACCTCGCGCCGGGGATGTGGCCGCCGCGCATCGCACCTTCCTGCGGGTAGTCGGGCATGTGCAGCAGCTCGCCCGAGAACTCGCCGGGGGAGCGGACGTCGACCATCGGCTGGCCGATGTGGGCCAGAACGTCGTCCTTGAAGGCGCGGATCGGAGAGTCGTTGCGTTCGACCACCGGGTAGTCCACGGCGGTCTGGGTCGGCACCTCGCGGGTGAGCGCGCGCCCCTCGGCGACCCACTTGGCCCGGCCTCCGTCGAGCAGGCGCACGTCCTCATGGCCGAACAGGGTGAAGACCCACAGTGCGTAGGCAGCCCACCAGTTGCTCTTGTCGCCGTAGACGACCACTGTGGTGTCGCGGTCGATACCTCGCTCGCCGAGAACCTGGGCGAAGCGCTCGCCGTCGACGTAGTCGCGTGTCACCGCGTCGTTGAGGTCGAGGTGCCAGTCGACCTTCACCGCCCCGGGAATGTGGCCGGTGTCGTACAGCAGCACGTCCTCGTCGGACTCGAGCACCACCAGGTCGCGGTTGCCGGCCGCTCCGTCCTTCAGCTGACCCGCGAGCCAGTCGGTGGAGACCAGACGCTCGGGGTGGGCATAGTCCGCGAACTTGCTGTTGTGGTCGGTACTGACGGCCATGGTGGGCACCTTCCGGTGGTCTGATGTCTTACGCGCTCTGCGTCGTCAACGCCACCGTCACCATCATGATTCCGAACGAGCGTTAATGGTCGGACCGAGGTGTCCCGGCGTCGTCCCGGACGACGTCCTCCGGGTACAGCCGACCTGCGTCGATCTGGTCCTGCTGTACCTCGAACAGACTGACCCCTGCTCTTCGCCTTCCGCGCGCCGTTGCGGTGGGGGGCGGCCGCGACCATGCTGGGCAGACCGTTGAGGGGAATAGTCGGCATGAGTCTCAGCAAGCAGATCGGTCCGGAGTTCGAGGCCTTCGACTTCACGCACGACCAGCGCACGTACGAGGTGTTCCGGGGTGGTTCGGGGCAGGCTGTGCTCGTGCTGCACGAGATCCCCGGCTTGCATCCGGGCGTCATTGACTTCGCCCGTCGGCTCATCGCTGCGGGGTACTCCGTGTACCTGCCGTCCCTGTTCGGGCGGCCCGCAGCCCCGGCGACCGGCCGCGAGATCGTGCGATCCATCCTGCGGGTATGCGTGGCGCGTGAGTTCACGAAGCTGGCCGACCGCACCAGCCCTGTCGTCGGGTGGCTGCGGGCACTCGCCGCGTCGGCCTACCGTGAGTGTGGCGGGCCCGGGGTTGGCGTGGTCGGGATGTGCTTCACCGGAGGCTTCGCGCTGGCGACAGCTCTCGAGCCGTCGGTCGTCGCGTCTGTCATGAGCCAGCCGGCCATGCCAGGGCCGATCGGGCAGCGTGGCCGCGCCGCACTGGGTTTGGATGCCGAGGATCTCGCCACGATCACGGCGCGAGCGGATGACGACCTGCGCGTTCTCGGGCTCCGGTTCACCAACGACCGCGGTTGCCCGCCGGAGCGGTTCGAGACCCTGCGGGCGACGCTCGGCGCATCTTTCGAGGGGATCGAGATCGACTCGTCGCCCGGCAACGTGGCTGGTATCGCGCCGTCGGCACACTCGGTGCTCACCGTCGCCCTCGTCGACGAGCCGGGGCATCCGACCCGGGTCGCCCTCGACCGGGTCCTGGAGTTCCTGGCCGAGCGGCTACGCGGCTGACCCGTCGGGAGACGCGTATCGCCAGTCGCGGGATGGCACAGGTTTCCACCATTCTGGTGCATCGACTTCGTCGATCGTGTGCCACGAACGAGCGGTCATAGCTGCCGAAGGGCCTCAACCAGCTCGATCGGGTCGGCCTCGCCAGGCGTCTTGTCGGTGCGGTGGCGGACCACGCGCGCGAAGCGCAGGGCCAGACCGGCTGGATAGCGGGGAGAGTTCTGCACGCCGTCAAGAGCGATCTCCACCACCACCTCGGGGCGTAGCTCAATGACGTAACCGTCGGTGGGTCCGACTGCGTGCCGCGGCAGCTCGACCGCCAGGATCACCAGGTCGAGGGTGTGCACCGGCTTGACCTTGACCCAGCCCGCCCCGCGGCGCCCCATCTCGTAGGTCGCGTCGTCGGCCTTGACCACCACGCCCTCGTGCCCCCGTGCCACGGCGTCATCCGCGAATACCGTTGCCGCGTTGACCTGTTCGGGATCAGCGTTGTTCGCGACCTGGAGCCGAGGAGCCAACTGGAGCCGAGGAGTCAGCTGATCCGGGGGAACGGCCTCTTCGAGCGCAGCGCGACGAACCCGACTGGGCTCGTCGATGAGATCGGCGCCATCCAGGTGCAACACGTCAAAGAGGTATGCCGTCAGCGGAGCCCGAGCGCGCGCCACCTCGGGAGCGATGCGGCTGGCCGCACGAGAACCGGTCTCCTGGAACGGCTTTGGCCGACCGTCCGGCTGCAACGCGATCAGCTCGCCGTCGAAGATCGCACTCGTCGCCCGAAGCGACCGGATCAGCTCGACGACCTCGGGAACTCGATCGGTGATGTCGTCGAGGGACCGGGTCAGGACGCGAATGTCGTTGCCCTGCTTGTGAATCTGAGCACGGATGCCGTCCAGCTTCCACTCCACGCCGGCCGGTCCGGTCTTGGCCAGGGCCTCGGCGACGCTCTTGGCTGAGCTGGCCGGCATCGGGCTGACACCTCGGCCAACGCTGAGGCGGAAGAGATCGAGTGCCCCCGGACCCTCAACCAGAAGGGCCTGCGCGACATCCGCGAGATCGGCCCGGGCGGCCACTGCTCGGCGTGCCTCTCCAAGGGTCACACCACCGGCCTGGGCGACCGCGGTCATGACCACCGACTCCAGTGCCCCCTGACGTAACCCACCCCTCAGCAGGCCAACAACAAACCTTCGTTCCTCGCCTGTCAGCCTGGCGACCAGACCCAGGAACAGATCTGCGCGCAGACGCGATGAGCCGGCACCGGCGATCTGGCTCGCGTCCTGCATGACGGCATCGAGCTCGGACAGTGTCACCACACCGGCATCGGGCGGCGGTGGCAGGTCGGACCACGATGACCGCTCCGACGACGATGCCGCCTCGGACGACGATCCCCTGGACCCCCCGACCCCCAGGACAGCTCGATGCCGGTGCGGCGCTGGCGTAGCGCGCCGGAGAGGTAGCGTGTCGCCAACCCGATCTCCTCGGCCGGGGCCCTGCCGTCGGCAACCTCCACAGCGGCTTTGCGCAGGGTGTCGGCGATCAACGACACCTTGGAGTTGCGTGAGCTCGTGCGGGCCACCTGGTTCGAGGTGCTTACCAATTCGGCCAACAGCATGATCCAATGTTGGCAGGCAAACCCGACAGTCAACAGGAGGATGCTCGTGGCAGAGCTCGACGACAGCGCAACGGTCGGCGTCACGCAAGTGTTCGAGCGCCTGTTGGATATCGGGATCGACGGCAGGGGTCGGTTCCGCTCGGCGCAGCAGGTCGCGGACGGCGCGATGGCCGGTCACTCCGATGCCGACCGGGCCGTCAGCGCGATCGTCCGGTCACACCTCAGGCTCGTCGCCGCCGGTGGTTTCTTTACCGGTCTGGGTGGCTTCGTCACCATGCCGATCGCGTTGCCTGCCAACGTCCTGGAGTTCTACCTGGTCGCGACGCGAATGGTCGCCGGCATCGCCTCGACCCGCGGCTACGACATCCGCCAGCCCGAGGTGCGCTCCGCCATACTCCTGGCTCTGGTCGGCGCAGACTCCGACGACCTGCTCAAGAAGGCCGGATATGCCAGCACCGGTCGGCTGGCCGGTCTGGCGGTCCAACGGCTACCCGGCCCGGTGTTGCTGGCCATCAACAAGGGTGTCGGCTTCCGCCTCCTCAACCAGGTCGGCAGGAAGTCCCTGACCCGTTTCGGCAAGGCAGTACCTCTGGCCGGTGGCGTCGTCGGCGCCGGCGTGGATGCCTACCTGCTGAAGCGGATCGCAGACCACGCGCGTCAGGAGTTCCCGCCGATGGGTCGCCCGGTCTTCTGAACGTACCTACTCAGCGACCCGTCATACCGCTGCCTTGATAAGGGAGAAAGCAATGGCTGCAGCCAGTTCGATGCGCTGGGGAGCTTTTCGCTCACTGGCCACCGCCGTGCGCACCGCCTCCCGCCCGGGCACCGCCGGTTTCGGAGCTCGGATGGCGTCCCTGCCGCGGCTCGTCAGGGCCACGATGAGAGGCGAGTATGTCGGGACTACCCGCAGGCGCCTGCTCATGCTCGTCGCGGGTCTGGTGTACGTCATCTCGCCCATCGACCTGGTCCCAGAGCTCTTGCTGCCAGTCCTGGGGCTGGGCGACGACGCCCTGGTCATCGGATGGATCGCCGCGTCGGTGATCAATGAGACCGAGTCCTTCCTGAGCTGGGAGCGCGACCGCGCCCGCACTGTGCAGGGGCACGTCATCTCCTGATCGTGAGGGCGGACCTGGTTTTGCACATGGGTGAGCGCCGTCGTCCCACAGTCCACAGACACCTGGCGCGGTATGTCACAGCGGCCCGGCGGGCTCCAGGGTCGACCCATGACGACAACGATCCACCTGAGCGGACCCGCCGACGTGCTGGCCGTGCTGCCCTACCAGCTTGGCTTCCACCCCAGTGACTGCCTCGTGGCGGTGAGCCTGCACGGCACCCGAATGGGTCTGGTCCAGCGCATCGACCTGCCACCACCCGAGCACATTGGCGACGCCGTCGCCGCGATGATCACGCCGTTGCTCCAGGACAACCCCAGGGCCGTGCTGCTCATCGGCTTCGAAGACCGCGAGGGTGAGAGCCACGCGATGCTCGACGAGATGGCGGGTGCGTGCCGTGCTGACGGCATCGAGATCGCCGACCGGATGATCGTGCGGCACGGGCGCTGGTTCGCCCCTGACTGTCACCAGAGCTGCTGCCCACCCGAGGGTCTGCCGCTGCCGTCCGTGAGCGACGTGCCCGCGGTTGCCGAGTTCGTCGGGCGGGGGATATGCCCACTGCCCGACCGCTCGGCGCTGGCCGAGCGGGTGGAGATCAGCAGCCCCCTGTTGAGCCGCGAGGTGTCGGCGCTAGCGGGCGAGTGGCTGGAGCTGCGGCGTGAGTCCACGGATTCTGGTGAGACCGAGGTCCAAGGAAGCGGGATGGCGCTTCGGGAGTGTCGTGCGAGCGAGCTGGCGGTGTGGTCGCGGGTTCTCTGCGACGAGGACGACGCCGAGCTGATCCAGGCCTTCCCTCCGCAGGATCTGGCCATGCTCGCCGTGTCGTTGACCGATGTGGATCTGCGTGACGGGCTGATCGCGTGGCTGTGCCCGGGCACGCTGCCCCTAGAGCTCGTCGACCCAACGCTGTTCGACCAGCTGAGCCGGGCCCTGCTGGAGCCTATGTGGCTCAACCGTGACGTCAGGGACACCGAGCAGGTCATGGCCCTTCAGCGGATCGAGCACCGGCTGTGCGGGCTGTGCGCCGTGATGCCGGACGAGTGGGCGGCGCCGAGCTTGACCGTGCTCGCGTCCTTTGCCTGGTGGCGCGGGGACGGCGCACTGACCCGCATCGCGCTGGATCGGGCGCTCAAGATCGACCCGCACTACCGCCTGGCCCAGCTGCTCGAGCGGATGGTGGACCTGGCCATTCGACCCGAGAGGGAGTCCGCCTGACCGTCGCACCGCCCCATGCCGTTTCACAGGATGGACAGGGGGTCCCAATCCGCAGCAAGAATTCGTACAGTTCATGTCAGGTCACGAGTTCCAGCAATAAGCCCCGGCTTGCTGGGCGGCAACCCTCCTCCGCGGTGGGGTGCCCCGGGTGATGACCGGGCCGGCTCGGACCAGAGCGGGCAAGCGCGGGCCCTGACCAGCAGGACGGGCCCAGATCTTTCGGGAGCCTGATCGTGACCGTTACCTCAGAACAACAGCACGTACGAACGGTGAGACCTTCGACCCGGTCCCAGACTCAGCCCGAGGACGAGTCATCAGGCTGGTCGTCCGGGGCATGGCACCAGGGGTCGGCGCAAGGCTCGCGGCACTTCGTGGACATCGGCAGCCTCCGGCTCGAGACCGGAGCAACGCTGCCACAGGTGCGCATCTCGTATGAGACGTGGGGGACCCTCAACGCCGCGCGGGACAACGCGATCATGGTCGAGCACGCCCTGACGGGCGACAGCCACGTCTCCGGCCCAACCGGTGTTGGTCATCCGACTCCCGGGTGGTGGGACGGTCTGATCGGCCCTGGTCGCCCCCTGGACACCGATCGCTGGTTCGTTGTGGCCAGCAACGTTCTCGGCGGCTGCCAGGGCACGACCGGACCGTCATCGAAAGCACCCGACGGGCGTCCCTGGGGTAGCAGGTTCCCCTTCGTTACCGTTCGTGACCAGGTCTGCGCTGAGGCCGCGCTGGCCGACCAGCTCGGGATCTCCGTGTGGGCTGCGGTTCTCGGGGGCTCAATGGGCGGCATGCGTGCGCTGGAGTGGTCAGTCACCTACCCCGAGCGCGTCCGTCGCTGCATCGTGCTGGCCTGCTCGGCATATGCGTCGGCCGAGCAGATCGCCTGGTGCCAACCGCAGCTCTTGGCCATTCGCCAGGACGTGAGCTTCTTCGGCGGTGACTACTACCACCAGGCGCAGGGCCCCGACCTCGGGCTGGGCCTGGCTCGCCGGATCGCTCAGGTGACCTACCGCAGCGAGCCCGAGCTCGACGTCCGCTTCGGTCGTCAGGCGCAGGGTGAGGAGCAGCCTCTTGGCGGGGGCGGTCGGTACGCGGTGGAGAGCTACCTCGACCACCACGCCGACAAGCTGGCGAACCGGTTCGACGCCAACTCCTACATAGTGCTCACCGAGTCGATGAACTCCCATGACGTGGGCCGCGGACGCGGTGGCGTGCGGGCCGCACTCGAACGTGTGACGGCCGACCTGGTCGTCGTGGCCGTCGACTCCGACCGGCTCTATCCACCCCGCTTGTCCCACGAGATCGCGCAGGCCAGCGAGACCTCAGGACCCGTTCGCGTCATCAACTCGGACCATGGCCACGACGGCTTCCTCCTCGAGATCGGGCAGGTCGGCGAGATCATCCGCGAAACGATGTCCCGAAACGTTGGGACGCCCGAAACGTTGGGTGCTGAGGACGGCGGCGTGGATATCCGGTAGCGTCACCATGCGCGGCAGTGTCGCCGCGACGAGGTGAACAAGGAGGTTCCAGGTGGCCGTTGTCGTGGGTTATGTGCCGACCAAGGAAGGCCGGGCCGCGTTGCGCCGCGCTTCCGAGGAGTGCTTGTTGCGGCGCACCAAGTTGATCGTGATCAGCTCCAACCGTGGCGGCAAGGACTTCGACGCTGACGAAGCCCGACGGTTCGAGTCTGATCTTGTTGCCATCCAGGCCCATCTCGACGAGGTCGGCGTCCAGCACGAGGTCCGTCAGCTCGTCCGCGGCAACGAACCGGCTGAGGATCTGATCGAGGTGGCCGAGGAAGTCAAAGCAGACTTCATCGTGATCGGACTTCGCCGACGCACCCCGGTCGGCAAGCTGATCCTGGGGTCAAACGCCCAGCGGATCCTGCTTGATGCCTCCTGCCCGGTTCTCGCGGTCAAGGCTGGCATCGAGGACTGAGCGGTGCCACCCCGTCCGCAGCGGGCCAACAGTGACGTCCGAGCGGCTTTGGTCTGCAGATGGTCTGCGTTCTGGTCGACTCCCGAGCCGTCCTATCCGGGACATCGAGTGGATGTCCGCGCAGGACATGTCACCGCGCCGAGGGGCCGAGTTTGACGCGGTCGCGGCGCGAGCATGCCGTCGGACGATTACAATGGTCATGCGCACAACCGGAAAGCCCCTGCCGGACCGGTCACCGCGAACTCCTCCGCCCCATCACTGGTCACCGTTGACGCTCCAACGCCGACCACTGACCCACGCGTAGTAACAGCCTCGCGACGAAAGGTAGTCGGTGTCGACTGTGTCGAAAGTTTCCCCCCCATCTGGAGTGCCACGCGCCAAGGGACCCATCAAGGTGCCCGCCGAGTTCGCCCACGCTGCACTTCAGGAGCTTGTGCGGATCGGGACCACACATGGTTCGGTGGACAGCGAGCAGCTGCGGGTTGCGTTGGTGCGGGCCGAGATCAGCCCTAAGCGGATGAAGGTCGTGTTGCATTCGCTGGTCCAGCAGGGGATCCAGGTGATCCTGGATTCGGCCACGGCTCAGCGCGCTGTTGCGGCGACCAAGGCCCGTCCGTCGTCGACTGCCTCTGCAACGAAGAAGGCCGCGATCGCCAAGGGTGCGGCTGCCAAGACTGCGAAGGTTGCCGCGGCGCCGGCCAAGGCTGCTGCTGCGAAGTCTGTGGCTGCCAAGGGTGCGGCTGCCAAGACCTCGAAGGTGGCCGCGGCGCCGGCCAAGACTGCGACGGCCAAGGCTGCGACGGCCAAGACTGCGAAGGTTGTGGCGGTGCCGGCCAAGACTGCGGCCACCAAGGCTGCGGCCACCAAGGCTGCGGCCACCAAGGCTGCGGCCACCAAGGCTGCGGCCACCAAGGCTGCGACTGCCAAGGCTGCGGCCACCAAGGCTGCGGCCACCAAGACTGCCAAGGTCGCGGCGGTGACGGCCAAGGCTGCGGCTGCGGCTGACAAGAATGAAAAGGTCTCTGAGCTCGAGGTCGAAGCGTCAAAGGCGCCGGCGACGAAGTCCACGGCCAGGAAGTCCGCGGTCAAGAAGGCCGCGGTCAAGAAGGCCGCGGTCAAGAAGGCCGCGGTCAAGAAGGCCGGCGAGATGGACGCCGACGCATTGGCAGCCAACGGGGTGGAAGAGACCGGCACCAAGGACGAGGGTGACGGGACCAAGGCCAAGGTCGGCGAGGAAGAGAGCGAAGCTGCCGGCTACGTCATCCGCGACGACGACGAGGATGACGCGCCTGCCCAGCAGGTGGTGACCGCAGGTGCGACTGCTGACCCGGTCAAGGACTACCTCAAGCAGATCGGCAAGGTCGCCCTGCTCAATGCCGAGCAGGAGGTCGAGCTCGCCAAGCGCATCGAGGCTGGCCTCTTCGCCGAGGAGAAGCTCAACGCGGGCGGCAAGATCGATATGAAGCTCAAGCGCGAGCTGTGGTGGATCTCCCAGGACGGCAAGAACGCCAAGAACCACCTGCTCGAGGCCAACCTGCGGCTCGTCGTCTCCCTGGCCAAGCGGTACACCGGCCGCGGCATGCTCTTCCTGGACCTGATCCAGGAGGGCAACCTCGGTCTCATCCGTGCGGTTGAGAAGTTCGACTACACCAAGGGCTTCAAGTTCTCGACCTATGCCACGTGGTGGATCCGCCAGGCGATCACCCGTGCCATGGCAGACCAGGCCCGCACCATCCGGATACCTGTGCACATGGTTGAGGTCATCAACAAGCTGGCGCGCGTCCAGCGCCAGATGCTGCAGGACCTTGGCCGCGAGCCCACCCCGGACGAGCTTGCCAAGGAGCTCGACATGACCCCGGAGAAGGTCGTCGAGGTCCAGAAGTACGGCCGCGAGCCGATCTCGCTGCACACCCCTCTCGGCGAGGATGGCGACAGCGAGTTCGGTGACCTCATCGAGGACTCCGAGGCCGTCGTTCCAGCCGATGCCGTGTCATTCACCCTGCTCCAGGAGCAGCTGCACTCCGTCCTGGACACCCTTTCCGAGCGCGAGGCCGGGGTGGTCTCGATGCGGTTTGGCCTGACCGACGGCCAGCCCAAGACCCTCGACGAGATCGGCAAGGTCTATGGCGTGACGCGCGAGCGGATCCGCCAGATCGAGTCCAAGACGATGAGCAAGCTGCGTCATCCCTCACGTTCACAGGTCCTGCGCGACTACCTGGACTGAGCCTCAGTTCCTGACCTTGGCGTTTCCGCAGGTCAACGGACCTTTATGGGCGTTTGATCGGCATTGTGGCGTAGTGGTACTGACCAGGCACTGGTCGAGATCGTGTGACGACACGATCTGAATGTTCTTGATGTCTGCCAATCGTTGCTGGTCCGACCGACCTTGTGATCGGTGCGGACCGTGCTCAGGGAGGTCAATGCCCTGAAGGAGGCTGTCGGTTCCGTGCCTGTCCTTGGTAACGCACTGAGCATTCAGCAGGTTCACAGACGACACACAGCGGAAACGCGAGAAAGTCGAGAAGCATGGTCTTGCCACCAATCGTGTGGCCCCTCGTTGGAGCGTCTTGCCCGTCCCCTGAACTGGCTCTCGTGATCCCGATGCCCGCCGACCTCGACTCAAGGAGATCGATCCTGATGAACTGGCGCAACCGTGCTGCCTGCTTTGGTGAGGACCCCGAGTTGTTCTTCCCCGAGGGGAACACCGCCCCCTCGCTTCTCCAGACGGACCAAGCCAAGGCCATCTGCCGTCGCTGCGAGGTCTCTGAGACCTGCCTGAAATGGGCCATCGAGTCCGGCCAGGACGCCGGAGTCTGGGGCGGGCTGTCCGAGGATGAACGCCGCGCCCTGAAACGCCGCAATGCCCCCTTCCGTCGAGCCAGCTGAGGCACACCCCTCCTTTGACGGATTCGCTGGACTTCACTGACTCCCGGGAGGGCCGGAACGGTTGAGCGATTCCCCTGGGCGACGCAGCAGAACTGAACCAGCGAATGCCCATACGCTCCTACCCATGGAGGACGTGGCAGCCAAGTTCGAGGCCGCATGGGAGGTCTTCGCACGGCCATTCTCGGGTCAGCCCGACAGCGTGCTGATACAGGTAGACCAGTTCGTCACGTCGGCATCGACGCGGCGTACAAGTGCTCGGTACGCCTGCGTCCGAGTTCGCCTACTCGGCGGTGTTCGACACCCAACGGCTGGCTCCACCGACCGTCACCCACGTCGTGCCGTGGGTCGATGGACGGCTGATGCTCAGCTGGACTCCCGCTGCGGCGCCGGCGGACACCACGCCGAACGACCCCCTCGACCTGCCATCCTCGCCTCTGCAGTACCGACTCGATTTCTCCCACGTGGAGTTCTACACGTTCGGACCGCTGCCGAGCGCGCCGACCACCGTGATCAGCGCTCCCTCCGGTGTGCTGGTATGGGTCGTGGCTGTCAACGAGTGGGGGTTCACGTCCCCGCCTCCGTTCGCCCCCCGGCCTCCGCCGGGGCAAGTGTGTGGGAAACCCTCGTGCGGGCGACGATCCCCGCGTCCGCGACCTACGGTCAGACGACAGTCGTGACCGGTGCGGTGACCGCCGATCCCTGGGTGTGCACCAGCATGCCGCCGTCGTGCTCTCAGCCCATTCCGGGCGGGCCGGGTACCTTCATGACCCCCTCGGCAGGTCGCCAGGTGGTCCTGCAGGGCCGCACCAGTTCCGCCACGGCCTGGTACACGGTGACGTCGACGGTCAGCGGCGCGCAAGGGAATTTCCGTTTCACCGTGCGCGCTCCCGGGACCCGGGCGTACCGCGTACTCGTGTTGGGCGTGTCCAAGCCACCGACCTCCGACGCCAAGTCCGCCGCGGTCACCGCGCCGGTGCGCACCGTTACCAGGAACCGGGTGCTGTCAGCCCGATTCGATGATCCCTACGTGCGCTTTGGTGACCACGTCACCGTGCGGCTCACCACGGCTGTCCGATCGCAGGTGCGCACCACCTTGCAGCGGTGGAATGGCTCGGCCTGGGTGAACGTGAAGTGGGTTTACCTCACCCAGGGCACCGGCTCCTACACCTTCACCGCGACGACTCGAGGCGTCGTAGGGTGGCGCTTCGTGATTCCTGCCAGCATCTCACCGGCAGGACTGCCCGTGGCCGGCCTCAGCAGCGGGCCCTTCTACTACAAGGCCATCTGACCGGGCGGTACGTCAGGCGCGGAAACTGCTGAGTCAGGACAGCTTGACCTTCACACCCTGCGAGGTTGGGAGGCCGTGTAGCTCGATGTTGTCGAGCTTCGTCCCGGGGGGCACATCGAACAGAACAGGGGCGCCCTCCACCGTGTCGCCGGGGCTGATGATCTGCACGAACTTGAGGGCCTCTTTGGTGGATAGGATCGCGGGGCTGGTCTCGAGCTTCTGGCCCTTGTCGTTGAACAGGACCTGACACTGACAGTCAAGGGGGGCCTGTGCCTGGCTGCCGATGTTGGTGACATTGACCCGGACCATCACAAACTCGCCTTGAGCGGTCAGCTTCTCGCTGACCTTGCCCTCGAAGGTCTTGCCAAGGTGCTCCACGCCCGTCACGACGAACTCGAACTTGCCGTCCCGGACCTTCGTGCCGATGCCGGCAGTCGCCGCCAGAGCCTGTGGAGAGTTCGTGACCGTCGGCTGTACGCCGCTCTTCGCGGTGTCGGAGGTCCCTCTGTCGAATCGACCGGTGGCAGCCAGGATGATGACAATCAGGACGACGGCGGCCAGCGGCACAATGATGAGCTTGTTCTTGAACCATGGAAGCGTTGCCTTGCGATCGGACTCCGCCGGATCGGGCTGCTCGTTGGCGTCCGCCGTGGATGCATCCACGGGGGGTGGGGTGGTCTGTGGATCTGTCATCTCTGTGCCCCGTTCCTTGCGAACCGCGCGGCAGGCGCCAATGCCCCACCAACCACAGAACTACTCCCACTATTGGCTCAGTGGATCATTCTTCTGGGGTGAAATCAATCACAGGACAAGTCCTCATATCGGCTGTCTTGCTGATCGCGTCAGTGCGGCCCTGGCGCGTAGGCGTAGCTCGTCGTCGGACTCGTTGGCGGCCCTCCGGATCGTCGTGGGTTCGAGGTTGGCGACCCGGCCAATGCCCGCGACGGGATGCGATGTCTCCGTGATCGTCCCGGCGTCGACGAGGCCAGCCTTCCCGGCGAACCCGACGTCGGCGCGCACCGGCACGTCGATGCGCACCTGTCCGCTCTGCAGGGTCCGGGGTTGCATCG
>Ga0209745_1001061_pt1 | contig 16529 bp, 15 predicted proteins | sample BarGraNGADG00312_FD_184495 | JGI IMG/M metagenome (GOLD analysis project Ga0209745, IMG submission 184495) | Arctic peat soil microbial communities from Barrow, Alaska - Barrow Graham LP Ref core NGADG0004-312 (SPAdes) (version 2) | ecosystem: Environmental > Terrestrial > Soil > Wetlands > Peat... | reverse complement strand
GCTCATGGAAGAATGGCATGAGAGACGGTGATGGAAAATACTCATTTAAATATGATGGCAGGGACTCGGTCCTCGCCGGAATTTGGAAGGAAGATAAATATGTTGGAATAAAGGCGGTGGCACCATATGTTGTACAGTATCTCAGTGGTATCTCGAGAGTTTCCTGTACCAGGGCCGGTGAGGTTCCATACGTAAAATATAAATTTTCCCGATCTGGAGGCAAGGCGGAAGAAAATGATATTAGAAATCTTACGTTTCAGGGAAGCACGGGACAGGAAAGTATTCAAACTGATTTTGTCGGTTTTGAACAGGTGACATTCCCGTTTGAAGGCAAGGTAAGATTTGAGGCACCGAATACCCTCAACACTACGACAGTTAATTGTGAACTAAGGCTTTTAATCAACCAGCCAGGTTCCTGGACTGTTACTATTAATTTCTGATCTAGAGTCCCTTTCCTTTTAATATCGTGCCCAGGGTATAAAAAATAATTTTCAGATCAAGATACAGGGAGACATTCTCGAGGTAGAGGAGGTCATAATCAAGCCTTTCAAGCATCTTGTCAATGTCTGACGCATACCCGAGCTTCACCTGGCCCCAGCAGGTTATTCCGGGCTTAACGGCCAGCACCCTGTTATAATAAGGAGCCTTCTCAATTATCTTTTCAATGAAGTGCCTGCGTTCCGGTCGCGGACCCACCAGAGACATGTCTCCCTTAAGCACATTCACGAAGTTAGGTATCTCATCAAACCTGTGTTTCCTCATGAATCTTCCCAGGAGGGTTATGCGAACGTCGCCCTTTACTGCCAGCTTTGGTCCTTCAGCTTCCGCATCATTTGCCATGGATCTGAGCTTATATATCATGAAAGGCTTTCCATGCCGTCCTATACGTTCCTGGCTGAAGATCACCGGTCCTTTGCCTGATAACTTTATCAGAAGTGCAAGCACACCCATCAGGGGTGATAATACAATGAGCGCCATGGCAGACAGGAAATAATCAAGCACCACTTTTATCATATACTGCCAGTGGGGCATCTCCCTGTAAGAGACCCTGAGCAGCGGTGTTGCATATATAGGGCCGGCTTCCACATGACCTGTCATGACCTGCCTCATCGAAGGCACTGCCTTAACCAGCACATCCCGGTAGCATAAGGAATTTACCAGTCCTTCAACAACGCCATACTCATCTTCCTCAAGAGCAAGTATTATTTCTTCTATTTCCTGTTCCCCGGTGACTTTAATTACATCATCCGTTGTTCCCAGCCAGGGTACTTCGCCGGCGAGCGGACTGCCTTCCGAACCGTCAACGCTGATATACCCGCTGATAAGATTGCCTGCCGGCACCTTTTCATTCTTTATCTCGTTGATGAGCCTCAGAGCCTTACCGTTGCTGCCTATTATCAGTGTTCTGAACCCTGCCACCCTCCTGTGAATCCTGCCCGATACCATCGATGTTATCACGAACCGCGGAAACCATGTGAATATGAATTCCAGCAGAAAGAGTACTGTAAATGATTTATAGTACGTGGAGTAGTGACCGACAGCATCATCAAGTATCAGGGCAAAAAAGAGTGCAACCACTGCGGAAAGGGTTACTGCAAACGATTTGCCGAATTCAAGCAGTCTCGATCTCCGCAGGGGATCGTAATAGAATCCTGCCAGGGCATAAACCATCAGGAAGAACAGCGGTATAAGCAGGATTCCAAGGTAGAACTTGTTTCCCAGTTCCATCCTGAAGTATTCACCGTATAACCTTGTCTCAATAAAGTATTTGCGGAAGAGGTAAAAAAGTCCCCATGCAATTGCCGATCCAATGAAATCGGTTACAATATATGACGCGGTGATGCGGCGGGCAAATTTTTTCATTGGTAATCGCGAGGGTAATGCAAAGATATCTGTTATTTTTAGATCAAAATCATGCAGTGATGATTGAGGAGTCGTTTGAAGCCAAAGGAAAGAGGAAGAGGCTTATTGAAGAGCTGCGGAGCAAAGGTATCACTGACGAAAGGGTTCTCGGGGCCATTGGCAGGGTGCCGCGTCATATCTTTATGGATGACGCATTCATGAGACATGCATACCAGGACAAGGCGTTTCCCATAGCAGCAGGTCAGACGATATCACAGCCATATACGGTTGCCATCCAGACAATACTGCTTAATGTGGGAAAACGTGACCATGTTTTAGAGATTGGCACAGGCTCCGGCTACCAGGCTGCCGTTCTGGCCGAGATGGGAGTAAAGGTCTATACCATTGAGCGGCAACGGGAGCTGTTTCGCAAGGCACAGACACTGCTCAGCTCCATGGGATACCGGATACAGTTTTTCCTTGGCGACGGCTATGAGGGACAGCCCCAATATGGCCCGTACGACGGCATTATCATCACGGCAGCTACAGCAGAGGTACCCGACAGGTTACTAAAGCAGCTCCGTACAGGGGGGCGCCTCGTTGTGCCGCGTGGCGATCGTGATACGCAGGTGATGACCCTCTATACAAGACGCGGAGAGGATGATTATGAAATTACCACACACGGCTATTTCGTCTTTGTGCCGATGCTGAAAGGTATCGCCAACGGCAGTGAAAAAGAGTAAAGGGATGAAAATATACAAAGAAGTATTCTCACCAATAGATGTAAATACATTTATTATAACCGGGGATGACTTATCATGCATTGTCATCGACTGCGGCTGTTACGGGAAGAGGGAAGAGAAGCGGCTTGCTGACCTGCTCTCTTCACTGAAGCTTGTGCCTGTTCTGCTGCTTAACACCCACTGCCACCTTGACCATATTTTCGGCAACGGTGTAATGCTTGAGAAGTACGGATTAAGGTCATGGTTTCACGAGGGAGAGAAATACAATCACCTCACCTCGCCCAAGCATGCGATAATGTTTGGCCTCACCATGGAGCCTCCGCCTGAGCCTGCAGGGTACCTGTCTGACGGGGAAATTATAACGTCCGCCGGACTCGACCTCGAGGTAATTGCGGTGCCGGGTCATTCATCCGGAGGCATTGCGTTTTATTCCCGGGAAAACGGAGTTATCTTCACCGGTGATGCTCTCTTTGCAGGAAGCATAGGACGTTCCGATCTGCCGGGAGGTAACCACCAGCAACTTCTGGATAACATCCGGAACAGACTTTTTACTTTGCCCCCCGAAACAGTTGTTTATCCGGGCCATGGTCCGGAAACAACTATCGGAGAAGAAATAAGGAGCAATCCTTTTTTCTCATGAATCATGATCAATATGTTTTTTTTTGTCAGCAGGTTTGTGCTAATTTCGCCCCAACCTCTTTACATGAAAATTAAGTAACTAAAATATGATATCCGATCAGTTTGTTTACCGTCATATCGGTCCGCGAGACAGCGATGTTGCTGAGATGTGCAAAACCATAGGAGTTGAATCAGTCGATCAGTTGATCCTTGAAACAGTCCCGGAATCAATAATGGCGGAGAAACCGCTCAGCCTGCCGCCGGCAATGAGCGAATATCAATATACGGCCTATCTCAGGGACATGGGTAAGCTCAACAAACAGTACCGCTCTTTTATCGGGCAGGGCTATTACGGTGTGGCCGTTCCGCCAGTGATAATCCGCAATGTGCTTGAGAACCCTGCATGGTACACTTCATACACCCCTTATCAGGCGGAGATATCGCAGGGTAGGCTTGAGGCGCTGCTCAACTTCCAGACCATGATCACTGGCCTTACCGGTATGGAGATAGCTAATGCATCACTGCTTGATGAGGCTACAGCAGCTGGGGAAGCGATGATCATGATGTTCAACGCCCGTTCAAGAGATAAAGTAAAGGCGGGTGCAAACAAATTCATTGCAGACAATTCGATCTTCAGTCAGACGCGTGATGTGCTCATCACCCGTGCAGCGCCACTGGGAATAGAAATACAGTTCATTGATTACACCCTTTTTGAGACTGACAGCAGGGTCTTTGGTATGCTGGTCCAGTACCCCGCTGCCTCCGGTGAGATACGTGACTACCGTGACCTTGTTGAAAGAGCACATGCAGCAGGCACCCTGGTGGGCGTTGGTGCAGACCTGATGAGCCTTGCCCTGCTGACACCTCCCGGTGAGTGGGGAGCAGATATTGTTTACGGATCCAACCAGCGCTTTGGTTTGCCGATGAGCTACGGCGGACCTCATGCAGGTTTCTTCGCCACCAGGGATGAGCTGAAGCGTAACATGCCGGGACGAATCATCGGTGTCTCTGTCGATGTCCACGGAAATCAGGCCCTGCGTATGGCCCTGCAGACACGCGAACAGCATATAAAACGTGAGAGAGCCACATCAAATATATGCACTGCCCAGGCCTTGCTGGCAACCATGTCAGGCATGTATGCACAGTACCACGGCCCGGAGGGCATCCGGCAGATAGCAATGCATATATTTTCGACAGCATGCACACTTGCACAGGCACTGAGGGATCTCGGTTACACCATCAGTCATGAACAGTTTTTTGACACAATCAGAGTACAGGCTGTTACCGGTGTCACTTCTGACATGATACAAAAGATTGCGCTTGAAAAAGGATTCAATTTCTGGTACCCCTGCGCCAATTGCGCCCTCATAAGCACGGACGAGGTAACTACTATGGAAGAGATCAATGCCATCGTCGGGATCTTTGCAGAGGCAGCAGGTAAGAAAGCTGCTACAGTTACATCATTATGCGATTGTTTTTGCATTGATGAAAGATTTCACCGCACCACACCATTCATGCAGGAGCGCACTTTTAACATCTACCACAGTGAGACTGACATGATGAGGTATATTAAGATGCTGGAGCGCAAGGATTTCTCTCTTGCCAACGGCATGATACCTCTCGGTTCGTGTACCATGAAGCTTAATCCGGCAGTCTCGATGTTCGCCATGAGCTGGCCTGAGTTTGGCAATATTCACCCGTTTGTGCCTGTCGACCAGGCCCGGGGCTACCGCAAGATCATGGATGAACTTGGTGAAGCGCTTAAGGAGATAACGGGTTTTGACGCAGTCTCGTTCCAGCCTAACTCCGGAGCGGCAGGTGAATACACCGGTCTGATGGTCATACGGCAGTATCACATCAGCCGTAACGAAGGTCACCGTGATGTTGCCCTCATACCTTCGTCGGCTCACGGCACCAATCCTGCCAGTGCCGCCATGGCGGGTATGAAGGTTGTTGTCGTTGAGTGCGATGAGAACGGTAATATCAGTGTGGAAGACCTGAAGAAGAAGGCTGCAGAGAACAAAGACAATCTCAGTGCAGCCATGATCACTTACCCCTCGACACACGGTGTCTTTGAGGAGGCCATCATTGAGATGGTCGGGATCGTTCATGAGAACGGTGGCCTGGTATATATGGACGGCGCCAACATGAACGCCCAGGTGGGACTGACGAGTCCCGGAAAGATAGGAGCTGATGTCTGCCACCTAAACCTCCACAAGACCTTTGCCATACCTCACGGCGGCGGTGGTCCGGGGATGGGACCCATCCTGTGCAACACAAAGCTGGCTGAGTTCCTGCCCTCACACCCTGTGGTGAAGACAGGAGGGAGCCACGGCATCACCGCTGTGGCGGCAGCGCCCTTCGGCAGCGCCCATATACTGACGATAAGCCATGCCTATGTAATGATGCTCGGAGGTGAAGGACTTACAAAAGCCACCAGGTTCGCAATACTGAACGCGAATTATATCGAAGCAGGCCTCAGAGGTTTTTACAAGGTGCTGTATACCGGTTCAAAAGGGCGTTGCGCACACGAAATGATACTCGACTGCCGCTCATTCAAGGAGGCGGGTGTAGACGAGTCTGATATTGCAAAACGACTGATGGACTATGGTTTCCACGCACCTACACTATCATTCCCCGTTCACGGAACCCTGATGATCGAACCCACGGAGTCGGAGCCGAAGGCAGAGCTTGACAGGTTCATTGATGCAATGAAGGGGATCTGGAAGGAGATTCAGGAAATAAAAGAGGGAAGGGCCGATAAGGAAGACAATGTCCTCAAAAACTCGCCTCACACAGCAAGAGCTGTTATTTCTGACAACTGGAGTCACAGTTACGGGAGGGAAAAGGCTGCCTATCCTCTGCCATGGGTTGTGGAGAACAAATTCTGGCCGACGGTGGGGAGGGTTGATAATGGTTATGGTGACCGAAACCTGGTATGTTCATGCGCACCGATAGATTCATACAGGTTTGATACGTTCAAATTCGAAAAGGATTAGGTGGTTTAGTAGAAAATTTAGTTTCCCCTCCTAACTTAAGAGCGGAAATAATTTCCTATTATTATTTAAAACAAATCTTCGATAACCATCGAATATAAATCTGTTTGCGATATTCCAAATACCGATGCCTGTCGGGGGATGATGCTCTCCGGGGTCATGCCGGGGATTGTGTTTATCTCAAGGAACTGCGGGCCTTCGGCGGTAACGATAAAATCAACCCTGACAATGCCCCTGCAGCCAAGGATATCATAAATCTCTGATGAGAGCTCCTGTATGCGTGAGGAAACTTCCTCCGTCAATCTTGCCGGTGTAATCTCCTCCGACATCCCGTCTGTATATTTGGCTTCGTAATCGAAGAATTCTTTCTTCGGAACGATCTCCGTGACAGGCATGACCATCTTCTTATGCCTGGTCTTGACCACACCGCATGCCACCTCCGTTCCTTTCATGAAAGATTCAACCAGCACCTCGTGACCTTCAGCGAACGCCTTTTCGAGGGCAGCGGCAAATTCATCAACCTCTTTTACCTTGGTCACTCCGAAGCTTGATCCGCTGGCGTTTGGCTTGACAAAGCACGGCAGGCCTGTTTGCCTGATGATCTTGTCGGCATCATACTGCTGCCCTTTTCTGATCAGCAGACCGCCGGTCATGGGTATTCCATACTCGTTGAGGTAGAGTTTGCAGGCCTGTTTGTTGAATGTCAAAGCTGAGACAAAGGCATCGCAGCTGGTATAGGGTATGCCGGTCATGTCAAAATATCCCTGCAGCAGGCCGTTCTCACCCGGGTTGCCGTGGATAGCGATGAAGGCGGCATCAAATCGCACTTTCTCACCGTCAATTGATAACGTAAAATCGTTTTTGTCTATGCTGAAAAAACGGCCCCTGGGATCTTCCCAGTACCATTCCATTCCCCTTATGGTAATTATGTAAAGCTCATATTTACCTTTCAGTGCCTCTTCCACGCCCTGTGCACTTTTAACTGAAACGGGATATTCTGAAGAATTCCCTCCGGCAACAATGGCAATTGTTCTCATCTATTATTCAATATGATTCAAAAATAATACAATTTCTAGGCGGGTAAGCCGGATTATTATCATTAATTCTTTTTTTGTAAATTTGACCTTAACCAAAATAACCGTAAAATGAAAAAAGGCATTGTTACAGTAATAATTATTGCATTATTTGCTTTCCTGATCATCTCTTGGGGTGTAGGCATCTATAATAAGATCGTACCCATGAACGAGAAAGTAGGTACGGAGTGGAGTAACGTTGAAACACAGTATCAGAGAAGGGCTGACCTTATTCCGAACTTCGTAAACACCGTGAAGGGTGCTGCTGCATTTGAGCAGGAGACGCTGACCAGGGTCATTGAAGCAAGGGCAAAGGCAACACAGGTGACTGTAGACCCGAAAAATATTACACCTGCCCAACTGCAGGAGTTCCAGGCTGCACAGGGTGAAGTCAGCTCAGCACTGGCCCGTCTGATGGTTGTTGTTGAACAGTATCCCGAGCTGAAGGCCACCCAGAATTTCCGTGACCTGCAGGTTGAGCTTGAGGGCACTGAGAACCGCATTGCCGTTGCAAGGAATAACTTCAATGAAGCTGCGAGAGCTTACAATATATTTATCAAACAGTTTCCAAAAAACTTTATAGCTTCTCTGACCAAGTTTACTGAACGGCCATATTTTGAAGCTGCGAAAGGTACCGAGGTGGCTCCGAAGGTGCAGTTCTGATTATATCATAATGAAAGCCTCAACCTTTTTCACCCGCGAACAGCAGGAAGCTATTGTACGGGCTATTGGCGAAGCTGAACATGCCACTTCTGGTGAGATCCGTGTGCATCTTGAGACCTCATGCAAAGCCGATGTACTTGATGAGGCGGCATGGCTTTTCAGAAAAGTGGGAATGCATAAGACGGCCGACCGCAACGGGGTGCTCATTTATTTTGCAATTAATGAACGAAAGTTTGCGATCATTGGAGATACCGGCATAAACAGCGTGGTGCCGCTGGGATTCTGGGATGAAATACGTGATCATATGAAAAAACGTTTCAGCGAGAACATGTTCACTGAAGGACTTACCGAGGGTATCATCATGGCGGGCATGCAACTTAAGGAACACTTTCCCCACAGCAAGGATGATATTAATGAGATCACTGACACGATCTCCTTTGATACTAACGAAACCGGGGAGTGACAATGAAGAATCTCTGTTCTGTGATATTGCTGCCTGCGCTTTTCTTTTTGTCACTTTCTCTTGCCGCACAGACACTACTTCCCCGGCCTGAACCTCCGCGGCTGGTGAATGATCTTGCCGGTGTGTTAAGTTCATCTGAAGCACAGTTACTTGAAAATAAGCTTGTTGCTTTCAACGACTCCACCTCCAATCAGATCGCTGTGGTGATTGTGAATGACCTGCAGGGATATGATAAGTCTGAGTTTGCCTATAAGGTGGCTAAGGACTGGGGTGTAGGACAGTCTGATTTTAACAACGGGCTTCTCGTACTGGTTAAGACAAAGACGGACGAATCACTCGGCCAGATCTTCATTGCGACAGGTTATGGCCTCGAGGGGGCCATCCCTGACATCGCCTGTGCTGATATCATTGACAGGGAGATGCTTCCTCGCTTTCGCGAAAACGATTACTACGGAGGCATTAATGCAGGCACTGATGTTATGATGGCGCTGGCTTCAGGTGAGTACAATTATGACACTTACGCCGGAGGCAGATCATCAGGATCATTCCCCGCCATCATTTTCATTATATTCATAATAGCCGCCATCATGATGGCATCGGCAGGCAATTCGAACAACAAGCACATTAAGAAATCGGGTACCAATAACCTGCCGTTGTGGCTGCTTATGAGCATGATGGGCGGTGGTAAATCACACGGCGGAAGCTGGGGTGGCTTCAGCGGCGGTGGCGGCGGCGGTGGCTTTGGCGGCTTCGGCGGCGGCGGTTTTGGCGGCGGTGGGGCAGGAGGAAGCTGGTAGAAATAGCAAATCGCAAGTCGCAAATCGCAAATATCTCTAGTCTCTGCCGACGATATAGTTTCGCCATTTCTCAATCGCCTGTGCCATATCATCAGGTATGGGTGATTCGAAAGAGAGACGTTTGCCTGTCATGGGGTGGTCAAACGAGAGCGTCTGCGCATGCAGTGCCTGGCGAGGCAGTAGATCAAAGCAGTTACGAACAAACTGCTGGTATTTTGTAAAGGTCGTTCCTTTGAGAATACGGTGTCCGCCGTACTCCTCATCATTGAAAAGAGGATGACCGGAATATGCCATGTGCACCCTTATCTGATGAGTGCGCCCGGTCTCAAGACGACATTCGACGAGCGTTACATATCCGAGAGGCTCAATAATCTTATAGTGGGTCACTGCATGCTTCCCCTGGCTGCCGTCAGGGAAGACCTGCATTATCTTGCGGTCCCTGAGATTGCGGCCTACGTGACCTGTTATGGTGCCCTCCTCAGGGTCAGGAGTGCCCCATACCAGGGCAATATACTTTCTCCCCGTGGTCCTGTTGAAAAACTGCTTTCCCAGCCTGTTAAGGGCATATTCATTCTTGGCAACCACGAGTAGACCGGAAGTGTTTTTATCGATACGATGAGCAAGTCCGGGCCTGAGCTCACCTGTCTGAAAGAGCGGCAGGTCTTTGAAATGGAACATCAGGGCATTCATCAGCGTGCCTGAATAGTTACCGTAGGCAGGATGAACAACCATACCTGCTTTTTTATCCACTACAATCACATCGTCATCTTCATAGACAATGCTGATGGGGATATCCTGCGGTATAAGCTCTATCTCACGCGGCTCGTTGGGAAGGAGAACCTGAATGACATCCGAAGGCTTGACCCGGTAACTGGGCTTGACAGGATTGTCATTCACCATGATATTACCTGCCTGTGCTGCAGCCTGTACCCGTGTCCTCGAGACACCCTCGAGGCGGGCAGTAAGATACTTGTCTATGCGCAGCATCGACTGTCCGGGGTCGACCACCACACGGAAGTGCTCAAAGAGCTCCTGCTCCTGGTTGTCTGCCAGTTCCTCTTCAGTCATCGTATTGATCAGTTAATTTTTATAAAGCGCATCAGAGAGACAGGCTTGCCTTCCCTTGTTTTTATGATGATCATGTAGGTGCCGGATGGAAGTGAGCTGAAGTCGGGGTGGTCAGTGCGGGCCAGTGACATCACTCTGGCACCTGTGACTGAGATGACGTCAATGATAAAGTCCTCAGGCGCCTGGTCCGATGCAATCAGTGTGACCTGTCCCCGTGACGGGTTGGGATAGATCATGAAAAGGTCATTCAGAAGGGTGCCATCGTCTGACGATGTGGCTGATCCTGTGCCCCTCATCACCGGTCTCATCATTATCGTGCCCTGCACCTGGCTTGGCTCCCAGCTTCCGCTGAGTGAGTAATATTGTCTCCCGGCAAGAAGGGTGTTCAGATCCAGTCCTGCGTTAAGAAATTTATCCGACAACTGTTTCCATCCCACCCAGAAGTCACCGTTGACGAACACCGGCTTGTCGAAGAGATAAGTGACAAACCCGTTAAGATCGGTACCCGGGTCTGCTACAGCACCATCTGTTGTGCCGAGAAGCACTCCGGGCTTACCGTTATCATCAGCCCATACCATGATATCAAATCCGCCCTGGTTGGTGTTGTCATAGGCATCATTGAAGCAGATCTTCAGGGCCTTCACTGAATCGGGAATAAAGGACCTGAATTTCAACGCCACCATGGCGTTGCGTGATCCTTGCCCGTTTATGCCGTACCCAGCCTCCGCCGTGCCATCGTCAACGGCAAAATAATCCGGGAAGCGCTGGTAATATCTGATTGTGTCATTGGTCTTGGGATCAAAATCGTCAGTGATGAGGGAGATTGTCACAAGGAAAAGGGCTGAATCAGTTGATGAGGAGTTATATGTGTATATAAGAGGAGCATCATACTTCATTGCCGTCAGTGGTTCAACGTTAACAGCCCCTGCATCGAAATCGCGTACGACTACATTCTGAAGAACATCTCTTATTGTAATATGCCGCGTGACATTCCTGACAATTGTGTCATTGTTACGAAAGTTTATTGCAGCCGTGGGGCTCATGACCGAGAGGTATGCCTGTCTGAAGTGACGCCACGGCATGGCCTCATATTCCTTGATAAGTGATCTCTGGGGCAGGGTCAGAGCAACATCATGGAGTACGGTGTCATTGACTGAACGCCCCTTGTCAAGCATCACATGGTCAATGTTCCACTGGTCTGCATTGCCGGCGCGTGAAGGGTCAGAAACAATTCCCGAGAGAGATGCATAGCCGGTGAACATAAAGCGGAAGCCCTTCTTCAGGAACCTGCTTTCCTTAATGGGTATCATCACATTGCGGAAGCCGTTTGTCGTTCCGCCTTCAGCCCTCCAGATGCTGTACCACCGCTTTTCTTCAGGTGCCCAGAAACTGAGTGTGAGGCTGTCGTCTTTTTCGGGCATATCAGCCACACCGCCTGCCTCATAGAGAAAGCTGAGCCAGATGCTGTCTGCGGGCTGAAGAACCAGGTCGAGCGGCAATGATGTCAGGCTGTCGGCGGCAAAGACAGCCGTGGAAACATTGTCATATAACAGGCCGAACTCATCGAGGCAATCAAAGGTTGCCATCCCCATCGAGTGCTGTTTTACCGAGTATGTATTATTTATAAAGACGTGTCTGTCGGACCATTTCTCCGGAGAGGGATAAAGGCTCTCAAGTGCAAAGTCGTCTGTGAAGGGGAGGAGCAGGGTGTCAGTGCCTTTGGCATTTTTCAGCTGAGGCTGATTCTTACTGTCTGCAAGCTGCCTGTTGAAAAGCAATCCGGTGACGATCTCCTGGGAGCCTGCCCGGGTGGCGGGCAGCATGATCAGCAGTATGTATATCAGCCATCTCTTCCTCATCAGGAGGGTTATAACTCTGTTTCTGTCACGCTGCCGGCCGCTGTCGTATCAATTTCAACAGAGGTGGTATCGAAAGCCATTTTGAGAGTATCAACAGTGAGCCATACATACACAGCCGAACCAAGCTGTGCCGTGGCATCCCGATGATAATCAGGATTTTGTTTATAGACGAAGGCATTAAGTGAGTCGTTTCTGGTGATCACTGTAGCATCAAAAACATAAGAGCCAAGGTTCAGTGATGAGCCCAGTATCTCATTCCGGGCCTGCTCAAGAGTAGTACCCAGCAGACGTGGTATGGGAGTATGCTGGCTGCTCAGCCCTCTGCCGAGAACAAGATCGATGACCATACCTTTCTGGACCGAGTCACCAGGTGAGACTTCGCGGCCGTGAAGGGTTTGTTTAAGCACGAAATCGACTGTAAGGTCAGGCACATAGTTAAGCTGCCCCGGCTGGAGACCTGCTGTCTCAAGCAGTGACAGTGCCTGACGGCGCGGCAGGCCGACGAGATCAGGTACAGCAACCATCTCAGGACTGAATGCATTTATTGTCACTTTGATCATGCGTCCCCTCTTCACACGGTGACCCGGCAGCGGCATCTGCTCCGCCACGCAGCCCCGGGGGACGAAGGCAGTATAGACAGAATCAATTACCTGGAATCTCATCCTGTTCTTTGATGCAACCGCCTTAGCTTCATTGATTGAGAGGCCTCTAACTTCCGGAGTGGGGCGTGACTGGCCGTGATGTGTGTAAATGTTCAGCCAGATAATAAGTATTATTAATATGGCTACGCCAACAGCAAGAGCCAGTCCTATCTGCTTCCAGAACAGGTGGCTTTTAAGAAAATCCCTGGTGCTCATCGTGTGATGAAGTATTAAGTAATAAACGCTGCGGCAAAGATAAAATTATATTGTGAGAGTATCGGCTATCACCACTCCTTAACCGTACGGTAAAGAGTGTCTCTCTCGACCGGTCTGAAGCCTGCCGACCGGATCATGGCAACAAGTTCAGTAGTAGACAGGCCGGGGTTGCTGTCTTCGGCGCCTGCCATGGAATAAATCCTGGTGGTGTCGTCTATCGTGCCGTCGAGGTCATCGGCACCAAAGGCGAGGCTCATGACTGCCGCATTCTTTCCTATGGCCGGCCAGTACGCTTTTATATGGGGAAAGTTATCAAGGAAGATCCTGGAGAGAGCATAATTGCGCATATCTTCTGTCACAGGCACTTCGCCCAGGTCGTACATCCGGTTATTCTCCCTGCGGAATTTAAGGGGTATGAAAGCATTGAACCCGCCAGTACGGTCCTGCAACTCACGCAGTCTCCCCAGGTGATCAATACGCTGTGAGGGACTCTCGGCATGGCCGTAGAGCATTGTGGCATTGGAGGTTATACCGAGGCTGTGGGCTGCCTCGTGGATAGCCAGGTAGGTCTCGGCATCAGCTTTGTCGCGGCATATTTTTAATCGCAGTGATGCATCGAAGATCTCAGCACCTCCTCCGGGAATGGAATCAAGACCGTAGCCCCTGAGCAGTGTGAGCCCTTCGATATAGGTCATTCCGGCTTTCCTGATCATATAATCAAGCTCAACAGCCGAGAAGGCTTTGATGCTTATGTCAGGCCTCAGCTTCCTTATTGATGCAAGTATATTGCCATAATAATAAATATCGCGTGACGGGTGCACACCGCCTGTGATATGTACCTCTGTCACAGGGACACCATCAAATCGTCTTACGATATCAAGTATCTCGTTTTCTGTCAGCTCCCAGCTTTCTGGGTCACCCTCGGGTTTATGATATGAGCAGAAGCGGCAATTAAATACGCATATGTTTGTTGGTTCAATATGAAAGTTACGGTTGAAGAATACCGCATCGCCGCTTTTAGCTTTTTTTGTCTCAGTAGCGAGGACGGCCATGAGGGAGAGGTCAGCCCTGGCATAGAGCGTGAGTGCTTCATCGGGGGTTAATCTTTTACCATCAAGGACTGCCTCTGCAATTGTCCTGAGGTCAGAATCCGTGTTTTTCAGGATAATTTCTTTCATATTCCGGAGTATTGACAAATTTAGCCCGCTTTATCACATTATAAAAGAAGAAACCGCCTTAATTGTTCATTAAGACGGTCTCTTTTTTATCTGTCAGCCGATCAGTCCTTGTGTCCAGCCTCGTCAGAAACGGTGAGTTTCTTCCTGCCTTTGGCTCTGCGGGCGGCAAGTACACGCCTGCCGTTTGGAGTTGACATTCTCTCCCTGAAACCGTGGGTGTTGGTCCTCCTCTTTCTTGATGGCTGAAATGTCCTTTTCATCTGTCTTTATAATTTTGTGTTGTACTTTTCTGTTTTTAAGACTGCAAAGGTAGACAATTTTTGAAATAAAAAATCAGGAGGGTTATTTTTTTAATCTTACCAGGGCAGGTAAACGATTTTTTTTGTCTCAAACCAGGGCTCGTCAAACCATTGGCTGACAGGTTCAACGGTGGCAGCAGGAGTGAAGGGCTCCAATTCGTTACCCAGATCGCCGCCTTTTAAAAAAATATACCCGTTCTTAAGCGCATTGACCGAACGGGGAGATATCAAATGCCGCGTGAGGTTAATAAAACGGCCCGTTTCAGTGACAGCACGGCTGATTACAAATTCAAATCGTCCGGAATAATCCTCTGATCTTGTAGCAATTGCAGTGATATTAGTGATGCCGGTAGCAGTGGCGATCTCTTTTACAACGTTTATTTTCTTTGCTATGGAATCAATGAGAGTGAATTTGACATCAGGGAACATGATTGCCAGGGGTACGCCCGGCAGTCCGCCTCCCGTGCCGACGTCAATTACCGAAGTGCCGGGGACGAAAGAGATTAAACGTGCAACGGCAAGCGAATGAAGAAGGTGATTTACTTCAAAGTTCAGGATATCTTTACGGGATATCACATTTACTCTCTCGTTCCATTCCTCGTACAGCTTTGGCAACATCGAGAACTGCCGGCGTTGTTTTTCAGTCAGCGCCGGGAAGTATTTTTCAGCGACAGTGGTCAAATTTCGCTCCTTTTATCCTGTACCATATTGAATATAAGGACCTTTGCTCTGAAGAGCCGTGCCTTGACAGTACCTATGGGAAGGCTTAACTCGGTAGCTATATCTTCATATGAGTAGTCCTCAAAGTAGCGCAGTTCGATAAGGCGACGGTAGCGAGGTTTGAGACTCTTAACTATCCTGTTCAGGCTGGCAGCTGTCTCTCTGTCCATCATCACCTCATCAGGCAGTTTCATGTCAGAAGCAACAGTAGCCTCCATTTCATCCTCTTCTCCTTCATCCTGGTCAAAGGGCCTGGGGCTCTGGCTCTTTTTCCTCATAAAGTCGATGCAGTTGTTGGTGGCTATACGGAAGAGCCAGGTACTGAACGCGTGTGAAGGAATGTATTTAGGCAGGTTATGAAACGCTTTGCCGAATGCTTCAATAGTAAGATCCTCAGCATCCGAAGGGTTATTCACCATTCTCAGCAGGACATAGTATACAGAATCACGATACCTGGACAGCAGCTCGGCGTACGCCTTGCTGTCTCCATGCAATGCCCGGTCAATGACCTTCAGGTCATGCCTTGCCTTATCAGATAGTCCGGTTCCTACTTCCATGTTTCTCTCCCCTTACCTTTTCTTCTGGAGGTCAGGTAAAGGAATGCGCTGACAAACGGCGCGAAGATATCAAAAAAGAGTGAGAAAAACCACAACCGCTCTTCATTGAAGGTCCGGGTTGCTTTCCTGAGGATCACAGTACGCGTGGTCAGCCTGCCCAATGCGATGAACAGCACCACCGGCCATGATACAACCATGATGAGGAGAGTGGCCAGTAAACCATAGTAAGCCACTCTTGATAATGGCTCAAGAGCCAGTCTTACCTTGTCATCCTTCCTGTAATATGCGCCGGCGGAGAAATGCCTGCGTTTCTGTTTTGCCCATGCTACGATGTTTTCCTGGGCTACTGACCGCGTAAAAGAATCAGGAGAGTGCATAAGGCTGCAGTTGTCGGCAGTGGCATTCCGGTTGACGAACAGGTCGTCGTCACCTGACATGATATGATTATGAGGGCCAAAACCACCGTGGTCAAAAAAGTAGCTTCGCCTGTATGCCAGGTTACGTCCGACACCCATATACGGTACACCTGCCATCGCCATCCCAAAGTATTGCATGGCAGTGAACATGGTCTCGTAACGTATGTAGCTGTTGAGGCAGCTCTTTTCAGGTATATAGCCTCCGTATCCGATGATAAGTTCAGCTTTGCCGGCAGCGGCTGAAGCCACTTCGCGCAGCCACAGTTTCGATACCGGCTGACAGTCAGCATCGGTAAAAACAAGGAGGTCATTCTTTGCTGCCTTGATGCCTATCAGCATGGCAAGCTTCTTTGTATGCGCGAAACCCGGGTCTTTCTGTA
>Ga0209745_1001059_pt1 | contig 16534 bp, 10 predicted proteins | sample BarGraNGADG00312_FD_184495 | JGI IMG/M metagenome (GOLD analysis project Ga0209745, IMG submission 184495) | Arctic peat soil microbial communities from Barrow, Alaska - Barrow Graham LP Ref core NGADG0004-312 (SPAdes) (version 2) | ecosystem: Environmental > Terrestrial > Soil > Wetlands > Peat... | reverse complement strand
GAGCCAATATTTCTCCCAACTTCTATATAGCGAGCGAACGCGTAGCCTTGTGAGTACTCCTGAAAGCTTGATTGATTATCTTTTATATAGCGGCCTTCGGAATTATCCACTACTATCAAGCCGCTCAAACTCGTCGTGCCCGGTAAGGAGCGAAGCAGGTGCGAAAGCTCCTCTGGATTATTAAAAGCGACCGTAATGGCGCACACTTGGGCGGTGATGCCCCCCATTACCCCGGATGATTTGTTGCTCGTCACTTCTTCTTTGCCCGTTGGTCGGCAAACGTCCGACCCAGCGGATTGAACGTTGCCTTTGATTCATCTAACAGCGTCAGCTAAAAATACAGCGTCTTTATAGCAATGAATGGGGTTCACATAAGCTTAACATAATTTACAAGTACTCTTTCAAAATCGTCGACGACGTTTTTCCACGTATAACGCATAACTTCATTTTTATTGTATCCAGACATGTTCTGCCGTAGTTCAGGGTCGCTTAGAATAAAAGAAACGCTATCGGCAATTTGAACCGGGTTTCGAGGATTAACCAAAAAACCGCTTGCTCCATCTTTGACAATCGATGGGACGCCCCCCACATTGGTTGCCACTATCGGCAATGCGGCTGCCATAGCTTCCAAAATGACGATTGGTAACCCCTCCGATAGACTCGGCAAAACGAAAAGGTCAGACGCAGCCATGAAGGTCGGAACGCGATCGTGCGGCACCCGTCCAGCAAAAAATACGCGCCCCAGTAGCTGCAACGTGCCGACTAGTCGCTCGAGGCTTTCCCTCTGCTCACCATCACCTACAAGCAACAATCGCGCATTCGGCTCCGTTTGTGTTATACGCGGCATCGCCTCGATTAGATATCTAATGCCCTTAATTAGATATAAAGAGCCGACGAATAGGACGATCTTTTCAGTTTCATTGATTCCCAGCCGTCGTCGTGCCGTTTCTCGAGTGATCTGTTCAAAAGGCTTCACTTCTACCCCATTTGGTATGACAGAGATGTTTCTTGAACAATATCGCTGCATAACCTTCTTCATGTCATCGGTTAACGCAATCACTACATCAGCGTCTTTCAAAACGACTGTGTTTATCTGTTTCTTAAACAGGTAATGGAGGGAAGATATTTCGCCGTGACCCCACGCCACATATGGTTTCTTCAATATCCTTTTGGCGAAGAAACCGAACAAACCCAAAGAAATACCTTGGACAAGAATAACGTGCGGGTCAATTCTACGTACAGTGCTCAAGAACTTAAATCCGAATAAGACAAAGCCTACAAGTCTCAAATTGGGCCAATGAATGCGATGTACGTGCACGCCACTTTCAACGCCTTCCTTTGGTAATCCCTCGTCCAAGGAAGTTATTATATGAACATCGTGATTTCGTGCTGCCAAATAATGAGCTAGGTGTGCGGTTGCTTCCTCTGCCCCACCCTGCCATTTAGGCAAGTAGTGGTGTATTAGAATCGCTATCTTCATAGCATCCTACTTGATTCACGGGCAGCATCCCGCGACGTTAGTTGTTGTTTTGGGAGGTCCGATATTATAGTTCCGGTCTTTGAGGCCACGAGTTGGCTTTATGTTACTAGCAAAATAGCTATTTATGTTTCAGTAAACCGCGATCCGAGCGTAGAACGAACGCATAGACTTTGCAGCAAGACTGGCCTCAAAGCATTATTCTGCAATTATTTCAAATGCGTGCAGGTTGGCAAAGATTCCACTTTCACTAGTTTTGCTCATGCAATGGTGCCAATGCTTTAGCCGTAGAAAGTCGCAGCCAGATCTTCGAAGAAGTCCTCAGTTTAGCACGTTTGCCTCTTGCGTGGATTTGCGGTTTGATCCATCTGCTACAGAGGTTTCTGAGCGTTGAAGGATTGCGATGTTTGATTAACCGCAGTACGACACACAATGAATGAATCAAGTTTGTTCAAGATGTGTGCGCTTGAAATTACGCTTAACGCTTAACGACTGAGACAATTGTGCGTAAAATGAGACTGCTGGATCATAGAACGAACTCTATGCCTATTGCTTCGCAAAACTTAGCTGCTAGGGCCCGTCCTACGACGTCCGACCGGTACTGTCTATTTATTCAGCAGACTCGAGGTAATCTAAAGTGTGCGACATTAGGGAAGCCTCTACCGTTAAGTTCACGGTGCGGCTAATCGGTAAGTGCTGTCATCTCCTCAAGCCATTATAATAGACTTGTGAACCGCCAGCATCGAGCACTCTGCTCTGACCTGATAGCGCGGCCGAAAAAACGGTCATATTGCCGGGGGTGTCAGCGGGGATCCCGGAACCCTCAGCATCGTATTTATGTTCGACCACGTTATAGTAGTATAAGTAAGTAAATTCGTGGTAGCTCGCGTTGTTAGCTAACATGGAGATGCTAAAGTAAGGGATATGCCCCTGGCTTCCTAATCTCGCTCTACCATATATATCTGTCACAGCTACCGTCGCGTTTGGTCTAGCAGACGATGCGATCCATTTTGCGGCAGCCGAATCTTGATCGTGGATGATGTTCTCGAAGTAAACAGCCCCTGTGGAATCAAACGACCAACTCCTAGGGGTTCCTGTCACGCTATAGAGAGCACCACTGCTGATCAGCAAGTATGGCACTATTATGATCAGAGCTAACGCGATCGCAAGGTTTGGATGAACCTGAAGCGTAGTTCGTCGTGACTCGTGGCCATCGTATTCGGTCGCTGATTTGCCTTTCAATTTGCTGTGGGCGGCTTTTAGAATGGCAATCACGCAAGCTGAAAGGATGATAGTACCTATCACGAAGAAGACCGACAGGATCGTCGTCACAAAGAAGAACGTGCGGTTCAAGCTATACGCCTGCGAGAAGTACGGCACGGCTACGCACGCCACTATGAGGCCCGTAGCAGCAAGCGCGAGGGCTAAGTATTCAATTTCAAATCGCGCCCTCAGGAATGGCAGTGCGGCAGAACGTGCGTAGTTCGCGACCATGTCTTTCCGCTTTATAACCAAGACCGCCACTCCAAGTATCAAGCATCCGACGATTGCCCAAGTAAGTCCAAATTCGATCTGCTGCAAGAGACCTTTTTGAGCAATATCTATACCTAAAGGAGCTTGGGCTCCGCCCCGCGTTTGCGGCGACCAAAAATCAAAAAAGAATCCGTTCAACGCTTCACGCACGAAAGATATGCCATAAGTTATAGAAGTTGAAGCTGTGACTAGCGCGTACCACAAGAAGCTCACGGAAAAAAACAAGACTGCCGTTACAACGTTGATTCTTGTCACGAAGCGATTCTTGGTAGGCAGCACTACAAGGAGAATGACTGCCGCTATGAGCATAATTAGGAATAGGTACGCTGTTGAATAATGCGATATTATGCCCGCAGTTACAAACAAGGTCAGCAGAGCACCCTCTTTAGCTGATCGCTTTTCTGAGCGAAAAAGCACCAAAAACGCAAATGCAAAGAACAAAACGGCGATCGCCGTTCGCGACCGGGTATTTGCCAAACCGAAGCTGATTTGCGATATATAAAAAAGAGCTGCAACAAGTGCGTATCGCTCTTCAACGTACTTTTTTGAGATCAGATAGACGACAAGCGGAACAACCGAAAACAGCAACGCGTAGATCACGCTGAACACCGCCTCTGGGTCTGCCCCCGAGATAAGCTGATATACGACGGGCAGTACGATGCTCGCAACACCTGCATCGAGCGAAAGAGTTGCCTGCGGAGAGCTACTCCCCAGTATCAAACGATGATCGCCTAAAATTGACTGGTAGTAGTAGTATTCGTAGTGTATATCCGAGCCGACAAGATGGTTTGATCTTAGGGTAAACAAGAGCAGAATTGAAAGGCCTATTGAGAATATGAGAACTGGATAGACACTTTTTGGACACTTATCTTTGAGAGAGAACACATACACAATATAGAATCCTATGAGAAAAAGTAGAGCAATCGATATAGCATTAAGGTTGGCAGCTCTCATCGCATATGAGCCAAATACGCTAAGTAGCGGAAAGAAAAGTGGGGCGATATACAAGTACGCGTTTGATGAGTTGACCTCTCCAAGCGAAAATTGTACTGTATCGACATTGCCCGTTATATAATATAGAACGCCGAGCAGCACAAGCACGAGGTCGTAGGAGATTAGCAAGGTGACCGATACCAGCGGGGTTGCGTCACCAATCTGCGGCAGAATGCTATTAAGGAACAAGGTATAAAACATTATAAAAGTTAAGCTTAAGCCCCAAGACAAAACAAACTTTCCTACGAAGCCACCCCTCAGGTTGAGGAGCTGAACGAGCAACATACCAGGGAGGAGGGTCAGGAACACAAAACTGCTCACCTCTCGCAAGACAGGCACGTCGAAAAGCACCGTCAAGTTCGTGACCAATGCCAAGAAACCGGCAATTGCGATCAAGAGATTCTTTTTTATTCTGAGACCAGACACGAGACGTGCCAAAAAGTCGCTTTTAATCTCAAATATCGAGGGGGGGGCTTGTTCGTCCATTAGATCCGTCACGCTTATAATAACTGCAGCGAAGATGTTACTTCACAATTCTTGCGTCTTGCAAGGCTGACTATTTTTTTCTAGATAAATTTTTGCTTGCTCTTCAAATCAGAACTCTTATGATAATGCTCGCTGAGGCTTTTTTTGTTCTCCCTAGCTTGCAGCGATTCGAATAGCTGCATAAGAACCTACGACAGCTTGCCAACTGTTTAAGCTTTAAAATAGGTGTCATACCACAATTCCAGTGCGAAGAGTGTCCAAACGATTGTTCTATTACGTGTTGGATCCCGTTCAAATCCTTCAGTAAGAGTTTTTAATTTGTCGGGCCTGAGAATTGCCTGTAGTAAAGAGCCATTGGCAATTTTCTCTAATACAAAATCTTTGAGCTCACCGGCTAACCAAGACGCAACAGGGGTCCCAAATACTTGTTTCTCTCTGTTTATGATCGAAATAGGAAGTAGGTCGCCTACAGCTTTGCGAAAAACATATTTTCCTTGCCCTTTTTTAAGCTTGAGACGCGGTGGGATGGAAAAAGCGTACTCGATAACGGATTTATCAAGCAATGGAAGCCGTTCCTCTAAACCGTGCGACATAGTTGCCTTATCCGCTTTCATAAGAAATTTTTCAGGTAAAAGATTTTTACAGTCAAATGCTAGCATTTTATTCAATGGTTCGACCATCACGGGGTTTCGAAAGGCGGATCCCCTAATCTGATTGCAGGTTAATGAAGTCAAATAGCTAATTTCACCGCCGCTCAGGTACCTTACCCTTTGGAAATAAGCATCGTCAAATGTCTTTTCTGTGAGCGAGTTTGCGAGCTTGTACGCTGCCCCTATAGTGGGGTATCCCTTCAGGTATCTCTTCTCTTTGAATGGAAAGAAATTTATTAAGGGCTTTATTATCCCCCCTCTTACGATCTTGGGAAGTCGATAATATAGCGCAATCTTACGAGCGGTTTTATAAGCATCATAGCCACCAAATAGCTCATCGCCACCTTCACCTGCAAGAACTACTTTAACGTATTTTCGTGCTTCTTTAGCGAGAAAGAAGAGGTTGATAATGGCGGCATCGCCCAATGGCTCATCGTAATGCCAAGCAATTCGGTCAATATTACGCAAAACTAATTCATCAGTAACAATGAGGTCGTGCTGAGTTGTCCCTAGATGTTCGCTAACAAGGTTTGCATAACCCAATTCTGAAAATGTCTCAAATCCCACTGAGAATGTATGAAATTCTCCTTCACCGCAAGCTCGTCTTGCTAAAGCAACGACCGATGATGAGTCTACCCCTCCGGAAAGAAACGCCCCTATTGGCACATCTGCAATCATTCTCAAATCCGTTGCTTCTTCCAACAAATTGCGGAGCTTTGTTGTTGCTTCCCTAATGCTCGCGTTAGTGCAATGCTCTTGAAGATCCCAATATTTGTGCGCTTTTAGCCCTCCTTTGTCACAAATTAGCATATATCCTGGGGGCACTTTTTTTATATTTTTAAACAATGTCTGCGCTCCGAGTGAATACTGAAAAGCCAGATACGCGCAAACAGCTGCAAAATCAACCCCCTTTTCAACCCCCGATTCAAGAATGGCCTTAATTTCAGATGCGAATGTTAGGCCTTCTTGGCCGAAGCAGTAATACAAGGGCTTTTTTCCGATGGGATCTCGAGCAAGTATCAGACGCGGCACTCTACCATCATAAAGGGCAAAAGCGAACATTCCTCTCAATTTCTGCACAAATTCAATGCCATACTCTTCGTAAGCATGGATGATTACTTCGCTGTCGGAATGGGAGTGAAAGTCGTGCCCTCTTTCTTCCAAATCGTGTCTCAAGGCTTGAAAATTATATATTTCTCCATTTGCGGAGAGCCATATGTCGCCATCCTCATTAGACATTGGCTGTCTTCCCTTTGAGGAGAGATCAATAATGCTTAAACGACAATGTCCTAACGAAATATTTGAATCTGTATAGACATCGTCATCATCGGGCCCCCTATGCTTGATAGTCGAGAGCATCTGTCGGACCAGTATCTTATCTTCTCTTCCAAAGATGCCGCAGATGCCACACATTTAGGGAGATAGTTCTGTCTCTCTGGTTAAAAGTCTGTTGAGTCGCCTTCGATTCTTAAGAGATAGTGCGCGTGCGGGGACCTTATGGTTGAGCGATTCGAAAAGAACACTACTTGAATAAATCTTTTAGAGAAGCGCCTCTTTTTGAATCAAGTTGACTGCGATTAAGCAAAGGTTAAGTAAAGTTGATCGGCAGTCTACGGTTAATGCCAGATTCGGTTCACTGGTTACCTGAGTTAGATGTATTGCGAGCGACGGCAATTCTCTTTCTTCAATTCTATCTTATTTGCGTTGGATTTGTTGCCCCTGCAGATACCTTTAATTACTACTTCTATTGGCTCGGACAATTCGGTTTGGCGCTTTTTTTCTTTGTATCGGGCTATGCGATCGACCTCAACAACAAAGAAATTCGCACGCGTGGCGATGTGGGCACATTTTTTAGAAAGAGAACGAGGCGCATTTATCCCCTCTATTGGCTAGCCCTTAGTGTGATCGTTCTGGGCCCTCACGTATATTCTATGGCAGCAGGTGGACAGCTGGTATTACCAAGCCCGCCGACCGTCGCACTTGCTGCAACGTATATTGTAGGAGCCCAAGAGCTTTTCTCCTTAGTAATACCGGGCTACGTTTATCTTTGGTTCGTAAGCGCCATTTTAATGTTATACGTGATGTATCCAATAATCGTACGATATACCTCTGAAAACCCAACGCACGAGATCGAGAGTGTACTGGTAATCTCAACTACTATATTTGCTATCTTAATTGCTCTTAATTACGTATTTAGCATCATTGAATCTAGGTTCTTTTTGTATTACTTCGTCTTTATCACTGGCATTATCGCTAGTAGGACCAACGTTTTCAGCGCAAAAGTGGGGCCCCGCCGTCTTTTCATTATAGCTTCTTTCACATTTTTCATAACTGTAGCGTATCAAGTGCTATTTAACAGCCGCCTCTATTTGGATATGCGGTTTGATCCACTTATCGACATTCTCGCTCACTATCTTGTTTTTGTTACAACAGATTTGCTATTAATCTTAGTAATCTTTCAACTTGCCCGTCGTTATTACAACGCGGCCGGTGGCGGGATTCGTTCGGCCATCTCTTACATAGCTTATGCATCGTTTTGTATGTACCTTTTTCAAGGAATTTTCTTAGGTCCTACTCCAGCAACATTTTTCGAGCAACACTTGAATGCAACAAGACTGCCTATCGTAGCATTTCAGATCTTTGTTGCATTGCCGATATTGATAATCTTCTCGTTCAACCTACAGCGCTTGGCGGATAAGGTCATTCCTCGATCCAAGATCAAACAAGCAACAAAAGAGATCTCCCAGATCCCAGATGGCCAATAGAAGGAACGAGACCAATAAACAGATAGTACGCCCATCCGGCTATATGTGTGAAAAGCATGCAGCAAAACATCGGCTAAAGGCACCTGCAACGTCTGAATAAAGCACAGCGTTTATATGGAATATCTGAAACCCTTAGATGCTCAGCATATTTCGGATTCGCGTTGCAACTCCACCGCACAAAAGGACGGCCGCTACACCAGAAAGCCTAGCGCGTGATTAAAGTAACGCATTATGGAGTCGCGTGAATAGGCGGCAATGCCCTCAAATTAGCGTACCGTTATCTTTGCGAATAGAATGGATGGGTTATAAACGATACAACTAGTCGCAGTTTAGTGGTACAAAATATAGATTATTTGAACGAGTTGCAGTCAAATTGGAAGAAGTTGAGCCAAAACGATAAGCTATCAGTAATATCGGGTCCGACCAAGAAAGGCAACGAGTGAGGACTAGATGATTTTCTTGGTGGAGGCATCATAGAAGTAAATGAGCTAATGAGATGCCTAGAGGATCTTCACATTGCCGTCCCAAGTCGGAAAATACTCACACTAATCCGATGAAGTTTTAGCGTCTTCTGAAAGTTCAGTTAGGATATCTCTAAATCTTTCAACGGCTCTGTTAAAAATAAATTCGTTTTCAATTAGCATATGGGCCTCGCTCACAATACTTTTTATGTTCGGATACGCTAACGCTCTTATTACGTTTTTTGCTAGGCAAGAAGCTGAATTAGTTTGGGTGACGAAACCGTTTTTCTCGTCCTTCACCAGGTCTACCAAACCCCCGACAAGTGTTACCAAAACAGGCGTACCACACGCCATCGATTCTAAGATTATATTTGGGAGTCCTTCCGTCGCAGAAGGTAACACTAGTAAACGTAATTCATTTAGACAGACTGGGAGGTTTTCGTGTTCAATCCAGCCTTTCATCTCTACCTTATCACCTAAGTGATTGTCAGCAACTTTTTTTCTAGTACTTTCGAAAAGCGGACCCGCGCCGACTATCAAGAAGGACGCGTCATTTGCTCTTTCAAGGATTGTTGGAATGGCATCGACGAAGTTAAGTACACCTTTTTCTTGCGATAGTCGCCCAACGAACCCAATTATATTGCGTCGTTCCTCAATTGTTTTTGTAACTTTAAAAACGTTTAAATCTACGTAATGTCTCGATGCTACGATTATTTTTCTGCTATGCTTTTCCAAGCTGAGGTCTTTGATAAGGCTAGGAGCGTAAACTACAATTTTATCGGGCAATTCATAGGAAAGATCGATTAGCCATTCCGTTGGTTTCATCAGGACATCTTTAGTTTCTCTTGCTATGTTTACACTAGATCCTGTCGTGATCAAAAGTATTTTCTTTTGGAATAGTTTGGCAACAATCATTGGCAGAATCAACCCGCTTCCCCCCATAAAAAAAATCCACAGGTTGACCCTTTCGCGTAGAGCTACTATGTCCTTGCTAACTTGTAACTGTGTGACTATATAAAAAAAAGCGCGTGCAAATGGATTCGATCGCTTTCTATGATTAACTTCCAGTACGGTACATTTCGTATTGTAATCTTGTTTGAGTCGGGCATACGGCAGGCCCCCCGTCAAAACATAAATGGTCTCGGATAAAGACGTGATAATGTCAACAAGATTCAGCAAAGGCACCATGCCCGCCTTACTTCCTGGCATCGTGATTAAACCAATCTTGTTTTTCAGACCATGCTTGATCGATGACACTTCAACGGACCTTTTTAAGCTATTCGCGAGTAGTTGCCCATTACGCAATTCGGATATATACTTATAGAGGGCTTATTTGATCCTTAGGGTTACTCGCGAAGCATGCTCTTCTTTCCCAATTGGACGAAGTGCTACAGTGCGTGCAGGTTTCAGCCACTTGCGCGGATCTCTTGTGACCTCTCGTGTCAAAAACAGGTGCTCAGGGAATACTAGTCCGCCCCTAGCTACTGTGCTGCAAACTTCCCCGAACCGCAGAAGGCCTTTTTTCCGAACAAAGTTCTTTTTTACCCAACTTTCTGTCGTTATCGTCCAGTTTTTGCTCAAAGATTCGTTTGCAGAATGCTAGAAGTGCCGCACGTTGTCCCCTCTCATCATGCTCATCAATACGTCCCCCATCCGTTCCGATTCGCTCCGCAACTCCGCAGGTATTCGTCACAACTACGGGCGTGCCGCTAGCACGTGCTTCCAACTCAACAGGGCGGAACGATTCAAACGCGACGACACGGCGAGCACGTTGGCGTCTAAATAGGCCTCTAGCTTTTGACGGTTATAGGGGGCGGAAACACGACCTCGTTTTCGATCCCCTGTTCTTTTGCCAGCGATCTGAGAGTTTGCACATAGCCCTTACTGGTCCAACAATGACGAGGCTCACAGGCGAACATTACGTTCTCTTTGCCTTGCCAAATGCGATGAGAAGAATCCTAACGTCGTTGATCTTATGAATGCAACCTACTCATAGGCGATTTACGTGATTCGACCTCTCGTCACCCCTCACGGCTGAAAAAAGGTGTCCCGGTAATGTTTTCAGTACCATTCTCGCTTACTACATCCTCATACAGTTTCTCAAGCCGCAAGATGCTTTTATCCAAGCCGAATTCTTGCTCAACAAGTTTCTTGCCGTTACTCCCTAGTTTTTTGCTTAACTGTTCGTTTTGCAGAATTTCGCTAAGCGCACCGAACAATCCTTCTTCATTGCACTCAACGACGTAACCTAAATCTTCACTAATCCATTCCGAAACCCCGCAGGTATTGGTAACGATTACAGGCGTACCGCACGCCAGTGCTTCTAGCGCAACGTTGCCAAACGACTCATAGTATGATGGTAAGACGAAAACATCAGCGTCTACGTACGCCTCTAGTTTTTCACGTTCATAAAGAGGCCCGGGAAACACTACATCGTTTTCCACTTCGAGTTGGTTTGCTAACGACTTTAGAGTGTGCAAATGACCCTCGTCAGGTCCTGCAATGACAAGCTTAACAGGGCATTCAACTGTTCGCTTTACTTTACTAAATGCAGCAAGGAGGGTTTCGATGTTCTTTACCGGGTGTATACGACCTAAGAATAGGATGGCCTTTACCTGATTATCCATTCCAACCTTTGCTCGGAAGTGGCCCCTCTCCGGTAAATCCCTGTAGCTCATTAAATCGACGACATTTGGTAAATAGGCCACTTTATTAAAGGGAAAATCTATAAAAGCGTCTTTAAAATAATCAGATTCGATTCTGGAGGTGGCGATTATCTTGCTTGCGTCCTGCAATATCGAATTTCCGAAAAAGACGTTAAAAAGCCTCTTCGGCTGGCTTTTGCTTAGCAAAGCGCGCTTTGAGTCTAGCGCCTCAATCATTCTCGGGAGTGAACCATGCGCTTGCAGAATGTAGGGAACGTTCTTTTTTATCGCATAGTGATGGACCAGCACTGCTTGAAAATGAAAATGCTCCCTTAAATGAATCAAATCAAAGCCTTCTATGTGTCTCCCCAGTGCAAACGCCATACCTGGCGCTATCGGCATATTCTTGTAAGCGAGGTAGTTACTCACAGTGCGAAAACGGTACACAGATATGCCGTCCACAAACGTAGGATTATTTCGAGGCGTGAGGCGAGAATTTGCGTCATAAGCATCGGTTGTAAAAACGGTTACGTCGTGGCCGCGCTTTACCAGTTCTTTCGAAACGAGATAGGTTGTGCGAGGCACCCCTCCATACGCATGAGCCGGAGGAAAACGCAAACTCACCTGCAGTATCTTCAACTCAATAGCCCCCTTCACTAACGGATTGCATTGCACAACTTTGGCTTTAAAAGACGCGTTGCACCAATAGGGATACGTGGATTATTATCTTACAAAGCTTCTCTAACAAATGCCGCGGAGCATATTCTCCCTGAGTGTCATGTCCAAACTCAAGTTCGTGCTATGTCGTTCAACCTGCTTTGATTTTTTGTTCGGCAGATCAAAATCTTGAGGGAATGCAATTTCACAATGCTATTTGTTGTGAAAAACAGAACGTTTGTTGTAATCAGCCCAATAGGTCCTTTGGTTCTCCGGCCTGCGTGAGTTAACCAATTTGTACACGAGCGGGGTCAATGGCGATGAGAGTACTGCTTTTGAGATGAGCTCACTTTTGAAGAATAAAACCGAAAGATAGTCTAACCGTATCTTGTACGGTAGAAACTTGGGCAACTCCTCGGATGAAATAGCTTTGTTGAACTCGATGGCACTCATATCAGACCTCCCCAACCCAAACTCCTCAGCTACTCGCAAATGAGTTATTTTACCTGCATCGAGTTTCATCAAATGCGCTGCCGTGGAATCAGCGGCAACGGGATCATTTGCGACCAGAACCTTGTTTATGCTAACCGGCGTACCTTCCATGGGGCCGTGACCGTCTAATGCCCAAAACCCGTCAAGTATTTGGATCTTATTTTTTACTAATTTGCTAATTAATGCCAGCTTGTAATCCAGGTTTTTGTGAAACAACAGTCTCATAGGGTCGGGATAACACCCCCACAAATTCTTTATGCTAAATGAACCGTGAGTCATTGCGTGAGTTTTAAAGACGGCTAGCGAGATGGTACAATCAATGTCTTCAACTAAAAGCTTGGGAAGATCGACCCAAACTCTCTTTCCACAAACCGTACCGGTTATTCTCTTTCTCGGCAGGTTTGACAGGTTGACAACGTCAACGTTCTCGCATTCCTCAGCAATGTCGTAAATCTGATGGTTTTTCAACGAAGCGTCCGCAGAAAACGAGTAATTTCCACCATCTGACTCGCCAATTATCACTTTACTAACTAAAGGAGCCACAACTTTCACCACAGCCCTAATCATCAGGGGGGTTGTCGTTATTCCAGGCGCGTGTGAGTCAGCTGTTAGATTGGGTTTGATAAAAACAGATGCGTCTTTACCTACAATGTCTCTGAACTGGATAAACCTCAATCCGTTCTGAATCTCTTGCAACGCGCTATTTTCGTCTATGTCGTTGACGTATACCTTCGAGCGGTGTGGTTTTGTCATCATCTACTAAATGCGAGATCTCGCAATCGCTTTAGATAAGTTGTCCGATTGGTTGCCTCTTTGTTACCAACGTTCGACTGGCTTCACTCTGACACTTGCTCTCTGAATCACTGGGATTTTAATCAGCAACGGATACCAGAACGTAGCTTTCCACGCTGGGCACTGGTAAACGAGTTTAAAATGTCAATCAAACTTCTTTCAAATATATCACATATAACCTTCCAGTCGTGACCCTCTACTATGCTTCGTGCTTTCTCCCCTTCTTTTGCCGAGTTTCCCGTCGTTACGAGCTCATTTGCTACCCTCACGACATCTTCAGCTCTATCAACATAGCTAACACCACTTTTATACCCAAATTCCTTCACAATGCCGGGCAAGCGTGTTGCGATGATCGGCTTCCCCATTGCGAGGTACTCGTACATCTTAATGGGAACGATGTTTTCCATTGTTGCATTCCGATACGCGGGCAGGAGGCAAATATCGGCGGCAGCTAGATACCGCGGCACATCATCAAAAGGCACCTTTCCCACCATTATCATTTTATCGTGCAACTCGGTTTCGGAACTCATCCCAAGCAGTTCATGGTATATCCCACCATCTCCTAAGACCATCAGTTTCATGTGGCTTGTTCCGGGTGCGCGCAGGCTTTCTACGACCTCTTTCAACCCTGAAAACGGATAGAGGTGGCCCATGAAGAAGAGCAGCGTGTCATCTTCTGTTATTCCGTTCGCGCTTCGAATCGCCGAGCCGTCAACGGACGGATGGAATCGTTCAAGATCGACTCCTGCCGTGATAATGGAGATATTGTTGGGTTTACCGCCCATTTGGATGACATAATCCCTCAGCCCCTTGTTGATGACAAATACATTGTCCGCGTTTCGTATGTTCAATTTTTCAACCTGCTTTGCAACGATACGCATTGACCGCTTTGGAAGAAGCGTATGTAGGTGATCGATAAGGTAATAGACAAACGGGATGTCATACTTTTTAGCCTGTTCCAAACCAACGTAGGCGTTTAGGATTCCAAAAGCAACGATCACATCCGGCTGGAACTCTCGTATCTGCCGCTTGATCTCCTTTGCGTGATAGTAAGGTATAGAGAGAGTGCTTATCAAGGCCCCTTTTATCGCTCTTGGCCTAATTAACGTCACATCTGCATCGTTGAAGATCTTGTTCGCTTCAGGATAGACCTCTCTTTCACGAATAACTAGACGATGTAAGTCTGCCTTTTGCATATACTCATAATCGATCACACGAACCTCGTGACCACGCAACGCCATACGATCCAATAAGTGATGCTGCTGATGAGGGCCACGCTTTAGCCAGTCTGTTTCCTGCACTGCCAATATTCGCATATTTTTATCGTGCTGGGAAGTGATTCGTGTCAACGTTGCTTTTGGACACCCGATGCATAAACGTTTGGTAATATTGCTTACATGGGACTCTTTCAATCTACCAAGTATATACTGTAACATTATCCAAAAGTCAATCGAAATACTCACCGCGTCAGAACTCTGCTGATACTTTGATGTCTGCGCAGTTTTAAATAAACCACTCTTAGACCAGCTTCACTCTTTCGAGCCTCACACTAACGTTTCCCTCATTACGCCTCACAGTAAAATGCAGCAAATAAAGACCTAAGCGACGTTTATAAGGATACGTGACAAGTTCCTGTCGACTTTCTCAGAACTCAGCGCTTCGCTCGATGTCTTTCCAGTTTTCAACGAACCACTCGTGTACGTATTTCAGTCCCTCATTGAACGTCGTTTCCGGCCGATAGTCAAGCAGTCTTTTCGCTTTGTCAATCGATGAAATAATCCGCGTTTTTACGTCCCAATCCCTTCGATCTATATACAAGATGCCAAGATCGTTTCCGGTAAGCCGGTTGACCTTGTTGGCAAGATCGATAACCCTCGTCTCGGTACCTGACCCAAGGTTAATCGCCTCGCCGATCGCCTCTTTCCTCACTCCTGCAGCCAATAAGCCGTTAACGATGTCACCGACATACGTCCAGTCCCGCGTTTCCGTGCCATCTCCCGTAATTGGCAGGGTTTTTCCCGTCATCGCCCAGTAGAAGAAGTTAGGAATGACGTTTCTGTACTTCCCCGGCACTTCGCCCGGGCCGTAGCTGTTGAAAAACCGCGTATTGACGATGGGGAGGTCAAAGAGGTTATGATAGTAGTTTGTGTACAACTCCCCAAGGAGCTTCGTCACCTGATACGGGGTATGCAGGCTTGTTGACGTGTCATCCTCGCAATAGGGCGCGACCGCGTCCAATCCGTACACCCCGCAGCCTGAAGAGGCATAGACAAAACGCGAAACGCGCGAACGATGGGCAAATTCAAGCACTTTAAGAATGCCCATGCCGTTGACCATGAGGTCGGTTTCAGGATTATCGATCGAATGCTGGTTCGCAAAATGCGCAGCCAAATGAAAGACGATCTCTGGCCTGTCCTTGAACACAAACTTGAGCTTCTCGTCATCCAGGATATCGCCGTGAACGAACTGGATCTTAGGCCCGCGAGGGACGTTCCACTCATATGATGATGAAAGGTTATCGATGATTATGATCTTAGTGGTGCCAAGATCGTTGAGCCTCCTGACAAGATTTCCCCCGATCGCACCTGCGCCACCCGTGACGAGTACGGTTTTTCCTTCGTAGCCTTCACCAACATCCGTCATTTACTCGCCTACTCGGTAGTACTGTCGCATCCAATCCACCGTCTTCATAATGCCCTCTTCCGGCGGCACCTTTGGGTCGTGTTTCAGATCGCGGATCGCTTTTGAAAAGTCCATATGCTTGACCTTCGTCGTAAACGGCTCAGCCTCGTGATACTTGACTAGAGCGTCATCTTTTCCGACCGCGTGCAGCACAAGATCGGAGTACTCTTTGATGTTCCGCTCCCAGTCTTGCCGCCCACCGACGTTGTAGACTTCTCCTGGTATGAAGTTATCACATATATTGGCAAACGTTCTGCATGAATCCTCAACGTAATCGATGATCCGACGGTGTCCCATAAACACCTCATATGGTTTGTCAAAGAGCGCGTGATAAATGAACTTCGGAATGAACCCCCTGTACGGAGAATAGTGCTCGTGCGGGCCATAGCAGTTCACGGGCCTGACGCGCACGGTTTCGGTATTGAACATCGTGGCAGAGTTCATGCACATCAGCTCTCCAGCCCACTTTGTTATTGCGTAATCATTCATCTGGTACGAATCTATTATTGGGTTTCTTTCCATGACGGATTCACGCATGACGCCATTATAGTCGCCGTACACCTCGGCAGACGAAAAGAAGATCAAGCGGAAACCCTTTCGTTCCTGCAACCGCAACACGTTCTTGGTACCGATGCAATTGGTAGCCCACAGATTCTCGTAGTAATCCTCTCCGTTCCATCGGCCGTACTCAGCCGCGAGATGGTAGACGTAATCAAAGACGTGATCGTCAAAGAGGTTTTCAAGCTGACGATAACTTCGCACGTCAACTCTCGTGTACGCTTCTCTATCGGTGTTTGACAGGTCGACGCTGTGAACGTCATGCCCTCTACTGCGCAGCTCCGCTACCAAGTTCGTTCCTATAAATCCGGCGCCGCCGGTTACGAGTATTACGTGCGTTTCT
>Ga0209745_1001058_pt1 | contig 16548 bp, 9 predicted proteins | sample BarGraNGADG00312_FD_184495 | JGI IMG/M metagenome (GOLD analysis project Ga0209745, IMG submission 184495) | Arctic peat soil microbial communities from Barrow, Alaska - Barrow Graham LP Ref core NGADG0004-312 (SPAdes) (version 2) | ecosystem: Environmental > Terrestrial > Soil > Wetlands > Peat ... | reverse complement strand
TTATAGTAAGTCCTTTAGACGGGGCAGCTTCGCACCGTCCCACAATCCGTGCCTCCAGGTTGAACGAGGCAGCGATATCTATGATAGCCTGTGCATCACCCGGTGAGACATACAGTTCCATGCGGTGACCCATGTTGAAGACACGGTACATCTCCACCCATGGTGTTGACGAGCTCTTCTGAATAAGTTCAAACAACGGTGGGACTGGAAAGAGGTTGTCCTTTATAACATGAAGCTTGTCGATGAAGTGCAGCACCTTGGTCTGTCCCCCGCCAGTGCAGTGAACCATACCATGAATCAGGGGACGCATTATCTCAAACACTCTTTTTATGACAGGAGCATAGGTGCGTGTGGGCGACAGAACGAGCTTGCCTGCACTGACATCCGGTACACCGGTGGAGCTTGTAAGTTTCATCGCTCCCGAGTAGACCAATGCCTCAGGCACCGAATGATCGTAGCTTTCCGGGTACAGTGCGGCAAGGTATTTCTCAAAGACATCATGGCGTGCCGAGGTGAGACCGTTGCTGCCCATGCCGCCGTTATACTCTCTCTCATATGTTGTCTGCCCGAAGGAGGCAAGGCCTACGATCACATCACCCGGACTGATGTTCCTGTTGTTTATCACGTCTGCCCTGCGCAAGCGGGCAGTGACTGTCGAATCAACGATTATCGTCCTGACAAGGTCACCAACATCAGCTGTCTCACCTCCTGTTGACCATATGTCAATGCCCATTCCGCGAAGCTCACGGAGGAATTCCTCAGAACCTTCAATGATTGTTTTAATGACTTCACCCGGGATGAGATTTTTGTTGCGTCCGATCGTTGATGATATAAGTATGCTGTCTGTAGCCCCAACGCAAAGCAGATCATCAAGGTTCATGACTATGGCATCCTGTGCGATGCCTTTCCAGACTGCGAGGTCGCCTGTCTCACGCCAGTAAACGTATGCAAGTGATGATTTGGTTCCGGCACCGTCAGTGTGCATGATGTTGCAGTATTCATGATCGCTGCCCAGTATGTCGGGTATTATCTTGCAGAAGGCACCTGGGAAGAGGCCTTTGTCGATCCTACTGACAGCTGCATGCACATCCTCCTTCCCTGCCGAAACACCTCTCTTTGAGTAGCGTGACGGATCAGTCATGATTTTATTGTTTTGTATGCCACCTGATCTATTTTGCAGGCTCGTAATCGGTCCTTAGTACCCTGAACTCAGTGCGCCTGTTGATCTGATGGGCGATCTCCTTCTGCTCATCATTTGCCAGAGTGTTTATATACTGTTCTGTGAGTGTCACGCCCAGGCGCAGGAACGGAGAGTCTTTAACGATTGAAGCATCAACCGTTTTAGGACTGGTTTCGCCATAGCCTTTGGCCGTCAGCCTGTCTCTCTGAATACCTTTGGCAATAAGGTAATCAACGACCGACTGGGCTCTTTTCTGCGACAGCTCCATGTTATACTCTTCAGTGTCACGTGAATCAGTGTGAGACATCAGTTCAATGGTGACGTTGGGGTTATCACTGAGTGTCTCAACCAGCTTGTCAAGTGAGACCATAGATTCAGGACGCAGGTCCCATTTTCCGAAGTCATAAAAGATATTCGGGAGCTCAATAGGTCTGTCAATCGGTGTAATCATTATTGTGGCCATGAAGTCGCGGCTCTTATCCTGACCTCTTGTCGTCTCCTTCTCCTTGCCGTTGAGGTAGCCTTTCTTCGATGCGAGGAAAATATAATCCACTTCCGGTCTAAGGGTGAACTTGAAGTCGCCGCCGCTGCCTGTCTCAGCCTGCATATTGGCACCGTCGCTGGCGATGAGCTGCACGACAGCAGCCTGGACAGGTTGGCCTGTCTTTTCGTCCTTGACAAGCCCCGTGATGCTGAAGATCAGCGGAGGCATCTCAAAGAAATAGAGGTCATCATCACCTTTGCCCTTGCGCGTAGAGCTGAAGATACCTTTTTCAGCATCTTTTTCGAAGACAATGCCGAAATCATCTGCACAGCTGTTAATGGGAGATTTCATATTCTCCACCAGCCACCGGCCACCGGTCTGCGGGACAGCCTTGAAAATATCAAGTCCACCCATGCCGATTTGTCCGTCAGAAGCAAAATAGAGAGTGCCGTTCTCACGGATATATGGAAACAATTCATCACCTCTGGTATTGATATCCGTTCCCAGGTTCTCTGGCCGCGACCAGCTTTGGCCCGGTGCAGTGCGTGTTGTACGATATATATCCTTTCCACCCATACCTCCGGGAATGTCAGACACAAAATAAAGTGTCGTACCATCAGCTGAAATAGAAGGATGAGCAGCAACAAGCGAATCAGGCAGTATCTTCAGGTTCTCGGGCTCTGACCACAGTGTGCCTTCACGTTTTGAATACATTATCGAGCAGCCCTTCTGCTCACGTTTTCCTGCCTCACAACGTGTAAAATAAACCTCTGTATAATCTGCTGAGAAAGATGGAGTTCCGTCCTCAAACTCACTGTTGAGAAAGTCAACCGGGACCGGTGTGCTCCATTTGTTCTTCTTGTCGAGCCTGGTTTCGAAGATATCTGTGAAGTTCTGTCCGGTTGCTCCGTGTTCCTTATTGCCCCGGGCGTCATCACGCGAAGAAGTGAACCACACAAGGCCATAATCGTCGCGCCCGAAGGCAGGACTGAAGTCGAAATCTTTTGAATTAACATCCTTCAGTTCCTCGACATTATATGCTTCAGGGGAAGCGAGCCATTGCATGGCCAGCTCACAGGAGCGTATCTCCTGTTCTGTGCGGGGATCACCCGGAACAAGCTGACGGTATTTTTTGAATTCTTCAATCGCCTGCGGATAGCGTCCCAACTTTTTGGTGCTCTCGGCAAGCCAGTATTGTGCATCAGGCTTGGGGAAAGGTGATTTTACAGCCTTTTTATACCAGATCTCGGCATTCTTAGGATCGTTGGTAAGCCGGTAACATTCTGCCACCATAAAGACCATGTCAGCCTTGAGCTGCTTCTCACGCGTCTTTGAATAAACACCCTTGAACAGGTCGATGGCATCAAAGTAATTGCCTGATTCAAAGGCCGCATAGGCGCGTTCCGATTTCTGTTTCTGCGCGTCAAGGGCAGCCGGAAGCAGCAGTAAAAAAATCGCAAGCAGGAAAAAACTTTTCTTCATACAGGCTCTATTCGTTATAATGCAAAAATAACGAATGAAACCGATGTTTGTGTATGCTACCTTGTAAAAAGAAGTTCGCGGTATTTGGGCAATGGCCACATCTCATTGTCGACTACCAGCTCAAGCTTGTCAATATGGCTCCTGATCTCCTCGAGAAATGGCTTCACCTTGCTTTCATAAGTGAGAGCTTTCTTATAGGGATCTTCGATAGTGTTTGCTTTTCTCCTCTCACTGATCATCTCACTGCACAGTTTCTTTATCAACGAGATATGATCAGAGATAGTGACAATAAGATCCTTCCGAGCCCCTGCCAGTCTCATGTACTCATTTTCATCAAAGATATCACGCAATCCTTTCACATTTTCAATCAGCGTTGTCATATAGCAAACTGCAGTGGGTACGATATGATTGATAGCCAGGTCTCCCAGCACACGTCCTTCAATCTGTACCTTCTTTGTGAATTTTTCAAGTTCTACCTCTACCCTGCTCTCAATTTCACGGTCTGTCAATGTTCCGGTACCGACCAGCGTTTCGCGTGCAGAGTCAGACATATAGGTTTTAAGGGTCCGGGGGACACTCGAATCAGCCGACAGTCCCCGGCGTACTGCTTCACGGTGCCATTCCTCACTGTATCCGTCACCTTCAAACCTGATGCGCTCAGAATCAATTATCGATTTTTTCAGGACCTGGAATATTGCCTCATCCTTCTTCCTTCCCTTGCCGATAAGGGTGTTTACCTCCCGGGCAAAGTTCTTCAGCTGACGTGCAACGGCAGCGTTAAGTACTATCATGGCTGAGCTGCAGTTTGCGGATGATCCGACAGCCCTGAATTCAAACCTGTTGCCTGTAAAGGCGAAAGGCGATGTCCGGTTACGGTCGGTGTTGTCAAGAAAGATACCCGGTATTTTCCCCAGACCAAGTTTGATCTCCGTTTTCTCCTGGGGAGTCATTTTTTTGTCTTTCACCTTGCTGGTAATATCTTCGAGAATATCTGAAATATATGTTCCGAGGAATACCGAGATGATTGACGGAGGGGCTTCGTGTCCGCCCAGTCTCCATGAGTTATTCTCATTGGTGACACTGGCACGCAGCAGCTCCTGATTGTCATTAACAGCCTTGACAACATTTACAAGGAATGTAAGAAACTGCATGTTGCTCTTCGGATTCTTCCCGGGCGACAACAGGTTAACCCCGGTGTCGGTTGCCATTGACCAGTTATTGTGTTTTCCTGAGCCATTGATCTCGGCAAAAGGCTTTTCATGGAACAGTACCCTGAACTTGTGCTTTCTGGCGACCCGGCGCATGACATCCATGATAAGCTGGTTATGGTCAACGGCAAGGTTTGCCTCCTCGTATACGGGAGCGCATTCAAACTGGTTGGGAGCCACCTCGTTATGACGAGTCTTTACAGGTATCCCAAGCTTATAGGCTTCAAATTCGAAATCTCTCATAAATGCTTTAACCCTTTCCGGGATGGAACCAAAATAATGGTCGGAGAGCTGCTGATCCTTGGCAGACTGATGGCCCATCAGTGTACGGTCGGCAAGAACCAGGTCAGGGCGGGCATAGTACAGGGCCTCATCAATAAGGAAATACTCCTGCTCCCAGCCAAGCGTGGCAATGACCTTCTTGATATCCTTGTCAAAGAAATGACAGACTTCAACAGCTGCGCGGTCAAGAGCAGCGAGAGAGCGGAGCAAAGGTGTCTTATAATCAAGTGCCTCTCCAGTATATGAAATAAAGACGGTGGGAATACAAAGGGTACTATCCACTATGAATGCCGGTGATGAGACATCCCAGGCAGTGTAGCCGCGCGCCTCAAAAGTATTGCGTATGCCTCCGCTGGGGAAGCTTGAAGCATCAGGCTCCTGCTGGACCAGTACGGCGCCGGAAAAGATCTCAATGATAGTTCCCCTTTCACCCCTGCCGACAAATGAGTCATGCTTCTCGGCAGTGGCGTCCGTGAGAGGATGAAACCAGTGGGTAAAATGTGTGACACCACGTTCCATAGCCCATGCCTGCATTCCTGTAGCGACCTGGTCGGCTATCGGCCGCGTGATTGGTGTTCCCTCATCTATTGCTGTAATGACTGCCCTGTAGGCTTCGCGGGACAGATATCGCTCCATCTTAAGCTTGTCAAAAACATTGTCTGCGAAATATGAAGAGACTGTCGCTTTCGGAAGATTGAGCTCAACAGGTTCTCTTGAGAATACTTCCTTTAGTGCACTGAAACGTAATTCTGCCATAATGTGTTTTTCTTGCAAATATATAGTTTCCCGGATATCACCCCATTATTTATTACATATTTTTGATAAATATCCATTATTTTAAGACAAATACCCTATTTTTTAGGGGGTAGTTTATCAATTATTATATTTTTCTGTTTTTTGTTCTTAAAACTTTGACAATACGCTGTCTATTTTACCAAAACTGACCTCCATTTGTTTTACTGAATTTTGTTATATTTGTCGCCTGTATTTTTAAGGGTATATTCAATTATATAAACAGTATTTAGATGGCAATACTTCAAACTTTGAGAGAGAAGGCCGGTGTCTTTGTGGCAGGTGCTATTGGGTTATCGTTGTTTATTTTTGTAATCAGTGATTTCTTTGGCAACAATAATACAAGCCGGCGGAAGCAAAAAGCATACTATGAGATTGCTGTTATAGACGGGCAGTCAATATCATACCAGGATTTTGAAGCCAGGGTTCAGGACCTGACCGAAATTTATAAGATGTCAGGATCAAATGAATTGACAGAGGAGATGTCACAAAATCTCAGGGAACAGGTATGGCAGCAGATGATCTCTGAAAAGCTGATGGACAAGACCTTCCGGAAGACTGGAATCAGCGTTTGTCCGGATGAAGTCGAAATGCTCGTTTTCGGTGATAACCCTCACCCAATAGTGAAGCAGCTGTTCACCGACCCCAAGACCGGCGCATTCAATGAGTCATTCCTGGTTAACTTCCTCAAGGCTACAGAAACAGATGAAGCTACAAAGAAATACTGGCTCTTCTTTGAGAACCAGATAATCGACGACAGGCTCAACACAAAACTGGTGAACCTTATATCCAAAGGCCTCTATGTTACAAGTAAACAGTCTGAATTTGAAGCAGGTCTGACGCAGAATAATGTTAACTTCAGTTATATGGCACGTAACTATTCAGCCATAGCTGACAGCACCGTTAAGGTAAGCTCAGATGAGATAAGGGACTACTATGATGCTCACAAGGAGAATTATAAGCGCTCAGCTCAGAGAGACATGGAATACATTGTATTTGATATTACTCCTTCAGAGTCGGATATGAAAGAGGCTGAGACATGGGCAACCAATGAGAAGGCGAACTTTGCTGCAGCCACGGATCTCGTACAATATATCAATCTTACGGCTGATACGCGCCATTCCGGAATCTATCAGGCTCTGTCAGCTTTGCCGGAAAAGCTGCGCACGCTTGCAGAGTCAGGCGACAAATCTGCAGTATTGGGTCCATATTTTGAAGACGGATCGTATAAGCTGGCCCGTATAGTAGATATAGCTGAGCGACCTGATTCAGTCAGAGCTGCTCATATTCTCCTTTCTCCCAACAGCGGGAGGAGCATGGTACAGGCAAGAAAAGAAGCTGACAGCCTGATCGCACTGATAAGGGCAGGAATTGATTTTAATGTCCTGGCGATGGCTAACTCTGATGATAAAGGATCAGCACAGGTGGGAGGAGATCTTGGCTGGTTCAGCGAGGGCTCGATGATCTTACCGTTCAATAATGCATGTTTCAGCGGCAAAAAAGGAGACCTGGTTACAGTTGAAACAACATACGGTCTTCATATAATAAAGATCATCGATCAGAGCCGTAAGGTAAAGAAATACAATATCGGGATCGTTGACCGCAAGGTACTGGCGAGCAGTGCAACCAATCAGCGCATTTATGCGGAGGCATCACAGTTTGCAGGAACCAACAACACCTACGAGAAATTCAATAAGGCAGTGGCAGCTGGCAGTCTTGACAAAAAGCTCGCTATGAATGTCACACCTGAACAGAAAGAACTTCCAGGACTGGAGCAGGCAAGAGGACTGGTTATGGCGCTCTTCCAGAACAGCAAGGCAGGAAGTATAGTACTTGATAACAGCAGCCAGGCGGTCTTTGAACTTGTTGATAAGTATGTTGTGGCTTACTGCACCCGGGTGCAGGAAGAGGGTATTGCTCCTGTTGAAGCTGTGACTTCTGACATAAGTTTCCTTCTTGCAAAGAAGAAGAAGGGTGAGGCGATATCAGGCGAGATGAAGAAGATGGCTGCTGAGGGCAAGACAATCTATGATATTGCATCACATTACAATACGACCGTACAGGATGCCAGCGGAATAAATTTCAGATCTTATTCTGTGCCTGGCGCGGGGATTGAACCTGGTCTGATAGCTGCGGCGTCAGCATCTGCGGCTGGTGTGCTTTCAAAGCCAGTGGCAGGCAACAACGGTGTCTATATGTTTGTGGTCAACACTGTAACTCCGATGGCAGCTGAAGATATTTCACAAATACGGCAGCGTTTGAATTCGAACTACCAGATACGGGCATCATACGAAGCCTTCCAGGCCATCCGCGACAAGAAAAAGGTGGTTGACAAGAGGTATAAATTCTATTAGGATTTTAATTACTACGATCGCAGAGACGCAGCATGCTACGTCTCTTTTTTTATTTATTGAGGCCTTCCTCGTAGAGGATAAATAAACACGCTATTTTGTTCCCTTGAATCTCTGCCTTACGCTCTCCTCGCTCAGGTCTTTGGAGAGGGCATTGACAAAATCTGCCGGGATGTTATAAACATCAAGCATAATCAGCCCGTCAAGACAATCGTTAAAGGCAGGATCAACATTAAATCCGATGATCTTCGCGTTTAATTCAAGATATTTCTTCAGAAGCACGGGTATCCTGTAACCCTGGTCAACATCACTAACCACCTTCTCAACCTTGCTGATGTCCCTGTCAGCGGAATCAATAATAATCCGGCTGTCAACACGCTTATCGACCTGTACGTTGAACTTCTTTCTGGGTCTTATATATTTCGCCATTTCTGCATCATAATAGTTGCTCCTGATGAACTCTACTATGAGCGATTTGGAGAAATCGGAGAAATCATTGCTTATGCTCACCGGGCCAATGCAATACCGGTATTCGGCATGTTCCAGCAACACCGTAAGGAGCCCTTTCCACAGGAGGAACAGCGACATTGCCCTGCGCTGATATTCCGGCACAATGAATGATCTTCCCAGCTCCAGGGATTCAGAAAGATATGGTTCAAAAGAATTTTTAATCCGAAACAACGAATTGATATAAAATCCCTTGATCCCGTATTGCCGCATTATCTCCTTACCCTTGCCCAGCCGGTATGCCCCTACAATAGAGTCCGTTTCATTATCCCATACAATCAGGTGATGGTAGTAAAAGTCGTATTCATCAATGTCTGTAGCCCTGTTGGTACCTTCACCCGCTGCCCTGAAGGTTATTTCACGCAACCTGCCTATCTCCTGAAAGATATTTGGTATGATACGGGTGGGCGCAAATATCACGCTGAAGTTCTTACTTGAAAAGAGCTCATGCGACTGACGTATACTGTTGAATTCCTCCCTTAGTTTCATTTTATCATGAGCCTGAGCCACCGGCTCCTGCCTGCCGCTGCGGCGCTGCCTGAAGCCGGTAAAAAAAGGCCTGGCTTCCAGCACCGATCCGAGCGAGTAGGTTCTTGCCCTAAGATAGCGGCCATACCTGGCTATATCATGAAACTCACCCTGTTCCCTAACTGTCACTGGCTTGCCTATGCGAACCGTTATTACTTTGTGTCTCTTGTTGATGAGTTCGGAGGCCAGTTTGGCAGTACGCAGCAAAGGATGGATACGCCCAAGAATATGATACCAGCGGGAATTGGTGCCGTGGAAATAGACAGGCACAACGGGCACCTCAGCCATCCTGATCAGTCTGAGAACCGTTTCCTGCCATTCGCAGTCAACGATTAGATTTGATTCCGTCTGATAGGTGGATACCTCTCCTGCAGGAAAGACAGCCACCACATGGCCGTCCCTTACATAGTTGAGGGCTTCCATCATCACTTTAAATGACGCTTTGGAGTCGCGGGGTGTTTCAATCGGATCAACAGGCAGGATATGATCCTTCAACGGATCTATCCTTTGCATGACAAAATTGGCTGTCACCTTTACGTCAGAACGATGGGCTGTAAGTATCTTAAGCAGAATGAGCGCGTCAATACCTCCGAAGGGATGGTTTGAGACGGTGATGAAAGGGCCCTCAACCGGTATATTGCCGAGATCATTTTCGGGAATCTCATACTTAATGTCGAGATGCTCAAGGATAGAATTTATGAAGACTGCCGGGTCACTGTCATAGACTGAAGAGTACACCCTGTTCAGCTTGTTATAGCGAAAGATCTGCATCAGACCTTGCGATATGATCACACCGCCCGGAGTGTTGAGGTTCGACGCCTGTGCCAGCTCCCTGGAAGTCAGCAGTTTCATAATGACTCTTTTATTATATAGGGTACCGAGGCCTCCCAGCCGAGAGGCATTATATGAACGCCGCTTATCCCTTGTTTACCCCTCATCTTACGGATGGCCTCCACGGTAATCTTCACACCCTCTTCTTCGACTTTGTCACCAGCATCAGTCAGTCTCTGCATGATGTAATCCGGAATAGTTATGCCCGGGATCTTATCATTCAGATACTTCGCCAGCTTCAATGATTTGAGGGGACTTATGCCCACGATGATAAAAACCTTGTCAAGCAACCCTTCCTTCCAGAGCTGCTCAAGCCATGGATCGAGCCTGTCCGGGTCGAAGACAAGATTGGTCTGCATGAACTGTGCCCCGGCATTTATCTTTTTCCTGTCGCGTATGACCTGCAATGCCGGATCCTGTGCAAAAGGCGCTGCTGCCGCACCGAGGAAAAGACCTGGTCTGTGTTTGATCTCCCTGCCGTCAAGATAAATGCCCTCATCTCTCATCCGTCGCAGTATCCACAACATATGCACCGAGTCAACATCAATGATATTGAGGTTGCCGGTTGGCTTTAAGCCCACGCGGGGACTGTCGCCGGAAAGACAGAGAATATTATGGATACCCATGGCGTTAGCGCCGAGGGCAAGCGACTGCAGGCTGTTGCGGGTGTTATCACGTGCCGAGATCTGCATTACAGGGTCTGCGCCCAGTGACGCAGCCACGCTCGAGCAGGCAACACTGGCCATCCTTGGCACTGCTGATGAACCATCAGTAAAATTTATTGCAGTGACAAAAGGTTTGACAAGGGAGATTTTCTCTTTAAGTTTGTCAATTGAGGCGCTCAACGGAGGCATGACCTCTGTTGTAATGACGAACCTGCCGCTGCGCAGCTCCTTCTCCAGCGGCGACTGCGGTTCAGGGTTTACCGGAGGATGATATTCCGAATCTCCTTTCCACCAGGCTGGCTGGCGTATTGGTTTGAATACCTCTTCATCGAGTATACTCCAGACGCTTTTCCCTTTCCTTGCTGACGGTAAAATAATCCTACGCAGGCCAGCCTCTCTTACCTTTCTTATAACCTCGCCCCAAGTCTCTGTCCCTGCCCTGTCCCAGTCGACCGGTGGCAGGATCTCAAGCAGCTTATGCTCGCGATGCATCTTCTGAGAGCGCTTATAGATAAGATCCCAGACACATCTGCGTGTCGGATCGACATAACAGTACCCGTTGTTCACTCCTCCGCAGGGGCCGTTCCTGATGCCCTTCGGGCACTCCATATGGCAGATATAAGCCGTCTCCTGCAGGAGACAGTTTCCGCACATACGGCATCCGAAGAGAGGCCCCTTGATAAGCCGCTCGTTAAAGGCAAGCAGACGATCTCCGGCTGACAACTTCCTGAAAGGACGGAAGGCAGGCTGCCACCGGCGAACAGGAGTGAAGATGGCCATGAAAGATCAGAGGATATACATGTTTATCAGCTGCTCATAGAGCTCCTGTTTACCGCTGAGCTTCTTTGGTTCGCCAGTTTTCTGTGCCAGCTTGCGCAGATCCTCGAGGGTGAGTTTGCCCTTCTCATAAAGAGCACCGTCACCCTTGTCAAACGAGGCGTATCTTGCTTTTCTGAGCTTCAGATAGCTTGATCCTTTCAGAATCGTGTCAGCGATCACCAAAGCCCTGGCAAATGTATCCATACCGTTGATATGGGCTATGAACAGATCCTCAGGGTCAGTAGAGTTTCGTCTTACATGAGCGTCGAAATTGACACCTCCGGTGGTAAAGCCTCCTGCCCTGAGGATGACCAGCATGGCATCGGTGATCTCATTGATGTTTACCGGGAATTCATCGGTATCCCAGCCATTCTGATAGTCGCCTCTGTTGGCGTCTATACTGCCAAGCATTCCGGCATCAGCGGCCGTCTGCAGATCATGCTGGAAAGAATGTCCTGCAAGAGTTGCATGGTTGACTTCAATGTTGAGTTTAAAATCCTTTTCAAGGCCATAGTGGCGCAGGAAGCCTATCACGGTAGCAGCATCAAAGTCATACTGGTGCTTGGTGGGTTCCATTGGCTTTGGTTCAATGAGGAAAGTACCTTTGAAGCCCTTCTTCCGGCCGTAATCGCGCGCCAGTGTAAGCATCATGGCCATATGCTCAAGCTCCCTCTTCATATCTGTATTATGAAGTGAGAGGTAGCCTTCACGGCCGCCCCAGAATACATAGTTCTGCCCTCCGAGGGCTATTGTTGCATCTATGGCATTCTTCAGCTGCACGGCTGCATTTGTCAATACAGCAAAGTCGGGATTGGTTGCAGCACCGTTCATGTAACGCGGGTTGCCAAAGAGATTGGCTGTACCCCACAGCAGTTTCACGCCTGTCTCTTTCTGCCTTGCTTTAACAACCGGGACTATCTTCTCAAGACGCTTTTCTATCTCAAAAACAGAGCCGTCACCAACAAGGTCAGTGTCATGGAAGCAGTAGAAAGGAGCGCCTATCTTCTGAATGAATTCGAAAGCCATGTCGAGCTTAACCATGATACGGTCATCGCCTTTCATGCTGTCATAAGGGAAGTCCCTCGTTTTTGCTCCGAAGGTATCTGTGCCGTCACCGCAGAATGAATGCCAGTATGCAATGGCATACCTTAGAACATCTTTCATTTTCTTCCCGCCAACTTTAGCTTCAGGATCATACCATTTGAATGCTAGCGGATTTTTCGATTCTCTGCCTTCATACTTGATCTTCCCTATCCCGGGGAAGATTTCACCTTTTGATTTCTTAGCCATAATTCTATCTTTTATTCAAATAATTGATTTTCAAGTATCTCTACCCATGTATTATATTTCTCTTCATAAATTTGTGCCAGTTTCTTATCAGGTTCACTGGTACCGGTTGTCTTCAGCCCGCCAAATGCTTCCTGCTCAGATTTATAGAATCCGCACCCGATACCGGCACCCCTTGCAGCACCCAGGGACCCGTCAGTGTTGTACAAATTGATCACCGTTGAGGTGAGTGAGGATAGCACATCACGGAATACTTTGCTGAGGAACATATTTGATTCGCCTGCTCTGATAACTTTAGGGTTTATTCCCGTTTCTTTCATTATCTCAAGACCGAACCGGAAGGAGAATGCAATAGCTTCCTGGGCAGCCCTGAACAGATGGCCCTGACCATGTATGTTGAAATTCAGCCCATGGAAGGATGCCGAAATGTCACTGTTCTGCAACATTCGTTCCGCACCGTTGCCGAAGGGCAGGATAAGGAGCCCGTCGCTGCCGGGTTTTACCGATGCAGCCATATCATTCATCTGCGGATAGGTAAGGCCTGATCCCGCATTCTTCTTCAGCCATGAATTAAGTATGCCCGTACCGTTGATGCAAAGCAGCACACCCAGCCTTGTTTGATCCTCCGTGTGATTGACGTGAAGAAAAGTATTTATTCGCGAAAGGGGATCGAACTGTGTCTCATCAGTGACACCGTAAATCACACCGGAGGTGCCGGCCGTTGTGGCCACCTCCCCGGGTGAAAGCACATTCAGTGAGAGAGCATTATTGGGCTGATCACCTGCCCTGTACGAGACAGGTATTCCGGCACTGAGACCAAGTTCCTTCGCCATCGCGGCAGTAAGGTTACCCTGAACTGAGAACGACTGTACCGGATCTGCCAGCATTTCGGGGGCGATGCCGTAGTATTCAAGTAACTCATCAGAGATATCGCCTCTCATGAAGTCCCAGAAGATGCCTTCCGAGAGCCCGGTAAATGATGTCTTTATTTCATCCGTGAGCCTCATGGCGAGGTAGTCACCCGGAAGCATGATCTTATATATGCGGTCAAACACGGCAGGTTCATTCTCTTTTACCCATGCCAGTTTTGATGCTGTAAAATTGCCCGGCGAATTCAACAAATGATGCAGGCAGAAATCCTTTCCCATTTTTTCAAATGCCCTTTCACCTATCGCCACTGCCCTGCTGTCACACCATATTATTGAAGGTCTTAAGACATTCCTTTTCCTGTCTACAGCCACCAGTCCATGCATCTGGTAGGCAATACCAATGGCACCGATGGACGCTTTCTTCCCTCTCAGCGGCTCAAGACAGGCATGCAGGGCAAGGGTGAAATTCTTCCACCATATCTCAGGATCCTGTTCAGCCCATCCGGGCCTGGGGGCTGATATTGCCATCTCCGTTGGAGGATAAGAGGCTGAGGATAGTGCTCTTCCGGTATCTCCGTCAATGACTGATACCTTCACTGAAGAGCTGCCAAGATCAATACCAAGTAGTAACATGCCGTTTTTGTTAAGAAGTTTCTCTGACTGTCGATATAAAAGTACGGATATTTTCCGTAGAAGTGTCAGGCGGCATACCTCCGCCGCAAGACCATATGATACGGGTGAAGTCAGATACTGATCCCATCATGTTTCTCACACCAGCCTTAATATCAGCGGGTTTACCAAGAGCAAGAACATCCCTTGGCGGCAGGTTACCCAGAAGCGTTACATTGTCGCCAGCCAGTCTTCTTATTTCATCCATCGAATGGTTAAAGCTGAAATTGAAAAGATTGATACCGATCTCCTTCAGATAGCCCGCAGTTATTATCCCTGATGCGTCATTATGGAAAAAACTAACCCGCGGATTGAAGGTCTGATATATTCTCTTAAGATGAGGCAGAACGAAGGTTTCGAAGTCGGGCTGACCCAGAAAACCAACAATGTCATCGAGCAGGAAAACTCCGTCAATATCCCTGAACTTCTCATACTGAAGGGAAAGCCAGTCTATGGTAAAGTCGGTTATCACCTTAAGTGCATTCTGCGCCTCCTCCGGAGTTATTGCCAGTGCCAGCATGAAGTCAGTGGTACCGAAAAGGAAAGAGGCAATGTTCAGAGGTCCCCGGCTTGAAGCAAATCTGTAATGAAATCCTTTCTCCTTCAGCCTGTCCTCATATTTTGCCATCCTGCTGATAACAAACGGCAGCAGCCCGTCGGTTCTGACATTGGGTTTTGCAAGGGAAGCTATAGCCTCGGCCGTCAAAGGCAGTTTGATGGGATGGGGAAAATCGTCTTCGGTCCATACCAGCTTGGTTCCGAAAGCGGACGGCTCAGTGCACATTCCATATTCTGCCCAGAATCCGGGTAGGAAAATTGCCTCGGGGAAGGTCTTGTGGGCCATGAGGTTGGCATCAAACCACGTCTCCGGATCAGTAAAATAGTCAAGGATCTTCGACTTATGCCAGCGGGGAAGCCAGGGACTGTCAATAATGAATCCCACAGGCTTTTCTTTCAGGACCTCTCCGTCGATGACCCTAAGAAGGGCCTCCCAGTTTTTGTCATTCATAAAGCCTCATTTGATAATTAATTCAATTTGATCTTATACGGTTACTTCCCTGCCTGTAAGGATATTACATTATTTCCTGATTTAAGCGACGACTGCCTGATTATTAGTTCATGGATGAGTATTATAGAGTTGACCTTTTCAAACTGCGTTCCTTCAAGAATGCGGATCATAGTAGATGCTGCCACATCTCCCATGGCTCTTCCCGGATAGTGAACGGTTGTCAGATTAGGTTCAACGATCCTCGATACAGGGTCGTCATTGAAACCCACAATAGCTATATCTTCAGGTACACGATATCCCTTCTTTTTCAGTTCGCATATGATTGACACCGCCGAGGTGTCATTAGCCGTGAAGATACCGTCAGGCATTGATCCGTTGTTCAGCAGCCTCCGTATGATCAGTTCTCCGGAACTGTCGCTCAGATCAGTAACTATAAGAGAGTTGTCATTGAACTCCAGGGATTTTTCTGCAAGAGCCTGCCTGTATCCGCGAAATCTGTCATTATAAACATTACAGTTCATGCTGCCTCCCACATGAATTATCTTTCTGCAACCCTGGTCGATCAGGTGTCTTGTGGCATCATAGCCCGCCCTGAAATTGTCAATTACCACACTCACGCAGTTGTTGCATTCAAAAACCCTGTCAAAGAAGACCAGGGGAATATCTTTTCTGAAAATATTCCGGAAAGAATCGCTGTTCTTCGTCTCGTATGAAAGAGACACAAGGAATCCATCGACACGGCTGTTGAACAGAGCTTGTATATTGGCCTCCTCCAGGGAGGCCGACTCTTCGCTCTGGCTTATCAGGAGCTGGTAGCCTGAGCTATTTGCCACTTTTTCCATCCCCGAGATGACAGAAGACATGAAATGACTGTCAATCCTGGGTATAATCACACCTAAGGTACGGGTTCGTTTCTGCCTGAGATTTGCGGCGAACTTATTATGCTGGTATCCCATTTCCTGGGCGGTATGCATAATTTTCTTGCGAAGCTCTTTTCGCACCTGCGGGTTATTGTTCAGGCCGCGCGAGACTGTTGAGGCCGAAATATTCAGCGCTTTCGAGATGTCATAAATAGTGACCTCCGCTTTTTTCTTCATTCCAGCCATAATTCCTCAAAATAAGTTATAAAACGGAAATTATTGAAACTTTTTTAACTATTTTTTGCAATCGGAAACAGGAAAACTATCGGTTAAGGAGAAGATTGGCTACAGTCTCGGTGACGGTGCGGCCAATTTCATCTTTCAGACGATAATGCTTCTTCAGTTAAGTTTCTACACCAATACTTTCGGTATAGGAGCCGGTGTGATCTGCGCATTAAATGGAACAAGTACCATAGCTTCGGGTTCCTTGCCACAGATTTACTCAACATTAAGCGCTGCGCCAATAAAAAAATCTTTTTGGAAGACTTCTTACAAAACAGGCTGATCGGTTATATCTGGTCTTTTCAAGAATGTTTTTCTTTCAGTCGTTTGTTAACATCATCAATTGTTCCACTAAATGGGCCGGGTGTTTCCATTTTGATTGATACAAGAGCAGCAGCAAACTTCAACGACTCCGGAACTTCGTGATCCAATCTGTGTGAGAG
>Ga0209745_1001056_pt1 | contig 16604 bp, 15 predicted proteins | sample BarGraNGADG00312_FD_184495 | JGI IMG/M metagenome (GOLD analysis project Ga0209745, IMG submission 184495) | Arctic peat soil microbial communities from Barrow, Alaska - Barrow Graham LP Ref core NGADG0004-312 (SPAdes) (version 2) | ecosystem: Environmental > Terrestrial > Soil > Wetlands > Peat... | reverse complement strand
GATCGCGGCATACGTCCCGCGAATGGACTCGGGGACACCGGGATGGGTCATGCTCAGGCCCTTGACGTGAGCCTCGTAGATGACGGTGTTGTGGTACTCGTGTCGTGGCGGCCGGTCGTGGCCCCAGTCAAAGAACGGGTTGACGACCACGGACAGCATCGTGTGACCCAGCGAGTCGTCCTCGTTGAACTTCGCGGGATCGCCGAGGTAGTAGGAGTACAGGGACCCGTCGCCGTCGATCTGGCCGTCAATGGCTTTGGCGTACGGGTCGAGCAACAGCTTCGCGGGGTTGCAGCGATGGCCGTTGGCGGGGTCGTACGGACCGTGAACCCTGAAGCCATAGCGCTGACCGGGCTCGATGGCGGGGACGTAGCCGTGCCACACGTGTCCGTCGACCTCGGTCAGCTCGACCCGGGTCTCGGTGCTGTCGTCGGCGATGAAGCAGATCTCGACCTTGTCGGCAACCTCGGAGAAGACGGCGAAGTTGACTCCGCTGCCGTCGAACGTGGCTCCCAGGGGATAGGGATGGCCCGGCCAGAGGGGGTTCATGAGGTCCTTATCGAAGTCGCGGATCGGCCAGTTCAGAGCCCCATTCTGTCCTGTCACCGGCTCCAGGGCACAACGCGCACGTCAGAGCGGGAACGCCCGCTCAATCACGAGGCCTGCCGAGGCGTCGACCAGGTCGCTGCGCAGGGTGCCGAACGTGTGGCCGTGAGACCCGTTCAGACGACTCGCCACGAAGGCCTCCGAGAGGTATGCCGGCGCGAAGCGCGTCAGGAGGCAGGCCTGCAGCGTGGTCGCGAGCTGTTCGACCAGCGCGCGTGCACCAGATTGTGCGGCCACTGGATTGACGGACTGCGCGTCGGGGGAGCCGGCTGCCGCCTGCATGGCTGAGATCGCGGCCGTGATGGCCGCATCGAGCCCGGGGTCGGCGCCGCGAGCCAGCTCGAGCTCGGCCGAGAAGGCGGCCACCGCGGCAGGCTCGCGGGTCAGGGCCCGCAAGACGTCGAGGGCCACGACGTTGCCGGAGCCCTCCCAGACGGAGTTCACCGGGGCCTCGCGATACAGCCGGGCGAGGCCGTTCTCCTCGACCAGGCCGTTGCCGCCCAGGCATTCCAGCGCTTCGGCCACCATGGGGGCAGTGCGCTTGCAGACCCAGTACTTGCCGACCGCGACCGCCAGGCGGGAGAAGGCCGTATCGCCCTCGTCGACGGCCGCTGCCAGCCGCAGACCCAGAGTGGTGGCCGCCTCGGACTCCAGCGCCAGGTCCATGAGCACGTTGCGCATCAGCGGCTGGTCGACCAGCGCGCTGCCAAAGGCGACGCGATGCCGGGTGTGATGGACGGCGCGCACGAGAGCCTGGCGCATCGTCGCTGACGAGCCCAGGACGCAGTCCAGCCGGGTGGCGGCGACCATGTCGATGATGGTCCGGATCCCGCGGCCCTCCTCGCCGAGGCGGACGCCCCAGGTGCCGTCCAGCTCGATCTCCGCCGAGGCGTTGGACCGATTGCCCAGCTTGTCCTTGAGCCGTTGCAGCACGAAGGTATTGCGGGTTCCGTCATCCAGGACCCGGGGGACGACAAAACAGGTCGGCCCGGCCGCGGCCTGCCCGAGGATCAGGAACATGTCGCTCATCGGCGCCGAACAGAACCACTTGTGCCCGGTGAGCAGGTACGTTTCCCCTCCGGCGACCGGGCCGTCAGGCACGTTCAGGGCCGCGGTCGTGTTGCTGCGGAGGTCTGAGCCGCCCTGCTTCTCGGTCATCCCCATGCCCGCCAGCACGCCCCTCTTGCTCGCGTGCGGCCGTAGGCCGAAGTCGTACTCACGCGAGGCCAGCAGGGGAGTCCAGATGGCACTCAGGTCAGGACTGATCGCAAGGGCGGGCACGGCGGCATACGTCATGGAAACCGGACATCCATGACCGGCCTCGACCTGAGACCAGGCGACGAAGCCGGCGGCGCGGCGTAGATGAGCCCCGGTGCCCACGGGTTTCGTCCACGGCTCCGCGGTCAGGCCGTAGGACACCGCCGTGGCCAGCAACCGGTGCCAGGCGGGGTGGAAGTCCACCTCGTCGATCCGGTCACCTTGGGGTGAGTACGTATGCAGGACAGGGAGATTGCGGTCTGCCTGGTCGCCCCAGGTCTGCGCCTCGGCGCCTCCGGCGAGCACGCCGAGGGCCTCGAGCTCGCGATGATCCTGCTCCCGGCCCCAGCGCGCGATTCCCTCGCGCAGCGCTGGATCGGCCAGGACGACGTTGTATTCCGGAAGCGCAGGGGGCTGGTTGGTGACCTCGTGGGTGCTCACCTGCGTGAGGCTATGCGTGAAGTCCCTCGGATGGCAGTGGTTGGAGGCGATGGTTTCCAGCATTCTTGGGGCTCGCACCCGACTCGCAGCGCCGCGTCTCAGGCGGCCGGTTGGACTCCCGTCACTCAGATCAGATAATGTCTGCACGCACGCACAGCGACGGATATTCTGGTCGTTTGGCGTTCCCCGCGGACATAGCTCAGTTGGTAGAGCGCAACCTTGCCAAGGTTGAGGTCGCCGGTTCGAGCCCGGTTGTCCGCTCGAAGGCTTCAGGCCTTCGCCGAAGGCCTCACGGCTTTCGGCGAAGGCCTGGAACTCTCACGGTGGAGTGGCCGAGAGGCGAGGCAACGGCCTGCAAAGCCGTCTACACGGGTTCAAATCCCGTCTCCACCTCGACCAACCCACACAAATGGGCGGTTGGCGCAGCGGTAGCGCGCTTCCCTGACACGGAAGAGGTCGCTGGTTCGATCCCAGTACCGCCCACGAGCACGAAACGGCCCCTGACCTGCGAATACGCGAGTCAGGGGCCGCTGTTATCTCGGCTTCGTGCAGGATATGTGCAGGATCAGCGGGGCGCCCGACGCGTGGAGCACACAGCAGCGCCCGCCTCCGGAGCACGGGAGGCGGGCGTCGTTAGTTCAAGGCTACGGATCGGGACGTTCACGCGAAGTCGAATCGGCGATCTTGGGCTCCCACATGACCGGACCCCGCGCGCCAAGCTCCTGCCGCAAGGTGCAGACCTTCTGCTGTCAGAGCAGCCACTTCAGCGCGGGCGCGAGCTGCGACCGTGGCGGTCTTGACTTCGGCGTCGTTGGCGTCGCGGGCAAGGTGGGCGTCGATGCGCTTTCACTGTCACATCCTCGGGTTACGGTCCGTCATAGAGTTAAGGACCGTGACCCGTCAATGCGACACATCGAGCGTGAGGAGCTCTCCGTGACATCAGGCATCAAGACCGTGATCTATCCCGTCAGGGATCTGGCTCAGGCGAAAGCGTTGTACGGCACGATCCTGGGTGTCGAGCCCGACATGGACGAGGCCTACTACGTCGGGTTCAGTGTCGGGGGCCAGCACATCGGCCTGGATCCCAACGGCCACAAGAACGGCATGACCGGGCCAGTCGGCTACTGGCACGTCGACAACATCCACCAAAGCATCAAGGGGCTTGTGGCCGCCGGCGCCGTCGAGCATCAGGCGATCCAGGATGTCGGTGGCGACAGGCTGGTCGCATCGGTGACCGACGCAGACGGCAACGTCATCGGTCTCATCCAGGCAAGCTGAGCGCCAGTCTGACCGTGAATCAGCGGCACGTCGCCGGCATGAAGCCGATGGGGCAGGACTAGTGGATCGAGGCTAGGCATCGATAGGGGAGTAGGGGGCCAGAACCTCTGGGTTGTCGGCTTCCTTGCGCAATAGCGCGTTCGGTGTGAAGCGGTCGCCGAACTTCTCTGCGAGCTCGTCGGCGCGGGCGACGAAACCGGCCACGCCGTGACCCGCGTTGCCGCGGGGGTCGCGGTAGCCGGCGATGTACTGCAGCACGCCGCCGGTCCACGACGGGAAGCCGATCCCCATGATCGAGCCAATGTTGGCGTCCGCGACGGTGATCAGCACGCCCTCCTGCAGGCATCGCGCTGACTCGACGGCCTCGGTGAACAGCATCCGTTCCTGGAGCTCGTGCAGGTCGACGACGGCCGGGTCCCCCTGCACCGGGAAGTGCTCGACCAGCCCGGGCCAGAGGCCGAGCCGCTTGCCAGACTCGTCATAGTCATAGAAGCCGGCGCCGCGCAGGCGCCCTGGGCGTCCCAGCACGACCATCTTCTCAACCACCGCCTCGCCCGGATGACGCGGATACACCCCGCCGGCGGCCTCGATCCCATCCTTGGTCTCGTTGCGGATCTTGAGGAAGAGCTCCAAGCTCAGCTCGTCGGCCAGCTGCAGCGCACCAACGGGGTAGCCGGCCTGGGTGGCGGCCTGCTCGATCGACGCCGGGTGGATCCCCTCGCCGAGCATGGCCAGCGCCTCGTTGACGAAGGTGACGATCACCCGGCTGGTGAAGAAGCCGCGGCTGTCGTTGACCACGATCGGCGTCTTCTTTATCTGTGCCGCGTAGTCCAGCGCGCGGGCCAGCGCCGCGTCGGAGGTCTGAGCACCGCGGATGATCTCCAGCAGGGGCATCTTGTCGACGGGGGAGAAGAAGTGCAGGCCGATGAAGTCCTCCCTGCGCTTCACGCCCTGGGCCAGCTCAGTGATCGGCAGCGTGGAGGTGTTCGACCCGAGCAGGGCGTCGGGCGCCACTGCCGGCTCGGTCTCGTTGAACACTGAATGCTTGAGCGAGACGTCTTCGAAGACTGCCTCGACGACGAGGTCGCAACCGGCCAGGTCTGCGTAGTCGGCGGTGGGTGTGATCCGGGCCAGGACCTCGTCGCGTTTGGCGTCGGTCAGCTTGCCGCGTGAGATGGCCTTGTCCAGGATCCTCCGTGAGTAGTCCTTACCCTTCTTGGCCGCCTCCAGCGAGATGTCCTTGAGGACGACCTCGATGCCACTGCGGGCGCTGACGTAGGCGATGCCAGCGCCCATCATGCCGGCGCCGAGCACTGCGATCTTGGTCGCCGGACGCGGCTTGTAGCCCGCCGGACGGGAGCTGCCGCCGTTGATCGAGTTCAGGTCGAACCAGAACGCCTTGATCATGTTCTTCGCGACCTGCCCGCGGGCGAGGTCGACGAAGTAACGGCCCTCGATCTGCAGCGCGGTGTCCAAGTCGACGCCGGCGCCCTCGACTGCGGCGCACATGATGTGGTGCGGCGCCGGCATGGGTGCGCCCTTGAGCTGTTTGCGCAGGTTGGCCGGCAGCGCCGGCAGGATTCCCGCGAGCTCAGGGCTGGACGGGGCGCCGCCCGGCATACGGTAGCCCGTTGCGTCCCAGCGCTGCACCGACTCTGGGTTGGCCTTGATCCACGCGTTCGCCTTCTCGAGCAGCTCCACCTGCGTAGCGGCGAGGTCGTCGATCAGCCCGACGGCAAGAGCCTGAGCCGGGGTGAAGCGGGGCCCCTGGAGCAGCACCTTCGTCAGGCCGTCGACGATTCCCAGCAGCCGGGTAACGCGGGTGACTCCGCCGCCGCCGGGCAGCAGGCCGAGGGTGACCTCGGGAAGCCCGAACGTCGCGCCCGGGTTGTCCAGTGCGATGCGGTGGTGGCAGGCCAGCGCAATCTCCAGGCCCCCGCCGAGCGCCGCACCGCCGAGGGCCGCGACGACCGGCCTGCCAAGCGTCTCCAGCGCTCGCAAGTCGCCCTTGATCTGCTCGACGCCAGCAGAGAACTGGGCGGCGTTCTCGTCGCTGACCTGGGCGAGCAGGTTCAGGTCGCCTCCGGCGAAGAACGTGGACTTCGCCGAGGTGACGATGACGCCGGTGATGGTGTCCCTCTCGGTCTGCAGCCGCTGGACCGCGGCATGCATCGAGGCCTGGTAGGCCGCGTTCATGGTGTTCGCGCGCTGGGACGGGTCATCCAGGGTCAGCGTGACGATGCCGTCCTCGTCCTGGTCCCACCTGATGGTGTTTCGCTCAGACATGTCATCGCTCCGTAGTTCGGTCAGGCGGGACGGGTTTAGAGACGCTCGATGATGGTGGCGACACCCATTCCGCCGCCGACGCACAGGGTGCACAGGCCGAAGCGCTGGCCACGCCGCTCCAGCTCGTCCAGAACGGTGCCCAGGATGACCGCGCCCGTGGCTCCGAGAGGGTGCCCCAAGGCGATCGCCCCGCCGTTCACGTTCACTTTCTCGTGGGGAACGTTCAGGTCTTTCATGAACTTCAGGACCACCCCGGCGAAGGCCTCGTTGACCTCGAACAGGTCGATCTGGTCGATCGTCATACCCGCCTTGGCGAGGGCCTTGCGAGCCGACGGTGCCGGGCCGGTGAGCATGATCGTCGGCTCTGTGCCGACCACGCCGGTGGCCACAATGCGCCCGCGAGGTGTCAGGCCCATGTCGGTGCCGGCCTGCTGGCTGCCGATGAGGACGAGCGCCGCGGCGTCGACGATGCCTGAGGAGTTGCCTGGCGTGTGGACGTGGTTGATCTTCTCGACCCAGTGGTACTTCTGCAGTGCCACGGCGTCGAAGCCGCCCAGCTCACCTTGCGCTGCGAACGATGGTTTGAGTCCGCGCAGCGATTCGGGGGTGGTGCCCGGGCGTGGGAACTCGTCGGCCTCGAGCACGATCTGGCCGTTGAGGTCCAGAACCGGGATCACCGAGCGGGCGAAACTACCTTCGGCCAGCGCCTTGCCGGCGCGGGTCTGTGACTCGGCAGCGAAAAGGTCGACATCGTCGCGGCTGAAGCCCTCCATCGTGGCGATGAGGTCGGCGCTGACGCCCTGCGGCACGAAGCTCGTCGCGTAGGCCGTCTGCGGATCCATCGCCCATGGGCCTCCGTCCGAGCCCATCGGCACGCGCGACATCGACTCGACGCCACCGGCGATGATCAGGTCCTCCCACCCCGAACGCACCTTCGCCGCGGCGATGTTCACAGCCTCCAGGCCGGAGGCACAAAACCGGTTGAGCTGGAGGCCTGCGCCCGAGCTCTCGAAGCCGGCCGCCAGCGCGGCGGTGCGGGCGATGTTGGCACCTTGCTCACCGACTGGCGTCACACATCCGAGGATGACGTCCTCGACGGCGGCCGGGTCCAGTCCCGGGTTGCGCTTGCGCAGCTCGTCGATCAGGCCGACGACCAATGACACGGGCTTGCTGGCGTGCAGCGACCCGGTGTCCTTTCCGCGCCCGCGTGGGGTGCGTACTGCGTCATAGACGAACGCTTCAGTACTCATGCAGACCGTCCTCAAGGTGCGATGTGCGCGCGTTAAGTCATGTGTTTTGGCGAGACGGGCGGAACGTTCTTGGCTGGCCCGAGGTGCGGCCGATGCGGATTCTTGGTGGCGTTGGTCAGAGTCAACCAGAAAGCTAATCCAGCCTGTGCTGACGGTCGGTCGGTGTTCGAGTCTGAAAGCCGGCGCTCAGGCTTCACGGACCGGTCGCATTCTCTGCGCCCAGAAGGAGAGACACCAGGTCCAGAGCCGTGTCGATCTCGGGCTCGTCGCCACCGAGGAGTGGCGCGTAGAGGTGGACTTCACAGATGCGGACCAGCGCCTTTCCGAGGACTTCCGGCGCCAGGGTGAGCTGCAAGCTGCCCCTGGCCGACTCGCGCGCGAGCACCTCGGCAGTGATGCGCGCCGCAGCTGACTCGATCGCGCCGGGCATGAAGGCGAGCCTGATGAATACCATCGGTTCTCGCGTCGTCAAGGCGCGCAATGGCGCCGAGGCGACGATCGAGCGCATCACCCGGTTGAAGAAGTCAAGAAGGTAGGCGGTTCCGGAGCCTTGGGCTTGTTCGATGGCCTTCCGATATGTGCGCTCCGTCGCCTCGGACAGCACTACACCCAGCAGATCGTCACGGTTGCCGACCCAGCGGTAGAGGGTGGCGCGGCTTGCCCCCAGGTCATCGGCGAGGGAAGACATGTCGAGCTTCTCCCCGGCCAGGTACACGCTCATCGCGGCGTCGATGGCCCGACGGCGTCCCGAACCAGAAGCCATGGCGTTCATCTCCCCATCTGACAACGTCATTCGTTGGCTCTTGACGAACCCGTGCGATCTGGGACAAACTCTGCGTCCTGAGACAGATTCCGTAAGTGTCTCACAAAGAGTGGCCCACATCCTGATGAGGAGCCTCGGCCACGACCGAGGAGCTGAGCGCCTTCTGCAAGGAACACCCGGCGGCAGCTAAGGAAGGATGAGCAATGGATTTCGCGCCGTCGGCCAAGGCTGAGGAAGTGTCTGCCCGGATGTGGGCGTTCATGCGGGAGGAGGTATTCCCCGCGGAGACGGAGTACGCGAAGTGGCGGGCCAACAACGACCCGCATGTACAGCCTCCGGTCCTGGAGCGGTTGAAGGTGTCAGCGAAGAAGCGCGATCTGTGGAACCTGTTCCTGACCGATCTGTCGGGCTTGTCGAACCTGGAGTATGCCGCCGTCGCGGAGATCTCCGGGTGGTCACCGGTGATCGCACCAGAGGCCATCAACTGTCAGGCCCCGGACACCGGCAACATGGAGACACTGCACATGTTCGCGACGCCGGAGCAGAGGGCGCACTGGCTCGAACCCTTGCTGTCCGGTGAGATCCGGTCGGCGTTCGCGATGAGTGAGCCGGACGTGGCGTCCTCGGATGCGACGAACATCACCACTCAGATGGTTCGTGACGGCGACGACTACGTGATCAACGGCCGCAAGTGGTGGATCAGCGGGGCCGCAGACGAGCGGTGCCAGGTGTTCATCGTGATGGGCAAGACCGATCCGGCGGCGGAGACGCATCGGCAGCAGTCAATGATCCTGGTGCCTCGGGATACTCCGGGGTTGGACATCGAGCGGAACCTGCCGGTCTTCGGGTACCAGGACCAGCACGGGCACTGCGAGATCGTATTCCGGAATGTGCGGGTGCCGGCGACGAACATGCTGGCAGGTGAGGGGGATGGGTTCATGATCGCCCAGGCCCGACTGGGTCCGGGCAGAATTCACCACGCGATGCGTGCGATCGGGATGGCCGAACGTGCCCTCGGACTGATGGTGGATCGGGCGAAGTCGCGGGTGGCCTTCGGAAAGCACCTGTCCGACCAGGGCGTGGTGCAGGAGCTGATCGCGCAGTCCCGGATCGACATCGACCAGGCCCGGTTGTTGGTCTACAAGACGGCATGGCTGATCGACAACTACGGCGCGAAGGGGGCGCGCACCGAGATCGCGGCGATCAAGGTCGCCGCGCCTGCGATGGCGATCGCGGTGATCGACCGGGCGATCGAGGTGTTCGGCGCGGCGGGTGTCAGCGACGACACGCCCCTCGCGTACTTCTACGTCTGGGCTCGAAGCCTGCGCATCGCCGATGGGCCCGACGCCGTCCACCGGCGTTCGATCGCCCGCGAAGAGCTCAGGCGAGAACGTCCGTTTGTCGGTTGACCCATACGGGGTTCGCCGATTTGAACTGGTGCATCGTGATGATCCCGGAGAGGCCTCCCTCATGACAAACGCATTGCTGCCCGCGGATACCTCGGCAGGATCGACATCTACTTCGCCAACGCCGGTGTCGACCTCGGCGGTAGCCTGACCGGTCTGGACACGTCATCGCAGGACTGGGCCAGAGCGTTCGAGGTGAATGGACCACTCAAGGAAGTGCTGAGCCGGGACAGCGCGCTGGAGCCCGAGCAGGTCGCCGATGTGGTGTGGAAGTCACTCCACGACGACCGGTTCCTGATCCTTCCGCACCCGCAGGTGAAGGGCTACTACGAGTACCGTGCGACCAACACCGCCGGATGGCTGGCCGGTATGGGCAAGCTGCAACGCCATCTCGACGAGGCTGGAAACATCTCGTGAAGGCCTGGCGTGTGACCGAGCTCGGCGACCCCCGCGACGTGATGAGCTTGGACGAGGTAGGCCGAGTGTGAATTGTCTACGAGGTCAGCCGTTGTCGTTTCCATCCTTGGTCATCCACGACGGCGGTGGCGGGGGCGGGGTGGTCGGAGCAGCCGGAGGAGCTTGCTGCTGCGGCGCAGCCCCACCCGGCGGCGGGGGCACCGGTGGACCCGCCGCTCCGGGCGGCGGGGGGAACCCGCCCTGGCTTCCTGCGGCGGCCGTCCCTGGTGGGGGCGGCGGGGTCGTGTGAAGCGCGAAGGAGGGGATGGCTCCGTGCGTATCCATCTCCTGCAGCGCAGTCATCACCCGCCGGTGCTCCTCGGGGTCAGCGGGGCGCCCGTTCGTCTCGAGGTAGGCCAGCACTCCGAGGTCGCGAAAGTACCTGTCGGCGTCACCGCCGCCCGATGCTTTCGGGCCGCCCAGGCCGGAGCTTCCCAGCGCCGTGTCCGCCTTTGCCGCCAGGTCATTCGCCGCGGCCTTCGCCTTGTCCAGGAAACCCATGTCTTCTCCTCCACCCGGTCCTGATGCGATCTGATCGCTCAGGAGTCTGCAAGCCTACTCAGGGGCTTGCCATGTGGTTAGGGTTTCGAGCGGGCCCGGTCGCGGGACCGCGGACACGACGAAGTACGAGGGGACCACAGACATGACCATCCACGGATCGCTGTTTCAGGACTTCCGGGAGAACACCTCGCAGGACCCGTTCTCGCTCCAGAACAAGAAGCTCCTGAAGATTCAGATGGGCTTCGGACCTGTGTGGGCCAAGACCGGCTCGATGGTCGCCTACCAGGGTGACGTCCACTTCGAGAACAAGGGTTCTGGCGGCTTCGGGAAGTTGCTCAAGTCAAAGGTCACGGGCGAGGGCGTGGACATGATGCAGTGCTCGGGGCAGGGTGACCTCTTCGTCGCCGACCTCGCGTCTGAGGTGCAGATCATCTATTTGGAGAACGACGCGATCTCCGTCAACGGCAAGAACGTTCTCGCCTTCTCTACATCCATCGACTGGGACATCCACCGCGTTCAGGCTCGCGGCGCCGCGATGACGGGGGGGCTGTACAACGTGTCCCTGAGGGGCACTGGATACGTCGCCATCACGACCGAGGGTGAGCCGGTGGCCCTCGACGTTGCGAGCGCGCCGACCTTTGGTGACGCCCAGGCCGTCGTCGCGTGGACCGCGGGCGTGAGCATGGACATCCGGGTCGACACCGGTGGCATCAGGTCGATCATGCGCGGCGGCAGCGGCGAGACCCTCCAGATGGCCTTCGGCGGGCAGGGCTACGTTCTTGTCCAGCCGAGCGAGTCGGTGGTCCAGGGGGGGAGCCAGGCCTAGGGTCGCGCTGGGCGAACTGTCGACCGATGCAGGCTCGCTTTCGCACGAGCCGAGGCGCTCGCGGACTCGTTCACCGATGGCATCTGCAGTTCTCAGGATTCATGATCCTGACGTGGAGACGGGGATATGAGTGCCGTTACCGGCGCTGGTGATCAAGTTGTGTTGCGCGGTGCGGACGGCCACGGCGAGTGCTCCCACGAGGCTGGCTCGTTCGCCGAGGGCGGAGCGGATCACTGCGGGAGGGAAGGGCGCGAGTTCGTTGATCAGTTCATTCACACGGGCGACCAGCGCCGTGTTGGCTCCGACTCCACCGGTGAGGATGATCGTTTCGGGGTCGACGATGGCACAGATGGATGCGGCGATGGCGGCGATGCGTTGGCTCTCCTCCTCTACCAGTGCCATGGCGGGTTGTTCGCCGTTCGCTGCCCTGGAGAACAGCTCTTCAACACTGGTTGGCGGGGTGTCGGCGTGCCAGCCCGGTCGAGCTGTGGCCTTGTGCAGGAGCATGAGTCCGCCAGCTTCGTCGGGGGAAGCGGGACGGAGGCGTTGGTAGGGGAGGTTCAGAGGCAAGAAGGCGACCTCGCCGGCGCCTCCGTGCGCTCCTCGCAGAAGCTGGCCCGCATGGACGATGCCAGCGCCCACGCCCGCTCCGACGGCGATCACAGCGAAGGTCTGCAGCAGCTGTGCCGCTCCCTGCCACTGCTCGCCGAGGGCGGCGAGGTTGACGTTGTTGTCCAGGACGACGGGAGCTCTTAGTCTGGCTACCAGCGGGTTGCGGAAGTCGTAGGGCTCGGGCTGCCCTATGTTCCACGCGTAGTGGACGGTCGAGCCGTCCGCGGCCACCACGCCTGGAACCGATACCCCGACCTCAGTCAAAGCGGCGCCAGCGAAGGGCGTGCCATCTCTCAGAGCTCCCACAAGGTCGACGGCCTGCTTGACGATTCCGCGACCACCCGATGTGGAGGTGGCTTGGCGAGTTTCGGCGAGCAACTTGCCACGGGCGTCGCTCAGGGCCACGCGAAGGTTGCTGCCTCCGATGTCGATGCCTGCGACCAGAGCAGCGTCCGTCCGCAACTCGTACAGGGACGCCGACCTTCCGGGCATGCCGCTGCGCTGGCCGACCTCGCTGACGAGTTGCAGGTCTACGAGCCGCTCTATCGCTGTGAAAACTGTGGGACGCGACAGATGACAGGCCAGCGCCACCTCGGGACGTGTGACCGGGTCGAGCCGGCCGAGCAGAAATGTCAGGACCTTCTGGGCACTTGATCGAACGGCTACTGCGTCCATGTCGCCCCCTGCTCTTGACTCGCGCGGTTCTGTGGCATCATACTCTACTGATTAAGCAGATTGCCTAACAAAAGGATTCGCTATGAGCCTCAGCGAGACGTCCCAGCGGTTGGAAGTTGTCGGAACCGGGCCCACCCGCCGGGTGGTACTGACAGTTGGCGGCGGCTTAGGCCTGGCCGCCTTCCTTGCTGCCTGCGGTGTCAGTGGTGGCGGCGGTACGAGCGGAGGTGCCGGGAGCGGCAAGGGGACTATCCGGGCACTGGTCATGAAGCAAGCGGGCTACTCCGAGGCGGACATCCGCAAGATGACTGGATCCTTCCAGGCAGCCAACCCCGACATCAAGGTCACCCTGGACTTCGTGGCATATGAGGCTCTGCATGACAAGACGGTCGCTGCCGCCCCGGCGGGGACCTATGACGTCGTGCTCATCGATGTCATCTGGCCGGCCGAGTTCGGCACCAAGAAGATCATCGCTGACGTGTCGAGCAAGTGGCCGGCCAGCTGGAAGGAGCAGATGCTCGGCGGTGCTATCGCCACGCCGCAGTACCAGTCCCACTTCTATGGCGTGCCGTGGATCCTGGATACCAAGTACCTGTTCTTCAACGCCGCGCACCTGGCCAAGGCCAAGGTCGACGCCTCGCAGCTGGACACGTGGGACGGTGTGCTCAAGGCGGCTCGCGCCCTGAAGACCAACGGAGTCACGAAGTACCCGCTGGTGTGGTCGTGGCAGCAGGCTGAGGCGTTGATCTGCGACTACGCCACGCTGCTTGGCGCGTTCGGCGGCACCTTCCTGGACGGCTCAGGCAAGCCCGCGTTCCAGAATGGCGGAGGCGTGCAGGCGCTCGAGTTCATGCACCAGAGCATCACCGACGGCCTGACCAACCCGACGTCGACGCAGTCCCTTGAAGAGGACGTCCGTCGGGTATTCTCCGCCGGCCAGGCCAGCATGGCGATGAACTGGACGTACATGTTCGGGATGGCCAACGATCCCAAGGAGAGCCAGGTCTCCGGTCACGTTGAGGTCCTCCAGACGCCTTCTGGCCCGGGTGGGCGTCCGGGCGTCAACGGCAGCATGGCTCTGGCGCTCAGCGCCGAAAGTAAGAATCAGGACGCCGCGTGGAAGTACATCACCTACCTGACCGGCCAACCAGTGCAGAACAAGTTCGCCCTCAGCTCCTTGCCCGTCTGGAAGAGCTCGTACGACGACCCTGAGGTCGTCAAGACGAACCCGGCAGTGGTCAAGCAGGCCAAGAAACAGCTCGCTGACCTGATCCTGCGGCCGCAGGTCAAGAACTACAACGCCATCTCACAGGTCCTGCAAACCGAGATCCAGAACGCGCTGCTCGGCAAGAAGCCCGCTCAACAGGCGTTGAACGATGCCGCCGACAAGACTGCGCCTCTGCTCGCCACGTGAGCGCGACCGGCGTCGCGACCGCGCCAAGGAAGAAGCGGGGAAGGCGCGCATCAGGTGGCAAAGGGGAGGCGCGTTTCGCGTTCCTGCTTCTGCTGCCGGCCGCTCTGGTCGTCTTCGGGGTGGTGCTCTATCCCGTCGCCCGGACCTTCGTGATCTCCCTGTTCGCTGTGGACAGCCCGCTGCCGGGGTCTTACGCCTTCGTCGGGCTCAGTAACTACACCCGCGTCTTCCACGACCCTGCCTTCTACAGTGTCTTGGGCAACACGCTGTACTTCACCCTGGTGTCCACCGGCGCCGAGCTCGCCCTGGGAATTGCCGTCGCGCTGCTGCTCAATGCCCCGTTGCGGGCGCGGTGGTTCTGGCGCAGCCTGGTCGTGCTGCCATGGGCACTACCCACCATCGTCAACGGCGCATTGTGGAGATGGATCTACAACGGACAGTATGGCGCGCTGAACGGACTGCTTGGCGCACTGCACGTGTCCAGCACACCCGTCCAGTGGCTCGGCTCGCCCTTCCTGGCGCTGAACATGGTCATCTTCGCTGACGTCTGGAAGAACACGTCCATCGTCGTGTTCTTCATCCTTGCCGGTCTGCAGACCATTCCTGCCGACCTGTACGAGTCAGCCCGCATCGACGGAGCCAGCGCATGGGCAGCGTTCTGGAGGCTCACGCTGCCCCTGCTTGCGCCGAGCATCGCAGTAGTCCTCGTCCTGCGTACCATCGAGGCGTTCAAGGTCTTCGACATCATCTATGTCATGACCGGTGGGGGACCTGCCAGTGGCACCCAGACAGTGGCGTTCTACACCTACCTGCAGGCGTTCTCAAACCAGCTGTTCGGATACGGGGCCGCACTGGCCTACCTCATCGTGTTGGCGGTCTTCGGCCTCGCGATGGTGTACCTGCGCATGCTGCGCCAAGGCCAGATGGCGGGCGTCGAATGAGGCACAGCCGTAGCTACATGATTGCCATCCACGTCGCCGCAGTCGTCATGGCGGTGGTGATCCTCCTGCCCTTCGCGTGGCTGGTCATCTCCAGCGTCTCCCCAGCCACTGACCTGGTCTCCTCGCACGTCCACTGGTGGCCGGCTCACCCTACCCTGTCGCGATACAAGGCGGTCTTCAGCTCCTCGGTGGGCGGTGGCGACAACGTCGCCGCCAACTTCCGGCTCGCCATGGTCAACAGCCTCATCGTCGCCGGGGCCACCACGGCCATCTCTCTAACGGTCGGCGCGCTCGGCGGCTACTCCTTCGCCCGGCTGCGATTCCGGCTGCGCCGTACCTCGCTGTTCACCTTCCTGGCCGTCTACATGCTGCCGCCGATCGCCCTGGTGATTCCGCTGTACCTGGCGTTGGCGAACCTGCACCTTCTGGACAGCAAGATCGGACTGATCCTGACGTACTGCTCCATCGTCACGCCCTTCTGCCTGTGGACGATGAGCAACTACTACCTCAGCCTGCCTCCAGACCTCGAAGATGCCGCAAGAGTCGACGGCTGCTCTCGACTTGGCGCGCTGGTGCGAGTGGTCCTGCCGCTGGCAGCGCCAGGTCTGCTCACCACTGCCATGTTCGGTTTCCTGCTCGCCTGGGACGAGTTCCTCTTCGCACTGATCTTCACCTCTACCAGCAACGCCAAGACCATCCCCGTGGCGATAGCTGAGTTCACCGGCAAGTACTCCTCCGACTTCGGCCTCATCGCCGCCGGCGGCGTCCTGGCCGCCGTCCCGCCCGTGATCCTCGCCCTGCTCTTCCAGCGCTTCATCGTCGGAGGACTGACCTCCGGCGCTGTGAAAGGTTGACATCTCATGTTTTTTACCGAAGGCATCGCCGCTCAGCCCAACGTCCTCGCCCGCAGTGCCAAATCCCTGCGCGACGCACTCAGCGACCTGCCTCCGTCGCGCCCGGGTGAGGTCATCGCCCTCGTCGGCATTGGTGCCAGCGAGTATGTTGCGGCCAGCGCAGCACCGGTCTGGCGCGACCAAGGCCTGCGGGCGTTCGCGGTGTCCGCGTCCCAGTTGCTGAAGACGGCGATGCCGTTCGCAGACCTCTACGTGGGCCTGAGCGAGTCCGGCCGCAGCGCCGAGACCGTGGCCGCGCTGGGCAAGTTCTCTGGCACGCGGCGCGTGGGGTTGACCAACTTCGCGAACTCGCCCCTGGTAGCGGTTGTCGACGAGGCGCTCTACCTGGACAGCGGCCCCGACAGCCCCGTCTACACCACTGGTTACACGGCGACGCTGCAGGCGATCGGTCTCCTGGGCGAGCACTGGTCCGGACAGGCAACAGACTGGAGCGGGCTACCCGACATGGCAGCCACAGTGCTGGCCGACGCGGCCCCGGTCGTGGCAGACCTCACCTCTGTCCTCGCCGGCGTTCAGGTCGTTGACGTTGTCGCTTCCGGTGCCTCCACCTCAACCGCAGGTGAGGGGGCGCTGATGCTGCGTGAGTCAGCGCGGCTGCTCACTGCCTCGCACGAGACGTACAACTACTTGCACGGCCCGATGGAACCGTTGGACCCGAAGACCGCCTGTGTGATCATCGGCGACGGACGCGAGGTCCGCCTGGCATTGGAGACCAGCGAGCTGGGGTGCCCAACGTTGCTCATCACTTCCCGCTCAGACATCTCATCGTCAAGGACGCTGACTGTCCTCACCCTGCCTCGAGCCTCCTCGCCGCTGGCGCAGGCAGTTCTGGAGATACTGCCGTTGCAGCAGCTTGGCTGGGCGGTGGCAACGGATCGTGGTCTGGCGGTTGACGGTTTCCGGTACCACCAAGACGACACGAAGCTGAGCTGAGTCGATGAGCAGCTCCATCAGCGTCATCGGCAACATCCAGCTCGA
>Ga0209745_1001055_pt1 | contig 16614 bp, 30 predicted proteins | sample BarGraNGADG00312_FD_184495 | JGI IMG/M metagenome (GOLD analysis project Ga0209745, IMG submission 184495) | Arctic peat soil microbial communities from Barrow, Alaska - Barrow Graham LP Ref core NGADG0004-312 (SPAdes) (version 2) | ecosystem: Environmental > Terrestrial > Soil > Wetlands > Peat... | reverse complement strand
CCGTAGATGTCTCGCAGGTATCTGGTGTTGAGCGTCTGCCAGACGTATTTAAGCTCCTGGCCCTTTCCGAGCTTCTCCACATCGTACGTGGTGTCCGGCAGCTTGGGTTGCAGGATGAACGCCTTCTGATCGGCAAGCGTGTCTTCCTTCGTGGTGATGGGAATTCTTCGCAGGTCATCGTAAGAGTTGAGCTTATCGATGTTGATCTTGTTTTCTTTGAAGAGCTTGCGGTAGTAAGGGTGATTTGGATAGACGTAGTCTTTTATATATTTGAATAGTTTAGCGAGCGCGTACTCCCGCTGCTCCTCCGGGGTCCATTCATAAGAGATCGCCATGACTCCTCACCCCTTGGCCTGCTAGGTATCGTACCCGGGTTCTACCGATGACAAATCATACGAAAAATCTATTGCACAAGGCAACTCACCCAAAGTGGGGGTCAGGTCTTGGGATGTGGGGTCGAGTCATAATTGGGAGTCGTGTAAAGTTGACCCCACATCCCAAGACCTGACCCCAATATATGCTACACGAGTTCCAGGATGACCATCGGCGCGTTGTCGCCCTGGCGCGGGCCGAGTTTGAGGATGCGGGTATAACCGCCGTTGCGCTCTTCGTAGCGGGGGGCTATCACGGCGAACAAATGGTGGATGACATCGCGATCCTTTATCACCTTGAGCGCCTCGCGCCGCGCGGCAACATCACCTTTTTTGCCGTAGGTAACCAGTCGCTCGACGACCGGCTTGGCCATCTTGGCACGCGTCTCGGTGGTGGTGATTCTTCCATGTAGTATGACCTGGCGGGCCAGGTTCGAGATCATAGCTTTCTGGTGGGAGGAGCTCCCTCCCAACCGGGGTCCCTTTTTAGGTGCGGGCATCTCTATCTCACCAACTCTACTCGTGGGATTTTAGTGACAGGCCGCGGGCCTGGAGCTTCTCTTTGATAAGTTCAACCGTCTTGGCGCCCAGGTTCCTTATGCCCAGCAGTTCATCTTCGGTGTGACTTACCAGGTCGGCGAGCGTCTCGATCTTTGCTCTCTGAAGGCAATTATAGGCGCGCACGTTGAGGTCGAGTTCGCTGATGCCCGTGTCGAGCCCTGCCGTCGCGGCTGCTTCGGTCGCCTCGAACACCTCGATGAGCCCGGCCTCCTCCGCAAGGTTCGCCAGCAGACTGATGTGCTCGATCATGATCCTGGCACCCTGACTCACCGCCTCGTCGGGCTTGATACTCCCGTCGGTGCGCACCATCAGGGTCAGTTTATCGAAGTCCGTACGCTGGCCGACACGCGTGTACTCTACCCTGAAGGTGACGTTGCTAACCGGCGAAAAAACCGAGTCGACCGGGATTACCCCTATCGAGGCGCCCTCCCTCTCGTTATCCTCAGCCGAGGCGTAACCGCGCCCCTTCTCCACGGCCATCTCAATCTCCAGCTTCCCCTTTTTCGTCAACGTGGCGATGTAGTGCTCGGGATTTATTATCTGAACGTTAGAGGGGGCGTCTATGTCCGCCGCAGTCACTTCTCCGGCTTTGGTTGCCTTGAGAGTGACGGTCGCCTGCTCATCATCCTCGAGATGGATCACCAGCTCCTTTAAGTTCAGGAGTATCTCGATCGTGTCCTCACGGACCCCCTCTATGGACGAGTATTCATGCTGTACACCGGTGATTCTCACCGAGGTAACGGCTGCACCGGGTATCGAAGAGAGCAATATCCTTCTCATCGCGTTGCCCAGCGTGTGCCCGAGGCCGCGCTCCAGCGGCTCGATCACAAAAACGCCCTCGGTGTCGTTCAGGTCAAGGACCTTTATCTGGGGCTTCTGGATTCCTAACAAAAGACCAACCTCCGATGCCTTGAATTGCCTTAAATGACTATCTCGAGTACAGCTCGACTATCATCTCGTCCCTGATAGGAACGTCTATGCTCTCGCCGGACGGCCGTTCGACCAGAACGGCGGAGAGCTTCTTGCGGTCGACCTCCAGCCAGGGAACCTGCTCTCTCTGGAAGCTCTCAAGGGCCGCCTTGAACACCGTACTATCTTTGCTTTTCGGCTTTACGCCGATGATATCCCCTTGTTTCACCTGGCAGGACGGGATGTCGACCTTCCTCTCGTTCACAGTTATGTGGCCGTGTGAAACCAGCTGGCGGGCCTGCTTGCGGCTCACCGCGAACCCGGCTCGGTAGACGATATTGTCCAGGCGGCTTTCCAGGATGCGTATCAGGTTCTCCCCGGTCCGGTCTTTCTCCCGGATCGCCTGCCGGTAATAGGCCCTGAACTGTTTCTCCAGGACTCCATACACCCTTTTGGCCTTCTGCTTCTCTCTAAGCTGCATCAGGTAGTCGGTTTCCTTCACACGGCGCCTGCCGTGCTGGCCCGGTGGGTATGACCTCCGTTCGACCGAGCACCTGTCGGTTGTGCAGCGGTCGCCCTTGAGAAAGAGTTTTGTCCTTTCCCTTCGGCACTGTTTGCAGACCGGTCCGGTGTATCTCGCCATAATCGCGTTCGGGCTTGCCGCCCTACACTCTCCTTTTCTTCTTCTGCCGGCACCCGTTGTGCGGTACGGGCGTTACATCTTTGATGGATCCTACCTCGATCCCGTTGGCCTGCAGAGTCCGGATGGCCGTCTCCCGACCGGAGCCCGGTCCCTTGACCCTCACCTCTACTTTCCGCACCCCGTGCTCGGCTGCCTGCTTCGCCGCGGATTCAGCGGCTTGCTGCGCCGCGAACGGAGTGCTCTTGCGCGAGCCCTTGAAACCTATGGTCCCCGCGCTCGCCCAGGCGACGGTGTTGCCCTCGGGGTCGGTGATGTTGATTATGGTGTTGTTGAACGTCGCCTTGATGTGGGCGATTCCCTGGGGTACGTTCTTCTTGACCTTCTTGCGGCCTCTGGCCTTACCCTTTCCTGGTTTGGGCAATCTCGCCCCTCCTTAACCTGGCTATCTTCCCATCTGTTGCTGGCGCTGCTTCTTTTTGATGCCGACCTGCGGACGCGGCCCCTTTCTGGTTCGCGCATTGGTATGTGTCCTCTGCCCCCGTACGGGCAACCCGCGGCGATGTCGCAAACCGCGATAACAACCAATCTCCATGAGTCGTTTGACATTCTGCGAACGTTCCCGGCGCAGATCGCCTTCGATCTGATAGTTGGAATCGATAAACTCCCTCAGGCGCACGATCTCCTCGTCGGTGAGATCGCGCACCTTGGTACCGGGATCGACACCGGCCCCGTCGCATGTTTTTCGCGCTCTCGTGCGCCCAATCCCGTAGATATAGGTCAGCGCGATCTCGATCTGCTTGTCCCTTGGAAGGTCTACACCCGCGATTCTAGCCAAGCTTCATCCTCCGTTTACTTGCCCTGCCGCTGTTTGTGGCGGGGGTTACTGCAGATCACCATGACCCTGCCGTGCCTGCGTATCATTTTGCATTTGTCGCACATTCTCTTGACTGATGGCCTTACCTTCATTTCCGTTCCTTAAATATCTCATTGTCAACTGCGTGGCGATCCCTCGGGCCGCCAGCACTGCTACTTGTAGCGATAGGTGATCCGTCCACGACTCAAGTCGTACGGCGAGAGCTCGACCGTCACCCGGTCGCCGGGCAGGATCCGTATATAGTGCATGCGCATCTTACCCGATATGTGTGCGAGCACCTTGTGCCCGTTGTCGAGCTCTACCCTGAACATCGCATTTGGTAGCGGCTCAAGCACGGTGCCCTCAACCTCTATCGCTTCTTCTTTTTGTGCCAAACCTGCTTGCTTACCTCCTGAAAAGCGCACGAACGACTATTTTACCTCAGGCGTCCCTATTTTTCCAGACTCTGGCGGCGGGCTGCCGGCAGTGTCAGCACGTCCGGTCCGTCCTCGGTCACAGCGATGGTGTGCTCGAAATGGGCGGACGGGCTGCCGTCCATCGTTTGGACCGGCCAGCACTCCGCGGAGGCCTCCACTTCGGATGTGCCTACGTTGACCATCGGCTCAACCGCTAGGACCATCCCCGGCTTCAGGGTGGGGCCTGTCCCCGGGACCCCGTAGTTCGGGATCGGCGGGTCTTCATGCATACTGGTCCCAATTCCGTGACCGACGAACCTTCGCACCACGTTAAAACCCTCGGCCTCGACCACTGTCTGGACCGCATGGGAAACGTCACCCAGCCTGACACCGGGCCTGCACATAACGATCGCCGAATCGAGCGAATGCCTGGTGACATCCATCAGCTTCAACGCCTCCGGAGCAGCGCTCCCCACCACGATGGATACAGCCGCGTCCCCGAAGTAGCCATCCAGCTCAACGCCGGTGTCGATGCTCAACAAGTCACCGTCCTCAAGCGGTCGCCCGTCTGGTATTCCGTGAACCACTTCCGAGTTCACCGAGGTGCAGAGGCTCCCGGGGAACGGGCCGCACCTTATGAAATCCGGCTGATAGCCTTTGAACGCCGGGATCGCTCCCCCCTCCCTGATCATCCTCTCCGCGAGCTCGTCCAGCTCGAGGGTAGTGACTCCCACGTCGGCAAGATCGACCACCGCTTCAAGGACCTGCGCCACCAGGTGGCCGGCCCTCCTCATCTTTTCAATCTCCTCGTGCGACTTCAGTATTATCACTCGCCCTCCGCCGGTTTCACGGTCTCGATTGCCTTCACAATCCGACCGAAAACCTCCTCAGGACTGCCCAACCCGTCGATATCCGCCAGTTTTCCAAAAGGCTTGTAGTAATCCACCACCGGCTCCGTCTGCTCCCTGTAGACCCGAAGCCGATTGCGAACCGTCTCCTCGTTATCGTCGGCCCTCTGATAGAGCTCGCCCCCACAAGCCGCGCAGGTGTCCTGGGTCCCTGCCGGGTTGGACGCCACGTGGTAGTTGCTGCCACAGTCTCTACAAACACGCCTGCCCGAGATCCGGCGGACCAGCTCGTCCTCATCGGCCCGCAAGTTGAGCACCAGGTCCACCTTGCGCCCCTGCCGGGCCAGCATGTCGTCGAGAGCCGCCGCCTGGTGGGTGTTTCTGGGAAAGCCGTCCAGTATAAATCCGTCTCGCACATCCTGGGTGGCCAGGCGCTCGGCCACCACGCCCTCTACCACCTCATCGGGGACCAAGGCGCCAGAGTCCATGTACTTCTTTGCCTCTAGCCCCATTGGCGTTTCGTTTGCCACCGCCGCCCTGAACATGTCCCCCGTGGCGACCTGGGGCAGTCCATATTTCGCGACCATCCTCTCGGCTTGAGTTCCCTTGCCGGCCCCCGGAGGACCGAAGAGCACAATGTTCATCCGATTCTCCTATTTCGTGAGGAAGCCCTCGTAGTGGCGCATCTGCATCTGTGCCTCGATCTGTTTCATGGTCTCCAGGGCGACCCCCACAATGATAAGGATGGCGGCGCCACCGAACGGGACCTGTTTTGTGCCGAACTCGACGAACATGATCGCCGGTATCAACGCGATGAACGCCAGGTATATGGACCCCGGCAGGTTGATACGGTTGACCACCTTCGATATGTAGTTGACGGTGGGCATTCCGGGACGGATACCCGGTATAAACCCCCCGTACTTCTTGAGGTTGTCGGACAGCTCGAACGGGTCGAAGATGATTGCCGTATAGAAATACGCGAAGAAGATGATGAGCCCGGTGTACATGACGAAGTAGAGTATCGATCCCTCCGAGAAGCTATTGGCAAAACCTTTCATGGAAGGGAAGAAGTTGGAGATTATCAACGGAAAAGTGATTACTGAAGACGCGAAGATTATCGGTATCACGCCCGAAGTGTTGACCTTCACCGGTATGTATGTGCTCGCCCCGGAGTACATCTTGCGGCCCCTGACCTGCTTTGCGTATTGAACCGGGATGCGCCTCTCCCCCTGCTCGATATACACCACGCCGACGATTATAGCCAGCGCGACCACCACCAGGACCAGCAGCAGCGCCGGCTGCCTCTGCATGATCGTCTTGACCAGGCTGTTTATCTCAGTGGGCATAGAAGAGATAATGCTGGCAAATATCAAGATGGACATGCCGTTGCCGACACCCCGGTCGGTGATGAGCTCGCCGAGCCACATCAGGAGCGCCATGCCGGCCACCAGAGTCATCGTTATGAGTGCACCCCTGGCGAACGTCAAGTTCGGTAGAATCGCTTTTGTTTTCTCGCCCTGGCTGAAAGAGACAATCAGGGCGGAGGCCTGCATCGTGGCCAGCCCCAGGGTGAGATAGCGCGTAATCTGGGTAATCTTCTTGCGGCCGACTTCCCCTTCCTCGTGCCACTCCTTTATCTTTGGAATGACCGCGGAAAGCAGCTCCATGATAATGGACGCGGTGATGTAGGGCATTATGCCGAGGCCGAAAATGGCCATGCGCGAGAGACCGCCTCCGGTAAACAGGTTAAGGAACTTGAGCAGGCCGGCGCCGGCGGTCTCGAACTGCTTGGCCAGGTTGGTGATGCTCACCCCGGGGGCGGGGATGTAGCAGCCGATCCTATACAGCGTGAGAATCAGGAAAGTGAAGAGGATCTTGTTCCTCAGGTCCGGAATCTTGAACGCGTCCCGGAACCCGGCTAAGATACGCAAGCTATATCACCTCTGCCTTGCCTCCCGCAGCCTCGATCTTCTCGCGCGCGGTGCGGGTGAAGGCATGCGCCTTGACGGTCAGGGTGGTATTTAGCTCGCCGTCGCCCAGTATCTTTACGCTTTCGCGCTCCTTCTTGATGAGGCCGGTCGCCGCCAGCATCGAGGGATCGACCACCTGGTCTTTTTCGAAGCGCTCCAGGTCGGAGACGTTCACCACGGCATAGACCTTGCGATTCCTGGGCGTGAATCCCCCAAGCTTGGGTATCCTTCGCACCAGTGGCATCTGACCACCCTCGAAACCCGGCTTTCTACTGGCGCCCGAGCGGGAGTTCTGGCCCTTCTGGCCGCGGCCGGCCGTCTTGCCGCCCCCGGCGCTCCCGCCCCTGCCGACCCGCTTGCGGTTCCTCCGCGAACCGGGAGCGGGTTTTAGATTGTGCAGGCCTATACGGTCATTCTCACTCATTCGCCACTATCCCTCATCCTTGGGTCTCTTAGCTGCTTTCGCGCCTGCCGGGACCTCCTCGACCTCGACAAGGTGTTTCACTTTGAAAATCATCCCCCTGATCTCGGGGCGGTCGTCCTTCTCGACGGTGTGTCCGATTCTCTTCAGGCCGAGCGCCTTGACCGTTCCCCGCTGATCGGCCGGACGGCCCACCACACCTTTCTTCAGGGTGACCCTAATCTTCGAGCTCATCAAAGATGCTCCTCCCGCGGATTTCCTCTACCCGCTTTCCGCGCATCCGCGCCACCTCGCTGGGACTCCTCAACGTTCTCAGTCCTTCTTCTGTCGCCTTGATCACGTTCAGCGGGTTGTCCGACCTGAGGCTCTTCGTAAGGATATCCTTGATCCCGGCCATCTCCATCACGGGGCGGACCGCGCCTCCGGCTATTACTCCGGTGCCCGGCGACGCCGGCTTCAGTAGCACCCGCGCCGCGCCGAACTTGCCGGTCACCTGGTGAGTGATGGTTCCTCCCGCCATGGGCACCTTGAACAGGCTCTTCCTTGCCTTCTGCGCACCCTTCTCGATTGCCAGTGGAACCTCACGGGCTTTTCCATAACCCACACCCACATTTCCATGCCTGTCGCCAACAACTACCAGCGCCGTAAAGGAGAAACGCCGACCGCCTTTCACGACCTTCGCCACCCGGTTGATGTGGACGACCTGTTCCTCGAGTTCTTTTGCTTCCTGGACCTCTGGTTGGTCCATTCAACCTCCTAGAATTTAAGCCCGTTCTCCCTAGCGGAATCCGCTAAGGCCTTCACCCGCCCGTGGTACTTGTAGCCGCCGCGGTCAAAGACAACAGTAGTAATGCCCTTCTCACCGGCCCGTTTTGCTATCGCCGCTCCCAACAGCTTCGCGGCTTCGGTCTTGCTTGTCGGAGAGGCCGTCTTCAACTCCTTCTCCAGCGACGAGGCGTATACGATGGTCGCGCCGCGCTGGTCGTCAATGATCTGGCAGGACATTCCTCTGTTCGCACGGAATACCGATAGTCTCGGCCGCTCCGCGGTGCCGCTTATCTTCTTCCGAACCGCCTTGCGCCTGCGATCCCTGCCTTTGGCGCTCCTCTTCACGACAAGCTTGCTCACTTTATCGCCTTCCCGACTTTCCTGCGTACCTGCTCGTCTCTATACCTGATGCCCTTGCCTTTATAGGGGTCCGGCTTGCGCAGGCTCCTTATTTCCGCCGCGACCTGCCCAACCAGCTGCTTATCGCACCCCTTGATGATGATCCTGGTAGGCACCGGAACCTCGAACTCTATTCCCGATGGCGGTTCGACCAGCCGCGGGGTTGAGTAACCGAGCTGTAACTCGATCGCTTTGCCCTTAAGCACGGCGCGGTATCCGACACCCTGTATCTCCAACACCTTTTCAAAACCCTCGATTACTCCCTTGACCATGTTGGCGATAAGCGTGCGATAAAGCCCATGCATCGACCGGTCGTAGGGATCGTTGCTCCGCCTGGTGACCAGCAGTTGCCCACCCTCATTGACCACGCTCACTCGGTCAGATACGCGCTGTTCCAGCTCTCCTTTGGCCCCCTTAACGCGCACCACGTTTCCGTCGACCACAACGGTCGCGCTGGCCGGTACGTCTATGGGCATCTTTCCCACGCGTGACATCAGAATTCCCTCTCAGCTTCTACCAGACATAGCACAATACCTCGCCCCCGATACCCTGGGCTTTTGCCTCTTTCTCGGTCATCACGCCCCTGGAGGTCGAAAGTATGGCTATGCCCAGGCCCCCAAGAACCCGTGGCATCCCGTCTTTCTTGGCGTACACCCGTAATCCGGGCGTGCTGATCCTCTTGATCCCCGAGATGGTCGCCCTTCGGTCGTGGCCGTACTTCAGGTGCACCACCAACACGTCGAACTTATCGTTCCTGACAATCTCGAATTTCCGTATGTAACCCTCACGGTTCAGGATGCGGGCGATCTCAGCTTTCGTCCTCGACGCCGGCATCTCAACCTTGTCCTTCTTCGCGTTGTTCGCATTCCGTACGCGGGTAAGCATGTCCGCTATCGGATCGGTCATTGTCATCGAGTCGTCCCCCCTACCAGCTCGACTTGGTGACCCCGGGAAGCTCCCCCCGATGGGCAAGCTCCCTGAGGCATATCCTGCACAATTTGAACTTGCGGTAGTACCCTCTAGCCCTGCCGCATCGCGCGCAGCGGTTGTAATGCTGGGTTGAGTACTTCTGCTGTCTCTGCTGCTTTATGACCAGGGACTTTTTCGCCAAATGTTCCTCCAGGAGTTGCGCGTCACTTAGCCTTAAATGGAAAGCCCAACGTCTCCAGCAGGGCTTCCCCTTCGTCATCCGTTTCGGCCGACGTTACTACCGTTATGTCCATTCCTCTGATCTTGTCTATCTTGTCGTAGTCAACTTCCGGGAAGATGAGTTGTTCTTCGATCCCCATGCTGTAGTTCCCGTGACCGTCAAACGACTTCCGGGGGAGACCCCGAAAGTCCCTGACCCTAGGCAGAGCGATGGAGAGAAGTCTGTCCAGAAACTCATACATTCTGTCTCCCCTGATAGTCACCTTGCAGCCTACGGTCATTCCAGCCCTGAGCCTGAAACCGGCCACGGATCTCTTGGCTTTTATGATCACAGGCCTCTGCCCGGTGATAATCGCCAGGTCACTCGCGGCCGCCTTCACGGCTTTTGGATTCGTTGTACCCTCCCCGATTCCCATATTGACGGTTACCTTTTCCAGTCGGGGCACCTGCATGCGGTTCTTATAGGAGAATACCTCCATAAGTTCGGGCACTATATCTTCGTCGTATGTAACCCTGAGTCGCGGTACATAACCGTTGTCTTTGCCAAGTCCATCCATCAGATCTCCCGATCGCACTTTATGCAGACCCTGACCACCGATTTGCCGCCGGTCCGCTTGCGTATTACCCTGGTGGGCCTTTCGCAGCCGGTGCAGACCAGCATCACGTTGGATGAATCCACCGGAAGCTCCCAATCCACAACCCCACCCTGTGGATTCGTCTGGCTGGGCCGAATGTGTTTCTTGGCCCGGTTTATTCCCTCAATCACCAGACGCCTCCTGACGGGATCGACCTTGAGCACTTTGCCCCGCTTTCCGGCGTCCTTTCCTTTGAGGACCTCTACCGTATCGCCTTTTCTTATATGCAGGCTTTTCATGAGCTTAAGCTCCTATAGCACTTCCGGTGAGAGCGAGATTATTTTCATAAAGTTCTTCTGTCTCAGCTCGCGCGCCACAGGGCCGAATATCCTGGTGCCGCGCGGGTTCATCTGATTGTCGATCAGGACAACCGCATTCTCGTCAAACTTGATGTACGTGCCGTCTGGGCGCCTTTTCTCTTTCTTGGTGCGTACAACCACCGCCCGCACCACCTCACCCTTCTTTACCGCGGAACCCGGAATAGCTTCTTTGATGGTGCCGACAACTATGTCACCCACCGAGGCGTAGCGGCGGCCGGAGCCCCCCAGCACCTTTATGCACAGGAGTTCTCTGGCCCCTGTATTGTCTGCTACTCTTACCCTCGATTCCTGCTGGATCATCGCGGTCTCCCCGGCCCTATTTGGCCTTCTCAACTATAGAGACCAACCGCCAGCGCTTGGTCTTGGATAGAGGACGCGTCTCCATTATCTCCACCGTATCTCCCACCCCGCACTTGTTCTCCTCGTCGTGCGCGTAGAGCTTGGTGGTCCGCTTCATGGTCTTTCCGTATAAGGGGTGCCGCACACGCGACTCGACAGCCACAACAATGGTTTTGTCCATGTTGTCTGATATGACCCTTCCGGTCCTAACCTTGCGCGACGCTCTTTTTGCCATTTTCTTTACCGCCTACAGGTCTTTCAGTTCTTCCTCTATTTCCTCTTCCAACTGCTCCTCGGCCTCAGGGACCACACCGATGCGCTCTTCCGCTTCCTCCTCTAACTCCTGGATTTCTTCCGCCTCAGTATCAACAACCTCCTCAGGCTCCTCAAACTCGTACTGGGCGCCCCCAAATGCTTCCGTATGTATCGCGTACTTGCGCTCGGTCATCACTGTGCAAACCCGCGCGAGATCCCGGCGGGTCTCCTTGATCCTCATTGGATTATCAAGCTGTCCGGTCGCATGCTGGAACCGCAAGTTGAACAGCGTCTCCTTCAGCTCGCGGAGCTTGCCTTCCAGTTCTTCCTCGTCCAGTATCCTGAGATCACTAGCTTTGATCATCTAGACCCCCACCAGCACGTGATTATTCTTCTCTCTTGATGAATCTGCACTTTATGGGAAGCTTGTGGGCGGCCAGGCGAATCGCCTCGCGCGCCACCGGCTCGCTTACGCCCGCAAGCTCGAACATGACCTTGCCCGGCTTAACCGGCGCGACCCAGTACTCCGGGTTGCCTTTGCCGCTGCCCATCCTCGTCTCGGCAGGCTTCTTGGATACCGGCTTGTGCGGGAAGATGTTGATCCACACCTTGCCGCTCCTCTTGATATAGCGGGTCATCGCGACGCGCGCAGCCTCTATCTGTCGTGCCGTCACCCATGCCGGTTCCAGAGCTTGGAGGCCGTAATCTCCGAAGTTAACCTTGGTACCTCCCTTAGCACTGCCCTTAAGCCGGCCTCGCTGTACTTTTCTATGAGGAATCTTTTTCGGTTGAAGCATTTAGTCTGAGGCCTCCGTCGTGTCTGGCGCCGCCTCGGCGTTCGTGTCAGCATTCAACTCAGTTTGATCAGCCACAGCCTGCGGCGCCTCCGGCGCGTCGGCCTTTACGTCAGCATTCAACTCAGGTTTGTCATCCAAAGCCTTAGTGTCAGCTCTGACCGCCGGCTCATCAGACAACTCAGCCTTTGCGTCAGCATTCAACTTAGCTTCGTTGGCCACCGCCTGTTGCGGTTGCTCCGCAACCGCCGGCGCGGCCTGCTTGGGCTCCGCCCCCTTAGCCGCTTTCGGCGGCTTCGCGGGCGCGGCGGGCTTCGCCGAGCCCCTTCGCGGTCGCTCAGGCGTGCGAGGAGGTCGCGGCCTGGAAGGGCGGGGGCGGGCTGAACCGAGCGACGCCGGCATGGCCCGTTCATCCTCGCGCTTCCCGGTAATATCACCTTTGTATATCCAAACCTTAACCCCGATGCGCCCGAACGAGGTCTTAGCCTCAACAAATCCGTAGTCCACGTCCGCCCGCAGGGTATGCAGGGGGACGCGCCCTTCTCGGTACCACTCCCGGCGGGCCATCTCGGCACCACCAAGACGTCCACTGCACTGGACCTTGATACCCTGCGCCCCGAGTCTCATTGTGTTGCCGATTGCTTTCTTCATTGCCCTTCGAAAGGAAACCCTTCCGGAGATCTGCTCAGCGATGTTCCGCGCAACAAGTGTGGCGTCGAGATCAGGAACGGGAACCTCGATTATGTTGATCGATACGTCCCGGTTGCAGATGGCCATGAGGTCGTCCCTTATCTTGTCGACTTCACTCCCCTTGCGTCCAATGACTATCCCCGGCCGGGCCGTGTGCACATCCACCGATAGCTCCTTGGCTTTACGCTCGATTTCTATCTTCGAGACAGCAGCGTTTGACAGCCTGTTCGTCAGGTAGCCTCGGATATGTATGTCCTCCTGTACGAGGTCCGGATATTCTTTATCGGCGATCCAGCGGGACTTCCAGTTGTTTATTATTCCCAGCCTCAAGCCGTAGGGGTGAACTTTTTGGCCCACGTCAATCCTCGCTTTCAGAGTCGTCGGCCTTTTTAGTCTTTTTGGCTTTCGTTTCTGTATCTTTTGGCTTGTGCTTGGCCTTTGTGTCAGCCTCGGCTTCCTCGGCCTCAGTGTCAGCATTCAACTCAGGTTTATCAGCTTTGGCCTTAGTGTCAGCATTCAACTCAGTTCGGTCATCCTCAGCCTGCTGGGGCTCCGCCGTCGCGGTGTCAGCATCCAACTCATCTTCATCGGCGTCAGCCTGCTGGGGCTCCGCCCCCCGCTGCGCCTCCGGCGCCATTTCGGGCTCGGCGGCGGCCTTCTTGCGCACCGGTCGGCGGAACCGCTTTCGCTTGGCTTCCGCCCGGGGCTCGCGCTCGTCCAACACCAAGGTTATATGGCTGGTCCGTTTGTTGATGCGTGTAGCCCTTCCCATGGCCCGAGGACGGAAACGCTTCAGTGTTGGCCCTTCATCCACATACGCGCGGCAGACGTAGAGCTCATCCGGGTCAAGCTTGTTGTTGTGTTCCGCGTTGGCTATCGCCGAGTTGAGTATCTTTCCCACTACGCGCGCCGCGGCTTTGGGCGAGTAGTCGAGTATCTGCTGCGCATCGGCTACATCCCTGCCCCTTATAAGATCCACCACAAGGCGGGCCTTGCGCGGGCTTATCCTTATGTACTTGGCGCTTGCTTTAGTCTCCACGCTGTCCATCCTTAGAAGCCTACTTAAAACGCGCCCGCTTCTCCTTGGCCAACTTGCCTCCATGGCTGCGGAATATGCGGGTCGGCGCAAACTCTCCCAGTTTGTGCCCCACCATGCTCTCGGTTATGTACACAGGCACGTGCTTCTTTCCGTCATGCACGGCGATAGTGTGACCGACCATGTCCGGAAAAATCGTGCTGCCTCGCGACCAGGTCTTAAGCACCGCTTTCTCGTTTCGGCGGTTCAAGTCCATGATCCGGGCCAACAACTTCTCATCAACGTACGGGCCCTTCTTGAGTGAACGGGACATTACTTCTGTCTCCTGGTCCTGACGATGTACTTGCCGGATTGTTTCTTCTTGTCTCGAGTACGGTAGCCCAACGTGGGCTTTCCCCACGGTGTCACTGGATGCCGGCCGCACTTCGATTTGCCCTCGCCACCACCGTGAGGGTGGTCGACCGGATTCATGGCGGCGCCTCTGGTCTGCGGCCTGATGCCACGGTGCCTGGAAGCACCCGCTTTTCCGATACGGATAAGCTCGTGCTCGGCATTGCCCACCACGCCAACCGTAGCACGACAGTCCAGGTGAACCTTGCGAACCTCCCCTGAGGGTAACCTGAGGTGTACGAAACCTCCCTCTCTGGCCATGATCTGCGCCGCGGTTCCCGCGGACCTTACGATCTTTGCGCCTGCACCCGGTTTGAGCTCTACGGCATGGACCGTGGTGCCCACAGGTATACTGCCGAGAGGCATCGCGTTGCCTGGCTTTACGTCCGCGCCCAGCCCCGAGACGACGGTATCTCCCAGGGAGAGATCGTTCGGGCAAAGGATGTATCTCTTTTCACCATCGCGATAATTGAGCAGCGCGATCCTGGCGGAGCGGTTCGGGTCGTACTCTATATGGGCGACCTTCGCCGGCACGCCGTCCTTGTCCCTCTTGAAGTCGACCGTGCGGTATTTCCTCTTTGCGCCACCGCCGCGGTGGCGTGAGGTCTTCCGCCCATAAGCGTTACGACCGCCTGTTTTGGAAATCGCCTGCGTAAGGGACTTCTCCGGCCTGTCACGGGTTATCTCCGCAAAGTCCGAGACGGTCGCGAACCTCCTGCCCGGTGAGGTTGGCTTGTATTTCTTTATACCCATTTCATCCTCCGCCGACTGCGAACTATCTATCGGCTCTCAAAAAACTCTATCTTCTGCCCCTCAGCGATAGTGACGATCGCTTTTTTCCCAGTGGAAGTACGCCCGACGGTAAGACCTCGTCGGCGCGGCTTGCCTTTGGTGCGCATCGTGTTGACGCTGGTTACCTTGACGTCAAAGACCCGCTCTACCGCGTCCTTGATCTCAGACTTGTTGGAGCGCGGGTTGACCATAAATGTATACTGTCCCCCGTCTATCGCGGTGTAGCTTTTTTCGCTTATTATCGGGTACAGGATCACATCATGCTGATACTTCATCGCCACCGCCCCCCTGCAGCTGGCCAAGAGCCCCCCTCAAGAAAACCAGGCTTTCGAATCTAAGCAGGTCATAAGTGTTCAGCTCATTCAGGAAAAACGTTTCAACGTTGGCCAGGTTGCGGAAAGATTTTTCTACGTTGATGTCGTCGTCCGCCACCACGACCATTACTCGACCGTCCAACTCGAGCCTGCCCAGGATATCTGCACCGGTCTTAGCGCTAGGTGCGTCGAGGGCAAAGTCCTCCACCACCGTAATGCGATCATCGCGCGCTGCCGCTGACAACGCCGAACGAAAGGCAAGCCTTCTAACTTTCCTGGGGACTCTGAACGAATAATCGCGGGGTTTAGGCCCGAAGACCGTCCCACCCCCCCTCCAGATGGGCGATCGCGTACTTCCAGCGCGAGCCCGGCCGGTCCCTTTCTGACGCCAGGGCTTGATGCCTCCGCCCCTGAGCTGGCTGCGGGTCTTGGTTGAAGCAGTACCGGCTCGCGCCGCCGCCCTCTGCATGCGCACCACCTGGTGAATGGCATGCGTGTTGGGCTCGACCCCGAACATCTCGTCCGAGAGTTCCGCCTCGCCGATCTTCTTGCCTTCGACGTTCCTCAGATCGACTATCACCCTATCACCGCTTGCTTCTTTCGTTTCATGTTCTTCACGGACTCCCGTATCAATACCACCGTTCCCTTGGCGCCCGGCACCGCTCCTTTAACCAACAACAGGTCCTTGTCGCGGTCGACCCCGACCACCAGCAGGTTCTGAGCCGTGACGCGATCTCCGCCCATCCGTCCCGGCATCTTCTTTCCCTTGAAGACACGCGATGGCGTGGCGCACTGCCCTATCGACCCGGGGGCGCGATGAAATCTTGAACCGTGAGACGCGGGCCCGCCGGCGAAGTTCCAGCGCTTCACCACTCCAGCAAAACCCTTCCCCTTACTTACGCCGGTTATATCCGCCCGGTCGCCCTCGGTGAAAACATCCACCTTGATCTTCTGCCCCGTTTTGTACGCGGCGGGATCCAACGGCAGCTCCGCCAGGACCCGGGTAGGTTTGGTGTTGGCCTTCTTGAAGTGACCGGCCATGGGCTTATTGGCCCTGTCGGCCTTTATCATGCCGAAACCGATCTGGACCGATTCGTAGCCGTCATTCTCGTCCGACTTCAACTGTGTAACCACGCACGGCCCCGCCTTGATTACCGTCACCGGGATCATCAGGTCATCCTTGATAACCTGTGTCATCCCCAGTTTCTCACCTATGATCGCTTTCTCCATGACGTCACTCCTCCGAAGCCGCGCACCAAACAAAGGCGCGAAAGCCCTAGAGCTTGATCTCTATGTCCACACCCGCCGGCAAGTCCATCCCCATTAGGGCATCCACGGTTGCCGGAGTGGGTTCGAGTATGTCAATAAGCCGTTTGTGCGTTCTGATCTCGAAGTGCTCACGTGAGTCCTTGTCCACATGAGGCGACCGGATCACGCAGTAAACGTTCTTTTCGGTAGGCAACGGCACCGGGCCGGAAACGCCCGCGCCCGTTTTCTTGGCTGTCTCCACTATCATCCGCGCCGACTGGTCGATGATTTCGTGGTCGTATGCCTTTAGCCTGATCCGAATCTTTTCTCTGCTCACCCGTACAACTCTCCGCCACTTATTCGCGTGACTCTATCCACGACCGTGTGTTCCTTGCTCATTTCTCTATCTTGATAACCCTTCCCGCTCCGACTGTCCTTCCGCCTTCCCTGATGGCGAAGCGCAGCCCCTCGTCCATCGCCACTGGGGTTATGA
>Ga0209745_1001054_pt1 | contig 16633 bp, 20 predicted proteins | sample BarGraNGADG00312_FD_184495 | JGI IMG/M metagenome (GOLD analysis project Ga0209745, IMG submission 184495) | Arctic peat soil microbial communities from Barrow, Alaska - Barrow Graham LP Ref core NGADG0004-312 (SPAdes) (version 2) | ecosystem: Environmental > Terrestrial > Soil > Wetlands > Peat... | reverse complement strand
CGGTGACGCCTAGGTGCAGCGGATAGGGGACCTTGTCGGCCAGCATGCGGTAGGCGCGGATCGTGTCGGGCACCGAGGTCGATTTGACCGAGATCTTGAAGTCGCGGAAGTCGAGCCGTTCGAGCAGCTCCACCTCCTCGAGCGCCGCGTCCACCAGCGCCTGGGCCTGATCGTCGTGCGCGAGGGCGCGCAGATGCGCGGGCAGCGAGCCGGAGTTGGCGCCGATGCGAATCGGGGTTCCGGCCGCCTTGGCCGCCGCGACCACCTCGGCGACCTTGTCGGGGCCGCCGATGTTGCCGGGGTTGATCCGCACCGCCGCCACACCGGCTTCGATCGCCTTGCAGGCGAGCGAGGCGTTGAAGTGAATGTCGGCGATCACCGGCAGCGGAGAGCGGCGAACTATCTCGGGCAGCGCCTCGGCGTCGGACAGCCCCGGGACGGCGCAGCGAACGATCTCGCAGCCGGCAGCGGCCAGCGCCTCGACCTGAGCGAGCGTGGCCTCGATATCGGCCGCCCGCGGAATGGTCATCGACTGGACGGCGACCGGGGCACCGCCACCGACCTTGACGCCGCCGATGGAGATCTGACGAGCGCTGCTCACACGATCGATTCTAGAGACGCGCTGCTCTGCCACGTTGCCGCTTCGGACCTTCCGCCTGGCTCGACGCGCCTTTGCCCGTCCAAATCGAGTTAACCGATCCGACCGATGTCGTTCGTGACCCCGAGCGCGAACAGAAGCACGACGAGCGCGATTCCGACCGCCGACGCGCGCTCGTAGATCTCACGCGAGACCGCCCGCCCCCGCGCCCGCTCGATCAGCGAGAAAGCCATGTGCCCGCCGTCGAGCGGAAGCAGCGGCAACAGATTCAGCACACCGAGCGAGAGGCTGATCAGCCCCACGATGAAGAGGTAGTCCGAGAACCCGTGACGGTAGGCATCCGAAGAGGTCTTGACTATCCCGATCGGGCTCGAGACCTGGCTTCCCCCCTTGCCGATGAAGAGCCGCCCGATTCCCTTGACAACGATCTGGTCGATGATCCGGCCGGTCAGGCGAACCGAGCTGACGAACGCCTGGGGCAGCGAGTCGGCCTCGTTCATCGGCCTGACGGCGCGCAGCTGCACGATCTTCCCGGCGCGCCGGACGGTGAGGCTGATCGGATGCCCGCCCGAGCCGCCGATCCGCTTGGTCAGGGTCGAGCCGCTGACCCGCTGACCGTTCACGGCCGTGACCACGTCGCCCGGGCGGAGCCCGGATTGCTTCGCCGGCGAGCCGGCCAGTACTCGCTGGACGTGGGTTGTCGTCGCGCCGCTCTTCGTCGCCGCCACCTCGAAGCCCAGCCGGTAGAGGTTGAGCGTATAGAGCGAGGCGAAGATCGCGATCGCCACCAGGATGTTGGTGATCGGGCCGGCGCCGATCACGACGAGCCGCTTCCAGGTTGCCTGGCGCCAGTAGGCGTCGGGAGCGAGCGCATCGTCGATCTCCTCGAGGCCGCGCCGGGCGAACCGGGTCGCGCTTGGCGAGAGGGTCGCGCCGGCCAACTCCGCGCGCAGCGGCTCGAGATCGGTCTTCGCCTGCTCGAGATCGCCGCGCTCGAGCGAGGATCTGAGCGTATCGACCGGCCCGGCCAGGCTCTCGTCCTCCTCGGCCGCCTGGCGGAAGTAGATCTCCGGGTCGCGCTTGCCCGGACGGAACATCCCGGGGATCTTGACGTAGCCACCGAGCGGGACCGCGCCGATCCCGTATTCGATCCCCTTGCGCTTCACCTTGGCCAGCGCCGGAGGGAAGCCGATATAGAAGCGCCGCGGCCGCATTCGCGTCGCCAGCGCAACGAAGAAGTGCCCCGCTTCGTGCACCAGCACGAGCAGGGCGAGCCCGATCACGGCCAGCGCGAAGCTCACGAGTGCGCGGCCACCTTCCCCAGCTGCTCGCTCGCTATCTGCCGCGCCGCCCGGTCGGCCTCGACCAGCGCATCGAGATCGCTCGGCGAGGAGTTGTCGGCACGCTCCAGCGTTCGCTCGACGACCTTGGCGATGGAGAGGAAGGGGAGCTGCCCCGCTAGGAAGGCGGCGACCGCCACCTCGTTCGCGGCGCTGTAAGCACAGGGGGCGCTGCCGCCGGCCTGCCCCGCCCAGCGAGCCAGCGAAACGAGTGGGAAGGTCTCCTCGTCGAGCGCCTCGAACTCGAGCGTGAGCCCCGAAGCCAGGTCGAGCGGCGGAATCCCCGTCGGCGGGCGCTCGGGATAACCGAGGGCGAACGAGATCGGGACGCGCATATCCGGATAGCCGAGGTGAGCCAGTATCGCCCCGTCGCGAAAGCGAGCCATCGAGTGGACGATCGAGCTCGGCTGCACGATCACCTCGATCTGCTCGTAGGGGAGCCCGAAGAGAAAATGCGCCTCGATCAGCTCGAGCCCCTTGTTGGCTAGCGTCGCGGAGTCGATCGTGATCTTCGGCCCCATCTGCCAGGTTGGATGGGCAAGAGCCTGCTCGGGGGTGACCTGCTCGAGCTCGGAGCTGCTGCGCCCCCGGAAAGGGCCCCCGGAGGCCGTCAGAACGATCGAGACGACCTGGTCGGCACCTCTCCCCTCCAGACACTGAAAGATCGCAGAATGCTCGCTGTCGACCGGAAGGAGCAACCCTTCCCCGCGCCGCTTGGCAGCCAGCGCGAGCTCGCCCGCGGCGACAAGGCTCTCCTTGTTGGCCAGCGCGAGGGTTACTCCGTGCTCGAGCGCCCAGAGGGTCGCCCGGCAACCGGCGAAACCGACGACGGCGTTCAGGACGAGATCGGGCTCGGCGGTCTCGAGCAGGCTGACCAGGTCTCCCCCGCTCTGAAAGTGCTCGACACCGAGCCCCGCGGCGAGCCCCGACAGGTCGGTGCTCCCCGACGCGATCGCGCAGAGGCTGAGATCCGGGTCGGCGTCGATGATCTCGAGTGCCTGACGCCCGACCGAGCCGGTCGCTCCGAGCAGTGCGATCCGCTTCATGATTAGGAGTCTACGGGTGTCACGGGCTCACGCTGCGCCGGTCGGACGGGAGACGCTCCGCCGCCACTCAGACGACGCCGAACGCCACCAGCGCGAAGAATGCCGCCGTCCCGGCAAAGAGCAGCGAGTCGATCCGATCGAGGATGCCGCCGTGCCCGCCGAGCAGGCGACCGGTGTCCTTCACGTGCATGTCGCGCTTGAGCGAGGACTCGAACAGATCGCCGAGCGCCTCGGCGACGGCGATGATCGCTCCGAGCAGAAGCGACTGCCAGACCGCCAGAAAGATGTTGTGGTCGCTGTAGAGGGCGAAGAACGAGACCGTGATCGCCGCCACCACACCCGCGAAGAAGCCCTCCCAGGTCTTCCCCGGCGAGAGCACCGGCGAGAGCTTGTGGCGTCCGAGCAATCGGCCCATCCCGTAGGCAGCGGAATCCGCCGCGAACACCGCCAGTAGCACCGTGTATGCCGCCAGTTGGCCAAGATGGTGGCCACCGTCGGGAATCGCGCGGATGAGCTCGAAGGTCGCCAGCCCGCCGCCGATCCAGGCCACGCCGAGCAGGGTCGAGCCGACGGCGATCGTGGCCGGCTGACGTGTCGTCGAGATGACGTACTGGGCGAAGGCGATCGGGATCGTCGCGTACAGGCCGGCAACCGCCCAGGGAAGGCCGCCGAGCTCGGCACCGAGCAGCGTCAGCGCCATGCCCGCGTACCCCGCCAGAACGAGCGGATGCAACGATCGAATGAGCAGGTAATACTCGTGCAGACCGATCAAAGCCGCCAGCACGAGCAGCGTGAAGAGCCACCAGCCGCCGCCCCAGACGAGGGCGAGAACTATCGGCAACCCGATCGCCGAGACAGCCAGCCGCGAGGCCAACGGGGTCAAGCTAGCGCCCCCCCGTAACCGCCGCGAACTTCACTAGCGCCCCCCGAAGCGTCGGCGGCGGCGCGTGTAGGCCTGCAGCGCCGCCCGAAGATCGGCGGCGCCGAACTCCGGCCAGAGCTTCTCGACGAAGGCAAGCTCGGTGTAGGCGATCTGCCAGAGCAGGAAGTTGGAGATCCGCGACTCGCCGGAGGTCCGGATCAGCAGGTCGGGATCGGGCATCTCGGGGGCGGCGAGGAAGGAGGTGAAGACCTCTTCGTCGAGCTTGGCCGGGTCGACTCCCGCTTCGAGCATTCCGCGTGCCGCTTCGACCAGCTCGGTCCGCCCGCCGTAGTCGAAGGCGATCCAGAGGTCGAGGCGCTTGTTCTGCGCCGTGGCCGCCTCGATCTTCTCCATCGCCTGGCGCAGGTCACTGCCGACGCGGTCGCGCCGGCCGACGAAGCGCGTGCGAACGCCCTGCTCGGCGAGGTCCGGGAGTTCCCGCTCGATCGTCTCGGCCAGGATCGTCATCAGCGCGTCGATCTCGTCCTTCGGGCGCGACCAGTTCTCGGTCGAGAAGGCAAAGACGGCGAGCGAGCGCACATCGAGCTCGATACAGGTCTCGACCGTCCGGCGCAGCGCGCGCGTGCCCGCCCGGTGCCCCGAGGCGACCGGAAGGCCGTGGCGCCTGGCCCAGCGACCGTTGCCGTCCATGATGATGGCGATGGAGCGAGCCGAGGTCGGCAGCTCCTTCTCCCTGACCAGGGAGAGCGTGCGCAGCGCGCGTAGTCTTGTGCGGAGTCCGAGCATCGTGGAATCCCCCTGCCGGGTCATACCTCCATGATCTCGGCTTCTTTGACCTTGAGCAGCTCGTCGATCAGCTTGATGTGCTCGTCGGTCATCTTCTGGGCACGTTCTTCGGCGCGGCGCTCGTCGTCGCTGCCGATCTCGCCCGAGCCGGAGAGTTCCTTCAGGTGATGGTTCAGGTCGCGGCGAACGTTTCGCACCGCGACCCGCCCCTCCTCGGCCATGTGACGGGTCAGCTTGACCAGCTCCTTGCGCCGCTCTTCGGTGAGCTGCGGGATCGGGAGCCGGATCAGGCGCCCGTCGTTGGAGGGAGTCAGACCAAGGTCGGACTCCATGATCGCCTTCTCGATCGCCTTGAGCGAGCTCGGGTCGAAGGGCTGGACCACGAGCAGTCGCGGCTCCGGCGCCGAGATGGTCGCCAGCTGCTGCAGCTGTGTGCGCTGACCGTAGTACTCGACTCCGATTCGATCCAGGAGCCCGGTGGAGGCGCGGCCGGTGCGCACGGTGTTGAACTCCGCACGAATCGTCTCGACTGACTTGTCCATGCGGTGGGTGGCTTTCGCGAGCAAATCGTCTACTGGCATCAGGCCTCCTCGTTGGAGATGATCGTCCCGACTCGCTCACCGTCGGCAACACGCTTGATGTTGCCCTCGGCAAGCTCGAAGACATAGATAGGTAGGCGGTTGTCCATGCAGAGCGAGAGAGCCGTCGTATCCATCACCTTGAGGCCCTTCTCGATCGCTTCGAGGTGCGTCAGGCGTGGCAGGAAGTGCGCATCGGGATTGCTGTTGGGATCGCCGTCGAAGACGCCCTTGACTCCGTTCTTGGCCATCAGGATCGCCTCGGCGCCGATCTCGAGCGAGCGCAGCGCCGCCGCGGTGTCGGTCGTGAAGAACGGGTTGCCCGTCCCCGCGGCGAAGATCACGACGCGCCCCTTTTCGAGGTGGCGAATCGCGCGGCGGCGGATGTATGGCTCCGCCACCTCCGAGGCCGCGATCGCGGACATCAGCCGCGTCTGGGCGCCCGCTCGCTCCAGCGCCTCCTGTAGAGCCATCGAATTGAGCAGCGTGGCGAGCATGCCCATGTAGTCGCCCGTGGCGCGATCCATGCCCTCGGCCGCCGCGGCCATGCCGCGGTAGATGTTTCCGGCGCCGATCACGATCGCCAACTCGAGGCCGTCGTTTTGGACTTCGAGGACTTCTTGCGCGATCCGATCGACCGTGGGCAGGTCGATGCCGTAGCTGCGCTCGCCCATCAGCGCCTCGCCGGAGAGCTTGAGCAGGACGCGGCGGAAGGCGGCCTCGCCCCGTGCCGACCCGCTCGTACTATCCCCGCTGGAGGCGCTCACGCCCTCACTCTGACAGGGCGAAGCGTCGAATTGCAACGACCTTCGCTCCGTGCTCGGCCAGCACCTGCTCTACGGACTTCGCCGCGTCGTGGATCCAGGCCTGGTCGAGCAGCACCTGCTCGGCGAAAAAGCGCTTCTTGAGCATGCCTTCGACGATCTTCTCGCGCACCTGCTCGGGCTTCGAGACGACGTCCGGTTGCTTTAGGTAGACGTCGCGCTCCTCGGCCACCAGTTCAGCCGGAACTTCGTCGCGTACGAGATAGCGGGGGTTGGCAAACGAGATGTGCATCGCAAGCAGGCGGCCGAGCTCCGCGTCCCCACCGGTGAGCTTGACCAGCACCCCGATCTTGTTCGCGGGCGGGTGCACGTAGCCGGCGAGCAGCTCATCGCTTCCGGCCTCGAAGCGCTCGGCGCCGCGCACCACGATGTTCTCGCCGATCTTCGCGACCAGCTCGACGCGGGCTCCCTCGAGCCCGTCGACCGCGTCGGGCCCGTCGGCCTTGACGGCGGCCAGCACGCTGGCGGCGAACCGCTTGAAGTCCTCGTTGACCGAAACCGGCTCGCTCTCGCAGCCGACGGCGACCATCGCCGCTACCCCGTCCTCGATGCTCTGCAGAACGGCTCCCTCGTTGGTGGCTCGGGCCGAGCGCTTGCCGGCCTGCGCCATCCCCTTTTCGCGCAGAAGCTTACGCGCCGCGTCGAGGTCTCCCCCGGTTTCCTGCAAGGCACGCTTGCAGTCCATCATTCCTGCGCCGGTCTGCTCGCGCAGCTCTTTCACCAGGCTGGCCGTGATCTCGGTCACTGTGACGACTCCTTCTCCTCATTCGATGCCTGCGGCGCCGTCTCTTCGGCGACGGGCGCGCTCACTTCGACGGGCGCCGGCTCGACCGGCTCGGGCGCTGCTGTCGGCTCGACCGGCTCGGGCGTTGCCGGCGCCTCGGCGGCGACGGGCTCGGCCTCGGCGTCCTTGCCCTCCATCTCCTCTACGGTCGTCTTGTTCTTGCCGGCCATGATCCCGTCGGCGATGACTCGCACGATCAGGCTGCAGGAGCGGATCGCGTCGTCGTTACCGGGCACCACGTAGTCGGCTTCCTCCGGATCGCAGTTGGTGTCGACGAGCGCGATCACGGGCATCCCGAGCCGCTGGGCCTCGCGCACCGCGAGTTGCTCCTTGCGCAGGTCGACGATGAAGATCGCGTCGGGCTGGCGCTTCAGATCGGCCACCCCGCCGAGGTTCGACTCGAGCTTCTCGAGCTCGGCCAGCATCGCCAGGCGCTCCTTGGCGGGCAGCAGCTCGAGCTGACTGTCCTGCTTGAGCCGGCGCAGTTCGTGCAGCCGCTCGATGCGGCTGGAGATGGTGCGCCAGTTGGTCAGCAGGCCGCCGAGCCAGCGGTTGCTCACGTAGGGCATGCCCACTCTGGTGGCCTGCTCTACGACCGAATCCTGGGCCTGCTTCTTGGTGCCGACGAAGAGCACCGTTCCGTTCCGCTCGGCGACGTTGCGCACGAACGAGTACGCCTGCTCGAGCAACTCGAGCGTCTGCTCGAGATCGATGATGTAGATGCCGCCGCGCTCGGTGAAGATGTAGCGGCGCATCTTGGGATTCCAGCGTCGAGTCTGGTGCCCGAAATGGACGCCGGCCTCGAGCAGTTCCCGCATGGAGACGACCGACACGGGATTCACTCCCTTCTGGTTGATTTCTGGTTACTGCCGGTGGAGACGGATGGAACCAGTCGCAAATCGACCGGCACCACCATCCGCCCGACCCACCGGGTCGAAGGACGTTGGCTTAAGCTCGGGCATTCTAGCGCTCGCCGGCGCGAGCCCGCGCCAGCGCCTGCTCGAGATCGTCCGGAAGCGGAGAGGCGACGTCGATCTCCTCGCCGCTGACCGGGTGCCGAAAGGCCAGCCGGCAGGCGTGCAGGAACTGCCGTTCCAGCCCCAGGTCGTGCGCCACTCCGTAGACCGGGTCGCCCGCCACCGGCAGGTTGATCGCCGCCAGGTGCACGCGAATCTGGTGCGTGCGACCCGTCTCGAGCCGTACGCCGAGCAGCGCATGGCGCGAGAGCAGCTCGCGTAGCTCGAAGTGAGTCACCGCCGCGTGCGGCTTGTCGGTTTCGAGCGAGCGCTTGGTGGGGTGGCGACGATCGCGGCCGATCGGTGCCTCGATCGTGCCCGCGCGCGAACGCGGGCGGCCGCTCACGAGCGCCAGATACTCGCGCTCGACTTCGTGCCGGCGCACCAAGCGGCGAAGGCCGAGGAAGGCGACCTCGCTCCGGGCAACGACCATCAGTCCCGATGTATCGCGGTCGAGCCGGTGGACGATTCCCGGACGTTCGGGCGCCTCTCCCCCGCGCGCGCCGTATCCCAGCAGCGCGTTGGCCAGCGTTCCGCTCGCGCGGCCGGCGCCGGGGTGAACCGAGATGCCGGCCGGCTTGTCCACCACAAGCAGGTGCTCGTCCTCGTAGACGAGCGCCAGCGTTCGCTCTTCGGGTGCTAGCGGAACCCGCTCGGGAGGCGGCTCGTAGTCGATCGTCTCGCCGCCGCGTAGGCGCTCGCTCTTTCGCGCCGCGCGACCGTCCACGAGCACCGTCCCTTCGGCGAGAATCCGCGCGGCCAGCGCCCGCGAGCCGACCTCGGGCGCGGTCGCCAGCACGCGATCGAGCCGCTCTCCCGCCAGCTCGCTAGCTACCAGGAGCTTGGCGCGGGTCACCGGAGCGCGGTAGGTAGCGGTCGGGAGCGATCAGGAAGAAAATCAGCGCGGCCACCCCGAGGACGATGAATGTGTCCGCGAGATTGAACGACGGGAAGAAGCCGAAGTCGACAAAGTCGGTCACATAACCGTGCACGACGCGATCGAACAGGTTCGAGACGCTGCCCCCGACGACCAATCCCAGTGCGGCCGGCAGCAGGGGATGCCTTGCGCCGGAGCGGGCAAAGAAGAAGAGCATCCAGATCACGACGGCGGAGGTCAGGACGATCACCAGCGAGGTCGCCTGGGAGAAGAAGCCGAAAGCAATGCCGGAGTTCTGCACGTGGCTGATCTGAAGCGAGCCCGCGATCGAGATGCTCGAGCCGAGCTCCAGACGGCTGGTCACCAGCCATTTGGTCAGCTGGTCGGCGCCGAAGGCGCAGCCGACGACCACGGCGAAGCTGAGCCATTGCCAGAACCCCGCACCGAGCCGTTTCTCGGCGACCGAGATCGGCGTGAGAGCGTCGGGGGTCGATCCGACGCGCACCTCCGGGAGCCGCCGCGTATCGCTCAACTGCGCTCCTCTTGGCGCTTGCAGCCGATACAGAGGCCGGCCCAGGGAAGCGCGGCGAGGCGTTCGGCGGCGATCGGGCTGCCGCAGGAGGTGCAGCTGCCGAAGCTCCCCGCTTCGATTCGCTCCAGCGCGCGCGTGATCGAAGCGAGCCCTTCGCGCACACCGTCTTCGAGTGAGTAGTCGATCTCCCGGTCGAGTGTCACCGACCCGACCTCGGCAAGATGCTCTTCCAGGCTGTTCAGCTCGAGCGCGTCCTCCTCGTCGGCGCCGGGGTTCTCGGTCTGCAGATACTCGAGCGCGGCACCGAGCCGCTCCTTCTCCTCCAGAAGCGATCTGCGGTAACCCTTAAGCTCGCTGGCCTTCATCTGCCTCGTTCTCTCCGGCCGAGACGCCGAGCAAGCGCCCGCTCTCCTCGGCGTCGATCCCTGTCACCTCGACAATCTTGTCACGGGAGCTCGCTCCTGCGACCACGCGAAGCTGTGAACGTGCGACTCCGAGCGTCTGGCCGAGCAGCTCGATCAGCGCCTCGTTCGCCTTTCCGGATTCCGCCGGAGCGGCTACTCGAATTTTCCACCTCTCCCCGTAACGACCAACGACGGCGCTCTTTCTAGCACCGGGTGAGACGCGTAGGGAGAGCCGCGCCTGCGACCCCGACATGCTCTCAGTATAGGAACTACGTCGATATCGAGACCGCGCCCGGATCAGAGCGTCGCAGCCGACCACGGCTCAGTTGATTACCAGGGAAGAACGAGACGTTGCCCTGCGGTTAGCAGAGCACTCTGGCCGAGATCGTTTCGCTGCTCTAGATCCCACACGCCCCGGCGCGGATCGCCGCCATAGTTGTGCTGAGCGATCGACCAGAGCGTGTCGCCCGGCCTGACCACGTAGGTCCCGCCATGCCCAGAGGCGCCGGAGGCGTGCGCCAACCCGCCCCAAAGGGCGACGAGGAGCAAGATGACCACGACCAGCCGAGGGAACATATGTTCGCCATGCTAGCAGCGAACGCCTGTTCGTGTCAAGGCGTGATGAAGAGCGGCTCGATCACTCCGTCGCCGCTGATCCTGAGCTCGAGCATCGTCTTCCCGAGCGTCGAGCGCGGGACGGTCGGGCTGCCGGGATTGAGAATCAGGCGCCGGCCCAGGCGCCGGATCTCAGGGACGTGGGTGTGCCCGAACACGACGGCGTCGCAATCCGGGAAAACCTGTGCCAAACGAGCGGCCCGCCCAAGCGCCGGGCCCGGATCGTGCTGCAGCCCGATCCTCACACCGCCTATCTCCGCGACCTCAGTGACCGGCAATCTCTCTTTCAGCGGCAACGCGTCCATGTTCCCGCGCACCGCCACAACCGGCGCCAGCCGCTCCAACTGCTCGAGCACCTGAAGCGTGACCAGATCGCCCGAGTGAACGATCAGGTCGGCGCCGGAGAGATGCCTGAGGCACCAAGCGGGAAGCTCACGCCCGCGTCCAAGGTGGGTGTCCGACAGCGACACGACTCTGATCGCACTCACGGCGACATCGTCGCACGAAGAGGTGCCTGCAGTCGTTAATCGATCACGTACCCGAGCGCGATCTGTGCCACGCGCGTATGGCTGAAGAGAAAATCGGTCACGACCTGGCCCGGCTCCCAGCGACCGGTCCAGCAGTGATAGGCGCCGAACTCCCGCTTGCACGTCTCTCCGCGCAGTCCGGCGCGCACCTGGACGAGTCTCGAGCCCACGCCGACACCGCTCGCCGTCTTCTCCAGACGGCTCTTCGTGAAAATGAACGTGGCCTTGTCGCCGTTCTGGAAGGCGATGGTGACGCGCGGATAGATGAGGCGGCGCCAGTGCCCGGCGATGTTCGTCCCCGTGCGAACTTTTATCGGCGCGCCGAGCTTCGCCCTCACTCCCCTTTCGCTCAGGCCCAGCTTGATGCCCGCGATCGAGCGCTGAGGAACGATCGAGGCGGAGCCGGCGGCGACGAAGGCGAGCGCGGTAAGAACGAGCGCTGAGAAGGAGAGTAGGCAGCGGCGCCTCATCGCTCGAAGCGTACTCCCCGAACGCTTGCGAGGCCGCTCTATCCGGAGGGCATGGCCGCGCCGTTTCGGGGATGGCGTTTTCGACGGCACCGAGCAAACTGCGACGCGATGGCCGTAATCGAGTTCCCCCGAGCGCGGACGCAGCCGCAACCCGGCTCGGACCGTGACCGCAGACGCCTGAACGCCCAGGTGACGCGGATGGTCAACGAGCTCCTTCTTCTCGTCGGTAACTCGCGCGAGTTCGTACCGCTTCGCTGTGAATGCGGTGTGCTCGGATGCCAGGCGCCGGTTGTGATCCCGCGCACGCGGCTGGCCTCGATTCGCGACGAGCCCGGCCTGTTCGTGGTCGCTCCGGGGCACTTCGTCGACCCGGACGGAGAGCTGCTCGCCTCCGATCTCACCTACGCCCTGGTCAGCTACCGCGATACCAAGCCGATCCTGGCCACCGAGGCTGAGCTGGCCGACCTGGTCTATCACTCGATGCCACGGAACACGCGGTTCGAGACCTACGGCGACGCGCCGCTGGCCGCCGCGTCCTGATAAATCACTCCTTCACAACGCGTGCGAGATGTGAAAGTGTCTCGTCATGCCGCTTCGCGCCGCGTCTCTCGTAGTCTTCTCCGCGCTCGCGCTGCTGCTTGGCGGTTGCGGCCATTCCAAGGCGCAGACGACAACAGCCACCCTGGAGACGACGCCGGTGATGCCCGCCGAGACCGTCTTCGTGCGCGCCTACTTCATCCGCGGCGGAAAGCTGGCTGCGACCGGACGCAAGGGCGTCCACACACCCGCCGTCGGACAGGCCGCCGTCGGCGCACTGCTCAGCGGGCCCAGCTCGGCCGAGCGGAGGATCGGGCTCACGACCGCCTTGCCCGCCGCAGCCGAGCTGAGGAAGATCAGCAAGCGAGGCGATCGCCTTACGGTCGAGCTTTCGACAAACCTCGACACCGCCGCCCGGGCCCAGCTCGTGACCACCCTGACTCAGTTCCCGAGCGTCCGAGACGTCGTCCTCGTCACGCCGTCCGGACGCAGTCGGCCGCTGACTCGCGCCGGCTTCGAAGCTCTCATGCCGCCCGTGTTGGTGGAAAGCCCGCTCCCGTTCGCGCGGGTGCGAAGCCCGCTTCGAGTCGCGGGCAGCTCCAACACATTCGAGGCGACCTCGCAACTCGAGTTGCTGTCCGCGACCGGGAAACTCCTCGCCTCGAAAACCGTGACGGCCAGCTCAGGCACCGGGACACGCGGTACGTTCTCGATCGATCTACGCTTCCGCTCGCCCGCCGGCGCTGCAACGCTCGTCTCCTACGAGAACTCCGCGAAAGACGGATCGCGCATCGACGTGGTCCGGATCCCCGTTCGGATCGCGGGCTAGCCGCTCAGTAGACGAGCACGTAGGCGAGGCCGACCGCCAGACCGCCGACCGTTCCCATCGCCACGATCGGCAGGTAGGCGCGGGTGACGAGCGCCGTGGGCACGCTGAACCCGATCCCGAGCAGGGCACCGACCAGGAGCCCGTTCGCGCCAAGACCACGTGCTACCGGTCCAATCGCAAATCCGGTGAAGAAGCGCTCGAGAAACGCAGCCGCCATCGCCTCTCGCTTCTGCCTCGCGCTCGGCGCCTCGAGCTTGATCATCGAGCCGGCCGAGACCGCTCCGAACGCGAGACCGGCGATGAGCGAGAAGGCGAGCACGGCGCGAGTCTATTGACCCAAGAACGTCAGCGCGAGATCTGCCCCCGCCTCCCAGCGAATCTTGCAAAAGCGTTGCAGTTCAATCGCTGCCGCGACCGACCTGCGCGGGCGCGGCCCACGAAACGCTCTCCCCCTGGGCTTTTCACTCCGGACACTGACCACACCGACGGCCAGCCCGCGACGCTCGTAGGAGCAGACGAGCCACAAGCGCCGAAGGCGCGACAGCTCGTACGCGACGCTCATACCGCGAAGAGTCTTCGCTCGCGAAGCGAGCGGACTCTTCACGGAGAAGGCGCGCCCGGCAGGAATCGAACCTGCGACCTCGCGCTCCGGAGGCGCGCGCTCTATCCCCTGAGCTACGGGCGCTCGCCGCTCAGTCTAGTTAACCGGCTTGCGAGGCGGCTGCCCCGAGCCGGATTTCACCGGCGTCAAGGAGCGGGATCAACCGCTCTCGGGGGATAGATTAACCTATATCGTTCTGGCACGATCCGTACCGAGAGCGATCCCCATGCGGCGGGATCGGGCTCGAAGAGTTCCGGCGCATCGATTGTGGGAGCGCGCCGGCGGCACGTCCCCCAAGGTAGGGAAGCGAAGCAGGCGGCGCTTCGCTTCCCTTTTTCTTTTCTGGCTCACAGAGCCGACTTTTGGCAACCCGGCGCGGGTGGTTGCTATCTCGCCCGAGCAGTGCTAGGGATTGACTGTGTCTCTACTGCGGCGGACGCACAAAAACGATTTGAAGCCTCTGAGCGAGGCCGAGGCCTACGAGCGTTGCCACGGCAGCCGCGGCGACGAAGTTCGGATCGTCAAGATCGAGCCGAGGCGGGCACGTTACGAGACCGATGTCTCGGGCGAGCGCCTCCGTGAGGCCTTCGAGAGCCGCCTGGATACGCGCGAGCCGAGCGAAGAGATCGAGCCCGGCGCGGAGGAGATCGAGCCCAGCCCGGAGGGGAACGAGCCAGGCGCCCGAGAACCGTGACCGCGCCGCGGCCGCCTCTGATAAAAGACCTGCAATGACCGATCCGCTCTGGGCACCCTGGCGACTCGAGTACGTCTCGAGCGCGAACGAGCAGACGGGCTGCGTCTTTTGCCGTGCGGCCGCCGCGCCCGACGACCTTGATGCGCTGGTCGTACATCGCGGTGAGACCGTGTTCGTCCTGCTCAACCGCTTCCCGTATTCATCCGGGCACCTGATGGTCGCGCCGATCCGCCACGTGGGCAGCTTCTGCGAGCTCACAGCGGAGGAGGCCGCCGAGATTCACGCGCTGAGTTCGCGCGCCATTGAGGTGCTGACCACCCTGTTCGAGCCGCACGGATTCAACGTCGGCTGGAACCTCGGCCGCAATGCGGGGGCCGGGGTCATCGATCACGTCCATGAGCACATCGTGCCGCGCTGGCAGGGCGACACGAACTTCATGCCCGTGCTGGCCGATGTGAGGGTGATTCCCGAGCACCTCGCGGCGACGCACGCCCGCGTCGAGGCCGCCTGGGGCGAATAGCTCTCTAGCACCCGCGACTCCGAACGACGGTGAATGCCGTAGCATCCGAACCGAGAACGAAATTGTCACCTCTCTCGCTCGAAAATGGCGTCGCGCGAGGGCAGACTGGACAAGTATTCGCTTCGGGGCAAGCCGCCTCGAGCGTTGCGGCAGGAGTCCTAGTGGGTATCTGCTCCTGACTCGAACGAGAAGGACTGGTGTGTGTAAACGAGAGGTAGCGGCGACTCCGGCGTACGCCGTTCAGAGAATCACAGCGCTACCCGCGCCCCGCGGGTCCATCCGCCCTGCTCTCCAGACTAACCAGCTCATATGGTCGTCGTCTCGAGACGGGTGAAGCCGAATGGCTCAAAGACCTCCCCATCGCGTTCACGCCGCAGAGCACGCTGCCGATAGATCCGGAGTGGGGAAAGCTGCTGCGGTACGCGCCTCCGACGGGCGCTCGAAGCTAGGCCTCGGGTCATCCGGCCTGGCACTCGAGGACGGCTCCGCGCTGGCGCTCGATCACCGCTTCGAGGCCGCCGCATTCGACTGGGACGGAACCGCCGTCACCGACCGTAAGGCCGATGCGAGCCGGCTGCGCGAGCTCTTCGGCGCGCTGCTCGAGGCCGGCTTCGACCTGGCGGTCATCACGGGCACCCACATCGGCAACGTCGACGGCCAACTCGGCCTTCGTCCGCACGGCCCGGGGAAGATCATCGTCGCCTGCAACCGCGGCTCGGAGGTGTACGAGCTGACCTCGGTCGGGCCCGTGCTGCTGGAGCGCCGCGTCGCCAGCGCCGAGGAGGACGAGATGCTGGATCGCGCCGCCGAGCTGGCCCGCGAGCGCCTCGGCGCAAAGGGCTTGACCGCGTCAGTCATCTCCGACCGGCTCAACCGACGCAAGATCGACCTGATCCCGCTTCCGGAATGGGCCGACCCACCGAAGGCCGAGCTGCCCAAGCTGCTCGCCGCGGTGGAGGAACGCCTGACGGCGGCCGGAATCGACGGGCTGCCCGAAGCGGTCGAGCTGGTGCGCGACTGTGGGCTCGAGGCGGGCCTCCCCGATCCGCGCGTCACCTCCGACGCCAAGTTCGCCGAGGTCGGGCTCACCGACAAGACTCACTCGGCGCAGTACGTGATCTCCTGGCTGGCTCGGCGAGGAATTCGCCCCGAGCAGGTCCTGATCGGCGGCGACGAGTTCGGCCCGCTCGGCAACTGCCCGGGCTCCGATTCGCTGATCCTCGTGCCCGAGGCGGCCGGGGCGGCCTGCTTCTCGGTCGGCCCGGAGCCGGAAGGCACCCCGGAAGGAGTGCTCGATCTCGGCGGCGGGCCCGAGCTCTTCATGGGCATCCTCGCCGACCAGCTTCGCCGCCGCGAAGAGGGCGAGCTTCCCGAGCCTGTCGAGGAGCCTGGCTGGCAGGTCGTAATCGATGGACAGGGTGGACGTGATGAGATCGTTCGCGAGACGCTGTTGACGCTCGCGGACGGCCGTATCGGCACGCGCGGCTCGCTCCTCGCCGGTTCGGAAAACGGCCCGACGGTGCGAGCCGGTGGACGCTACGCGGGACGCGGCTCCGAGGAGGAGCTGCTCGCCGCGCCGATCTGGAACAGGATCGAGGGAGCCACCGCCGAGCATGTTCGCCGCGTGCTCGACCTGCGCACCGGGACGCTCCGCCACGAGCTGACCCGCGACGACGGATCGCGCCTCAGCGCCCTTCTCTTCCACTCCCTTGCCCGCCCAGGAACCGCCTATCTGCGCGCCCGCGGGCCCGGCGGAATGCTTTCCTCCCCCGCTCCGCTCGTCGCCCCAGAGCAGAAGGGGACGGAGACCAGCTTCCATCGCCTGGGCGAGATCACCATCGGCGAGTCGGTGAACGTCGAGCGCGTCGTTGCGGTGGCCGGCGAGAAGCGGGAGAAGGACATGCTCGAGCGAGTCGTCTCCTACGGAGGCAGCGAGCTCGAGCCACTGGCGTCGCTTCGGGCGGCAAGCGAGGCGGGCTTCGACCGCCTCTACACCGAGCACCGCGAGCGCTGGGGTGAGCGCTGGCGCGACGCGGACATCGTGATCGAGGGCGACCCCGAGCTGCAGCTCGCCGTGCGTTATTCGCTGTTCGGATTGATCTCGGCGGCGGATGACAGCGGCGAGGCGGCGGTCGGCGCGGGCGCTATGTCGGGCCCTCGTTACCGCGGCCA
>Ga0209745_1001053_pt1 | contig 16643 bp, 15 predicted proteins | sample BarGraNGADG00312_FD_184495 | JGI IMG/M metagenome (GOLD analysis project Ga0209745, IMG submission 184495) | Arctic peat soil microbial communities from Barrow, Alaska - Barrow Graham LP Ref core NGADG0004-312 (SPAdes) (version 2) | ecosystem: Environmental > Terrestrial > Soil > Wetlands > Peat... | reverse complement strand
GTGCGGCGCGCCTGGAGCATGGTCGGCCGCCCGGGCATCGAGCGGATGATCGGCAAGGTCGACGGACTTCACCTCAGCGATTGGTGGCACCCACCCCAGCGATCCGGCCTCAGGGCGATTACGGTCTACGACCTCGTCCCGCTCCATTTCCCCGAATGGACGAAGCTCCAGACGCGGTTGGGGCATCGATCGACGTATCGCCACGTCCTGCGCGGCTGCGATCTCGTCTTCGCGATCTCCAGGTACACCGCCGACGACGTCGTACGGACGCTAGGGCTGCCGGAGGAGCGCCTCCGAATCGCGTATCCGGGTGTCGGCGCGCACTTCCGGCCCGATCGACCTCGCACCGACCTTGGTACTCCCTACGTGCTGACCGTCGCGACGCTCGAGCCGCGGAAGAACCTCGGAGCCCTGCTCGACGCATACGAGTTGCTCGGCGGCGACCATGCCCTGGCGGTAGTCGGAGCGGCCGGTTGGGGCGCGGAGACGCCGGCGCTCGATCGCCCGGGCATCCGCCGCCTCGGTTACGTCACCGACCCGGAGCTCGCTTCGCTCTACCGCGGCGCGTCCGCCTTCGTCTTTCCCTCGCGCTTCGAAGGGTTTGGGATGCCGATCGTGGAGGCGATGGCCTGCGGCGTGCCCGTGGTCGCTTCGTCCCACCCCTCGATGGACGAAGCGGCTGGTGACGCCGCCTACCGCGCCGATCCGGACAGTCCGGAGGAGCTCGCGGCGGCGATCGAGTCTGCACTGCGAGCCCCGGCCTCCGTCGCCAGGCGCGGTCTCGACCACGCGTCGAAGTTCACCTGGGCGGCCGCAGGGCGCGTCTTTCTCGAGGCATTCGCCGAGAAGGCGGGCTAGCCGAAGCTTCGAGAGGCTTCTTCGTACGCGCCGGCAACCAGCTCCGCGGTGCGCTCCCATGTGTAGTCGAGCGCGCGACGCAACCCCGCCTCGCCGAGCTGCGCCGCGAGCGCCGAATCGCCCAGGACGCGGCTGATCGCGGCCGCGATCTCCTCCGGTTCGCGCGGATCAACCAGCAGCCCGGCTCCACCGCCGGCGAGCTCCTCGGTCGACGTCCCCAGCGAGGTGACAACGGGCGTGCCCTGCGCCATCGCCTCCACAACGGGGAACCCGAAGCCCTCGAGCAGGCTGGGGAAACACATGACGGTGGCCGCCGCGTACAGCGCCTCGAGATCTTCGGAGGGAACCCAGCCGACCAGTCGAACCCGATCTCGCTTCTCGGTGCCGAGCTCGGCGAGATGCCGCTCGATATCCTCGTTCCATCCCGGCGGACCGACGAGCACGAGCGAGGCGTCGCCGTCGAGCATGGAAAAGGCGCGCACGAGACCGGCGAGGTTCTTTCTCGGCTCGACGGTGCCCGTCCAGAGAATGAACCGCTCAGGCAGCGCGTATGCACGCCGCACACGCTCGATCTCTTCCGGCCGGGCACGTGCCGCTCGAACACCGAGGGGGACGTGGCGAAGTCGATCATCCTGGAAACCGGCCCTGCGGCAGCGCTCGAGCGTCGCAAGCGACGAGCAGAGTACAAGCGAGGCATCCTCCAGTGCAAGCTTGAGAGCGCGGCGGAAGAAGCGGAGGCCCTGACGGGTGAAGAGCTCGGGGTAGTCGAGATAGGCGAGATCGTGAACCGTCAGCACCACCGGCCTGCTGCGGGGCGGCATGACGATGCCCGTCGCGTGAATCACCTCGATCGGCCCCGTCGCCGCCTCCACCCGTGGGGCGCGTAGGTAGTGCCACGACTCGTACAGAGCGATCCGAGGGAGCGCGAGCTGCCGAACCTCGATCGGAGACCGCCACCGCTCGGGCGGCGGATTACGATGCCGCGCGGCCACGCCAACGAGCTCGAGCCCCGAGCGACTCTCGAGCGCCCGTGCGAGCTCGAGCGCAGCGACCGCCGTCCCTCCCGGTACCCGGTGCCAGCACTGCTCGAGCGTATAAGCAACTCTCACGGGTGCGACTCTCGCTCATGCGCCACGGCGGGATTCTCTCGCAAATCGAGGGTCGCATGTACCGGGAGGCCGGATCGGCGAGTTGAAGAGCCCGGCGCCGGCGCACCCCCGAAAGACCACACCGCCCACCTCGTAGACCAACGATAGTAAGCTCCGCGCGTGGCACGACGCGCGCTGATAACGGGAATCGGCGGTCAGGACGGCTCCTACCTCGCCGAGCTCCTGCTCGAGCAGGGCTACGAGGTGTTCGGATTCGACCGTCTTCCCATGGCCAAGGACTACGAGAACCTCGCCGCCGTCCACGATCGCATCGAGATCGTCCAGGCCGACCTGGTGGACGAGCTGTCGCTGTTCGACGCACTCGATCGCTGCCGGCCGCACGAGGTCTACAACCTGGCCTCTGTCTCGTTCGTGCCGGCCTCCTGGAAGCAGCCTGTCCTGACCGCCCAACTGGCGGCCGTCGGGGTCACCTCGATGCTCGAGGCGATCCGTCGCATCGACCCGGCCACGCGCTTCTACCAAGCCTCCTCGAGCGAGATCTTCGGCGAGCCGATGGAGTCGCCGCAAACCGAGCGCACACCGCTCAATCCGATGACGCCCTACGGGGTGGCCAAGGCCTACGGACACTTCATCACGCGCAGCTTCCGCCACCGCTACGGTCTCCACGCCTGCGCCGGCATCCTCTACAACCACGAGTCGCCGCGCCGCCCGATCGACTTCCTTCCGCGCAAGGTGGCGCACGCTGCGGCGGCGATCAAGCTCGGGCTGGAAGACGAGCTCCTGCTCGGCGACCTCGACGCCCAGCGCGATTGGGGCTATGCGGCCGATTTCGTGCGCGCCATGTGGCTGATGCTCCAGGCTGACGAGCCGAACGACTATGTCATCTCGGTCGGCGAGCTGCACTCGGTCGGCGAGCTGACAGAGCACGCCTTCGCCCACGTCGGGCTCGACTGGCGCGAGTACGTGAAGGTCGACGAGTCGCTCAAGCGCGGTCGAGCGGAACTGCATGACCTGGTCGGAGATTCGAGCAAGGCGCGTCGCGAGCTCGGCTGGAGCCCGAGCGTCGATTTCGAAGGGCTGGTGCATCTGCTCGTGGATGCCGAGCTGGCGCGGCTCGAGGGCGACCCGCCCGTCTCGGGCCCGGCGACGCCTGAAACACCGTGACGGCGCGAACGCTCAACGAGATGCTCGCCCGCAGCGTCGAGCGCAGCGCCGGCAGGCCGGCCTTCATCTTCAAGGGCCAGGAACTGAGTTACGCCGAGTTCGAGCAGACGGTCGAGCGCTGCGCCGCAGGGCTGGCCGAGTTCGGAATCGGCAAGGGTGACACCTTCGGCATCGTGATGCGCAACTGCCCCGAGTTCGTCATCCTCTCCTTTGCGCTTTCGCGACTCGGCGCCGTCGCAGTACCGGTCAACTTCCTCGAGAAGGCCGACCGCATCGCGTACATCTTCAACGACGCCGAGGTCAAGGGCTGCCTGACCTCGAAGAGCTTCCTGCGAACCATCCAGGAGGTTCAGGAATCGGTGCCGACGCTCGAGCACCTCTTCCTGCGCGAAGCGGGAGGTGACGCGCCCGCGCTGGAGTCGATCTACCGCCACCCGCTGGCCGAGACGGCCGGGCCCGAGGTGACCGCCGACGATCTCGCGCTCCTGATCTACACCGCCGGAACGACCGGGCTGCCCAAGGGCGTGATGCTGACCCAGCGCAACCTCCTCTCCTGTGTCGAGTCCTGTCAGCTCGCCTTCGACCTGAGCGAGAAGGATCGGGTCATGTGCGTGCTGCCGATGTTCCACTCCTTCGCCTGGACGACGAACGTGATCCTGCCGTTGCGACTGGGCGCGACGACGGTCGTGATCGAGAGCCTGCTTCCCTTCCAACCAGCGCTGAAGCAGCTCTGGAAGCACAAGGTGACGCTCGTCTGCTGTATCCCGCAGGTCTATTCGACGCTCGTGCATCACGTCCACGGCCCCAAGGCGCTGCTGCTGCGCCTGCTGAACCCGCTCAAGCTTGCCGTCTCCGGAGCCGCGCCGCTGCCCGGCGACGTGCAGGTGAAATTCGAGAAGACCTTCGGCACCGCGCTGCTCGAGGGCTACGGGCTGACCGAGGCGGCGCCCGTCGTGTCGGTCAATCCTCGCTACGGCACGCACAAGCCGGGCACCGTCGGTCTGCCGCTGCCGGGGGTCGATGTCAAGATCGTGAACGACGACGAGCAGGAGATCGAGAACTACGAGATCGGCGAGGTCTGCGTGCACGGCGCCAACGTGATGGTCGGCTACTACAAGCGGCCCGAAGAGACCAAAGAGGCGTTCACCACCGACGGCGACTGGTTGAAGACGGGCGACCTCGGCTTCCTCGACTCCGACGGCTACCTGACCCTGGTCGACCGCAAGAAGGATCTGATCATCGCCAAGGGCCTGAACATCTACCCGCAGGAGGTGGAAGCGGAGTTGATCAACCACCCGGCGGTGGCGGAGGTGGCCGTCGTCGGCGTTCGCGACGAGAGCGGCGACGAGAGCGTCCGCGCCTTCGTCGTGCTCGAGCCCGACGCCAGCGTCAAGCCCAGGGACCTGATCGCGCACGCCCGCCCGAACCTGGCCAGCTACAAAGTGCCGCGGGACATCGTCATCCTCGACGAGCTACCGAAGAACGCGCTCGGCAAGGTGCTGAAGAAGGATCTGCGCGAGGTATCGCTCTAGTGAGGCCTGCCTTCCCGCCCTACGCTCGCGGCAAAGCCAGTTCCTTGTAGACGCGCTCGTGCTCCCGAGCGGAGCGCTCCCAGGTGAACGCGCCTGCCCGCTCGATGCCCTTCTGCCTCAACTCGTCGGGACGCTCGAGCGCCTCGGAGACTGCGGCCGCGATCTGCTCGGGCTGGGTCGGATCGAAGTAGCGGGCCGCGTCGCCGCAGACTTCCGGAAGGGATGCGACTCGTGAGACCGCAACGGGGCAGCCGCTCGCCAGCGCCTCGAGCGGCGGCTGTCCGAAACCTTCGTAAAGGCTCGGAAAGACGAGACAGGAGGCGCGCCGGTAAAGGGAGGCGAGCTCGTCCAGCGGCACATGGCCGAGCGCCTGGACGCCCTGCGGAAGTTGATTCCGCTCGTGCCCGAAGCCCGTCAGGATCAGTCTCAGCTCCGGTCGCTCGCGCCGCAAGAGAGCAAACGCTTCGAACAGGCGCCGATGATTCTTGTGCGGCCAGTTGTTCGCCGGGAAGAGCAGAAACGGCTCTCGCTCCTCGGCACCTGGCCGGAAGACCTGATGATCGATCGCCAGGTGGATGACACGGACCTTCTCGGGCGCCAGATCGAGTCGTTCGACAAGGACCTGCCGCTCATGCTCGGAGATGGTGATGACGATCTGGCTACGCTTTATCGTCCAGCCGTAGACGAGCTTCCGGTAGGCGAGCTCGGTACGTGAGAAGAAGCGCGGATAGACCTCGTGCTGGATATCGAGGACGGTGGATACTGCGGGCGGACGCCGCAAAGGCGGCATCATCACGCTGAGCGGGAAGTGAATCGCGTCCAGCTCCCCGAGCGCCAGCTCGCGCCTGACCCGGCCCGGGAATGCACCCGCGAGCGACATCGCGTAGATGCGTCCCGGCATCGAGCGCGAGGCGCGGTAGGACGACACGACTTTCGACTCGAGCCCGTCACCGGCGTCGGGCGCGATCCTGGGCAGGAAGACCCGGTACTCGAGCTCGCCCACCCGCGCCAGCTCCCGCACGAGCGCGCGCACGTAGGTCTCCGAGCCGCCGCTGATCCGGGGGACCAGCGTGAGCAGGCTGATTCCGATCACAGCCCGAGCCTAACGACTCGCGCGCTTGCGAGCTCCGGCGACGAACGGGCGTTCATGCCCGGCGCTCGGGCACACTCGTCCAACGGCGGCGCGTTCTCGCGCCATGTTGGCTGTACGCTGGCCACCTTTCCCCCCGCAGCCCGCCGGCTTGAGCTAACGTCGCAGGTATGGAGTCCCTTCGACTCGAGCGAGTGCCGAACACTGTGTCGAGCGGCCGCAGGGGGGCTGGATCATTCAGACTTTTCCGGAGGTTGCACTCGCATGACCACACGCTCCTGTCCTGATTGGCCGACGCTGATGGAGCTCGATCCCGAGCTTCAGTTCAAGCACTACACGGCGGCGGAGGCAAAGCTCGCGGCCGAGGTGCTGATGCTGGTGCCGGCTCTCACACTCCCGAACATCGAGATCTGCTGCGACCTCGACCACCACGTCTTCTACAGCGAGCACACCAACCCCGAGCTCGCGGCGGCGCTGGGTGGCGGTGACTGGCTCGAGATACGGGAATGGGCGCAGCGGAAGAGAGCGCAGCAGCAGCAGGGATCGTGAGCGACGCAGCTCCAGACTCGGGACAGCCCGATCCGGAGACGGCCTCTTCCGAGGAGTTCCTGCCTGGATTGGCGCTGGCGCGTGATTTCTATGACGAGGTCATCGAGCCGCTCCTGGCCGAGAAGACGCCCGGGGTTCCCTACGCGGCCGCGCTGATCGGCCCCGGCTCCGATGTGCTCGGCTTCGATACGCCGATCTCGCGCGACCACGACTGGGGCCCGCGGCTCCAACTCTTCCTGCCCGAGCGCGAGCTGCGCGAGCGCGCCGGCTTGCTCGATCGGGTGCTCGCCAGCGAGCTACCGAGCGAGTACCGCGGCTTCCCCACCTCGTTCACGGCCGCGGACGCAAGCGGCCGGCGGCACCCGAAGCCCGGCGCCGACCCGCCGATAGACCATCTGGTAGAGATCACCTCGGTCGGTCGCTACAGCCGCAAGCTGCTCGGCTTCGACCCCTTGGACGGAATACGCACTTCGCAGTGGCTACTGGCTCCCCAGGAGCGGTTGCTCGAGCTGACGGCGGGTGAGGTTTTCGCCGATTCGATCGGCGAGCTGACCAGCCTGCGCGAGCGATTGAGCTATTACCCGAAGCAGGTCTGGATCTACCTGATGGCGGCGCAGTGGCAGAGGATCTCCAGGCGCGAGGAGATCGTGGCCCGGGCCGGGGTAGGCGGCGACGATCTGGGCTCTCGGATCGCTCTCGCCGCTTTGGTGCGCGAGATCGCGCGCCTCGGCTTCCTGCTCGAGCGCCAGTACGCGCCCTGGGACCAATGGCTGGCCCGGGCATTGGCCCAACTGCGTCACGCCTCGCGCCTGGCGCCACCGCTCGCGCGCGCTCTGTCTGCCTACGACTACCTGCAGCGCGAGTCGAGGCTGGTAGATGCCTACGCGAGCCTGGCCGCCCTGCACAACAGTCTCGGGTTGACGGCGCCACTCGAGACCGCCTGCGAGCGTGGCCCGCGCGGCTTCTTGACCATCCACGCCGATCGCTTCGCCTCCGCGCTCGCCGAAAAGGTCGATGACGCGGAGCTGAAACCGCACCTTCCGGCGCTGTACGGGGCTGTCGACCAACTCGTGGCTAGCGACGAGGTACTACTGGATCCGCGCCTGATCGAGCGGCTGAGCGGCTTCTTCGATCCCCGCGAGGCGCCAAATCGGCCTGCGGAGCCGGGCAATCCTGGATCTGCGGCGACCTAGACGACTCAAAGCGGGGACGGCACCCGCTTGGGAGCGGGCATGATCCCGCGGCGCTGCCCGTCGAATACACGGTCGAGGATACAAAGGGTTCGTCGATGCTACGAAGCGGGGGCTTCGAGGCGTGACGGATTCCGTAATCGACCGCAAGCCCGCGCCGGGGAGGTTGGGGGACCGTTCCTGGTGCTGGGCTTGCGGCCGACTCCTCCGCGAGTAGACCGCCGCTCGGGCCGACCGCGACTCTTCACTTCGCGCAATTTGCGGATCTCGGCTGGGGCACCCCGGCCCACCACCCGGTTTCAGCGTAATCGCGCGTCATGCACCACGGTGCAACGGAGGCGAGTCGAATAACAGAATTCCTTTCCGCCACCATGCGGCCGCAGAAAGAGCCTCCGCCAGGCCCACCCTCAGAGAGCCACGCGACTGCTTCGGCCGCTAGGCGATCAGTGACTGACGCAGCGCCGTGGCAACCGCCTCGGTGCGCGTGTCGGCGTCGAGCTTGGCCATCGCCTTGCGCACGTGGGTGCGCACCGTCTCGGGCGAGATGAAGAGCGCCTTGCCGATCTCTTCGTTGGAATGACCGTCGGAAAGCATGCGTAGAACGTCGCGCTCGCGCTGTGTGAGCTGCGTGATCTTCGCCGTCGCGGCCGGGCTGGAGATGACGCCGGCAAGCACCGGGTCGACGTAGGTCCGTCCATCGGCGACGAGTTGAACCGCGCGCACGATCTCGGCCAGCGGGGCCTCCTTGGAGACGAAGCCGCGGGCTCCCGCGTCCAGCGCTTCGGTTAGAAGCGCCTGTTCGCTGTAGGCCGTGTAGAGGATCACGTAGGTCTCGGGCGAGCTACGTGAGGAGCGGCGGGCTACCTCGATTCCGCTCAGGCGCGGCATGCGCAGGTCGAGCAGCGCGACCCTCGGCTTCTTCTGCTCGATCGCGGCCAGGGCCTCTTCACCGTCGCGCGCCTTCGCGGTGACCTCGATTCCGCCGGCGACGAGCACCTCGGATACCGCCTGCACGACGGCGGGATGGTCATCTGCGACGAGACAAGTGATTGTCATTGGTTCTGTGGATGCTACTGCGTGCAGAGCGGTCATATGGCTACCGCTCTATTCATCGTCAGTTTTGCCGAAAACTTTTACAACGGATTTCACAATAGAGCTGGCACTTGACGTAGTGTGACCCGGAACGACCCCGAAAGGCAAGCGATGGATTCGATGCAGCCTCCCGAAGAGCAGCTGATCAGAGACGGTCGGATGGTCGTCATCGGCCGGCTCGCGCCGGCCCTCGTCCACGAGTTGAACAACTCGCTTCTGGTTCTGTTGGGAACGGCCGACCTGGAGCTCGCGATGCTGCCGCCGGAGAGCAAGGAGCGAGAGCGCATGGAGACCGTGCGCGATGCCGGCGGCGAGATCAGGGACGCCGTTTCGCAACTCGCAGGCTTCACCCGCGCGCCGCTCGACGGCGAGCGGGAGCTCTCGCTGGTCGAGGCGGCCCAGACGGCGGCGGCGCTGACCCGGCGCCTTCGCCTTCAGCGCGACGTCGAGTTCGAGGACAGCTACTGCGACGACGAGCTACGAGTGCACGGGAACGAGGCGCAGCTTATTCAGGCGATCCTGCACCTGCTGATGAACGGATTTCAGGCATCGTCAGGCGGCGGCTCGGTCAGGCTCGAGCTGCTCAGGGAGGGCGCGGAGGCGGTCGCCGTGGTCAGCGATCAGGGCGCCGGCGTCCCGCCCGAGCAGGCTGCGAAGATCTTCGAGCTGTTCGAGACGACCAGGTTGGAGCAGCAGGGAAGCGGCGTCGGGCTCACCGCCGCGCGCGCGATCGCCCGCCGCCACGGCGGCGAGCTCGACCTGCGCCCGGCCGCATCGGGGGCGGTCTTCGCCCTGCGCCTGCCGCTGGCCGGATAGCCGGCCCGCCCTGGGGCCGATCGGGCTCCGATTTGCCGCTCTACAACCCGCGAGGGACACATTTCTCCTCTTACGGGGGATGTGCCGTGCCCGCCCCATGGACGATGCTTCAAACGAGGGTTGGGGAGCCGTGCAATGTCAGCTGGAAAAGCGACTGAAGTAACAGCCGAGAAAGGTTTCGGCACCGGTTTGCGGGCGCAGCTCGCACTTCGGAGGCCGGATGAGAAGGCGCCCGCCGCCGGGCTTTCGGGCGGGGCGGCCGAGACGCTCGAGCTGATCGACCGGCAGGGCATCGATCCGGCCGTGGTCGAAAAGCTGCAGGCCGACCTCGAAGCCGCCTTCGCGCGCGAGCAGGCGCTGCAGGAAGCCCTGGCCGAGCTCGGGTCGGAGCCCGCCGCGGATGATGGCGCGACGAACGAGCAGCTCCGCGCCCTGGAGATCGCTCTGGAGGAGCGCGAGCGAGAGCTCGCACGCGAGCGCGAGCAGATGGCAGAGGAGCGCGCAACGCTGGGCGGCCTCGAGGCCGAGCTGGCGCGGGCCAAGGTGCGCTCGGACGAGCTGGAGACCCAGATCGAGGCGAAGGTTACGCAGCTCAAGGAGGCCGATCACGATCGCAAGCGGCTCGAGCGCGAGCTGCGCGTGCGCGAGGCCGACATCGCCGCGGGCGACAAGGGCCTGGCCGCGCGCGAGCGGGAGCTGGAAGGGCGCGAGCGTACGCTGGAGACCGAGAGTGAGCGCCTGAGCGAGCGCGAGGAGGCGCTCGACACCCACGGAATCGAGCTGGCGGCGCAGGAGCGCGCGCTGGCGCTTGCGATCGACCAGATCGCCGAGAAGAGCGACAGCCTGCGCGACCTCGAGATCTTCCTGGATACGCGCAGCGACGAGCTCGACAAGCTGCAAGCTGTTGTCCAAGGCGATATCAAGCGGATCGAAAAGGCGACCGGCGGCGACCTCGACAGGCTGACCGAACTGGTCGCGGCACTCGACGCGATGGAGGAGCGCGAGAGCGCCGTCGAGGAGCGGGAAACCGAGCTAGCCAAGCAGATTGAGCGGTCTCGCCGCAAGCTGGCCGATGCCGAGCGGCGCTGTGACGCCGCGGCGCGGCTGGAAAAGGATCTTGGCCGCCGCGAGAGCGACCTCGACGAGCGGGAGCGCGACGTAGAGAGCACCAACAAGGTGATCGAGGAGCGGCTACGCCGGATCGAGCGCAAGGAGCGCCGGGTTGGCCAGATCGAGGCCAGCTACGACGAACGGGTCGCCGACCTCGAGCAGCGCGAGTCCGACGTCGACTCGAGAGAGCGCCGCGCGGCTTCGATCGAAGCCGAGTCGGAGCTGCACGAGCAGCGGCTCGAGCGGCGCGAGCGCCTGGTCGAAGAGGCCGAACGGCGATTGACCCAGAAAGAGCAGGACCTCCAAGGTTGGGTCGGCCAGCTCCAGAGCGACCTCGGCGAGCGCGAGGGCGACTGGTGGGCCAAACAGCTTGGACAGACGGAGGAGAACAAGGCGTCGAAGGAATCGGCGAGCGGAAGACTGCGGGCCATCAAATAGAAAGGCAATGGGGGGGAGAACGATGGACGCATGGAGCGACGAAGGCAGGGTTTATCTGCTGGACAATGACCCAGGGCAGGCCGCGAGCCTGGCCGGCGAGAGCGAATCGACACCGCAGCGAACCGAACTTGACGGCCGAATGGTGCTGATCGACGCCGTCTCGATCTTGCTCGAGCGCAGCCGCTTCGAGGCCGCGACGGCTCTGCACGCCTGCCAGATCGAGCTGGAAGTCGCCGATGCTGCCAGCTACGCCGACGTCCCGGTCTGGGTCGTTTTGAAGGCGCCGTCCGAGCTCGCGTTCACGCTCGGGAACCTCGATCGAGACGTGGCCTGGTTCGTGCGCGAGGCGATCTCCGAGGTCCTTCCGAGCGGCTACCAAGCGTCGGAGTTCTTCGTGCACACGCTGCTCAACACGACTCCGTACGGCGACCAGGGGCGAGCGGCCGCCTAACCGGATCGCGGTTCCAAGGGCACTTGGCCGTTCCGGCCGAGACATCTCGGGGCTCGCATCGCGAGCCCATCTTCCGATGGGCGAGCTCCGTCCGACCAATCGCGCTGGAGACGCGGCGGCGACTAGAGTCCCGCCCGACGCGGCGATCGGAATCGGGGAGCGATGAGTCTTCGGCTCGACGACTACTGGATCTGGGATTTTTGGTTCGCGCAGGACGGGCCCGACACTCACATCTTCTTTTTGCACGCGCCGCGATCCCTCGGCGATCCCGAGTTGCGCCACCACGCGGCGCGGATCGGCCACGCCGTCTCGCGCGATCTGGTGAACTGGGCGCCGCTCGCTCCTCCGTTCGGCGCGGGCCCTCCGGGTAGTCACGACGACCTGGCGACCTGGACGGGCAGCGTCCTCGAGCACGACGGCCTCTGGCACATGTTCTACACCGGCATCTCGACCCGCGAGGGAGGCGCCGTCCAGCGCATCCTCCACGCAACCTCGCCCGACCTGCTGAGCTGGGATAAGAGCCCCGACGTCGTCGAGGCGGATTCGCGCTGGTACGAGAGCGCGGGCCAAGACGAGGGCGATATCGCCTGGCGCGACCCGTGGGTGTTCTACGACGAGGAGAGCGCCGCGTTTCACATGCTGATCACGGCGCGCGCGAACACCGGGCCGGCCGACGGGCGCGGCGTCATCGGTCACGCGGTCTCGCCGGACCTGAGTCGCTGGAGCGTCCGGGCGCCGCTGTCGGAGCCGGGCGACTTCCTCTTTCTCGAGGTGCCCCAGCTGATCCGGATCGGCGGCGTGTGGCGCGTGCTCTTTTGCGTTCCGCCGGACGGACACAGCGCCAGGCGAGTGGCCGGCGGCAACGCGGGCGCTCTCGGCGGCACCCACTATCTCGTAGGTCGAGAGAAGCTCGGCCCGTACTCGCTCGTCGACGAGCCGTTCTTCGTCGGGGACTCGAGCGCCAGCCTGTACGCCGGGCGGATACTCGAGCACAACGGCCGGCTGCTCTTCTTCGCCTCGCGCAACTACGACGCGAGCGGCCACTTCCACGGCGAGCTGATCGACCCCGTCCCCGTCGCGATCGCGGCGGACGGACGGCTCGTCGCGACCGAAGCAACCCGCTACCTTGTCCGTTAATGAGCCCGGGCAAGGACAAGAAGGCGGCAAGCCGCGACTACTTCGACCGGCACGCGGCCAGCTACGAGCGAGGAGGGCGCTTCCGGGCCGTGCAGCGCCCCCAGGTCGAGGCGCTCGCCTGGCTCGGGCTCCGCGCCGACGATCGCCTGCTCGACGTGGGCTGCGGCACCGGCATGGCGGTGCGGACGGCGGCGCTCGGTGTTGCGAGAGCGGTCGGTCTCGACCTCTCGCCGCAGATGATCGCCGAGGCGAGGCGACTGGCGCAGGGAGTCGCGGGCGCCGAGTTCGAGGTCGGCGACGGCGAGCAGCTCCCCTTCGCGGACGCGGAGTTCACGGCCGTGCTCTGCACGACGTCGCTCCATCACTATCCGCAGCCCGCGCGCGCGATCGCGGAAATGGCCCGCGTGCTGATTCCCGGCGGTCGCGTCGTGATCGGCGACCCGAATCGCGATCGCTTCAGCATCCGCTTACTCGACGGCTTCTGCCGCCGCTTCCAGCAGAGCCACGTCCGGATCCTCAACTCGGGCGAGCTCGAGGCGGCGATTCGCGGCGCCGGCCTCGTTCCGGCAGGTTTTCAGAGCCTCCAGCGCGGCGGCTACATGCTCGCACTGGCGCGCAAGCCGGAGCGCTGACCCGACGCCCTAGGGTGCGGCGGCACGGATCTCCTCCATGCTCCGGCCCGAGCGGGCGGAGAGATCCTGCGCGGTCACGTCGTCGGTCGAGGCGAAGCTGTCGCGCTTCTTGACCAGCAGCCAGGTCTTCTCGCCGGCGCGCGCGAAGCGGATCAGAGCGAACTCGCCCTTCAGCTTCTGCCCCGCGACGATGAAGGTGAACTGGCCGCGCTCGAGCCCCTCGCGGAAGGCGGCCTGACTTCCCTCGCGATCGCGATGGTTCAGGGCGACGAAGGCCCCTTCGTCCCAGATCATCACCGTGCCCGCGCCGTACCCCTCCGGCAGCACGCCCTCGAAGTCGCGGTAGTCGAACGGATGGTCGTCGACCATCATCGCCAGGCGCTTGTCGGCCGGGTCGAGCGACGGCCCCTTCGGGATCGCCCAGCTCTTCAGCACCCCGTCCAGCTCAAGCCGGAGGTCGTAGTGCAGCCGCGAGGCGTGGTGCTTGTGGACGACGAAGCGAAGCGGCTCGAGTGCGATCTCGGGCTCGAACTCCTGCTCCTCGGACCGTTCGGGATTGCTGCTCATCGGATTGGCTTGTTCTTTCTACTGAGGCGCACCACTAACCTCCTGCTTGCCCGGCCGGCGGCCCTGGCGAGCGTCGGCTAATTGATACGGTCGCGGCGGAGGTCAATTGGGTCTTTTGCTTGTGATCTGCGCCGTCGCTCTGCTCGTTCAGCTCGAGCGCTCGCCGCGCTGGCCGCGGCTCGACCCCTGGCGCGCGCGCTGGCTTCCCTGGGAGCAAAGGATCGTCCACTACATCCGCTCCGCCCCGTTCACCTACGTCTTCCTCTTCATCCTGGTGATAACGACCTGGGTCTACCAGACCTCGCGCCCTTCGATCGCGCGCAGCCTGCTGCTCGAGCGGAGCACGAATCTCGAACAGCTCGGGCACGATCCGGTACGCGTGCTGGTCGCGAGCGCGTTCTGGCTCTCGAGTAGCTGGGAGCTGTTCGTCTGGCTCGCACTCTTCTCGCTCGTGCTGGCGCCGGTCGAGCGCTGGATCGGAAGCGCCCGCACCGCGCTCGTGTTCGCGCTCGGGCATGCGGGGGCGACCCTGCTCACCGCGGCGGGACTCTGGCTGGCGATCCGTTACGAGGTTGTCGGCTCCTACGTCGAGCACGCGATCGACGTCGGCGTCAGCTACGGCTTCTTTGCCGTCGCGACGGTGTTCGCCTTCCATCTATCCGGTCGCCGGCGCTATCTCTACCTGGCGCCCTTGGTCGGCTACCTGGCGGTCTCGACCAGCCTCAACCACGGCTTTACCGATTTCGGCCATATCGCAGCGTTCGCGATCGGGCTGGCGCTGGCGCCGCTCGTCACGCGGAAACGCACGCGCGTCGAACTCGCTAACTCGCCGCAGCCCGAGTGAGTGGGCGACGGTAGGTCGAGCGGGCATTGCCGCCGCGACCGACCTGCGCGGGCGCGGCACAACACGAGCCCCGCCAACCACCCGCGACCAAGCTCCCGAAGGGAGCGGATTCTCGTCGGTGCTAGAAGCTGAGGATCTTGGAAAGCTGCAGCATCGCCGGCCCGAGGATGACCACGAACATCGCCGGGAAGATGAACAACACGGTCGGGAAGAGCATCTTGATCGGGGCCTTTGCCGCCTTCTCCTCCGCGGCGGCCTGGCGCTTGAGGCGGCTGTCGGTGGCCTGCACGCGAAGGATACGACCGAGCGAGATGCCGAGCTGGTCGGCCTGGATCAGCGAGCGCACGAAGGCCGAGATCTCGCGCGTATCGAGGCGCTGAGAAAGCTTCTTGAGCGCCTCCGATCGGCTCGAGCCGACCCTGATCTCGCCCAGCATCAGCTCCATCTCCTCGACCAGCGATCCCTGCATGTGCTCGGTCAGCTTGCCGATCGCCGCGTCGAAGGAAAGCCCCGCCTCGACCGAGACAGCGAGCAGATCGAGCGCGTCCGGGAGCTGGCCCGACGCCTCGTCGCGGCGGCGGCGAGCGCGCCCGTTGACGATATAACCGGGGCCGATATACCCCAGCGCTCCGAGCCCGGCGGGAAAGAGGAACAGCGAGCTGCCGCCGCCGAAGGCGCCGAACAGTAGGCCGAGCACGAGGCCGGCGCCGCCGCAGAGGCCCTTCGCGGCCAGGAATGCGTCGGATGAGACGTCGCGCATGCCGGCGCCCTGAAGCGTCCACTGCAGCGAGTCGAGCGAGGTGCGGCGGTTCAGCTTCATCATCGCCCGGGCGGTTCTCGCCACCAGCGGTCTCAGCGCTCGCTTGCTGAAGCTCTCGTCCTCGGGCCTTGCCAGCGGGCGGGCGCGGCCATAGCGCGAGGCCCGTGCCAGCACCTCCTTCCGCTCCCGCGCCGGCTGGCTGGCCAGCTCGACGACGAAGAAGGCGGCGAATCCAAGCGCGGCGGCGGCGAGTACGAGCAGCATCTGTCTTACCCCTTGAAGGAGACGATTTTTCTGAGCATCAGCGAGCCGAGCCCGATCGACACGACCCCGAACCCGATCAGCGCTTGGCCGATGCCGGTGTGCCAGAGCGGCGCCATGTAGGTCGGGTTGAGCAGCGTGAGAATCCCGGCCAGGAAGAACGGCAGCCCGACCAGCACGTAGGCCGACATCCGACCCATTGCGGTCAGCGAGCGCACCTTGCGCACGAACTGCTGTCGCTGGCGAACGGTGTCGGCGACCATGTCGAACAGATCGGCGAGCGAACCGCCGACCTGGCGCTGGATCGTCACCGCCGTGATCACGAACTCGAAGTTCTCCGAGCCGAGCCGATCGCTCATCTCCTTCAGCGCCTCGTCGATCGGGCGCCCGAGCGAGGACTGCGTCAGCACGCGCCGGAACTCGCTCGAAGCCGGCTCCTGGCCTTCCTCCATCGCGGCCTTGAGCCCCTGCTTGAAGCTGTGCCCGGCCTTGAGCGAGGCGGCCATCGTCGAGAGCAGATCGGGCAGCTGCGCCTCGAAGGCGGCGATGCGGCGGCGCACTCTCAGCCAGACGAAGCCGTACGGTACGGCGCCACCGACCAGCAACGCTACGAGCACGGCAAAGGAACCGGCACCGGCCAGCGAGACGAGCAGCGCGAACCCGATCCCCGCGCCGAGTATCGCCCAGACCAGCTCGACCGTCCTGAGCGGCATGTCGGCGCGCTCGAGCATGCGGGTCAGCCGGCGCCAGAGGTTCAGGCTGCCGAACACGCTCTCCGTGGCACTGAAGACGGTGGCGACCGCGCTCAGGCGCTCGCGCGCGCCCACGTTCTTCTTGCTCGCACCGGCTCCGACGTGCGGCGCCAGTCGCGCCTGTACCCAGGAGCCCTTTCGCGCCGAGGCCAGGTTGGCGATCATCGCCAGCCCGAGCAGCGCGACGATCAGCCCGATCAGGACGGTGCCGGCGGCGGAGAAGAGGAACGACGGCAGGAAGGTGTGAGCGCTAGTGGTCTCGACGCTCGCGACTCGCAGCTTGGTGCTGGC
>Ga0209745_1001049_pt1 | contig 16656 bp, 12 predicted proteins | sample BarGraNGADG00312_FD_184495 | JGI IMG/M metagenome (GOLD analysis project Ga0209745, IMG submission 184495) | Arctic peat soil microbial communities from Barrow, Alaska - Barrow Graham LP Ref core NGADG0004-312 (SPAdes) (version 2) | ecosystem: Environmental > Terrestrial > Soil > Wetlands > Peat... | reverse complement strand
CCCCTGCCGCAGCAGCCTTCCGAAAAGGGCGGTCGCCGAGGCGTCCGACACCACCGCTCCCGCGTTGACGGTCCTTCCGCCCGAGAAACGCACACCGGCGGCCCGGCCGCCCTCCAGGAGCACCTTGTCGACCAGGGCGCCGTAGAGGACCCTGCCACCGTGTTCGATGATGCTCTTCTCGAGCCGGTCGGGTACCTGCTGGGAGGACCCGATCGGGTAGTGGGTGCCCCCGACGTGCCTGTCCATGAGGGCCAGCGAAGCGTGCGCCGCCGAAAGCTCTGCCAGCCTGTAACCGGTGCAGTAGAAGAGGTCGGCGTCGAAGAAAGCGGATACCGGGGGCGCGTCGGTGTATCTCGCCAGCAACTGTGCCGCGCTGGTGCGCGCGTACCTGGAAGCCACCGCCATGCCGGTCGGATGGCGGGCCAGGAGGCCCAGCTTGTGAAAACGCGACTCGTCCCTGCCCGGCCTGAGCGGCCCCGAGCAGTCGAGCACCGCGTGGTAGATGTGGTCGAGCTCCCGTATGAAGGACATCACGCTGCCGGCCTGGTGCGGGAACATGGCCCCCAGCTCGGAGGTGAAGGCGTGCCTGTCCTGGTGAAAATCGAACTTATCGCCCCCGAGGTGCATTACGTAGGCCTTATCGAGTGGCATCAGGTCGACCTGCTGCCCGAGGAAATCAAAGAGGGTGCGCTGCGGGTTGAACCCCACCGCCCCGAATCCCTGGAACACCGTGGCCGCCGCGTCAAAGACGAAATCGCCCGCGCGGAACGACGAGCAGCACCCTCCCGGTCTGCGTCCCTGCTCGACCACCAGCACGTCGACACCCTCGTGCGCCAGCACGGCGGCGCAGGAGAGGCCTCCGATCCCAGCGCCTACGATGACGACCTCGTAACGGTCTTTCAGGATTGCGTCTTCCAAGCTCGAATCAGCCCTTGCTTCGAGGGTCCGGCCAGCGGTGGCTTTCCGAAGTCTGGCGAAACCGCGCATCACGGCGCGGCTGGTAAAATCATAGAATAACCCCGGTCGCTTAAGCAATCGGAGTCGATAAGGCGTCGATCGACTCGGCGGCCCTCCCGGCTTTGACGCTTGAGAACCGCGCCGACTATAATAGCCTTCCAAACCCTTGTTGGAAGGTCCCTAATTGAAGCACCAGGTCATCTCTTTCGCCAATCAGAAGGGCGGGGTAGGAAAGACAACTTCCTGCATCAACATCGCCGGCGCGCTCTCCGAGCAGGGCAGGTCGATGCTCCTCGTGGACATGGATTACCAGGGCAACCTCTCTCTCGGTGTGGGCTTCCGCCCCGAGGATATCGACAGGGGGACGGGCGAGGTCCTTCTGTTCCCGGACACCTCGTTCAGGGACATAATCCGTAAGTCGACAATCCCGAACGCGGACATCGCGCCGGCGAACCTGAGCCTGTCCAAAGTGGACATAAACATCGCCAACAAGCGCGAGCGCCACAAGATACTTCACGAGAAACTGCTCGAGGTGAAGGACAACTACGACTATGTCTTCATCGACTGCCCGCCGGCGTTCAACCTCCTGACCATCAACGCGCTCTCGACCTCGGACGGGGTCCTCATCCCGGTCCAGTGCTACCCGTACTCGCTTTCCGGCCTGAACACGCTGCTGGAGATAATCGACGACATCAGGTACGCGTACAACTTCGAGCTCGAGATAACCGGCATCCTGCCGACCGCTTACGACACGAACACCAAACTGTCCTCCGGCGTGCTGGACGAGCTGCACGAAAGATACGGCGGCAAGGTCTACGACACCATAATCAGGAAGAGCGTCAAGGTTGCCGAGGGCCCGTTGCACCAGAAGTCGATCGTCCAGTACGCGAGCCGGCATCCGGTGGCCGGGGCGTACCGCGACCTGGCCAGCGAGTTCCTGCGCCGGGAATCAAGGTGACGAACAAGGACCAGGTGAGGGGCAGATGCGGAGGAGCCGAGCGCATCGCATGATCTCATCAGCCGGGCGGAGCCACGCGCGGCTGGTGGCCGCCGCCGCCCTCTGCGCACTGGTGGCCTTCCTCGCGCCTGCGTCCGCCCTCGCGGCCGGTGGCGGGTCTCCGCACGTGAAGGTGTCCGAGCCTCACTGGGTGGTGCCCGCCTCCAACCTGCCGCCGGGGGTGAGCGCCCAGGCCGGCAACAACAACGTCGCGATAGCCATGCACAAGGGACGGCTGTTCATGGCCTGGCGGACCGGCCCGTTCCACTTCGCCTCCTCGAGCGCGAGGCTGTACGTGGTGTCCTCCGCCAACAACGGTCGCATCTGGGATTTCGAGCGCGAGGTCTACATGGGGACCGACCTGCGCGAGCCCTTCCTGGTGTCGTTCAAGGGCAGGCTCATCCTCACGTTCTTCCAGGCCGGCACGAACCCGCTGGCTTTCGAACCGCAGCACATGTGGCGCACCGTGAGGAACGGGCGTGCGAACTGGACCGCTCCGGAGACGTGGGGCGAGGAGGGCGAGGTCCCATGGGCTTTCAAGGTCCATGAGGGCAAGGTGTACGCGACCACCTACAAGGGGCCGCATTACAGCACCGACCCCGCCGTGCTCGAGGTCCGGTTCTACGTCTCGGATGACGGGCTGGACTGGCGGCCGGTCGGCACGCAGGGGCCGGTGGTGTACAGGGGCGGGGTGTCCGAGGTCGGGTTCGACTTCGACGCGGCCGGAAACCTGTGGGGGGTCACGAGGAGCGAGGACGGCGACGCGACCGGTTTCGGGTCGCACCTTGTGAGTGCGCCGGCGGCGGACCTGGCGGCCTGGCAGTTCCCGGCCACGTGCGACCCTAATATCTACGAGTCACCCAGGATGTTCCGGCACGGCGACGACCTGTACCTGATCGCGAGGAGGGATCCGTGCAGCCCCTACGACATGGGCTGGAACTTCCTTCCCTTCGATATCCGCAGGCTGGTGTACCTCGCGGCCTACTCGCTGAGGCCGAAGCGCACCGCGCTGTTCAGGATAGATACCGCGTCCAGGAAGGTGGTGTGGGTCCGCGACCTTCCCGGCTGCGGCGATACCGCGTTCGCGTCCATCATCCAGACGGGCCCGGACTCCTTCCTCGTCGCCAACTACACGTCGCCGCTGTGGTTCACGTGGCGCACCTGGCTCGCGGGCCAGATCAGCATCTTCGGGACCCAGATCTACTTCGTCAGGCTCGACTTCGCGTGACCCGACGGTCGCGTGACCGAGGTTCGGCCGTCAGCCGGTGACACTGATGGGGTGGTGATGGTCGAGCCCGTTTCCTGCGAAACCCGCACAAGCCCGCGTCAAGAGCTCCGGTCGAGCTCCCTGATCATCCGCATCGCCAGGTCGCGCGCTCGCTCGGTGACCCGGATGTCCATGTTCTCCGGCTTGTCCTCGACGGTGTGGTAGTTGGGAACGAAGTTGTTCTCGTTGAAGGCGAAGATGGTTATCGTCTTAAAGCCGCGCACCAGGGGAACCATCGCGTCGGTTCCGAGCCTCACCTCGTAAGTGCCGACCTCTGGAAACTCGCCGCTCTCCTTGAGCTCTCTCGCGATGGAAACCAGTTCCTCCGAGTAAGGCCGCAGCCTCACAAAGCCCTCGCCGACCCCGTAGCGTACCGTCCCGTAGCCCACGGATTCCATGTTGATGAAATAGGTGTTGTCCCGGTCGAACTGCCGCGCGTGCTCCTTGAAGTACTCCACCGCCCCCATCATGATGGCTTCTTCACAACCAAAAGCGACCACGGTGAGATCGCAGTTCTCCAGCGGTTCGGACACGACCTGTTCGGCTATCGACATGCAAGAGGCTATCCCGGACAGGTTGTCGCAGGCGCCCGGCACGTAGGGGCCCGTACCGATGTCGAAGAACGATACGGCACCTATGATGAGAGCCACCGACGCCAGGGCCTGCAGGACCGCGGTGACAGCCCACATCGCGCCGCCGCTCCCTGGAATCGCCCGCGCTACCGCGACGGCCAGCATCAGCACGATGGCCGCGAGCAGGGGCATCATCACGTTAGGGGTGGAGTCGAACTTCTCCTTGTAGAACTTCGCTATCTTCTCGTCCAGCTCGGGGTTGAAGACGAGCTCGCCGGTCTTCGCCGCGTCGTAGTGCGCGCTGACGACGATATGCCTGGAGCCCTGCGCGCCCGGCACGCGGCCCACGACGTTGGCCGACCGGCGGCGGGGGAACAGGCCTCGGAGGAGGTGGAACTTGGTCGTGAGGTCGCCCCAGAAAGAGAGCGCGTCGAGCGCGAGAACCGCGGCCATCAGCCAGGGTATCCACGGGGGCCGGGTCCATATCGTAACCAGCCCCGCCAGCAGGGCCAGCACCATGTGCGTGAAGTAGACCCAGTAGTACTGGGGGCTCACGTCGAACTCCTCGATCGACGCCTCGAGCCCCAGGTCCCTCATGCGCCCCTCGATGTACGAGGCCGCGCGCCGCTCGCCCTCGAGGGCCGGCCCGCGCGTCTCGAAGGCGCATATCGTCTCGATCTCGCGCATCATATCGAGGTCGCGCCCGGCCTTCATCTCCATCTCATCACCAGCCCGTCTTCATCGGCGGCTCGCTTCTACCAGTCCATGTCACGCACGATGCACGCGGACGCGTTTATGCCGGAGATCATCACCAGCGGGACGCCACCCCCGGGGTTGGTGCTGGCCCCGGTCAGGTACAGGTCCCTGACCACCGGCGAGCGCCACGAGGGCCTGAACGGGCCCATGTTAGGCAGGCTCATCTCCAGGCCGTATATCGAGCCTTCCGGGAGCAGCAGCTCCCTCTCGAAGTCCAGCGGGGTCCGCATGTCTCTCTCCTCGACAAGGCCGCGAAAGCCCGGCAGCAGCCCGCCATCGAGGTCGGAGACTACGTCGTCGATGAAGTCTTCCCTGTAGTCGTCCCAGCCGTGGTACTTGAGGCGGTAAGGGCCTGCCGATATCAGCCCCAGGCTGAACTTGCCGGGCGGCGCCAGGGCCGGGTCGGTCATGGCGGGGCACACCAGGCCGCGCGGCAGGTCCGCCATCGGCGGCATCAGCCCGGCGGAGTAGTACTCGTCCCAGTACGAGTTGAGCTGCTCCGGGGGCGGCGTCATCACCGTGAAGTGGCATCGTATCGGCGCGGGCTTCTCCGACAGCCCGAAATAGACCATCGGCGCCGGTATTGACAACGTGTACCGCTCGATGGCCCTGGCGAAACGTTCCGGGAGCCGTTCCCGTCCGACGAGGTCGAGGTAGGTCGGGATGGCGCTCGCGTTCGAGACGACCACCCGGGCCGGGACCGTCTCGCCGCCGGCGAGCTCTACCCCGACCGCCCTGCCCTCCCGGACGACTATCCGGGTGACCAGGGTCCCGAGGCGAATGTCCGCGCCGTTCTTCTCCGCGACCCTGGCGAGCGCCGCGGGGATCGCGCCCATGCCGCCGCGCGGGTACCAGTAGCCCTCGTGGGACAGGTAGCTCATGACCGCGAACAGCCCGTTTATCCTGTTGGCGGGGATGCCGGCGAACAGGTTCTCGAACGACACGACGGTGAGCGCCCGCGGGTCGCGTATGTACCGGCGGTTGACGGCATCCTGGTTGGTGAACGCCACGCGCAGGAGCGCCGGTATCGCCTGCAGCGCGTTGTGGCTCGAGAGCATTTTCCCCGCGTGGCGGGCGGTGCCGAAACGTTCGAGGGGCGGGAAGGGCGAGTCCACCATCGCCCTGGCGCCGTCCCAGATGCGCTTCATCTGGCGGCAGAACTCCAGCCATCCGCTGCGGTCGTCCGGCGCGAACCCGGCTATCGCGTCCGCCGCCTCCACCGGGTCCATCGGAAGCAGCAGGTCGGTGCCATCGTTGAAGCGCATGTCGTAGACCGGATCCAGCAGGTCCATCTGGATATGGTCCTCGAGGCGGAGCCCCATCATCTCGAAGAAACGCTCGTAGAGCTCCCGGTAGAGGACGAATATCGCTCCGACGTCGAAGGTGTGGCCGTTGAGGTCGTACGATGCGCAGCACCCGCCGAGCCTGCCGCTCTGCTCGAGGACGAGGACCTTCTTCCCCCTCTGTGAAAGGAGGTCGGCGACGGTCAGACCGCCGATCCCGGAGCCTATTATCACCACATCGTACACTCTGTATCACCTGACTGCTGTCGTGGCCTCCCGTGTTTCGGGGCCCCGTCCGAGTCATCTAAAATCGCTTGCCATGCGGGAGTCTGAGCGAGTTATCGCCCCCGAAGCCACAGGACCCCGTTTGTTTCAAGTAACGCTGTCGTGGCGTCCCGTGTTTCGGGGACCCCGTCCGATCTCTCCACGACTCGCTAACTATACGGGACTCCGAGGGCGTTATCGCCCCCGAAGCCACGGGACCCCCTTGCCTGGCTACACTTGCGCGACGCTGTTAGAGCAGGCGCCAGCCGGGGATGTTGTTGGCGAAGCGGCCCATTACCCGGTCTTCGACCCGCGGGGCCGCCTTGAGCGCGGCGCGCATCAGCGGTCTCCTGGCGATGTCGGGCACGAGCAGGTCAAACGCTTTCTTCGCGACATACGTCGGATAGTAAGTCATGGTGGCTTTTCGGAACTCTTCCCAGGCCGCTCCCTTGTCATCGATGGCCATGGCTGCGATGCGTCCCGACAGCAGCGCCCCGAGCATGCCGAAGAACAGGAACGGGTCGATAACGCCAGAAAGGGTGCCCGTGATTATCTTGTTGCCATGGAAAAGTCGGGGGTTCCTGATGCTGCCCACCGGGCACGCGCCGCCCAGCAGATCTTTCCAGTTGCTGAACTCAGCGCTTTCGTTCCTCGCCACCAACCGCCTGAATTTCTCTTTGCCCCCCGTGCTCAGGGGCCTGTCCCTCTGGAACAGTATGGAAAACGATACGCCGTTCATGGTGCAGTACCAGCCGTAATCCCGGGTGAAGTCGTCGAAATACATCGCCACCATCGTGCGGTCGTGGTCGACAGTGCCCTTGGCGAAGAATCCGTAGAGGGGCGAGTAGGGGATCGAGAGCGCCTCGTAAGACTCCAGCAGCAGCCCCGTCGCGATTATCGTATCCGGCGGAAGCTGGGCGAAGTCGCCCTGTGTTATCACCGGGCGGCCGAACTCGACGTTGACCCCTCGGGAAACGGCCTCGTTGAACAGCAACGTGTCGAGCGCGGACTCGCGGGAGCCCCTTTCCACCATGTACAGCTTGACGGCCGCCTTCATCGGCATCACGAAGCGCTCGCCCCACGCCCAGACGCACGCGTCTTCTATGACCTTCGAGGCGGGCGAGATGTCCACCCCCGTGTAGCGCGTGATGCCCTCCAGGTCGAACGGGCTGCCGGCGGGGTCGGGCCTGAACTCGGACATGCCGCCGATCCTGCTCTCGCGCTCGAGCACCGTCACATGATGGCCTTTGCCCGCAAGGTCTATGGCCGCCACCAGGCCCGACAGTCCCGCGCCTACGATAGTAACTTCCGACATAGATACCCCCGCTCTATCACGATCGCCCTGCGTCAGTCTGGCAGCCTGCGGTACCCAGGGATCGCCCTGAAGAAGTTGTCCATGAAGCCCTTGAAGGTGCCCGGGTGCTCCTGGACGAACTTGAGCTGGGGCCCCATGGTGCGCTTCTTCAGCGCTACCGGCGAATGGCCAAAGAACCTCTTGATGAAAAGGTTCCTGTTGAACAGCTTCGTGTATTCCTTGAACAGCGCGTACGCGGCGGCTTTGTCGGAATGCGCCATCGCGGCAATCTTTCCGGACACGAGCGACCCGTGCACGCCGAACAGCGCGAACGGGTCCATCATCCCCGCGAGCGTGCCGGCAAGTATCTTGTCACCCGCGAACATGCGGGGGTTGCCGTAGCATGCCGTCGGCACGAGGCCCTCGTGGTAGTGCCAGCTGTCGCACGTGATGCCCTCCTGGCCGTACAGCAGCTTTTCCTTCCACTCGTCGTATTCGCTGTCGCGGACCGGCTCGCGCGCGAAGTAGAGCGCGAAGACTTTGCCGTTGGCGGCGCCGTAGTACGAGTAGTCCATGACGTAGTCGTGGAACCACACCGCGCACACGTTTCCCTTGTCGGTCTTGCCGCGGCCGAAGTACCCGAACACCTTCTGGTAAGGCACGTGGAGCGCCTCGAAAGCCTCGTAGAGGAGCCCTGTCGCGATTATGCTGTCCGCCGGAAGCCGCGCGAAATCGCCCGGCGTAATGCAAGGCTTGCCGAACTCGAACTTCACCCCCGCCTCGAGGCAGTTCTCGTAGAGCAGGGTGTCGATGGACGTATCCTGCGGGCCGCGCTCCACGCACTTGAGGTTCACGTAGGTGAGGTCCATCCGCACCGGGTAATCGAACATATACTGGTTCCAGTTCTCACAGTCGTTGACCTGGGGAGGGCCCAGGTCGACCCCTATGAACCGTCCCAGCCTGTCGGCCTCCATCGGGGTGACGTCGACCGCCGGGTGCTGGACGGGCACGCCCCCGATCTTGTCGTACTTCTCAAGTACCAGGACGTCCTTGCCGTCGCGCGCCAGGTTCAGCGCCGCCGTAAGGCCCGCGAGCCCCGCGCCGACAACGATGACCTCGTTCGCTCCCTGCGTCATTCTCTACCCCCAGTCTCTATGCCCGGCGTGACCACGGGTGCGACAGCGGGGTCAGACCCCGTTGCGACACTCCGCGACGCAATAGAGGGCCCCATGCGACAGCGGGGGCAGACCCCGATGCGACACAGGCCCCGTGCAAACCACGCCGCGGACTTACGGCCGCCGGGAAAGCGGCCGAGCGCGAAAGTCAGGTGAGCAGGCGTCCCGGCATCCTCGAAAGTTCGGATATCCTCTTGAGCAGGTGTCTCCTTGCTCCCTCGTCGAGCCCGGCGGCGCACAGGAAGCCCGCCAGTGCGGCAAGCAGGCCCGCCCCGAGAGCGGTGAGCCCGTGCCGCCGGCGCCACAGGGATCCCCGGATATCCACTACCACGTTCCTAAAAAAGGAGCTTCTTCATGCACTCGTCTTCGTACTCCCAGCGCCGGTTCGAGATGTTGTTCGGGTCGAGCGCCTTCTTTATCCTGGTGAAGGTCTCCATGAACCGGACCATCTTGGGCTGGATGGCCGCCATGGCCATTTCGCTCATCGGGATACCCTTGATGAGGGCGGCGGGCCCCGCCGCAAAGATCATGCCCTGGCCCATGGCCGTGAAAGTCGCCCTGAAGTACCCGGACAGGATCCTTATCAGGTCGTCCTTGTCGCACTGGTTCGTGTACATGTCGTACTCCATGTAGGCCGAGCGGCCCATGTGGTATGGCTGGAGGTAAGTGGAGGCGTCGTCGGGCGCCAGCGGGTCGCCCGTGGTCCCCACCTGGTTGGTGCAGGCGTCGCGCATCAGCTTCTCGATACCGACCATGTTCTCGAGCTTGTCGATGAGGGCGCCTATCATGAATGAGCCGCGCACCCTCTGGACCCTGACCGTGACGTTGAAGAACTTCCCCCACTTGTCGAGGTCCATGAACTCGTTCTCCCCGGTCATGTCGACGATGGCCTCCGTTGGGAGAAAATCGAACATGGGGAATTTCTCCTCGAGCACGCGCTGGGTCAGGTCTCCCTTGAGGTCGGCCTCTTCCTGGGTCTGCCCGCCGAAGACGGGGTAGAGGATATGCCTGGGCATGAGCTCCGCGATCTTGCTCGCCTCTTTATTGTTGTCCCCGACGAAGATGCCGAAGAAAGAGTTCATCATGCTGGCGAGCTCCACTGCCAGGTTATCCTGCGCCACCATCTGGAGGGCTTCGGCGATCAACGCGAGCTCGTCCTCCTCGTAGACGGGCAGGATCAACTGGTGGTAGGGCGCCTCGGGGTAAAGGCGCACGGTCATCTTCGTCACTATGCCGAGCGTCCCGAACGCGTACCTGAAGATGTTGGTGATGTCAGGCCCCGGCCCGGGGACGTGACCCTTGACCGCCCCCAGGGCGGCCGGCCCGCTTTTCAGGACTTCACCCGTCGGGAGGACCGCCTCCACGTCAATCACGTTGTCCATCCCGAAGCCGTACTTGGACGCCATTAGGTTGATGTTGCAGAACAGATGGTTGCTGATAACGCCGGCCGTCGCGCTTGTGGATGGGTTCAGCAGCCTGCACCCGGCCCGTTGCGCCGCCACCTGGAGCATCAGGTAATTGACCCCGGGCTCGATAGCCGCGTACATGTTCTCGCCATCGAGCTCGACGATACGGTCCATGCGCCTGAGGTCGCATACGATGCCGCCGAACGCGGGCTGGGCCAACCCCATCGTGGTGAGGCCGGTGCCGTACGGTATCACGTCCACCAGGTGCTCGTTCGCCACGCGGTACACGGCCTGCACGTCCTCCGTGCTGCCGGGCATGCAGACGATGTGCGGATAGGACGCGGGGAGGAATCCCTGGTCGCGGGCGTAGCCGCAGGTTATCGACGGCGAATCCGTGGCCCACTCCTCCCCGAGCGCCTCGCGCAGCGCCTCGAGGGCGGCCTCGAGGTTCTTGGACCTGTTGTGGACCGGATCTTTCTCCATCACGAGTGGCCTGTGCACCACGCGCCTCTCGCGGAGCTCTTCCCGGATCCTGCTCTCTGCCATCAGTTGCCTCCCACTTCGGTTAGCCTGAAAGACTCTACAGCGACTTCTCCAGTATCTCCGCCAGGTCGTAGACCAACATGTCCGAGCCCTTCTCCGCTATCGCGTCCTCGAAGAGCCTTATGCAGATCGGGCACGCCGTGACGATCGCCTCGGCGCCGACATGCTCGGCCTCGAACAGCCGCTCCTCCGTCACCCAACTCACATAGCCCGGCTCCCAGAAGAAGACCGAGCCGCCGCCACCGCAGCAGAGCGCGTTCTTCCTGGACCTCTCGAACTCCACCAGCTCGAGCCCGGGCACGGCCTCAAGCACGCGCCTCGGCTCCTCGAATATCCCGTGTCGCCTGCCGATGCGGCACGGGTCGTGGTAGACGGCCTTGACCCTGACCTCTTTCTCGGGCTTGAGATCGCCCGCCTCCATCAGCCGGTCGGCCAGCTGGGCGAAGTGATAGACCTCGATGGGAAGGCCCTTTACGTACTCCTCGGAGAGGACCGCGTAGGCGTGCGGGTCCGCTGTGACCACCTTGTCCACGCCGGCCTGCTCCATCTTCTCGATGTTCGCGGCCGCGAGGGTCTCGAAGTAATCGCGGTCACCGATCATAAGCAGGGCGCTGCCGCTCGAGACCTCCTGCTCTCCGAGCGTCCCGAAATCCACACCGCCCTTCTGCATGACCCCGGCGACCGACCGGATGCGCGGGGCAAGCGACGGGAAGCTCGAGTAGTCGTCACCGACGAACAACAGGTAGTCGGTCTTCTCCGCCAGCGCGTCCTTGATGCCGAGGCCTTCCTGCCAGGCGGTCCTCTTCCCGGCCGGGACGCCGTACGGGTTGTCGGTCTTCTCGATGTTCTCGAGCATCTCGGAGAACCACTCGAGGGGCGCCCAGCCGTCGGCGACCGCCTGCTCGCGCAGGAGCTGGAGCACCCACAGCGGGTGGAGCTGTTTCACCGGGTAGCAACGGTCCTCGCAGCTGCCGCACATCATGCAGGTGAAGACGGCGTGCTTCATGGCCTCGTCGGGCTCGATCTCCACCAGGTTGAGGCACCGGGCGATCTCGAGTTTTCCGGGCGCGTAGTAAGCCTCGTAGCGAAAGCGCGTGCCCGACGGGCAGTTTCTCCAGAACCGCGGGTCCTCGCACTGCTGCGCCATCACCCCCTGGCACAGCTTGCACTTGCCGCAGAGCGAGAAATCTTCCTTGAGCTCGGCGAGCACCTCTCGCTGGGCCGTGATCCTGCGCTCCATCTGCTAGACTCCTTCCAGTAGCTGGTCGGGGTTCAGGTTACCCCTGGGATCGACCGTCCTTTTGAATGTCCTGATCATGTTCACGTATGACGGGTCCGTCCGTGAGAAGACCATCTCCGCGACCGGACCGGTCGGCTTGTCGACCAGCGCCCTGGTATCGAGCAGCGCCTCGAACGCCTTGAGGTATCCGGTCTCGGCCGCGCTCGAGGCCGCGGGGTCACCGGGGTTGTAGTAGATGTCGGCCTCGCAGTACGCGGCCCCGCCGAAGTAAGTCGGGACCACGACCTTGCCCAGCTCGTCCGGTTTCAGGCCCGCCTCCGCCACGGCCCCTTCCAACGCCTCGAACGTCTCGGGTACGCCCCCGAAGTGCTGGAAGCCGAACACGTGCCTGCATCGGCCCAGGAAGAAGTCCCTGTCGTACACGTACCACGGCCTCTTGAGGTTGGTCTCGATGAGCTCCGGCATCTGACCTCGCAACTGCTTGCCGCCCAGCTCCTTCGCCGCCTCCCTGGTGTACCGCTCCCAGAGTTCGACAAGCTCTGTGTAGTGCTCCATGGTGATGACCGCGGTCCAGGGGTTCAGCTTCTTCCTCAGCGCCGGGACCTTCGACGAGTCTCCTCTGGCGAGCACCACCGAGAGGTAGCGGTCGTTGGCGCAGAACGCCTCGAAGCACCACTCGGCCCGGCTGACCTTGTATATGAGGTCCTTAGCGGGCTCGAGGTCGTCGAAGCCGACGGCGACGAGGCGCCGCTCCTGGCGGTTCGGATAGGTGTAGACGAGCCCGTAATAAGGTATCCCGAATATGTCCTCCGAGGCACCGAAGAACTGCGAGAACTGCGGGCCCTGGTCCTCCCGGAAGTCGGCGTGCCCCTCGTCGGCGAGCTGCTGGGAGCCGGAGACCCAGACCTCCCCGTCGGCGAGCATCGCGTGGAAGACGGAGACGTGCGGGTGCCTGTAGCCGCCCGAGCCCATGAGCATGTCCCTGTCGACGTAGGAACGCAGTACGCTGGGGGAGAGGCCGGCCACCGGGAAGAGCAACCTCTGGCCTTCCTTGTCCAGCTCCGCCTGGAGCTGTTCGAACGTCACCCCGCCGTACACGTGGGCGACGAGGTTTGCCGCGTCGATCTTTTTGATGCGGTTCATCTTCGAGAGGTCCACCAGGATGCCCTCTTTTGATGCCAGGCCGGCGTCCTCGATAAAGCGCCTCCTGACGGAGTAGAGCGGTATCTCGTTCTGATGAGCGAAGGCGGCCGCGTCGGAGAGCTGGTTCGGGGTCTCGGGGGTGACCACCATCAGCGCGGAGTCCTTGACCGGCACGGCGAAATAAGGCGCGAGCGCCCTGGCGCCGGTCCGCACGTTGCCGTCCCCGAGAAGCCTTTTGAGTTCCTTCGATGCGGACGAGTCCATATTCCCTCCCCGGGTGTCGCGGCGCGCGGCTGGTCCTTCCCGGCGAGGCGTGCCTGCGCCGGACCCGCGCGGTCGCCATGCCGTCAACCGATATCCACTATTGAACCGAGGCCTTTTTCGTCCAGGATCACGGGATAGATCTTGAACGCCGGCTTGATGACCGGCAGGAGCTTCAACATCTTCGGGACCGAGCCCTCGGACTCGATCTCACCCGACGTGAGGGCCTTGATGAGGTTCAACTTACCGAGCCAGAACTTGTGCGCGGTGTCCGTGGCCATCGTCAGTGTCGCGTCGGCCGCTGTGTCCGACACGCCACACGTCAGCGCTATCTCGTCACCGGTGCAGTCGATCAGGACCTCGCCCTCCGGGTCGCTGTAGACGAACCTGACGACGAGCTTCGAGTTCAGGGCCTTCTCCTTGATCTGCGGGTCCTCGGACAGCTTGTCGAACAGTTCCGTGATGCTGTCGTAGAAGGGTTGGATGTCGCTGAAATAGGGCATATCGGCGTTCTCCTTTCGGCTGAATCTGTCCCGACGGCGCCAGAAAAGGGTAGAATGTGACGCGCGCGATCCGAGCGGAGCGCTCGCATCATTCACGGTGACTAATTATTATTGGACGGTATGGGACTGTCAATTGACCGGTGGGTTCATCCGCACTGTCTACATCGAGGTGACCGTTGGCTGAGAACATCGTGGTCGGGGCGGGGCTGTCCGGGCTGGTGGCGGCGATAAATCTCGCCAGAGAGGGTCGCGACGTACTGGTCCTGGAGCGCGAGGAGCGGGTGGGCGGCTCCGGGCTTTATCACCCTTCGCCGGAGGGTACCCCTGTAGACCTGGCCGGCCTGGAGGCTTACACAGGCATCGACATCGGCCCCGCGGTGGCCCCCTTCGACGTGGGGCGCGCGGTGGTGTACGGGGAGATGGTCCCGGTGGACATGGGCGCCATCTCCGCGTACATGATAGAGCGCGGGCCTCGCTCGACGTCGCTCGACAGCTATCTCTACGGCCTGGCGGTAGAGGCGGGCGTGAAGTTCGAGTTCGGGCACCCGCTCGTCTCGAACGACGCCGCCGCCGGTCTCCCGCCCGACACGATAATCGCGACAGGGCTGTACTTCGAGGGGTTCGACGCCACGAGGGTGCCGTACCTGACGTCCTTCCATTACGTGGCCCGCCAGAAGATTGAGGACATCGACTCGAACCACGTGACCGTCTACCACTGCGAATTCACGAGGGACTACGCGTACACCTGCTCGGTAAACGGGATAAGGTTCGCCCACGTGTTCCAGCGCACGCCTATCGGCAAGGACACGCTGCGGGCGTTCGAGGAGCAGGTATTCGTCTCCGAGGGGTTCGAGTTCGACAGCTGGGCCCACTTCACCTTCCCGGTGCCGGCCGCGTCCGCGCACAACCCGCGACTCTTCGCGGGCAACAAGATACTCGCCGGGACACTGGCGGGGTGCCAGGAGCCCTACATGTTCTTCGGGATCCTCGGGGCGCTGGTGTCCGGGAAGATAGCGGCGATGGCCATAGCCGACAAGTCGCGCGCCCTTGAGGAGTTCGAGCTTGCGACCTCGTCCTTCCGCGCGGCCTATATTCTGAAAAAGCTGGCCGGCATCCAGCCGCACTCGCTGCAGAGGCCGCTGATGTCGTTCGCGCTCAGGAGCGTCGCGCCCGGTTCGATAAGCGCGCGCACGGTGATGCGCGCGATGCCGGGCTGGCGCAACTGCGAGAACAGGCCGACAAGTTGTCGGGAGGATCGATGACGAGAAAAGTCGTGGTCATCGGGACCGGCCCGGGCGGGAGCTCCTGCGCTGCGCTGCTTCAGAGCAGGGGCTTCGAGGTGACGGTCCTCGAGCAGAACCGGTTCATCGGCGGCAAGTGCTCGACCCGCGAGGAGAACGGGTTCAAGGTGGACACGGGAATCCACATGTTCGCGACCGGGCCGAGCGGGCCGCACGGCCGGGTGGCCGGCGAGCTGGGCATCGCACAGCCGTGGCTCGTCCGCGACCCGTCGGAGACGATGTGGGTCAACCCCAAAGGGTTCTTCTATCTCCACCAGAGGATGGCGAGCTCCGAGGCGCTGAAGAGCATGGCTATTGCTCACGTGACCGGCCGGATGAAAGTAGACCTGCTGAACACGCTGACCAGGTCGGTCAGGAACTTCGGCGTTGCCGGCCTGCTGCGCGAGCTCAAAGGCGTGGCGAAGGCGCTGCCCGGGTTCATCGAGAGATACGATTCCTGGACGACCAGGGACTTCCTGAACCAGTTCACAGACGACGCGGTCACCCACAAGGCCATGAACTGCCTCAGCATGCTCCTTCTGGTGGTCCCCTACACCAGGTCGTCGGCCGGCGAGTTCATGCACGTCGTCTCCGATATTTTCAGGTACAACACGCTCGGGGTGCCGAGAGGAGGGGCCATCGGGGTGCCCACCTCTTTCCTGCGGGCGTTCCGCAGGGATGGCGGGACCCTGGTGATGGGAGTCGCCGCGAAGAGCATCGAGGTCGAGGGAGGCAAGGTGACCGGGGTGGTCGGCTCCGACGACCGGATGTACGAGGCTGAGGTGGTGGTCTCCAACGCGGGCCTGCAGAAGACCGTGGAGCTCGCGGGCCGGCCGAGCTTCCCGGGCGACTACGTCGACTACGTCGATTCCCTCGAGCAGTCTTACTCGTGGATAGCCTCGAAGCTGGCGCTGGACCGGAGGGTGATAGACCTGCGGGCGCCGTCTTTCTTCCCCATCCCCGGCGTGGAGGCCGAGAGCATGTTCGACTACTGCGACGAACCCGGCGGACTGCCCACCGACCCATTCCTCTTCTGCCCCATGCCGACCGAGTGGGACGAGACGCTGGCCCCCACCGGGCGACAACTCGTGCTCTGCGGCGTGCCGACATCCAACGAGGTCGACCAGGAGGACCGCAGCAACCGGATGCTGGACATGGCCGAGGAGAAGCTCTTCTCCTTCTTCCCGGATGTCGAGAGCCACATCCTCTGGAAGAGCCGGATAACCAACAAGGACACCAACCGCATCACGCGCAAGGGCACCGGCGAGTGCATAGGCCTGGCGCAGATACCCGGGCAGGTGGGGGCGGACAAGCCGGAACCGAACCTCCCCGTGGAAGGCCTGTGGGTGGTCGGATGTGACGCCGGCGCCCGCGGCGTCGGGACCGAGCAGGGGACCGCGTCCGGGATGCTCGTCGCGAGCCTGGTCTCCGCGACCTGAAGTTGGACGGCCGTTGCACACCCCACAGCGATTGGCTATCCTGGCTGGAATACGTCCAGGGCGGCCCGGGGCCTTCAGGGCGAGGCCTCACCGTTCTCGACGACATCGTCGGGCAGGTCCTCGACCGAGCATTCCTTGCGCCCGGCGACTCGGTGCTCGACCTCGGCGCGGGGACCGGCGCGGTAACGCTTGGCGCCGCGCGCCGGGTCGGGAGTTCGGGGAGCGTCGTCGCGGTCGACAGCGACCCCGACTGCCTTTCAGAGCTGTCGCGCCGGG
>Ga0209745_1001048_pt1 | contig 16659 bp, 11 predicted proteins | sample BarGraNGADG00312_FD_184495 | JGI IMG/M metagenome (GOLD analysis project Ga0209745, IMG submission 184495) | Arctic peat soil microbial communities from Barrow, Alaska - Barrow Graham LP Ref core NGADG0004-312 (SPAdes) (version 2) | ecosystem: Environmental > Terrestrial > Soil > Wetlands > Peat... | reverse complement strand
TTTCAGAGGTCTCTTCTGGAAAAGACCATGGATCGCTCTTGTATTTACACTTTCATTATTGTCTTTGGCCGGGATCCCCGTTACCGCTGGTTTTATAGCGAAATTCTATATCATTCTTGAGGGTATGAAAGCCGGGCTTATGGTACTGGTATTTTCAATGATAATAAACAGTGTCATAGGATTATACTATTACCTCAGAATTATTACAGTACTTTTTTCTGCTGCCGGTGATACTAAATTGCCTGAACTAGCTATTACAGGGAAAGTTACGCTTGCCCTTGTCGGAATAAGCATATTAATCTTAGGTATTTATCCCGGCTGGCTTATTGATATAATAGTCAGATTCGTTTCATTATAAGGGCCTGGTGATATGGTTAGTTGCACTAGGCTATTCTTTTATGCCTCCGAAGTGGACTTTTAAAATTAAAGAATGAGCCTTTGGGAGGGGCTCATTTCTTTTGGAAAGCTCGCTTTATTAGGGGAAATGCGAGCAGGGGGAAATGGGAATTGTGCTTTTATTTCCAGTCTGTTATCAGTTCATTATAATCTGCAGTATTAGTAATATTCTTATTACCTGTGCCATCGCTATTCATTGTCCAGATATCATATTGCGAACCGTCAAAGACTGAATACGCTATCATCTTGCCATCAGGGGACCATCTGGGTTTAAGAGCATATGTGTTTTGACTTGAAATACTTGTCAGTTTTGTATCTCCCGTTCCATCAATATTAATAACAAAAATATTCATGAGTACTTGCCCTGTACCTCTTATATATGCTACTTTTAGACCATTTTGGGCAATTTGTGGATAAGCTTCCCATGTTGTATTACTTGTTAGTCTATGTTCATTTGTAAAATCAATATTTGAAATATAAATTCTGCCTGATGGACCGTTAGAAGAACCTTGTTTATAATAGCAGACATTGGATGAATCTTCAGGTATGCTAATTTCATCACAGGAGTTGTTTTGTGAATTAAAATTAGTTAGTTTCAATTTACCGGAACCATCGTATTTTATTTGAGTAAACTCGGTCCATCCAGTACTTTGAGCATTAGCATACCATATCTTTGACTTGTTCCTAAATATTCCTGAATTATTCCCATACTGAGGATTATCGAAAGTTAATTGAGTATTGCCAGAACCATCAGAATTCATTATGAAAATTTCAGTTTTGCCAGAGGATGTAACGTTACTTGAATATAATATCTTTTTTTTGTCATTTGACCAGATGGCTGTACCTATTGAAAAACTTCCAGCAGGATGGATTGAACTAATATTACTGCCATCAGCATTCATTTTATAAATACTAACATCACCATTTGACTTCAATCCTTTTTTAAATAGTATCTCAGAATTGGGATTTGGTGCTTCAGCACTTGTTGTAAAATTGAGCTGACTACCATAACCTATACCTTCTTTGTTGATAGCATAGGCTATTATATAATATAGTGTACTTGAAGTAAGACCCGTCAGAGCAGCAGAGAAAGTACCTGGTCCACTTCCGATTAGCAGTTTTGTCCCAGTTGTCTGAGGATTTTGCGATGTGCCATAATATACACCTCGGTCAGTTATTGCAGCTAAATCTTCACTAGTTACAAAACCTCCAACATTTGCAGTTGTACTTGTAACCGTAGTAATTTGTGAGGTAATTACTTTTAGCCCCGTTTTTAATTGTGCAGTAGCTGCAGTAATTAGATCTTTCTTTTTTTCTGAATCTTGCACTGCTGCAGCTGTGATTGCTAAACCCTTTGAAGCTAATCCAAGTGCACAAGCAATGGCACCAGTTGGGTTTGATATGTTTATACAGCCAACTATATTTGTGAAAGTCCCAACTGTTGTCGCTGATAATCCCATTATTTCTAAATTGGATGGTAAGAATTCAGTAATTATTCCAATAACTGTAGTTCCGCAGCCTATAGCTGTTAATGCTAAGCTAATGCCCCCTGTAGGAATTGCTGCAGCTAGTCCTACTCCACATGCAGCTACACCAACTGCTCTACCTGTCCATCTAATTACATCACTGAGTGCTTGGATGTCTGTTAGTGATTTTGAATAACCAGAGGTAAAATCATAATCTACATGAAGATCTCTAAATATTTTAATTTCACTATTAGGTAGAACTACAGAAATATCCATTAAAGATTTTCGAAAGTTGCCAAATAAAAAAACATAATCATCAATTATGGCTTTTGATGGTATTCCATTGTTATCTAAGAAAATCGAATATCCGTCTTGATATGTAAGTGGTTTATAATAAATAACTGAGGGAATTGAGTTTTGTAATTGAATAAAAAAGCTCTCTCCTCCTTTTCCAATGATCCAATAATCCCAATCAGTATCTTGCTTAACATCAACCACATAATAATCTTTCTCTTTTGGTGGTTCCTCTTTTTTCTTGCAATCTGATAATGAAATTGGTAATAAAACCAATAGCAATAGAATTGATCTTCTTAATAATTTATTTTTCATAGGTAAAGGTTTTCAGAAAATTTTAAATTTAAAATTCATTGTTAATTAGACCATAAAGTGAGGTTGACGAATCACTAATCTTCTAAACTCAAATAATTGAGATTGTGATTTTTGTATTCCAATACCAGATGTAAGAAAAAAACTGATCTAATAAAAATAATAAATCAGCATACAATAAAATAGACTAACTAATATTTGGTATCAATCAGCTAATGAGAATGGCTTTGCGAACTACAATTAAGGATATCCAACTTATTCTAAAAAGTGCATCAAGAAGTTTTTGCGCTTTTTGTGACGAAAATGAGTTAGTGTGGTAAATAGATGAGGAGTATGATTAAGTAATTACCTGGTGGTGAGAATTTTTAATAATTTATTTCTGTTTGAATCTGCCAAACTGGCTTTATTTCCTTCAGTCATATCTATCTCCCCTTGTTTGGTATAGCTGCAAACATGATTTAGATTGATAATATAGGAGTTATGGACTCTGAAGAAGTTATGTTCAGACAGAAATGATTCATAATGTTTAAGATTCTTTGAACTGACAACTTTTCTTTTGCCTGTAAGATAGAAAGTTGTGCAGTATCCGTCGGCTTTGCACATTATTATTTCAGTCACCTTCAAAACATCAAAGCCCTTTATGTGCGGAATTATCAGGGTTGGCGCCGGCGATGAATTGGTTGACAAGCTTTTAATTAAAGCAGCAATCTTTCCTGAGTCGGTAGATCCGCCATTCAGATTTCTGGCTTTTTCCACAGCAGCCTTTAGTTCATCGATCTTAACCGGCTTTAACAGATAATCAATAGCATTAACCCTGAAAGCTTTAATAGCAAATTCTGAAAAAGCAGTAACGAAAATAACTTTAAAATCTATTCTGTCAAACATTGTCAACAGATCGAAACCCTTTCCATCTCCAAGTTCAATATCGAGGAAAACAAGATCGGGATTAAATTTTTTAATTGCTTTGTAACCGATTTTTACAGAAGATGCAGTAGTAATAACCTGGATATCACTACAATACTCTTTAAGGTAATTGCAGATCACTTCGCGTGATGGCTTTTCATCATCAATAACAATAGCTCGAATCATTTTATTCTTTTTTTATCGATTTTGCCGGTATATCTATTTCAACCCTGGTGCCTGTTTCCTTCCTGCCGGGATAAAGATCAGTTATTTCAAAATTGTAGTTGACCCCCTGTAGCTTGCTTATCAGTTGCAACCTTTCAATAACAATATTTATCCCCCTGGATTTATGATTTTCATGATTAGAATGTAGCCGAAGAGCCGCTTCACGTCCGATGCCATCATCCTCAACCAAACAACTTATCCTGTTTGGTCCTGGGGATGAAAACTTAATCAGGATAAATCCTTTGCGGTTCTCCAATGCCCTTATTCCATGCCAGATAGCATTTTCAATAAATGGTTGCACCAACCCCGGGAATACCTCCAGGTTCGATTTATCGCTGATATCATCGATCCTGATTTCAAAATCAAACTTGTCCCCAAACCTCAGATGTTCGATATTCAGGTAATCTTTAATAGAATTTATTTCATTATCGAAAGGAATGTAATCACTTCCAAGATTAGAAAGGATCGATCTGATAAGCCTTGAAAAATCTGCTATGTACCTGTTTGCAGATAATTTATCATTATTAGAAATGAAATAATTAATAGAATTCAGGGAATTAAAAATAAAATGAGGATTCATTTGTCCCCGTAATGACTGAAGCTTCAGGGCATTCTGTTTCTGCCTCTCCCGCTGCTTTAACTGCCTGATGTATAAAATAATAATTCCGGTTAAAACTAGAACCATAAAAAGAGGAACAGTAATGAGAAATAACCGGGTCTGATAGAAGAATGGTGTAATCCGCAAAATGATTTTTTTATTAACCGCCCATTCTCCATTAGGGTTGGTAGCCTGAATTTCAAATGTATATCGACCTGGTTTCAGGTTGGAATAGTTAACAGTCCGGTTGTGTGAATTAGTTTCTATCCAACTTTTATTAATATAAGCTAACCGGTATCTGAACAATGTTTTGTCAGAATTAATAAAGTCGGTGGAAGAAAAAGAGAGCTGAAAATTGTTCTCTCCCTTGAAAAGAGTAATAGTATCTGAATCATTCAAGTTTTTTTGTAGAATCTTTTTTTCTCCGGAAACAGTAAAGCCAGTTAAAAGTATCCTTAGCTTTTTGATGTCATTATCTGTTTCAGAAAGACTATCCGGATAAAACCCAACAAGGCCCCCCATTCCGCCAAAAAAGAATTCACCGTCATCCGCAACATAAGAAGCATCTGAGTTAAATTCAGTTATGCCTACCCCATCTGTGGTGTTAAAGACCCTGATCCGGCCTGTTTCAGGATTCAGCTTCGAGATACCATTATCAGTTGAAACCCAGATATTTCCTGATTTGTCCTTAAGAATACGATAGGTTGTATTATTTGATAATCCTGAAGATGTTGTATAATAAGTTGTTTTTCCAGATTCAGCGTCAAAATTGCACAAACCTTCACCCAGGGTCGCTATCCAAAGGTCATTTTTCTTCCCCGGACATATATCTTCAATATTGTAGTTCTCGTCTGAGATAGAGTATACTGTTGATTCTTTATTTACAGTATTATACTTCAGAAGTGTTTTAGTTGATAACCCGGCCCATAAGATATCTTTGTCATTTAAAAATAATTTAAAAATGAATCGATTCCTGGGTGACTTCCATAATAACTCAGTCTTACCAGATTCAGGGTTATATAAACTCAGATTATCGGCTCCAATATATAAATTGCCATTCTGACTGACAGCTATATTTCGAATAATCTTTTCATCCGGGAAATGTCTGATAAACCTGCCACTCTTAAAATTATAGAATAACAACAAGTCAGAATAGTATCCAATCCAAATACCCTCCTTTACCCGTATCATAGACCGGATATGACCTGAGAGTTTAAACAATTCAGGTGTAACTTGTCCTGTTTTTTTGATTCTATTATCAGGGGTGAATTGAATAATGTGATCCATTCCTCTTACCCCAGCCCAAAGATTGTTCTTTTCATCTTTTACTATTGAATAAACCGCAGCCAGTTGATCTTTATCCGTTTTTATGATATAGTTCCTGAAAAATGAATTTGTGAAGACCAACTGTGTCAGGCCAAGAGGTGTTCCGAGTCTGGTAGTATTTGCAAACCATAGCAAATCTCTGCCTTTGTGATGTATTACTTTCATCAACTGACTAATTTCAGATTTGACCACCCTTGTGATATGAGTAACCGGATCATAAGAATAAAGCCCTTCTTCAGGCCATGACCAATCGAAATTTCTGTTCCCTTTGAATTCATTTTTACCGATAGTCCCTTTATATTCATAGAAAGCAGACTTCTCTTCATTGAGTTTGAACAAACCTATATTTGAAAAAACCCACCGACTTCCCGTTGGTGATTCATAAAATGAAAATCTGGAATAAAATTCAAAATCTATTTTCTCCTTAAGAAATGAACTCTCAAGATTATAGACATTCTTAATAATCAGTTTCCCGGTACTGTCTTTTGAATTTTTGAATTCAAATTCATAAACTGACGAGCCGCTTAACCATATTTTGGTACTGTCAGAAATATAGATTCCCAAAAAATCCTGATCCAATGAATATGATCCTCCATTCCCATTTATAATACAATAATGAATAAACTTCCGGGAATTGAAGTTTCTTTTTAAAAGTGCATTTTTACAGATAATCCACAGTTCTCCACATGTATCAGCACAAATGTTAATAATTTGACCCCAATCATTTTCACCAAAATCGGAGATTCTTCTGAAATTATCATTAATCCTGTCGTATAACAGAAGCTCATATTTATGGGTCAAAATCCAGAGATTATTGCCGTGATCGACGACCAGGCTTCTGATTGAAAAATAGGAAATAGAATTTGTATCACCCGGGATGTGATAATAGTTCCTGAACTCATATCCATCATACCTGCTTAAACCGTCCCAGGTTCCAATCCAGAGAAATCCGGTACTGTCTTCGGCAATCGCCCTTACATTGTCGTGTGGCAAGCCGTCTTTTGTCGTAAAGGTTTTAATATTATAATTCTGAGGAAAAAGAGGAATCAGGAGGAGAGATAATAATATGAGAGTAATAAAATAGCTTTTAAAGATATCTCTGACTTTTAAAAGCATATTGAGAATACTCCAGATTTTAATAAGAAAAGAAACCATGGTTGATATTACTCAGAAATAAAGGAATGAAAAAAAATCCAATTCTGCTAATCAGGTGTTTTTGTCTTTTCGAATTTTATTTTACTATTATCTTATGCAACCCTCTGCTGATAAAGCAACTTCTGAAAGTCAATGAACAAGGAACTGATCTTTGAAGCATCTCCCAGTATGTCTATGGCATCACCCAATGATTGGTACTTATTTTGAAGCAATACTGGCAATTTTTCCTGGTCAAGTTCTCCCACTCCGGATTCTATGTATTTGGAAAGGACAAATTCCAGGAATTCTTTTTGTTTGTTATCAAGCAAAGCAAATATAGCTGGTTGTGAGGCAGCAACTCTTACTTCTCTTGTAATGGGCTGAACTGCAAAAGAAACATATTCCAATACATCAAACAGATCACTTTTTTCGGCATCAATCAGCTTTTGAAGAGTTGTGAGTTCTTCTGTCCCATATCCGGCATCAGACAATTTAACAAGTAATGCTTTCCTTGTCATTGGGTTTGACCAAATGGTACGCAATTCTTCTTCACTTTTGAAAAATGAAGGTAAAGAGCCGTATAAATTGCTTAAAAATTCTTCTGCTGAAATTGGCTTTCCATCGGCACTCCAAAATGATGTGGAAATCATGTGTTGGATTTCACGTTCTTTGCCATCCCGGAGTTTTATTTTAACCTTCGTTCTTGGTGGATTGGACTGGATTGGTGTTATTGGTTCTTCAGGTCCAGGTTCAAGAAGTGGCCCGGGAGTATAAATTTTAGGTTCTTCCAGAATTGGTTCACCATCCCATTCCGGATCGGCAAAATGCTGGTATGCATTTACATAATCATAAATGGTAAAAAAATCCTTACCGTCAAATAATCTTGTTCCCCGGCCAACAATTTGCTTAAACTCGATAATAGAATTGACAGGACGTAACAGCACTATATTGCGGATGTTTCTTGCGTCCACTCCGGTAGAGAGTTTTTGTGATGTAGTTAGGATTGTGGGGATTGTTTTTTCATTGTCCTGAAATTCCCGTAAATATTGCTCTCCCATGGATCCATCATTTGCTGTTACCCGAACACAGTAATTTGGTTCTTTACTTTTCTTATATTGATTAACCAGATCACGAATAGCGGCTGCATGGTCCTGTGTTGCACAAAAAATAATTGCTTTCTCACTCTGATTGGCTTCATCCATATATATCTGCACCCGTTTTGCTTCACGGGCCTTGATTTCAATAATTTTATTGAAGTCAGGTTCAATATATAATTTACCTTCTTCTATTTCTCCTTCGATAACCTGATCATCAGAAGTGTAGATGTAATCGTCAAGCGTAGTTTTAATCCGTTTTACTTTAAATGGTGTAAGAAAACCATCATTTATTCCTTCTTTCAATGAATATATATAAACCGGATCTCCGAAATATCTATATGTATCAATGTTATCTTTGCGTTTTGGGGTAGCAGTTAAACCCAACTGAACGGCAGGTTTGAAGTACTCTAAAATGCCCCGCCAGTTTCCTTCATCGTTTGCACCACCACGATGACATTCATCTATTATAATAAAATCAAAAAAATCAGCAGGGTACTCACCAAAATACGGTTCGGGATTACCATCCTTATCACTACCACTCATAAAGGTTTGGAAGATGGTAAAAAAGATGCTCCCATTGATCGGAACACTTCCTTTTTTACTTATTTCTTTTGGACTTACACGTATTAGGGCATCTTCGGGAAATGCTGAAAAGGCATTAAATGCCTGGTCGGCTAAAATATTTCTATCGGCCAGGAATAAAATCCTTGGTCTCCTTAAACCATCATGTTTTAAATTCCATCGGGTTTGAAATAATTTCCATGCAATCTGAAAAGCAATAAAGGTTTTTCCTGTACCGGTGGCTAAAGTCAGTAAGATTCGCTGCTTATTATTGGCAATGGCTTCCATTGCTTTGTTTACTGCAATTTCCTGATAGTAACGGGAGGCTTTGGTTCCGCCTACATCCTCATAGGGAACTTTATTAAAAGAATCACGCCATTGATTTAGTACAGCAAAAGTCTTATTCCAGAGTTCATCAGGGGTGGGGTAATTAGCAACCAACCCTTCGGCACCAGTTTTCATGCAGATCCTGTAAATATCTTTACCATTAGTAGCATAGGTAGTCTCAAGTTGTAGCTTTTCGGCATATAATTTGGCTTGAGCTACTCCTTCCCCTACTTCCTGATTATTGCTTTTGGCTTCAATAACTGCCAGTTTAATGCCTTTATAAACCAGAATATAATCGGCAATTAATGGTTTTGCCCTGCCACCTCCTGTTTGAATTTTACCGATAGTAATTATGCATTCCCGAAGGATTCTCGAACCTTCAACCAAACCCCAACCTGCTTCTTGAAGTTTGGGATCAATAAGTTCTGCTCTGGTTTCAGCTTCGTTCATATATAATTTAATGCTTAAAAAATCTTATACATTCTAGTATCAATTTGAGTTGCTATTCCTGCCTTTTCAAAGATTCTTCCAACAACATGAACATGACAACCATGGTTTTTTAATTGTCTGTTAAATTTACTCTTAAAAACCTTATTCTCATAAATTCTGTTATTAGCTATAGCATCTTCAAAAACAGCTTGCAGCATAGTAAATGGAATTTCAAGAAAGGTAGTCGCCCCAATTTTGACTTTGAATCCTTTTGCTCCAGCATAATTGTATTTGTTACATGGATAATCCGGACCCTCCAAAACAGTTCTTTTGTCTAGTTTCATTCCGGCAATTATAGTTTGACGTATCAATGTTTCAGCTTCTTTCCAGTTCATTTTGGTATCGCTTTTGTTGTTTTCAATTCGCCATTAAATGCCTTCTGCAACACACTTTTTTTCAACTCCTCCAAATCTTCCATTTTCTTTTGGTAAATGGCTTCCAGTTTTCTGGCTTCAGCTGAAAGAGCATTAAGTTTGGTGACAATTGCTTGTTGCGCGGATAAAGATTTGGGATAATGTATAATTTGACTTTTTACTTCACTATCAGTTACAGCCGGATAACTTGCTCCTTTTTGAAGTTTCTCCATTTGCATATTGAAACTTTTAGTAAGTAGAAAATAGAATATCAATTTATTATTAAGAAATTCTTTTGCTCTTAGAACAAAATATCCGGTGCTACAAACTTGTTCGTTATATTCTTCAGTTATTAATGCAACTCTGCTATGTGTTGGCCTTACTGTAGCGAAAATTACATCGTTAGTTTTAATGAGTTTTCTTGCTCGACTTGGAGCATTTTTCCCCATTAAAACTGATGCATTCTCAATTTCTTTGGTTTCCTTATTTACACTTGAAACATCAAGATAAATAAACTCTTCATTCGGTTTTTTTGTTGGGTCAATTGTTTCAGTTTTTTGTACTAACTCACCCAAAGTCTTCTCTTCCCAGCTCTCATCTTTAGTTGAAAATACAATTTGCAAATAATTTTCAAAAATTTCTTTAGCATTTTTGAGGTTTTGTTCTGCATTTGCTTTTGCCTTGGCAATAGCTTCTAAAGCTCTATCTAAAATGGCTACTATGTGCTGTTGCTCGATGAGTGGTGGATAAGAAACTTTGACTTGCCTAACAAGGTCTCCGCTGATATTTTTTACAATAGCTCCACTTGCAAGTGAATGGATTTGCTCCTGAACATTTGGAGACGACAATAAATAGTAAAAATAATTTGAGTCAATAAAATCAGGTAAACGCAAAACAAACCAACCGTCATGTATGTAACCTTGTGTTTTCATTATATAAGGATTTCCAAACGACATGGAATTGGATAGAATAAAATCGCCTTCTTTTACGTATTTGGATTGCTTCGCACCTTCAATTGTTATTCTTTCTTTTGTTGAGTATAAATATTTTGTTATACCTTTTGTGTCACTGATTTTTATCCAATTAACTCCATCTGGTTGGTCTGTAATAAATTTATTAATCGGCCTTGGTGAACTTCCCCGTTCAACAATACACACATCACCCAATTTTTTTATTTCCCAACCTTGTTTCATAACAGTTCCAAAATTGAGTTTAAAATTACTTTAGTCTCATCATCCAAAACTTTTATTTCTTCCAATATCTGACGTGGCTCCCGTAAGGCAGTTTCGTCTTTTTTGTTGGGATTTTTGGCACTTATATCAAAAGTAGTCTGGTCAATGTTTTTCATATCTACTGTCCAAGAATTTTCACTATTTGCGTTGGTCTTTTGTAAAGTAACAAAATCAGCCAGATCGTTTTCTTTAAGAGCATTTGTCTTGCCCAGGTTTCTGTCCAGATTGAGTTGGTAATACCAGACCTTGCGAGTGGGAGTGCCTTTTTCAAAAAACAGGACAACGGTTTTAACACCTGCCCCTGTAAATACACCACCCGGTAAATCTAAAACCGCATGTAGGTTACAACTATCTAATAAGAGTTTACGCAAACTCACTGAAGCATTATCAGTGTTGCTTAAAAAAGTGTTTTTAATTATAATCCCTGCCTTGCCACCTGCTTTCAAGATTTTAACAAAATGCTGTAAAAACAGAAAGGCTGTTTCCCCTGTCTTAATTGGGAAGTTTTGTTGTACTTCTGCCCGTTCTTTTCCTCCGAAAGGTGGATTAGCCAATACAATGTCATAGCGATCTCTTTCCTGTATATCGGTTATGTTTTCAGCAAGAGTATTAGTATGTATAATATTGGGTGCTTCAATTCCATGCAATATCATATTCATGGTTCCAATTATGTAAGCAAGTGCTTTCTTTTCCTTTCCGTAGAAACTATTTTTCTGAAGGGTCTGAGTATCTTTTGTGGTTAGAGATTTGGTAGTTTTAAGGTATTCAAATGCTTCACAAAGGAATCCCGCTGAACCAACTGCACCATCATAAATCTTATTGCCAATCTGTGGAGATACTACCTTTACAATGGTCCTGATCAATGGACGAGGTGTATAATACTCACCTCCGTTACGACCTGCGTTGCCCATGTTTTGAATTTTCCCTTCGTACAGGTGGCTCATCTCATGTTTTTCTGAATGGGTCCGAAACCGGAGTTCATCAATACGATTCAGGACCTCCCGGAGGTTATATCCGCTTTGAATCCTATTTTTTAGTTCACTGAATATTTCACCAATTTTGTATTCAATAGTGTCAGGGGTTATTGCATCAGCTTTGAACTTTTTGAGATATGGGAATAGCTTACCATTCACAAAGTCAGCCAGGTCATCGCCGGTGAGAGCAATTTGAAAGTTAAGTTTCCCCTCTTTATTTTTTGGTGAAGCCCATTTTTCCCATCTGAATTCCGGACTTATTATCGGATTGTATGTTTTACCTGATAATTCTGCTGCCGTTTTTTTATCCTTCTCTAAATCGTCAAGATATTTTAGGAATAGAATCCAGGATGTTTGTTCGACGTAATCGAGTTCGGAAGAGCATCCGGCGTCTTTGTGGAGGATATCATCAATATTTTTGAAGGTTTGTTCAAACATTTATAAATCAGTTTAGTTTATTATCAAATCAAGGTTACAAATTAGTGAAAATTGGGTTTAAAAATGGTTCGTCGAAAATTACGCGCTGTTTAAAGATTATGAAAGTTGAATACAATAACTTGAATACTCCTGATCATTTGATTTTTTATTTATCTACCAAGGAAGAGGCAAATCTGGCATTTTATTTATTTTATACTTGATATTTGTTTTCTCATTTGAACTTACAATAGATATGAAATCATGTTGTCCTTTCGTAATTTCTAAAATAAAGCTTTTTTCAAATTTATCAATATCCTCCTTCTTAATCAATCTATTTGATTTACCCAGTAATTCAGCAATTGACGTTTCTTTTCCCAAGATATTATTTGAAATTCGACTTCTAATTAAGTTTAAGAAATCGTCATATTTATCAATGATAACATCAATTTTATCTCCAATTTTTTTGTCATGAACGAACAAATTTTCAAGCAGATGATTTATTATTTTTAAAACAATTAAAAGTTGTTCTTCTTTTGGCACAGCCATTTCATGTAAAGAATCATTTCCAAGGAATCTAATTGAATGTAGTCTCTTTGATTCATTTAAAGTCAAATATCCACTCTCATATAATAAGTTAATCCTAATCGACAAGTTGTCTTCCTTAATAAGCAAATTGTTGCACAATGCTTCAATAATTGCTCTAAAACCACCAGCTGTCAAAATATAACAACCAGCCTTAAATGCATCAATTGTTTCTTTGTAAATAGTTTGAATTGTTCTTGGTAATAAATAAATATCTTCAATTTCTGTCCCTTTTTCCAAAAATAATGGAAATATAGTCGTGTTTGAATAATAATCAGATTTCCCATTTCTGTCAGTATTATACATTTCACTATCTCCATAGACATTTACGAAAGAAATGGTTTCACATCCAGAACATTCAACTACCATATATTTATCATTCCATTGTAAAAAGTCAACATCATCACTGCCACTATTAGATTTTTTAAAAAGGAGATTATGCTTCCTAACCCCTTTACAATTTCTACAATAATATTTCTCCTCCATTTTAGATTATTTTAATTAAATATGTCCTTTAGTACAGATACTGAAGTCTTAAAAGGCAGTTCAAACTTATCAATGATTTTAATAATACTTTCTCTGAAAAATATATTTAAAGAGTAATCTAACCGGTCAAATGTGGTCACTATGTTAGGTTTTGCATTTAGAGCAGATTAAAATATTAATCAAAAAAATTATTCTGGCTTTAAAAAACCGTAATTACATCTATCACAAATAATCAATAAATGCGAATTCTCATCATTTTTAGCAACTGACAAACGCTTGCTTCCACATTTCTTACATTTCAGCTCTGCAACTGGGTCATTAAACTTATCAAGTAGATTTTCAAAGACAGAAACAACGGCAGTACATAAACTTAATGCAATTGCAGCATCCTGGTAACTTTTAGATGTAGAATGTGTTACTTCATTAGCAAATTCCCAAGCTGAATAAGATAGTTTTCTCATGTGATCCCTTAATTCAGCATTTTCTGAGCCAGCCAATAGTGAGTCTAAGGAAATTCTACTTTTATTCTTAAAATCAGACTTCTTTGGAATTTCTTCTTTGTCCTTCAAATAGTCAGGACTAAAAATATTTTCCATCAGAGTAAGTAATGTTTCTCGACACATGACCCCTATCGCTTGTATTTCTTCTAACTCAACAACTTGTAAGAGCTTTTCTGCGGTAAGATCTAGTTTTCGTCTTATCTGGCTCATAAGTTCTACCCCTTTTGCAATATCATCAATTATACTTTCCGTTCTGCTTGAATCATCATTTAAAAGTCGTAACATCAGTCCAAAGTGGAACGAAAAAACTTCGTCAGTTGAAAAGTAATACGCTTTATCTTGAGGATATAAATTCATTGGTAAATTATCGCTTGATGCTACCCACCAAGAACCATCATCCGTCTTGACATTCCAAATAGTAACCTCAACTCCTAATTCGTTATAATTCTGTTCAGGCTTAGAACCAACAACCTTGCAATCAAGTTGTTTTTCAACATATTGTTCAACTCTTTTTTGTACCTCTCGACTCATTGAGAATACTTTCTATCAATTTATATTCTATAGATTGTCTATTCCTAATGCTTTAAAGAATGCGTCATGCCTTTTCTCTGCAAAATCTAACAGTGACTGATATGTCATTACTTCAATATATTGATTAATTTCTGAATTAATTTTATACAGAGTATTATAAGGTGTCATTTTAAATCCGTTATGTTTTCGATTATATTCAATCAAATCTTTATGCAAATCGCAAATAATATAGCCAAATTTAGGCGTGCTATCTTCAATTTTTAGAAACAAACCCTTATCAGATTTTGCCTTGCTTTCCATTAATTTCTCAAAATATCCTTCAACCTGAGAATCAAGTTTTTTATCATCAGTATTTTGCATCATATCTCTTCCAGGTCTTTTGAACTCAAAGATTACTAATGAATTAATATTACTTGGATTATCAGTATAAGCCCAAGGGAAATCATATATCATCAAATCTGTTTCTTTTTGACTATCAGAAGGAAAATGCTTATTTGTCCGCATCTGTCTGTCGGAAGTAGCACGGGAGTGAAAGGTTAATCTTTCGTCTAAAAGCCATAGATTATGGTAATCATATGGCATAGTATCAGTTTCTGCGCCCATTGTAAAAATTATATTATGTAAGTCCTCACAAGCATATAATTCTTATCAGTTCTCCATTCTAAATATTGCTTAAACAATTTTATTACTGCTTTTCGCCTAACCATGAGGTCAGCTAATTTTCCTGCTGAAAATGCGGCTTCTTCTCTTAAAACTTCATGAACAATTTTACCAAATTCTTCTTTATCGTACTTCTTTTTATTAAAAGCTTTTTCAAAAGCTTTGTTTCTTTTCTGTTCAAGAATAAAGACCTTCTTATGTAATTCTGTTTCAAGTCTTTCATCTGTGACATTTGCTGGAATATCATTAAAACTATTTTCTACAGTAAGGAGGTGGCGATAAGCTAATCTTGGTTTATGCGGGTCTAAAATGTACCTTTGAATTCTATCATTTTTGTCTTTTTCAGCTGATTGAATTATTGTTGAATATTGATTTTTAACATTGTCAGAAAGATTGGTCAGCAGCTCTTCTATACATATTACATCGAATGAATTTTTTTCATCGCTTTTAAGTGGTATAGAAAATTTATTTCGTTGATTATTTGCTTTTTCATCAAGAAAATCGCCTGTAACATAAACAGAAACAAAATACTTCTTGCTTTCTTCATCTAAAAGTGAATGAACAAATGAAGGAATATAATCAGAGATACTAATCTTTTTGCCAACTTCACGTTTATTTGCACAAAGATGAAATGAGTGTGTCTTATTATTGTAGTTTCTAATGTAATTCAATAAGAAAATATCTTTAATTCCTTTTAAATTAATTGATTTGACCTCATTATCAAATTTTACAACACTTTTATAAAGATCGTTAAGAGTAATGGCCTTTTCTGGTTCTTTTTCATTAAAAATTTGAATGAGTGGTACTTCACTGCTGATAAAGTAAAGTAAGCAATGTTGAATTATGCTTTCGGCTAAATCTTCAATTTGAATGCTGTTCTTGTTTATAAAAATCTGGAATTTTTTTTGATAGTTGTTTAACTTTACAATCGTTAAATGTTTATTTACACCAGTAATTTTTAGATTTTCATTATTTTCAGGAATAACGCCATTTACTGAGTCAAATTTGAATATACGATTTTCCCATTTACCATCTTCATAGAAAGTACTATTAACTTCCATACTCCCCATACATGCTAAGATTGTATAACGACCAACACCTTTACAACCCTTTTCCTTATTTATTTCTGTAAAGGCATCATTGAAAGCTTTAAATCTCTCATTGATAAAACCAATTCCATTATCATAGACTTCAAAGCCTTCAATAGGTAAATATGGTGTATCAAAATCACCTTCCAAAGAAATCTGTTTCCCTCTAATAACTTTAATCGAAATTCGCCCTTGTTCATTATGTGTCTTATCTTCAATAGCCTGAATTGAATTAACAATTACTTCGTTTAAAGGAAGCATAAACTCATCAGGTTCTATGTCAATCCTGGCAATAAACCCTTTAATATTTAATGTATGTGCCATATTCTAAATACTAATGTTTTTATTTCTGAATTTTTTTCTATCTGTAGTGGAATATCTTTCTAAAGTGGCTAGAAAAATGAAATCTGTTACTGCTATTTTAAAAAGCTTACTATTATCTGCACTAATTTACGATTAATCCTGAAATGGGAAATCCAGTAGTTTTAAAAGTCTATATTTTAAATTAACTCCATTTCTCGATCCGTTTTGTTATTTCAGATACTAATTCCATGTTATTCCTGTAAACAATATTGTTTGAGATCAGTTTTTGAATTTTGTGGATTGCATCCGGTCTCGTAATTAGGGTTTGCTGTTAAAGTTAATCTTATAAATATTTTACCTCCATTTTATTGGACAGGTAACCTTCCTTGGGAAAAACTTTGACCA
>Ga0209745_1001047_pt1 | contig 16664 bp, 10 predicted proteins | sample BarGraNGADG00312_FD_184495 | JGI IMG/M metagenome (GOLD analysis project Ga0209745, IMG submission 184495) | Arctic peat soil microbial communities from Barrow, Alaska - Barrow Graham LP Ref core NGADG0004-312 (SPAdes) (version 2) | ecosystem: Environmental > Terrestrial > Soil > Wetlands > Peat... | reverse complement strand
AAAGGGACCCCATTTTCAAGTCCATTTACAAGTTGATTAATTGCTTCCGGCTGGTCGCCCGTTGGTTGAAAATCGGATATAAGTTTGAAATCCATGGATTCTTCTTAATCTTCTCCTGATAAATCATTGGACATCCAAAAAAACTTTTTTGGAATTTAGTTATGTAATCTTACTTCTTAAAAACCTTCCATCTAAAGATATAAAAAAATAAATAACCTATGAAATCATCATAATTACACTAACTTAGGTATCTGATTATTTTAAAATCCAATAATACAGATTTTATAATACAAATAAATTATGAAGTATTTTTTAAAATCTTCCTATAACAGACTATTTTATTCAGGTCAAAGAATCAGATAACATGATCTACAATGATATTCCAGAAAAATTAATCAAACATTAATAATATGATCCGAGCTATCGTTATTGATGATGAGAAACCATCCCAAGATGTTATCGTTAAATTACTCAAGGATTATTGCGATGATGTACAGGTAGTTGCAATTGCAAATTCGGTAAAATCTGCTTTTAAAGCAATTAATACACATAAACCTGATCTCTTGTTTCTCGATATTGAGCTGGGTGACGGGAAGGGGTTTGACCTGCTAAACATGTTTGGGAAAATTGATTTTAAAATTATATTCATGACTGCTTATTCTGAATATGCCATTAAAGCATTCAGAGTAAATGCTGTTGACTATTTACTGAAACCTATTCAGTATAATGAATTGAAATCTGCTGTAGATAAGATTAAAAGAATAAATGATGATATAAAATATTCTGAAAATATTTCAACTTCTATAAAAGAATTCCATGAACGGCCAGAATTGGATTCCACTCTTGTAATTCCTCATATCAAAGGATTCGAAGTATTGAAAATCAATGAAATAATAATGTGCAAAGCTGATGGATATTGTACATATTTTCATTTGACAGGTAAGAGGATTGTTTTCAGTACGAAGAATCTCAAACTTTATGAAACAGTCTTATCAAAACATAGATTTGTTAGGGTTCATCACTCATATATCGTTAATCTCTCTTATGTGTGTAGTTACACTAAACAGGGCGAGATAATTCTGGCTGAGAAAAATCTTGCATTTTTAGGAGATGTTTATAAGAGAGACTTCATGAAGTTATTTTTACATAAATAGTTTAGGATTAGAATAAATATATTTCTTAGCCACTAATTAAAATAAAATCATAAGTAATTTTTCAAGTCTCCGAAATACTTTAAAAGAAAAATATATCGAGAGAAAAAGTTCCATATTTAATATCCTTTCTTCTTCACCAACTTTAATTCAGGATAATTAAAAGTACTTTTTGTAGTATAAATTATGCTTCCTGTTAGACAGAAACCTATTTATCTTAGTTCTGCAGAGAAGTTAATTATGGTATGCGTACTTTTAATTCTATCAATTTAAAATAATGCATTCCATTACTTTTTCCAAGTATTATCGATGTTTCCTAATCTTAATTTTTAATCATTTAAAGAGGCTAATCTACATTACCAACTAATACAAAAAGGAGGAATTCCATGAAATCAAAGCTTTTATTTCTTTTAATCGCAATCTGTATGTTTCCAATTCTTAAAACATCAGGACAGGATAACATAGTCAGAGTTTTAGACATTAATAATAACCCCACAGGTTACAAAGGGGAAGTTGTTACAGTAACCGGGCTTGTAACGCAGTATATTGAAGCAACAGCAAAGACCACGGCCTATTTCCTTATCAAAGATGACTATGGGGCAACAATCAAAGTTAATACAGCAGAATCCAAACCTGAAACGAATAATAAATATACGGTCAGTGGAATATTATATTTTGATGAAAGTTTACAAATTCCCTTTATCAGCGAAAAAAGCAGGGTCAAAATTGAACCTGATGTAGTGGTTGTCAGGGGTGATAACTATACAAATCATCCAACAGAAACATGGTTGGAAAAGAATTTTCTAAAACTGATTATTGGGGTTTCTGCCTTATTGCTATTAGTTTTGGTCATTGTTCTGATATCAAGAAGAAAACCGAAGGAAGAGAATAGAACTATCCAACCAGAGGTAAAACAACAATCTCCCCTTGAAAAAATGACATCATCACCAAAGGAGGATCTTAAAACAATGGTATTGCCTGCAGCTTCACCAAAAACCATGAAATTCATTCCAGGTGAACTAGAGGTATTAACAGGAGAAGACAAAGGCAGAATAATAAAAATTTCGGGATACCCGACAGAGGATGGTAGTATCGTAACAGTAGGTAGGGAGAGCGTATCAGGGCCAAAAGATTTCGCCCATATACAACTCAAGGAGAGGACTATATCACATAAACAGGCCGAAATAATTTATAAAGACGGCAAACTATACATTAAGAATATAAGCGAGACCAACTACACTAAACTAGATGGCAAAGATATACCACCAAACTCCGTATCAGAACTAAAATCAGGTTCAATCATTACTTTTGGTGAAATTGCGATGAAATATAATGCCTGATCTGAATACTGACAGATATTCAGGTAGGCAGGATATCTGTCAGTTAGTTTCTATTATCAATAGTCCACCTGCTTCCCAGCAGGGTTTTAGTATTAGCTATATTAATTATGTCGAGATTCTTAACCAGGGTTTTTTCGGAAAAAGGTAAACGGGAAGTAAATGAGGATTCATGTACTGCCCAAAAGATTGGAGATGAAACATATTTCCTGTCAGTAGCCGATGGCATGGGTGGCAAAAAAGGTGGAGAGATAGCTAGCAAATTAGTAATTTCTAACATTTCCAAGTACCTTGAGAAGACATTCAAAAATGATATTTCTGATGATGATCTGAAAGGGATACTTGCTGAAGCCTTTTTTATTGCTCAAAATGCAATTTCGAATTTTACAATTAATAATCCCAATCTAAAAGGAATGGGAACCACGCTAAGTCTGGTACTTATTCATAACAAAAGTTATGTTTGGGGGAATGTAGGCGATAGCCGTATTTATCTGATAAAAGACACTGATATTAAGCTAATTACCGAAGATCATACCTATATTTCGGATTATTTGAAAAGTGGCAGGCAGGAACTGCCAGCTAAGATTCTGGCATCATATAGTAATATTGTAACAAGAATAATTGATGGTGGTAAGGATGAACCGGATATATATCCTTCAATTAAAAAATGTAACCTACTTGAAGAAGGAAGCATATTTCTCCTTTGTTCAGATGGTTTAATAATAGATAAATCTATTGATTTAAGTCATATCTTCTACAATATAATTAGCAAAAATGGCTCTTTAAGAAGAATTTCAAAAAACCTCGTTAAATGGGCACTTGAAAACGGTTCGGATGACAACATAAGTGTAGTGTTTGGAAAATACGGAACCAGTAGTAACAGGAAAGATGACGATGATTTTAAGACTGTGAGAATTGTTCTTAAGAGTACTAACCATGACACTGAGGAGGCATAATGGACTGGTTCAAAATGAATGAGGGGATATAATCCCAAATGATTGATATTATGAAAGATACGAAATTATGTGCTTTTTGTGGTGAGGAAATTAAACTTTCAGCAATAAAATGCAAATATTGTGGAAGTGCTCTTTCAGATGGATTCCAAAATCAGATCGCTCCGGATACCCAGATCAAGTTTGCCCTTTCCAATAAATACGAAATACTGGAAATAATCGGGAAGGGTGGCATGGCAACAGTTTATAAAGCCGTTCAGAAAAATCTGAACAGGATTGTTGCACTGAAAGTTGTACATCCTAACCTTATTCATGACATCGAATTTTTGAATCGGTTCCATCGTGAGGCTCAGATGGCTGCCTCATTGAATCATCCTAATATAGTAATGATATATGATGAAGGCTCTCTTAACGGAATTCATTTCATATCTATGGAATACCTTGAGGGTGAGGATTTACATTGCATTATTAAAGAAAAAGGCAAATTGTCAGTAGAGGAAACGATTAATGTCATTAAACCTATTGCAGAAGCTTTGGATTTTGCACATTCTAAAGGATTAGTGCATAGGGATGTAAAGAGTGCAAATATTCTTGTTACTAAGAACGGACGCCCAGTTCTCACCGACTTTGGAATAGCACATGCAGCATCAGGAACTAAGCTGACACAGGCAGGATCAGTCATAGGAACACCCGAATATATGAGCCCCGAACAAGCAGAAGGGAAAGCTCTTGACGGAAGGAGCGATATATTTAGCCTGGGCGTTGTCATGTTTGAATGCCTCACAGGGAAGGTACCTTTTAAAGGAGATAACCCCTTAACCACAATTCATGGAATAATATATGATACAACCCCTGCTCTAAAAAGCTTGAATGCGAGAATTCCAGGATGGTTGGATTCGATAGTAATGTGTTCATTATCAAAATCTCCTGAAGAGCGCTTTCCTACTGGGCTTATTTTATCAGTATATTTATCCGAGAAGAAAACTCCTTCGGGATCTTTCAGAAAATTCCAGGGTAAAGAAGTTAAAAATAAATTAGAAAGACAGTATCTAAAACTATTAAGCATTAATTCGACTAAAACACTGATTGGTCTGATTTTACTATTTGCTATCATAATTGTTACTGCAACAGTTTTTTATTTAAAACAAGAATCAATTAAAGAGAAAAATGCAACTAAGGTAAACGAGATAAATCAGAGAAACTTGAGCACAATTGTTAAACCTAATCAGGACGTAACTATAATTATTAATGAAGCCAACAGGCTTATTAATAATGGGAAAGTCGATGAAGCACTAAATAAATATAAAGAAGCCAGAGCTATTGATCAAAACAATCCGCTGGTTGTTGCAAAAATTAAAGAAATAGATGAATTCATTCTGACCAGAAACGAGATACAAGGACTGGTTTCCTCAGGTGACAAACTACTCGAAAAGAAGGATCTTGCAGGAGCACATATTGCTTATGAAAGAATTCTTGAACTCGATAAACAAAATGAATACGCAAAAAACAAGATAAGAGCTATTGATCAGATACAAATTGCAAGTGCAAGGGATAAGAGCGAGTCAAATTTCCTGAGATACAATTCAGCCGGGGACTCTCTTTTCAACATTGAACAATATGAAAAGGCAAAGGTAACATATGAAAATGGAAGAAAGATTAAACCTAATGATAAACACATCCAGGACCGCCTTGAATCTATTAAAACTTATCTGGCCATGAATGAGGCTGATTTCGAAAACCTGATAGCCAAAGCTGATTTAGATCGTAATGCCGATAAGTTATCTGCAGCTAAAGACCTTTATGCTGAAGCAATGAAATTGTATCCTGGTAACAAATTAATCCAAAATAAAATTGACAGCCTGAATATTATTATACAACAAAAGATTAGCAAAGAGATCAATAATGAGATAATGTATGTTCAAGGTGGACAATTCGAAATGGGAAGCGAAATGTCATCTGATGATCAAAAACCAGCCCATCTTGTTATAATATCCTCCTTTAATATTGACAAATATGAAGTTAGCGTTAAACAATACAAATTATTTTGTAATGCCACTGGAAAAAATATTCCGTCTGCTCCGCCATGGGGATGGAATGATGATCAGCCGATTGTAAATGTTAAATGGGAAGATGCAGCAGCGTATGCACGATGGGCAGGCAAGAGACTTCCTACTGAAGCAGAATGGGAATACGCTGCCCATGGTGGAAATAAAAGTGGAAACTTCAAATACAGTGGTAGTAATAATGCTAATTCTGTAGCAAGTTTTGAAAAGTCAGTAATTACTAAACCTAAATCAGTCAAATCAAATAATCCAAATGAACTCGGAATACTTAATATGAGCGGAAATGTCTGGGAATGGTGCAATGATTATTATGATCCTGAATACTATAAGCATGCAAATATGAATAATCCCAGAGGTCCTGATACTGGGAAATACAGAGTGATAAGAGGAGGTGCCTGGAATAGCACCTCCACAGAAATTCTCATAAAAAACAGAGCATACTATAATGGGAAATATGATAATAGTATTGGATTCAGGTGTGTAAAAGATTAGAACAAGTTATAACTAGTAACAGTTAATAAATACAAATATGTTAAAAAGAGTTATTGCAATAATGCTGGTATCGATGTGTTACATAAGCAACCTTTATTGTATTCAAGGGCCTCAAATTATAAGTCCCTGCAAAAATAAAAATCCAATTATTTCAACCCTTAATCTGATATTTTTCTGGAAACCAATAAGTAAACCCGGGGCAATCTATGAAATAAAAATAGCAGAAGACCAGGAATTTACTATACATGTCATTCAGCTCAAAACTTCAGCCACCTCGCTTTATTTTGATTTGCCCTATTTTAAAAAAGGAAAATCATATTTCTGGACTGTAAGGGCCCTGTATATGGAAAATCAGGTACAAGTTCAGACAAACTGGGCACATGAAGATAAAAGGGATAAAAGTTATTCCCAATTCACCATAAATGTCGAATCGTATGGTTCTGTGGGATATCAACCTGTAAATCTTACACCAGAAAACAGCACGGTCTTGAATACTCTGCAACCGGTTTTTAGATGGGCATATCCAAATCATGCAGAAGCAAATTACCTTATAAGAAACAATCAGGATGAGTGGGTTTCTCCAAAACTGACAAACATTACATACCAGTTGGCTATTTCGACTTCCAAAGATTTTACGTCTGAGACAAAAACCTTTGAAATCAAATACGATAGTATGAGATTAGTGCTTACTATTCCCTGGTTAAAAAAAGGCTTTAAGTATTACTGGAGAATTAAGGCAATATTTCTGGATCCTGAGAAGGTTAAAATGAAGGAATCAGATTGGTCGACTTCACCATCGGATCAAAAGGAACCATCGGTTTTTACAATATCAACTCAGGCTAAAGGAGGATTCGGGTTTAATGCAGGACAGAAAGAAGAAATGTACGACAGATCTAAATTAAGAAGTGTTGAGAAAATTACCTCGGGAAATAATAACTGTTTTGCTCCTGCTGTCTCCAAAGATGGCCAGAAATTATCATATTGCAGTGATAAGTACGGACAAACTGAGATTTATGAGATAAGCCTCACAGATCGTCTGACCGGATCTGGTACACAAAAGACAGTTTCAAAAAAGGGCAAGTTTTGTTTCAATCCTTTCTGGCTATATAATAATTCCGATGTAGCGTTTTATTCAAACAGGATGGGTGAATTCTGGCACTTGTTTAGTACTACAAAAGGGACCGGGGTAACTATCCGTGATGGAGATCTTGATATTGAAGAATCACAGGAAAACTTTGAATTATTTGGCTCCTGCTCAAGTGATGGCAAAATAGTATATACAGGGAAAATGAAGAATAGTGATAGTTATGATCTGTATCTGCTGGATATGAAGACAAATTCTAAATCTCAGCTACGGCAAGGGATGTTCCCTGACATAAGCAATGATGACAGGATTGTTTATGCCTATAGCCCGGATCCAAAAGCTCCCGACGACCTTGAAATCGCAGTTGGAAACCTTGAAGTTAATGGAATTGTTGATAATACTATAATTACAAATGATCCTTCAAAGGATTATGATCCGGTATTTTCACCTGACGGTACAAGGATTGCATTTGTATCCACCAGGTCAGGGAATTCTGACATATGGGTAATGGATTCAGATGGAAACAATCTTTCTCAGCTCACTTATCATCCAATGGTAGACAGGCGACCGCAATGGATCAATAATGAAACTATTGTCTTTCAATCTAACAGAGATGTGAATGAAAAGAATGATCATATCTACAATATTTTCAGAATTAAGACTCCAAAGTAATGTCAAGCTTTTACTAAAATACAAAATGATTTCACTCTTAATCTGCTATTGATATGAAATTTATACTGTTTTCATTTATATTGTCTGCTGGACTAAACCTGAATATTAGTAAGGCCAGTTCTGATAAAATTTCAGATCTGAACCGGAATGAACAGTCGAAGTCAACAATTATATTCCTTAAACCAATATCGGGTACAATTAAGATACAAGAAAAGGTCAACTTTAGTTTTTATGTGGATCAATCTGTAATTTCCGAATACAGGTACAAAATAGATGGGCCTAAGGGTTTAACTTATGCCTTATCTGACGGACTTTCAACATGGTCGGGATGGAAATCTGACTATAGTATTAATATCCGCGCTCAGTCATTTAATAAAGAAGGCAAATATAGATTTCTAGTCGAATATAAATTATTTACAACAGCTGCTTCAAAATTATTTGAGAAACAATTTGAGGTAAAAGGTGAGAATTCAGGAGTAAATATTGCTTCAGTATCGCCCTCTGAAACTAAACCAGTTAATGCTACCCCACCAGTAGAATCTAAAAAAAATCAGACAATTGTAAAAGAGCCGGCTGCAATTAGCAAACCAACTGTAATCGAAAAGGAAATTGACATCCCAAAAGACACTTTGAAGATTTTACCAAAGAATATCGAGGTGGTTTCAGGAGAAGAAAAGCCAGTCATTGATCTGGTTTCAACTCCAGCTGAAATTAAAAAAAGTGAACCAAAAACTGAAAGTCCTGAAATCAGTAAAGATTATAATAAACTCTTGTTAGAGTCGATTTCAGAGAAAAATACTGAATTATTCAGATCATGCATCGAAATGGGGGCAAATTCTGACATAACAGGTGAAAATGGTGGAAATATTTTCCATTTAATGGCTGGCAAAATTGAAGATGAAAAATTAATATCTGTTCTTACAAGCAAAGGCAATTCAATTGACAAGAAAGACAGTTATGGTAATACGCCGTTGCATTATGCGATACTTGTTGGCGAATCAGGATATGCAAAGTCATTAATTCGCCAGGGAGCGGATATAAATATAAAAAATCAGCAGGATTTAACTCCTTTACATCTTTCGGCATTTCTTAATAATGAAGATGTGGTAAAAGAACTGCTTAAGAAAGGTGCTGATATCAACTCATCAGGTAACACTGGGTATACTCCATTGCACATTGCTACCGAAATGAACCATCTTTCAATTGCTAAGGACTTACTGATACAAGGTGCCAGTGATAACTTAAAGACCAGTCAGAATCTGACTCCAAAAACCATTGCAAGTTTTCAGCGGAATCAGGATATGGAAAAGCTGGTAAAAAGTAAGGGCTCTTATTCTTTCAATCCGGCTAATTCATCCAAATCACAAAACTATGGGCTAACCGATACTAAATCATATCCTAAAATTGAGTTTAACCTGGCTTACGATCAGGAATTAATTAGGAAAAGCCAGGTAAATACCATTGTACAATGGGTGTCTATTCCAGTATTCATTGCAAGTGTTGCAGGTGCAACTTACTTCCATACTATGGCAAATGGCTATTTCTCAGATTATAAGAATGCTGTATCAGAAGATCAAGCTAAGAGTTTCTACAACAAATGCGGGAAATATGATACCTACGCCTTGATATCTGTAACTGTTTCAGCCGGTTCAATTTATAGTTTTATTCATTCAACTATAAAGAAAAATAATATTTCAAAAAGAATGAGAAAAACCTTTTGAATGAGGTATTAAAAACTAAATTGACTTTTAACATTTTTTAATAAAACGATTATGAAAACCAAACTGAAAGAAGTAAGTTGTTTTCTGATTATTATGCTTATCCTCGTGATCGGATGTAAAAGAGAACCATTTCAATTTGGAAATAAAATAGGGAACATCACATATTCCGGTAAAACTATTTTTTTGGATGCAGCAGAACTTTCTGTACTAAAAGATGTCTCTGCAGGAACTCTGGTTTTTAGTAGTCAGCCCGGGAAGATTGGTAATATCCGGAAAGATAATATTCTTGCTATGGGTGTTTCTGAAAAAACACCATACGGTTTATTAAGAAAAGTGGTAAGCATTCAGAAAAATGGATCAAGTATTGAAATTAAAACCGATGATGCCACACTCGAAGATGCTATAATAGAAGGTACAATAAGCCTTAATAGAAAATTGCTCGAGAAAAATTTCAGTCTGGGAACCAAAATCGATGGCGTTTTAGTTAAAGGTCCAACTAAATCATTTGATGGTCTGGCTATTACAATGGATAAGGTTCAACTTTACAGTGCAGGTAACCAAACTGCATGGTTGGATGGGTCAATAGGTGTAAGTCCTGAAATAAAAATTGAAATAAAAATTGAAACTTCTCAAATTAAAAGTATAGAAATCAATACAATTCTTACAAAAATTGATGAGGTATCAGTCTCTTCAAACAGTGCTTTTTCGGGGAAAAATGAAGTTACCCTAGCAAATTTTATTCATGTGCCAATAGTTTTAGACAGTATTGTATTTGTTCCAATGATAAAAATTAAGGGTGGTTTTGATCGCAGCATTAACTGCCAGGTTTCCGCCGGTGTAAGACAGGATAGGGTAATAACCTCAAATTTAAAATATGAGAATTTATTATGGACACCAGCATTTACATCTGATTCACCTGTCTATGATTATATTAATCCTCAAATTACAACTAACTCAGATCTAAAAATATTTTCAGGACCCGAGATGACTATTCTGCTTTTTGGTGTACCGATTCAGATTGTCAGTTCAAATGGATATTATGAATTAAAAGCCGATAAAACCTGGCAGGACTGGTGGAAATTAGGTATTGGCATTGATGGAACAAATTTAGTTAAGTCTGATATATTAGGCTTGGATCAGGATTTTACTTATGTATTAAATATACAGCCTTCTCAAATCGGAAGTGCAAATTTCCCTAATGGCTCAAAAAGTAAATGAGACAGGATATTTGATGTCAGACGTACTACTTGATAATACTTACTAAATACAAATTAATAATTTATGCCTCTGATCACTATATTCTGATTAGTTGCATTTTCATTTCTCTCATCTGTCAGATTAAAGATTAATGGTTCTACATCGGAATAGTCTTTTATAACATATATAGTAATTAATGCAAGTGTAATGCCTAAAATTAAACCTATTATTTGTGCTACAGTACTATAAATCAATTCATAAATGGATCTTGCTATCATTGAATACCTGAAAATAAATTGGTCAATAATTGCACAAATTATCCAAAGTGTCCACCACCATCCTAACAAACCTGTTGATATTCTGTGAGTATAGGTTTGGCTTGTTCTTTTCAGTAAAGTATCAGTAGCCTTGTATAATTCTTTCATTATCTTATATGGTCTGAACAGGTTTATAACCGGAACAAACCAGCTTCCTGCAGCCCAGCCCTCGGAATAGAATAAATGATTCATTTTAACATGCAGGTTAAAATAGGCTCGCCTGAACCATTTAATAAATGTGATGCCCGAAATAACATAAGCTAGGAGGTACACAACAGCTATAAACCGTTGTCTGTTATCGTTTCTGGAAGCTTCCTCCATTGAAATGCGAAAACCATTTCGTGCTGACTGTAATAAATCGTATTGAAAATAGTACGATATTAACATTACTGTTTCAACTGTCAGCACAATCCAGATGAGGATAATGGCTGATTTGGCCCTCTGGTCATTTAATTTTAGGTTTCCCATACTCTTTTCTTTTTGATCTGTATCTATCAGGCATTCTAATTAGTATAATTACTGTTTATGATCCGCGTCGGAAGAAACAGGATTTCTGTAAATAATATATCTCGACGGTTATAACCAGCAAGCAATGAGATTTAAACTCATATTACTCTAAAATTTAACCAGTTGAAATACCTTACGGTAAATTTCATCTCCAACCTGAATCCAGTATTGTCCTGTTGGAAATTCAGAGACACTTACCTCAAGAATCTGATTTCCTGACAGATTTTTATATTCTCTTATCTTTAAAAGGTTACCCTGTATATTCGTAACTGAGATGATTACCTTATCAAACTTTTCATTTCCCATATCAAGATAAATAGTACTTATGGCAGGATTCGGGAACATCTTAACATTACTAAACTTCTGAATGCTTGATCTTAGAACTGATACTCTTGCTTTTTGCAGTACATTAAGTATTATTTCATTGTTTGGGCTCTTCACCTTTAAAGTAGAAATTTTGTCAATTACAGAGACATTTTCCATATAAGTTACCTTTAGAGAGGTACTACCTTCATGAAGTGCTTTAAACCAGAGTGCGTTTTCACTAACACTCCATTCCTCATTTGATTCTACTTCAAGATAAAAGAAACCAGTCTCAGATTGATCTATTTTTAGTGTATCATTTTTATACAGAATTTTACCGTAGGAATCATACAAATTTAAAGTTGGTATAGCTCCTGATTGGGTAACTGTAACATTTTTTGAACTGACTCCAAAGGCTGAAAAGGTAACTGTTGCGCTCCTGGATTCGGTGGAGATATTGGCACTGATCGTGGTAACCGCTACTGATCCATCTCCTGTGCCACTTGCTGGTATTACTGTAAGCCATGTTGCATCATCAATTACACTCCAGATTGTATTTGAGGTTACTGCAATACTTCCGGTTGTTCCTGATCCTGATCCTACAGTAAGACTTGTTGACAAAACTGTTAAAGTTGGTGTAGCTCCGGATTGGGTGACTGTGACATCTACTGAACTAACTCCAGAGGCTGAAAAAGTAACTGTTGCACTCCTGGGAGTGATTGAGGTATTGGCACTGCTGGTTGTAACTGTCACTGATCCATTTCCTGTTCCACTCGCAGGTGCAATCGTAAGCCACGCTGCATCATCATTTACACGCCAGCTTGTATTTGAGGTTACTGCAATACTACCGTTTGTACCTGATCCTGATCCTACAGTCTGGCTCGTTGGCAATATTGATAAGGTAGGTGTAGCTCCTGATTGTGTGACTGTAACATTTATTGAACTGACTCCGGATGCTGAAAAGGTGACTGTTGCGCTCCTTGAATTGGCAGAGGTATTTGCACTGCTTGTAGTAACTGTCACTGATCTGTTTCCTGTTCCATTTTCCGGTGTAACTGTAAGCCATGTCGCATTATCAATTACACTCCAGCTTGTATTCGAAGTTACTGCTATACTGCCTGTTGTTCCTGATCCTGATCCTACCGTCAGGCTCGTAGGCAATACTGATAAGGTAGGTGCAGCTCCTGATTGTGTGACTGTAACATTTATTGAACTAACTCCAGATGCTGAAAAGGTAACTGTTGCGCTCCTTGAATTGGCAGAGGTATTTGCACTGCTCGTAGTAACTGTCACTGATCCATTTCCTGTTCCACTCGCAGGTGCAATCGTAAGCCACGCTGCATCATCATTTACACTCCAGCTTGTATTTGAGGTTATTGCAATACTACCGTTTGTACCTGATCCTGATCCTACAGTCTGGCTCGTTGGCAATACTGATAAGGTAGGTGTAGCTCCTGATTGTGTGACTGTAACATTTATTGAACTAACTCCGGATGCTGAAAAGGTGACTGTTGCGCTCCTGGAATTGGTAGAGGTATTTGCACTGCTTGCAGTAACTGTCACTGATCTGTTTCCTGTTCCATTTGCCGGTGTAACTGTAAGCCATGTCGCATTATCAATTACACTCCAGCTTGTATTCGAAGTTACTGCTATGCTGCTTGTTGTTCCTGATCCTGATCCTACTGTCAGATTCGTTGGCAAAACTGTTAAAGTTGGCGTAGCTCCTGATTGGGTGACTGTAACATCTACTGAACTAACTCCAGATGCTGAAAAGCTAACTGTTGCACTTCTTGAATTGGCAGAGGTATTTGCACTGCTTGTAGTAATCGTCACTGATCTGTTTCCTATTCCATTTGCCGGTGCAACGGTAAACCATGTCGCATTATCAATTACACTCCAGCTTGTATTCGAAGTTACTGCTATACTGCCTGTTGTTCCTGATCCTGATCCTACTCTCAGACTTGTTGGCAAAACTGTTAAAGTAGGTGAACTTGAAAAGGCGACTTTAAAAGATATTGTCGTACCTTCAACACCAACATCTGAAATATTTAATCCTCCCAGATCACCATTTTGGAGAAAGCTGCTGGGATTTGTGGCGTCATTTAAGACAGTTCTATTAACTGAAGATGAAAAATAAGCATCATTTGGAGTTCCATTCTCGGTAGTTGTCCCATTTGGCCTGTAAATATAAACTTCATCTGGTGGTCCATCTGCATTGCCAATTTCCCGGGTATCTATTCTGTAAACAATTAAACCAGAGCCTGGAATATTAGATTCAAATGTACCTGATTTGTTTCTGTATTCTACCATAAAATATTCATCAGTAGAATTCGGGGGAGGCTATCTTATAGCAATTGTTAGAAGGTGAAGTTACAGGATTTAAAGCATAAGTTCCTGGTGATGTAATCTCGGGTATAGTGCTAATCCATATATAATTTGAATATTTCCATTTCATATACGTTAGCATGTGTCCTGAACCATATTCCATCAGATCCCAATCCCATGCCGGATTAATAACCCCCTGATCTGTATAGTGATATAAATCAGGAGAACCTAAAGTATGAAACATCTCATGGCATAGAGTTCTTACACTAACTTGATTTTCAGGTTGAAAAGTATATTGACCTGCTTTTTTCCCCTTAATAATTACATTCTTAGAATACAAAGACGATGAATGTGCCCATAATAACTCAGCCCAGCCTCCAGATGAACCTTTTATAATAAAACAAAGATTATCTATATAACCGTCACCATCGGCATCTAAATTTAGGGAAGCAGGAATGGGAGAATATACATTGATCCAATTTATTGCATCAATAAGCAATTGAAGCTCTCTCCTATACCTCTCGGTTCCATTTGAACCGCCTGTAAAACCATCTGGATTTGTTGTTGCATTAAAAGGTTGAAAATAACTGCGCGGATGTGAGTCCTGAAACGACAAATTAGTAGTTAAGGCACAAACCGGATAGTGTGTACTGGTAATGGTCAGATTATTATACGAAACTTCCCTGAAATATGATTTAAGAGCAAAACCAGTGGATGGATTGAAGATATTGTCATAATCTCCCCTTGTACTACTAAATTCATCTTCATCAGAAAACCGAATATAGATAACTAAGTTATTAATAGTTCCGGAATGAGGGGCATTGTAGGATACACCCTTGCTTGCTGCCTTGTATCCAGACATGACATCAAGTCGGTGCTGATACTCTTTTCTTGAAATTTTAACCCATTTTCTTAATCCAACAGATGTGGGGTCAACACTATTAACTAAATACTTAGATGGTTGAACTAAATCGCCATTTTGCTCAGCATAGTAATAATAACCATCCGGAGCTTGAATAATTGTATATCCATTAACATCATGAATCCAATTAAAGTACTCGTCTCCTGTTACAAAACACCTGATAGTTTTCCCATCAGGTTGTGTTATTGTGTAAGGTAGATTTTCAAAATAAGCTGCTCCCAGGATAGTAAAAATTAATAATAAAGCCGATAATAGGAATATTCTTTTTTTCAAAATCATAGGTTTTAATCCAATAAATTATGCTTTTGAATAATTTAAGGAAATTTAAAAATTACTTTTTGTCCATCATGTTAGCCTCAGCCATCCCTTTATTACCAGCAGCCGGACTTTGATTTAATAATTCAATGTTTTAAAATTTAACCAGCTGAAATACCTTACGGTAAATTTCATCCCCAACCTGAATCCAGTATTGTCCAGTTGGAAATTCAGACACGCTTACCTCAAGAATCTGATTTCCTGACAGATTTTTATATTCTTTTGTCTTTAAAAGATTACCCTGGATATTCGTAATTGAGATAATTACCTTATCAAACTTTTCATTTCCCATATCAAGATAAATAGTACTGACTGCAGGATTCGGGTACATCTTAACATTATTAAACTTTTGCATACTTGATCTCAGAGCTGATATTCTTGGTTGCTGCAGCACATTAAGTAGTATTTCATTGTTTAACAGGCTTCTAACTTTTAAAGTTGAGATTTTGGGAATTATCGCTATATTCTCCAGGTAGGTTAACATTATTGAAGAGCTATTTTCTTTTACAGCTTTGAACCATAGGGAATTTTCACTTACACTCCAGTCCATTGTTGATTCGACATGGAGTTTTAGAGTACCTGCGTCAGATGGAACTTTTATAGTATCATTGGTGTGCAATGTATTACCATTTGCATCAGATATAATGAATTTTATATTTCCGATATAATTCGTGGTTTGATTACTTGTAACATTTATATAACTATAGCTAATTGGAACAAAAATATAACCAGCTAATAAAGGATTTATAATACCGGTCCATCCATAATTGACTGTTGCCTCGTAATAGCCAATGCTGTTTGTAGTAATATTTATAGCAAATCCATTCATAGCAACCCCACTTATCCCCTCTCCCTCCGCGGTTCTAACAAAACCACTGACAGTATAAGTAAAAATTGTTCCTGTATAATTGGTAGTCTGATCACTAGCAATATTCTCATAACTTGTACTTGCAGATACAAACGTGTATCCTGTTAATACAGGGGTCACCGTGCCACTCCATCCGGAATTAACCGTTGCACTATAATTACCACCGCCAGAGGTAGTGACAATTGAAGGGAATCCATTCATTATCACTCCATTAATTCCCGCTCCTGCAGGAGTCTTTACATAGCCACTTATTACATAAGTCTGGACTGTTGTCCCTGTATAATTTGTTGTTTGGTCGGATGTAACATTTGAATAACTGGTACTTGCAGCTACAAAGCTATAACCTGTCAATGTTGGAGTAACCATACCACTCCAGCCGTAATTTACTGTTGCACTATAATTGCCACTGCTATTAGTAGTAATACTTGATGGAAATC
>Ga0209745_1001046_pt1 | contig 16671 bp, 16 predicted proteins | sample BarGraNGADG00312_FD_184495 | JGI IMG/M metagenome (GOLD analysis project Ga0209745, IMG submission 184495) | Arctic peat soil microbial communities from Barrow, Alaska - Barrow Graham LP Ref core NGADG0004-312 (SPAdes) (version 2) | ecosystem: Environmental > Terrestrial > Soil > Wetlands > Peat... | reverse complement strand
AGCACCCGATGCGGGTCAAGCAGCTGGACCTTGACGCCGACCTTGGTGAGCTCGGTGAGATAGATGGCACGGTTGTCATAGACCCAGTCGTGGATCATCGTCGTGCCGGTCGCGCTGGCCGCGATGATCGCGAAGAACGGCAGGTTGTCGATGTTCAGACCAGGGAACGGCATCGGGTGGATCTTGTCGGCGGGGGCGATGAGTGGGCCGGCAATGGTCATCAGGTCGACCAGGCGGGTCAGCCCGTTTGCGGAGCGGTACTCCTGGGTCATGAGGTACTTCATGCCCATGCCCTCGAGCAGCGCGAGCTCGATCTCCATGAACTCGATGGGCACCCGACGGATGGTGATGGCGGACTCGGTGACGACCGCCGCGGCCAGCAGGCTCATCGCCTCGATCGGGTCCTCCGACGGGTAGAACTCGACGTCGACGTCGATCGTGGGCCGACCATGGATGGTCAGCGTGGTGCTGCCGATACCCTCGATGACCACTCCGAGCTTCCCGAGGAAGAAGCAGAGATCCTGGACCATGTAGTTCGGGCTGGCATTGCGGATGACGGTGATCCCGTCGTGCCGAGCCGCGGCCATCAGTGTGTTCTGGGTTACGGTGTCGCCGCGTTCGGTCAGGATGATTGCCGAGCTGGGGCTGACCGAGCGGTCGACCTTGGCGTCGTAGAAGCCGGTCGAGGCGGTGACGTTGAGGCCAAACGCTCGCAAGGCGTTCAGGTGCGGGTCCACGGTGCGGGTGCCGAGATCACACCCCCCGACATAGGGCAGACGGAACTCATTGAGCTCATGCAGCAGTGGCCCCAGGAACATGATCACGGTGCGCGTGCGGCGCGCTGCCTCGAGGTCCATCCCCGCGAGGTCGAGGCGGGCCGGCGGAGTGATCTCGAGGTCATTGCTGTCCGGGAGCCAGCGGGTTTTGACGCCGATGCTGTTGAGCACCTCGATAATCCGGTTGACCTCTTCGATCCGGGCCAGGCTTCGCAAGGTGGTGCGCCCGTGGTTGAGCAGCGACGCGCACAGCAGCGCCACCGCGGCGTTCTTGCTGGTCTTGACGTCGATCGCCCCGGACAGCTTGGTCCCGCCGACGATGCGCAGGTGTTGGACGCTCGAGTGGCCCACCGAGACGAACTCGGAGTCGAGACTGGCCCCGATCCGGGCCAGCATCTCGAGACTGAGGTTCTGCTTGCCCTGCTCAATGCGCGCAATGGCACTCTGGCTGGTGCCCAGAAGCTCCGCAAGCTCGTTCTGGGACAAGCCTTGGTGCCGTCGGGCGTCCCGAATCAGGGTGCCGATACGGGCTGGATAGTCCTTGCGCATGCCTGCAACCTTAGATCACTGGCACAGTGTCGGCCCCCTGGATGGCTGCCCTGGCGCGTCGTTGGCCGCGCCAGGGCTGCCCATATGGCGCCGGCCGATCAGGCGGGAACGCTGGCCACGCCCTCGGGCAGGAACCGCTTGCCGTTGACCTTCTCGGAGATACCGGTGCGATCCAGCAGGGGCGTGAGCCCGCCGTTCCAGAAGGCAAACCCAGTTCCGGTGATCATGGCGAGGTCGATGTCCATCGGAGCCGCGACAACACCTTCGTCAAGCATCAGCTGGGCCTCCTGTGCCAGGCCTGAGAGCACGTGCTCGCGAACCTGGCCGGAGTCGAGGACCACCGGGTTGGCCGGCGTCTCCATGAGAGCGGCGACCTCAGGGTCCAGGACCGGCTTGCCCTCGGGGTAGACGTAGAACCCGGGCTTGCCTGCGGCGACCAGAGCGCGCAGGGCTTCCGGTACGTGGAAACGCTGCGGGAATGCGTCGTGCAGCGACTGGTTGTTGTGAAGTGCGATCGCGGGACCGACCATGCCCAGGAGGACGAACGGGGGCATCGGAGCGATTCCGGCGAAGGCTCGGTCGGCGACCTCTATCGGGGTGCCTTCGTCGACGATCCGGCCCACGTCGCCCATCAACCGTCCCAGCAGCCGGTTCGCGATGAACGAGCACGAGTCTTTGGCCAGGATCGTCGTCTTCTTCAGCTTCTTGCCGGTGGCAAAAGCCGTCGCAAGGGTGGCGTCGTCGGTCCTGTCACCACGGATGACCTCCAGCAGCGGCATGACCGCGACAGGGTTGAAGAAGTGGAATCCGACAACCCGCTCGGGGTGCTTCAGGCCCGCGGCCATCTTGGTGATCGAGAGCGAGGACGTGTTGGTCGCCAGGACACAGTCCGCGCCCACTACCGCCTCAACCTCGGCAAACACCTGCTTCTTGACCGTGATCTCCTCGAACACCGCCTCGATGACGAAGTCGGCATCGGCGAAGTCACCCTTGCTCGTGGATCCGCTGACCAGAGCCTTGAGCCGGTTGGCCCGGTCCGGGTTGATCCGACCCTTACCGAGCAGCTTGTCGACCTCGGCGTGGACGTAGCCAACGCCCTTGTCCACGCGAGCCTGGTCGAGGTCGGTCATCACGATCGGGACCTCGAGCCGCTCGGCGAACAGCATGGCCAGCTGGCTTGCCATCAGGCCGGCGCCGACGATGCCGACCTTGGTGACCGGGTGGGCCAGCGAACGGTCGGGCGCCCCCGCGGGGCGCTTGGCGCGCTTCTGCACCAGGTCGAAGGCATACAGGCTGCTGCGCAGCTCGTCGGTCATCACCAGGTCCGCCGTGGCGTTGTCCTCGGCGGCATATGCCTCTTCGCGGTTGGCGGTGCGGGCCGCGGATACCAGCTCGAGCGCGCGCAGCGGTGCGGGCGCAGCGCCGCCGGTCTTGGCCTTGACCAGTCGCCGTGCTGCGGTGATGGCATCTTCCCAGACGGTGGCGTCGTGATCGATCTCCGGACGGTCCACGACGGTCCTGCCGGCGATGACATCCGCCGCCCACGAGAGCGAGTCCTCCAGAAAGGTGGCTGGCTCGAACAACATATCGGCGATCCCGAGCTCGAAAGCCTGCGGTGCCTTGAGCATGCGGCCGTTGTTCAGCGGGTCCTCGATGATGACCTTCAGGGCCAGCTCGGCGCCAATGAGGTTCGGCAGCATGTAGCAGCCGCCCCAGGCGGGCACCAGACCCCGGAGACACTCGGGCATACCCAGAGCGGACACTCCTGCCGAGATGGTCCGGTAGGCCGCACTGAGCGCGATCTCGACACCGCCACCCATGGCCGCCCCGTTGACGAACGCGAAAGTCGGCACCGGGAGCGTGCGGAGCTGCTCGAACGTTGCGTGCCCCAGCCGGCCGATGGCCAGCCCCTGATCTCGCGTGGTCACCTTGGGGATACCGGTGAGGTCTGCGCCGACCGCGAAGATGAAAGGCTTGCCGGTCACCCCGACACCGACGATCTCGCCGGCCTCGGCTCGAGCGCGCAGCGTGCTGAGCACCCCGGACAGGCCGGAGAGGGTCGCCGGGCCGAAGGTGTTGGGCTTGGTGTGGTCGAAGCCGTTGTCCAGCGTGATCAGCACGAACGTGCCGGTGCCGCGGGGCAGGGCGATGTCGCGCGCCAGTGCCATGGTGATGACCTCGGTCGGGAACAGGGCAGTGAAGTCGACCTTCATCAGGCCACCGCCACCTGGGCCGTGTCGACATCTGTCATGTCGAGCTGTGCCATGTCGAGCTCCTTGCCGTAGTCGGCGTGATGGGGGTTCTCCCAGATCACTGCTCCGCCCATGCCCATGCCGATGCACATGGCGGTAAGGCCGTAGCGCACCTGCGGGTTCTCCTCGAACTGGCGGGCGAGCTGGGTCATCAGGCGGACGCCGGAGCTGGCCAGGGGGTGACCGGTGGCGATCGCGCCGCCGTACTGGTTCACCCGGGGGTCATCGTCGGCGATGCCGAAGTGGTCCAGGAAGGCGAGGATCTGGACGGCGAAGGCCTCGTTCAGCTCCATGAGGCCGATGTCCGCGATGCCCAGACCGGCCTGTTTGAGAGCCTTCTCGGTCGCGGGCACCGGGCCGATGCCCATGACCTCGGGCTCGACGCCGACGAAGGAGTAGGCAGCCAGGCGCATCCGTACGGGCAGCCCTAGCTCGGCGGCCGCGTCGGCCGAGGCCACGATGCACGCGGTGGCGCCGTCGGTCAGGCCTGCGCTGTTGCCTGCGGTGACCTTGCCGTGGGCACGGAAGGGCGTCTTCAACCCGGCGAGCTTCTCCACGGTGCTGCCCGGGCGTGGAGGTTCGTCAGTGGTGGCCAGGCCATACCCGAGCTCGGTATGGCGGGTGGCGACGGTGACCAGGTCAGGCTGGATCTTGCCGTCGGCGTAGGCCTTCTCGAGCTTGCTCTGGCTCGCGACGGCGTAGGCGTCACAGCGTTTCTTGGTCAGGCCCGGGAAGCGGTCGTGGAGGTTCTCGGCGGTCGAGCCCATCGACAGGGCTGACTGGTCCACGATCCCCTCGGAGAAGAGACGCGGGTTGGGGTCGACAGCCTCACCGATCGGGTGGCGTCCCATGTGCTCGACACCGCCGGCGATGGCGATCTGCGCTGAACCGAAGGCAATGGCGGAGGCCACGTTGGTCACCGCGGTCATCGCGCCGGCGCACATGCGGTCAATGGAGTAACCCGGGGTGGTGTTGGGCAGACCCGCGAGCAGCGCCGCCATCCGGCCCAGGGTCAGACCCTGATCGCCGATCTGGGTGGTCGCGGCGATGGCGACCTCCTCGACGCGTTCCGGCGGAAGCTGGGGGTTGCGGCGCAGCAGCTCGCGGATGCAGTTGACGACGAGGTCGTCGGCGCGTGTCTGGGCATACATGCCCTTGTCGCCGGCCTTGCCGAACGGGGTACGAACGCCTTCGACGAACACGACTTCACGCAGAGTGCGGGGCACGGGGAGCCTTCCCTGGGGACAACAGTGATGGACGAGACAGTGATGAGTGAGAGCGATGCTACTCGTCAGTAACTTAGTCGGTAACCCCCACCGTCGGTTCGGCGGTCGGTTCGGCGGTTGGCTTGGCCGTCGGTTCGGCGGTCGGCTCGGCTGTCGGCTTGGCAGTCGGCGCAGCAGGGCGGTTGATGGCCTCTTCGACGATGGGGCCGGCGATGTCGATCTGCCACTGTCGAGCCCCGAGCTTGAGCAGGGTCTCGGAGATGGACTCCAGCGTCGGTTCGACCGGGGGGGTCCACAGCATCCGGCGCAGGGAGTCCGGAGACAGCAGATTCTCGACGGGGATGTGGTGGGCGTGGGCGAACTCACCTAGGGCTGCGCGGGCTTGAGCCAGTCGGGCGGCGGCAACCGGGTCGCGGTCGGCCCAGGCCCTTGCCGGTGGTGGACCGTCGGAGCGCACGGTGAGAGCGGGAAGTTCCGCCTCCGGCAGCTGGCGGGCTCGCTCCAGCGCGGCGAGCCAATCCTTTTGGTAACGGCGAATTGACTTGGTGACCCGGCCCGCTGTGTTCTCGCCGTTCTGGCTGATGTCGGCATCCGTCTTCGGGGCCCTGATGGCTAGGTCGACCAGCGCGGCGTTGGACAGGATCCGCCCTGGCGCGATGTCGCTCTCAGCGGCTATGGCATCCCGGGTCAGCCACAGCTCACGGACCATGGCGGCGCCACGGCGGTTGCGAACCTTGTGCAGCCCCGAGGTGTGACGCCACGGCTCGAGCCGAACCGGGGGGCCGGTGAACCTGGTGAGGGAGTCGAACTCCTGCTCGGCCCACGGTATCTTCTCCTGCGCTGCCAGGTCGTCTGCCATGAGATCGCGGACCTGTATGAGCACCTCGACGTCGAGCGCGGCGTAACGCAACCAGGGCTCCGGCAGGGGTCTGGTCGACCAGTCCACGGCCGAGTGCTCCTTGGCAAGGGTGAGGCCGAGGTAGTGCTCGACGACCGCAGCGAGTCCAACGCGCGGCAGACCCACGAGGCGTCCGCCGAGCTCGGTGTCGAAGAGGCGCGTCGGACGCATACCGACCTCAGCAAGGCAGGGCAGGTCTTGGTTCGCGGCATGCAGGATCCACTCGACATCGGAGAGCACATCACCGATGGATGAGAGATCGGGGCAGGCGATCGGGTCGATCAACCAGGTGCCCGAACCCTCACGGCGGATCTGGATGAGATAGGCCCGCTGCCCGTAGCGGTAGCCGGATGCGCGCTCCGCGTCGATGGCCACGGGTCCGGTGCCGGCTGTGAGGGCCTTGGCTGCACGGACGAGGTCGCGCTCGGTGACGGTCACGTCCGGAACGCCTTCGGCGGGCATGTTCAGGGCCACCATCACCCGGACAACCTCCTCGTCGGGGGCTGGCGCGTCTGATGGTTCTGGGGAGTCGCTGGATCCGATGCTCACACGCTCAATCTATTGAACTGCCGGTCTGGGGAGTTGGCCGGGAGCACCTGCAGTCCTTCAGCGGCGTTGCCGTGGAAGAGCCACGACACCCTCGGGCAGCGGTGGCAGGCCGGCGACTGTGCACAGCAGATCGGCCCAGGCCTGCAGGTGGACACCCACGTTGGGGCCAGTGGGTGTCCAGGAGGCCCGGATCTCCATCTCCACGGTGGCACTGCGCTCCGCCAGGCCGGCGAAGCTCTCAGACACGACTCGGGTGACGGTGCCCGCTTCGGCCACCCAGGTCGCTTCACGGTTCTCGAGCGATTCCATCAACCATGACCAGCCGACCGCGCCGAGCATGGGGTCGTTGGCCAGCTCGGGATCGAACACGGCGCGGGCGAAGGTGACTGCCCGCCATACCCCGCCCCAGGGCTCAGGTTCGGACGGGTCGTACAGAAGGACAAATCGTCCAGAGGCGAGCTCGTCCCCCTGGCCGAGCACGTCGGCGGTGACGATCTCGGCTGACATGGCCACGGCATGCGGGGCAATCCGGCTGGGGGCGGGCACTTCCGTGAGGCGAACCTCCGGACGTAACCGAGCGTCGCGCAGGTCCCGAAGTGCCTGTGCGAATTCGGTCGAGTTCTCGCCTGGGACGCTACGACTGTCCACCACCGAAGCGTATGTCGACCGGTCCCCGGCAGAGGTCGCGGCACGCCGGGATACGGTTCGGCGATGTTGTCTCTGCTCGCTCTGGCCTCGAGCGTGTTCTGGGGTACGTCGGACTTCTTCGCCGGGCTCAGGTCACGGACCATCGCCCCGCCCGCCGTAGTGGCCGTCACCCAGGGCTTTGCCCTGCTCGCGTTGAGCGTGATCCTGCTGGTGCGGAATACCGGCTTCTCTGCGTCCTTCACCGGGAACGGCCCGTTGTGGGCGATCGCTGCCGGGGCTGCCGGGGCGGCCGGGCTGATCTGCTTCTACACGGCACTGGCCTCGGGGACGATGGGCGTGGTCGCGCCGATCTCATCCCTGGGGGCACTCGTGCCGGTGTTCCTCGGCCTGCTCACCGGGGAGCATCCGAGCGTGACCGCGTGGGTCGGGATGGCCGTGGCGGTGACCGGTGCGGCCCTGGCCTCCGGGCCGGAGCTGACCGGCGTCGTGCCACCCCGCCCGGTGATGCTGGCCGCCGTCGCTGCGGCATGCTTCGGGGCCGCGCTCTACTGTCTGGACCGTGGGGCTCGCTATGCAGTACTGGAGACGCTGTGGGGCATGCGGGTGACCAGCGTGGTCCTGTTCCTCATCGCCGGACTGGCGGTCCGCTCGGTCGGCGGTACCCGCGCGCGCGACCTTCCGGCGCTGGCGGTGATCGGGCTTGGCGACGTCACCGCGAACGGGCTCTTCGCCGTCGCCTCGTCCCGGGGCATGGTCAGCGTGGCCAGCGTGCTCGGCTCGCTGTACCCGGTCGCCACGCTTTTCTGGGCGAGGCTGCTGCTGGGCGAGCGTTTGCGCCACATCCAGTCCATCGGCGTCGCGCTGACCCTGGTGGGAGTGGTCGCCATCGCGCTCTGACCCGTGCGCCACGGGCAGGCTGCTCGTGGCTCTACGGGCAGGCTGCTCGTGCGATGATCTGCGGGTGACATCCTCCCCGAACAGCCCCCGCGATAGTGCCCTGATCCGTGCCGCCCGACGCCAGAGCGTGCCGCACACACCGGTTTGGTTCATGCGTCAGGCCGGCCGGTCGCTGCCGGAGTACCGCAGGCTGCGCGAGGGCGTGGGGATGCTCGACTCCTGCCGTACGCCGGATCTGGTCGCCGAGATCACGATGCAGCCGGTGCGCCATCTCGGGGTCGACGCGGCGATCCTGTTCAGCGACATCGTGGTGCCGCTGGCCGCCGTCGGCGTCGATCTTGACATCGTCTCGGGGGTGGGGCCCGTGGTGGCCCAGCCGTTCCGGACCCGCGCAGACCTCGACCGTCTTCCGGAGCTGACGCCCGAGCACCTCCCATACATCACCGAGGCCGTGCACATGGTGCTCCCGGAGCTGGGCGCCACACCGCTGATCGGCTTCGCCGGTGCGCCGTTCACTCTCGCGTCGTACCTCGTCGAGGGTGGGCCGTCCAAGAACCATGAACACACCAAGGCCATGATGCACGGCGACCCGGAGCTGTGGCATGCCTTGTGCGCGCGACTGGCGCAGATCTCTGGAGCGATGCTTCGGGTGCAGGCGCAGGCCGGCGCATCGATCGTGCAGCTTTTCGACTCGTGGGTGGGTGTGTTGTCCCGCAAGGACTACGAGACCTTCGTCCAGCCGCACTCGCGGGTGGCCCTGTCGGCTGTGGCCGATCTTGACGTCCCGAAGATTCACTTCGGTGTGGGAACCGGCGAGCTGTTGGCCTCGATGGGTGCCGCCGGCGCCGATGTTGTGGGCGTGGACTTCCGAACCTCACTGACGGATGCCCGCGCTCGCATCGGAGACCAGTACGCCGTGCAGGGCAACCTGGACCCGGCGCTTCTGTTCGCACCATGGCCGGCGCTGGAGAAGGTTGTCCGATCGATCGTCGCTGAGGGCGCACAGGCACCGGGACATATCTTCAACCTCGGCCACGGCGTCCTGCCGGCCACCGATCCTGAGGTGCTGACCCGTGTCGTCGAGCTGGTGCACGAGGCATCCGAGCACTGACCCCTGCGGCGGTCAATGCGGGAAGAGCAGCTCTCCGCCACCAAAAAGGAGAATGAACAGCGCGACAACTCCCGCCACGATGATGAGCAAGGTCGGCCGGTCACGACGAACGACGGACACTATCGAAAGCACCACACCAAATATCCCGATGCCGAAGAGAGCGAACGAGGGAACGGGGATTCCGCGCGGCGACATCTTTGCCACGATCAAGATGGCAAAGGCGCCGGTGGCCCCCAGAGCCACCATCCGAGCTTTGACTGAGGCAGAAGCTTTGCGGTCACGGCTCAACTATGGGCTGGTCTGTGACCTAAGTCGCGGAGCCCGGCCGGCGCCGCCGCAACCACCACACGAACGGTGCTGCTACCAGGGCAAGGAACACAGCGAATGGCAGAAGCGCTCCGATGACTGTGAGGAGCCCGCGAGCGGACGCCGTGAATGCGTCCCAGCCGGAGCGCAGACCGCCAAGGAAACCGGTGTTGGTCACGGGTTCGTGCCCGGGCGTGCTCAGCGAGACCATCAGCGTGGAGCGCTCGACGTTGTTCTTGAGAGCGCTCAGCTGTGACTCCAGCGACTCCAGGTCGGCCTCCCGCCGACTCAGCTCGCTCTCCAGGACCACGACCTGACCGATGTCCTTGGCCTGAGCCATCAGGGCACGCACGCGCTCGACGCTGGCTCGCATGGTCTTGAGCCGGCTCTCGGTGTCGACGTACTGGGCGGTGACGTCCTGGGTGGACATGTTGCGCTGTAGCACGGTGCCGATCGTGGCGAGCTGGTCCAAGGCGGTGTCAAGCTTGTCCGCCGGTATCGACAGGGTCAGGGTGCCAAAGCCACTTAGGGCCTCGGACTTGTTTTGGAGGGGCACTGGGCCACCGGGGTTCCCCGTTCCGATCTGCTCATTGAGCACCTGAGCCTGCATCCCCGTGGCAATGGTGCGCACCTGAGCTGCGGCGGCGTCGATGTTCTTGACCCGGAGGTTGAGGCTCGCGCTCTTAGTCAGCTTGGGACCACCAACCACGGGTACCCCGGACTTGGACGCGCCGGCCGACGCACCGGGGACGGGCGCGACTCCGGGAGCACCATTCTTGGCCTCGGGGGCACTGTTGGCCCCGGCCCCGTCCTGGGCGGCAGTAGCGCCGCTCGCTTTTCCCTCGGTGCTGGTGGCCGTTGCGCCGCCACTGCCACAACCGGCGAGCAACAAGGCGGACAGTGCGCCGAGGGCGATCAGGCTTCTCGCCTGTGTGTATGTAGCCGGCACAGTGCGCCGGGGGGACTCGCGGTGGGTGAACGCGCGTTGCATGACAGATCTCCGGGGGACGAGTGCAGGACGAACGGTATGTCCCTTGGAGCGGCGCAGGGGCATGTTCGTTCCATACCCCGCGGTTTCAATTTGATCACGAGGCGATTCTTCGTGAGGCGCAGATGCTGACCCACCTGCGAGGCGGTGAGGCCGTCCGGTCAGGATGGGCGCATGAGCCCGAAGCCATCCGCCGGCCAGATCCGCGACATCAACGACAGCATCCGCTACGCGATGTGGTCGGTATTCAAGGTCACCACCCCATTGCCGCAGGATCGCGCAAAGATCGCAGCTGAGGTTGAGGCGCTGTTTGCCGACATCGCCGGGCAGGGTGTCGTGGTGCGGGGGGTCTATGACGTCGCCGGGCTACGGGCCGATGCGGACTTCATGATCTGGTGGCATGCCGGGGACATCAGGGCGGTACAGGCGGCCTACCACCGGCTCCGCCGCACCGAGCTCGGTGCCCACCTTGACTCGGTGTGGTCGGTTGCCGCCCTGCACCGGCCGGCGGAGTTCAACAAGGGACACATCCCGGCGTTCATGGCCGACGAGAACCCCAAGGACTTCGTCTGCGTCTACCCGTTCGTGCGTTCATTCGAGTGGTACCTCCTCGAGGACCAGGAACGCCGCAACCTCCTGTCCGAGCACGGGCAGATGGCGCGCGACTACCCGGACGTGCGCGCGAACACGATCGCCTCATTTGCGCTGGGAGACTACGAGTGGATCCTGGCGTTCGAGGCCGACGACCTGACCCGCATCGTTGACCTCATGCGTCACCTACGGGGCTCCGAGACGCGCCGCCATGTTCGTGAAGAGGTGCCGTTCTACACCGGCCCCCGGGTCGAGGTCGCGGCGTTGGTCGACTCCCTGCCCGGATCGGCTCCCTGAGCGTCTGCCCTGAGCGTCTGCCCTGAGCGTCTGCCCGCGGTGGCTGAACCCGGGCTCGATCAGTCGCCCGTGGCCCCGTCGATGCGCTCGCGGAGCAGGTCGGTGTGACCGTTGTGCCGGGCGTCCCGCGATGGTAGTCCAGCCAACCTTGGTACATCGTTCGCTCGTCGGCTACGCGGGCCGGATCGTGGCGGAACCGGCTTGCATCTGGAGTCGTCATGAGCTCAACCTACTGACCCGCGCACCGCGTTTTGTCGCCTTCACTCCGAAGCCGGCTCGAGTCGCAGGCTGATGCTGTTGATGCAGTATCGCTGGTCGGTCGGGACGTCGTAGCCCTCGCCCTCGAAGACGTGACCTAAGTGCGATCCGCAGTTGGAACAACGGACTTCGACCCGTTTCGTGCCCATGGTGTGATCCTCGATGTACTCGACCCGGTCTTCGGCAAGAGGTGCATAGAAGGAGGGCCAGCCGCAGTGGCTGTCGAACTTGGTATCGCTGCGGAACAGCTCGGTGCTGCAGGCGCGGCAGGAGTACACCCCTTGGGTCCTGGTGTCGGTGTACTCGCCGACACCAGGCCGTTCGGTGCCGGCTTGGCGGAGGACCGCATACTCCTGTGGCGTGAGCTCTTGGCGCCATTGCTCGTCGGACTTGCTCACCGGATAGGTGCGGCCGTCGTTCATAGGGATCCTCCTACGCAGGTCTGGAAACCACTTCACGTTCTACACAACAGCACGAGCCGGATGGACGTTCCCGGGGCGGATCGTCGCACTAGGCTCGACCGATGGCGAGCAGTGCGACAGTCCTTCAGATCCAGGGTCCCGCAGGTCTGGTGCGTGAGGTCCGGCTCTCCAGTCCGGACCGGGTGATCTGGCGCGACGCCAACCTCACCAAGCTCCAGCTCGCCGAGTACATCGTTGCGGTCGAGGACGGGCTGATGCGCGCAGTGGGGGACCGTCCCGTGACATTGCAGCGTTTCCCGGATGGTGTGGAGGGTGAGGAGTTTTTCAGCAAGAACCCTCCCCGGGGGGTGCCCGAGTGGGCGGGGTCGGTGATCTGTACCTACCCCTCCGCTCGGAGCCACCCGCAGCTGGTCATCGACGAGATCGCCACCGCTGTGTGGGCCGTCCAGATGAACACGGTGACCTTTCACCCGTGGCCGGTCCGTAGTGCCGACAACGACAATCCCGACGAGCTGCGGATCGATCTCGACCCCCAGCCCGGAACGGGCTTCGCGGACGCCGTGCGGGCGGCATGCGTCCTGAAGGACCTGCTGGAGGAGATCGGCCTCACCGGCTGGGCCAAGACGTCCGGCAACCGTGGGGTGCACGTCTACGCCCGGATCAGGCCGACCCACGAGTTCCTCGACGTGCGGCACGGGGTCATCGGGGTCGCGCGTGAGCTCGAACGTCGTATGCCGGACGAGGTCACCACGGCGTGGTGGAAGGAAGAACGCGGCCAGAAGGTCTTCGTCGACTTCAACCAGGCCAACCGTGATCGCACCCTTGCCTCGGCCTACAGCCCCCGACCCCTGCCGGGCGCACCGGTTTCGATGCCTGTTCCGTGGGAGCGACTTGCAGATGTGGGACCGGGCGATTTCACGGTTCGCACGGTGCCGGCGATTCTGGCCGCCGAGGGCGACGCGTGGGCCGGGATCGATGACGCTGTGGGCGACGTATCTGCGGCAATCGCCCTCTGGGACCAGGACATCACCGAGCGAGGGCTGGGCGAGATGCCGTTCCCTCCCGACTTTCCGAAGATGCCGGGGGAGCCGCCCAGGGTTCAGCCGAGTCGCAAACGTCGCGATCCCAACCAACTTCGCTGACGTTGTGTCAGGTGAGGGTCAGGCCTTGACCTTGATCCCTTGCCTCTGCCGTAATGTCAGCATGGAAACACGCGAGCACTACCGGCTCCGAGGCTGGTGATGCCAGCCGTTCTGTTCCATCACCGTCCGCGGAGTCTTCCCAGGACTGGACCTCGACGATCAGGCTCTGTGCCAGGTCCCTACGGGAGTCCTTGACATCCTGGTCGCTCATGCCGTCGCCGTTGCCGGGCGCAGTACATCCCGCACGTTGGTCAGCAGGGCGACGGTGCGCTCGATGGTGACGACCCGCAGGCCGATGGTTGTGCCGCGTACCCCTGTCTCGCGCATGATGGCGCTCATGATCGGGTGCCCCCCCAGTTAGACGATCGGTCTAGGCCCCGGGCGGATTCACATACCGGTCGGGAGCCGTGCTCTGTTCTAGTCCTATCTGCGCTCAGCCGCAAGGGATCGATATGGAGCGGTGAGTTCTCCCCGACTCACGGTTACAGCTCGCGCGATACCTTGTCCCACCCCAAAGGAATTCGCTGACCTTGCGTCAGGTGAAGGTCAGGCCTCTAGCTCGTCGACGAGCGCGAGAATCTCGAGGGCGAACCGCCGCGCCTCGTCGAGGGTGGCCGGCCTGCCGGGCGCCTCGTTGTAGCCGATGAACACGCGGGGAGCTGTGTCGTCCGCAAGCCGCATCAGGTACGTGTTGAGGTACTGCTGCTCTGTGCTCGCCTCGCCGAAGCGCTCCGTTGGCTCGTTTGACAGTGGAACCCGGTGCTCGGGGCCGAAGCAGCACTGTTCCTCGCGCAACCTCTGATTAGGGTGTCCGTCGCTGGCCTCGCACCACGGCTGACAGGTGATCGGCTCCAAGCCAAGTGAGGGGAAGGTGTACGTGGTCATGCCGTCGCCTCCGTCATGATCGTTCTCCATCCGGTTGGTGATCGGACCGGGCCACGGTCGGAGCTCATCCTTCGGCCGGAGTCGTCCGCTGTGGCCAGCCCTATCCCTGGAGAATGCCATGTATGAGTCGCTGTGGCGCGGTGAACACGCCGCGCGCCTTCCCGCTCAGCGCTGGAAGACGGCGTCCAGGTCGTAGGCGATTGGCCGGTCGACCTGCGCTGCCGTACAGGACTGCGGATCGCGATCGGGGCGCCAGCGCAGGAATGTCACTGTATGGCGAAAGCGTGGGCCCTCCATCTGGTCGAACTTCACCTCGACCACCCGCTCCGGTCGCAACCTGACGAAGCTCGTGTCCTTGTTGCTGCTGAAACGGGAGCGGTCCGTTGTGCCTTTCACCGGATCGCCTTGGTCGTCGGTGACCACCAGGGACGTGAACTCGTCGACCAGCTCGAGGCGTCGGGTGTTGGTAAACGCCGAGATGCCACCCACCGGGTAGAGGGTGCCGTGCTCGTCATACAGGCCAAGGAGGAGTGAGCCGACCCCGCTGCCCGATTTGTGGATCCGGTAACCCAGGACCACCGCCTCGGCAGTCCTGGAGTGCTTGATCTTGAACATGACCCGCTTGCCCTGCTGGTAGGGAGCGGACAGTGCTTTGGCGACGACCCCGTCGAGGCCGGCGCCCTCGAACCGCTCAAACCAGTCCTTGGCCATGGCGGCGTCGCTGGTGGTTCGGGTCAGGTGAATGGGCGCGTCAGTCGCGAGTCCTGAGAGCAGGGACTCCAGTCGCTCCCGGCGGATGCCGAACGGCATGCCCGTCAGGTCGTCATCGCCCAGGGCCAGGATGTCGAAGCAGATGAGCTCGGCCGGAGTCTCCGCGGCGAGGCGCTGGACCCGTGAGTCCGCCGGGTGGATGCGCTGGGACAGGCTCTCCCAGTCGAGTCGCTGCGCGCCGGGCGGGCCTTTGCGGACGACGATCTCGGCGTCGATGGCGCATCGTGGTGGCAGATGCTCAAGGACCGCACGAACCACTTCGGGGAAGTAGCGGGTCAGCGGTTTGGAACCGCGGCTGGCAAGCTCCACCTCGTCGCCGTCGCGCAGCACGATGCAGCGGAAGCCATCCCATTTCGGTTCATAGGCCAGACCGCCAGCGACAGAGTCGGGCGCTGGCACGCCGGCCACTGCCTTGGCCAGCATGGGTGATACAGGCAGCGCGATGGGCAGATCCACCAAAGCATTCTGAACCTGCAACGATGCTTTTGTGCCATCAATTCGTCGAGTTGCCCCAAAGAGTCTCGTCGCAGCCGGGGCGGCGGGCCTGGCCGCGCTGGCCCTGTCCGCGGCCGGAGCCGTTAGTGCTGCGACATACTTCGCCCGCAAGGTCGTGACGCCGGATCTGCTGAAGCCAGAGGACACGCAGATTCTCGGCGTCCAGGACGACAGCGTGACCCTGGGGCTGACCGTTGAGACGGAGCAACCTGGTCGCTATGGGCTGTGGTTCGACGGCGGTCAGGGCCACGCCAGAGTGGGCGCGATCCTGGAGGTGGACCAGGAGTCCGGCCTCGTCCGACGCGTGCTCGAGGGCGTCGACAAGGGTGAGCTACGCGTCGGCCCCGGCCGATGGAACCAGTACTACTTCGCTGGCGACCCGCAGGAGACGTTGGGACTGCCGTCGCGTGATGTGCAGATCGACTCGGAGCTCGGGATGCTAGCGGCCTGGGAGGTGCCGGCCGACTCGGAGATGCCGGCGACCCGCACTGTCACAGGTCGCTGGGCGATTCTTGTGCACGGCCGCGGAGCACCGCGCGAAGAGTGCCTTCGGGCGGTGCCGGTGCTTCATGACCTTGGCTTCTCCGCACTGATACCCATGTACCGCAACGACATCGGCGCCCCGGCAAGCCCGGACGGCAGATACAGCCTGGGGCTTTCCGAGTGGCGGGACTGTGAGGCGGCCCTTCTGTATGCGGTCGACTCCGGTGCGCAGGAGATCGTCCTGTTCGGGTGGTCCATGGGTGGCGCGATCGTCCTGCAGACGCTGGATCGTTCCTGGCTCTCGGATCGCGTCAAGGCGGTTGTGCTGGACGCACCGGTCATCGACTGGGCCGACGTGCTGCGCCACCACGGAGCCCTGAACAAGATCCCCGGCCCGATCGGCAGCCTGAGCCGTTCACTGATCGGCCATCGGTGGGCCCGTCGTCTCGTCGGTGTGCACGAGCCCATCGACGTGGCTCTGACGAACTGGGAGAACCGGTCAGGCGAGCTGAAGCACCGCACCCTGCTCATCCACTCGCTTGACGACGAGTTCGTCCCGGCCGGGCCGTCGATCTCGCTGGCCGCCAAGCGCCCTGACCTGGTTCGCTTCGAGCCCTGGCAAGAGGCGCGGCATACCAAGGAGTGGAATGTCGACCCGGACAGATGGGATGCCGTTGTGCGCGAGTTCCTCGGTGAAGACGTCACGGATCTCTGAGCGGATCGAGTCCCGCTGGACAGGCGCCATCGAGCGTTTGGGCTAAGCGGTCGCTCCGGCGAACAACGCCGAGAGGTCGAGCGAGGGGACGTGCCGCTTGCAGGCGAGGGAGAGGTACTTGCGGGCGAGGGCGTCCTTGCCATAGCCCAGGACGGTGGTCAGCAGCCCGATCGCCTCGGCGAGGTCATCTGGGGGCTCCGCAGAGACCACCCGACGCCATAGCGCCTCTTCCAGGGAGTTGAACGCCATCTGCACTTCGGAGATGTCGAAGCCATCGTTGAAGCGCTCCGCCGCGATCTCCTCGGAGTAGACGCTCATTCCTGCGAGGTCGCGGGTCCGGATTGTGGTCACGACCAGGTCGAACAGGTCAGCAAGTCGTTTCCGCGTGAACGTCTCTCCTTCCAGCTCGTAG
>Ga0209745_1001045_pt1 | contig 16674 bp, 6 predicted proteins | sample BarGraNGADG00312_FD_184495 | JGI IMG/M metagenome (GOLD analysis project Ga0209745, IMG submission 184495) | Arctic peat soil microbial communities from Barrow, Alaska - Barrow Graham LP Ref core NGADG0004-312 (SPAdes) (version 2) | ecosystem: Environmental > Terrestrial > Soil > Wetlands > Peat ... | reverse complement strand
TTTACCCAAAGGATTCGATCTGTTATTCATGTCAGCAATAATTCACAGCAACCCTCTGGAAATAAACCGGGAACTTATAAAGAAATGTTTTGATTCCCTGAATAAAAAAGGCAGAATTGTTATTCAGGACTGGATAATGAACAATGACAGAACCCAACCATTGGCTGGAGCTGTTTTTGCAATTAATATGCTTGTTGGAACTGAAGCGGGAGATTGCTTTACCGGGCAGGAAGTTACAGAAATGTTATCAGGGGCTGGATTTAAGAATATTTCAAGAATAGAATTTGAATCAGGTTTAAGTCAGATTACTGCTCATAAGATTTAGTTAAACTGAATTCTTATTTATTTTATTTATCTTCTTTTTTGTAAATTAGCATGATAATATTGGTTTAATGGGAAATTGTCTAATGGTTAGCAATAGATTATCCTGATTTTTAAACTCTTGAAGCTGATATATTTGTAACTTAAGTCATTTGCTTAATCATCATATCCAAATAATTAAAAGCTAATCAAAATTATGAAAAGATTTATTGTTCCCATAATTACACTCACTTTGCTCGCAGGTTGTTCCGGTAATATCAATAAAAATGCAGATACTGAGAAAAAATACCCTCCCCTTGATATTAAGAATATGGATCCTACAGTCAGACCAGGTGATGATTTTTTTACCTATGCTAATGGTAACTGGCTGAAAAACAATCCGATTCCCGCAGATAAGAATGCCCGTGATGCCTTTGATGAGCTCTTTGAAAAAAACAGGCACGATATTAAGGAAATTATTGAGGAAGCTGCAGCCACACAAGGTGTCCAAGCCGGGAGCAATACTGAAAAAATAGGGACATTTTTTAATTCCGGCATGGATTCGTTATCAATCGAACAGAAAGGCACAGCCCCGCTTAAGCCCTTCTTTGACAAGATTGACGCTATCCGTAATATTTCTGACATACAATCTGTTGTTGCCTTTTTTCAAACTTACCAGATTAGTCCGTTCTTCTATCTGTTTTCTAATCAGGATTCGAAGAACAGCACCAGTGTGATAGCCCAGTGCTACCAGTCAGGTACAGGTCTGCCTGAAAGGGACTATTATTTCAATACAGATGAAGCAACAAAAAAAATCCGGGAGAAGTATCTGATCCATCTGACAAAAATGTTTGAATTATTAAACGAGGATCCTTCATCTGCACAGAAGAATGCTAACACCATAATGAGGATGGAGACTCAACTGGCTAAAGCCTCCTTTTCCAATGTTGAAAATCAGGATCCCCAGAAAACTTACAATAAAGTCAACCTTGAAGGATTGAGTAAGCTAACTCCTGACATAAATTGGCGTTCATATTTTACAGAGGTTGGCTACCCGGGATTATCAGAGATTAATGTTTTTCAACCTGGTTTTATGAAAGAGCTTGGTAACATGTTAAAAACTGTTCCTGTAGATGATTGGAAAACCTTTTTGCGATGGCATTTGATTAATGCTACTGCCCCTTTTCTAAGCAAAGCCTTTGTTGACCAGAATTTTGATTTTTATAACAGGACGTTAAGAGGCCAGGAGAAGATGGAACCTCGCTGGAAACTTGTTCTTGACGTTACCAGCAACTCACTTGGGGAGGCCATCGGCCAATTGTATGTAAATAAATATTTCCCTCCTGTTGCCAAGCAAAGGATGACTGACCTTGTGCTGAATCTTAAAAAATCGTTGAAGCTAAGGATCGAAAATCTTTCCTGGATGGGTCCGGAAACAAAAAAGGAAGCATTGGCCAAACTTGAGAAAATGGGAGTAAAAGTAGGATATCCTGATAAGTGGAGAGACTATTCCGGCTTAGCTGTTTCCTCCCAGTCCTATGTTATAAACGTGCTAAATTCGAATGTATTTGAATTTAAATATACCATGGACAAAATCGGCAACCCCGTTGATCCTACAGAATGGGGAATGACGCCTCAGACAGTGAATGCCTATTACAATCCGAACCGTAATGAGATCGTTTTCCCGGCTGGGATACTTCAGCCTCCTTTCTTTAATATGGATGCAGATGATGCCATTAACTATGGTGCGATTGGTATGGTAATAGGACATGAAATGACTCACGGGTTTGACAATACGGGCAGGCAGTTTGATAAAGATGGGAACCTGCGTGACTGGTGGACCAAAGAAGATTCCAAAGCCTTTGAAGATCATACTGCTATGCTCATCGATCAATATAACCATTATGAGGTGCTGGATTCGACCTTTGTTAATGGAAAACTAACTCTCGGAGAAAACATAGCTGATCTCGGAGGTTCTACTGTGGCCTACAATGCTTACAAATTATCTCTCGAAGGCCAAGAAACGCCGAAGCCTATTGACGGTTTTACCAATTTCCAGCGCTTCTTCCTTTCTTATGCACAGATTTGGAGAACCAATATGCGCGATGAAGAATTGAGGAGAAGAGTAAAGGTTGACGAACATTCGCCGGCAAAAATCAGGATAAATGGAGTGGTCTATAATATGCCTGAATTTTATGACGCCTTCCCTGATGTTAAACCCGAAAATAAGCTTTTCAGACAAGTAGAACAACGCCCGGTTATCTGGTAATTCATTATAATAAAGACTTTTTCTCACCATGGTTCACATAAAAAAGTGAAACATTTCAAAATATGTTCTTATAGAATTTTTAAACTCAAGTTTTAATATATCTAAAATAAATGGAGGTTTTAATCATGAAAACAAGAAGCTCTTTTTCAGTTTTAATCTTTTTTATCATTCTTGCTATCGGTTTGGCTTTGGCATACTCAGGTAATGGTGGTCAGCCGGAATCAGGAACTATTGTGGTTGTAGTAATTTCTTTTCTTATTGCTATCATCGTTTCTTCGGCAATCAAGATCGCTGATCAGTGGGAAAAAGCAGTTGTATTAAGATTAGGTCGTTTCGACTCCCTTCGTGGGCCCGGACTATTCTTTATTATCCCAATAATTGATTCTGTCGCTTACTGGATAGATGGTCGTGTAATTACAACTTCATTTACTGCTGAAAAAACACTTACGAAGGATACTGTTCCTGTTGATGTTGATGCAGTCCTGTTCTGGAAAGTACTGGATGCTAAAAAAGCTGCACTTGAAATTGCAGAGTACAGGAACGCAATAAACTGGGCCTCACAGACTGCTCTTCGGGATGTTATTGGTAAAACTATGTTGTCGGAGATGCTCGAAGGGAGAGACAAGATGAGTATACAGCTGCAAAAGATAATTGACGATCGCACTGAACCATGGGGCATCAATGTGATATCTGTAGAGGTAAAAGATGTTCTGATCCCTTCATCTCTTCAGGATGCGATGTCAATGCAGGCGCAGGCAGAAAGAGAACGTCAGGCCAGGGTAATTTTAGGTGATTCTGAACGACAGGTGGCTGAAAAGTTTGGGGAAGCCGCAAAAACTTATGAAAACAACCCCACTGCTCTTCATCTTAGAGCAATGAATATGCTTTATGAAGGATTGAAGACAAACTCGACAATAGTAATTGTGCCAAGCTCGGCGCTGGATACCATGCAGTTAGGAGGATTGGCAGGTATGACTTCATTAACTATGGGATTGAGTAAGGAGCATGAACAAAAAGAAAAGGATGGTAATCATAGTAAATAAGTATGCAGATAAATTAAAATCTGGTTTACTTTAAATCTTGGTGGAACTCATTCTTTTAAGCACAAAACCCGTAAGATCAACGTCTTGCGGGTTTTCGTTTTTGAGGGGGTGATGGAATCGCCGATGAATTTTGTAGACAAGGCTTTAGTCGGGTCATATTTATACGGTTTTGAGCCCCAGTAGAATCTAAGATTATCCGGGAATAAGGCTTTAATCGTATCCATCTGAAGATACCTGTTAACAACAGAGGTATCTTTTTCATTAGCAAGTCCGATCATACACGATGGTAAGAGCTCTCCTGAGGGTGTAACTCTTGGACCAAGTATGCTGAACTGTGGATTCTTATCAGAAAATTGTTTCCTGGAATCCAGTAGTGCTGTTTTTTCAACACTTATTCCTGTTAAATCAGGAGTTTGAGAGTTCTCATATGTCTCCCAAAACTCAAGTGTATTGTTACTGGTGATCACGTTTGTAATCATACGGACTTTGCTGGTATCTACATTGTGAAGAGTTAACAATATTTGAGATTCAGCAATATCAAGTTTTATATTTTCCTGTGGAATTTCAAAAAAGGAGATCAGTCTCTTATTAATGACCTCAGCAGCTTTATTCAAACCAATCTGATTTGTTGAAGATTTAGATGTTTGAGGTACGACTTTAGCTTTAAAATCAAAGCTTTCTTTAGTCATACCTGCTGTGAACAATAATGCGGCAATTATGCATGCCAGAAAAATAAATTTTGTTTTCATAATAAATAAATTTTAAGTTAAAAAAATATCACCTTCTGAGGGGAAGGGAAATAATGAAAATGAAAAAGGGAAGGGATTTAACTTAAAACTGGCAGATAATCATCCTTGGTTGAATGAAGATGAAAATATAACCTCAAAGGAAGAACTGGTCCTTTTGCAAGCCTTGTTTTTTGAATGATAATAAAATTTTGGGCTATTTGCGGTTGTAGTGAGAAATTTTATATGGGATTGATAACTGATTCAGACTTGTTTTTTGTGGAACAAATTCGCAGTATTTAAGAATATCAGAAAACCGAAAAGAACTGCTGATCGTTGCGCTGTGATAATTTGAATTATTACCAAATACTAATTCGGTTTGTGCAGTAAATTTTTTTGAAGATGAATTATGATTTCCCAGAATATTTGAAGAGGATAATACAAAAAGGAAAAACAGACTTAAAAAAAGTATAGTTCTAATGCTTTGGTCTGTATCTTCTTTATAATTTCCCATGAATCATGGGTAAATAATTGTTTTGACTTTGTACGTTCATTCATCAATGATCTACGGGATTCTGTGCTATAATTACTAACGGATTTTATAACTCATACCTTATTACTTAGTTGTGACAAAGTTGATCTCTTCAGATTTTATTATTTTTGATTCTCCACCATCATTATAGACAACCTTTATAGAATATTGATAGATACCATTCTTAACATCTGTATCAGTGAAGGAATGCTGATCTTCTTTAATATTGTTTAAAGTAATATTATCACCCCGGTTAACAGCCCGGTAAATGACAAACCAATAGTTCCCTTTTTCCTGATAATTCCATTTCAGTTGCAAGGATTTTCCGTCAGGACTTTTTATTACCAGAAAGTTTTGAATACCTGGTCTGATACCTGAATCATATACTTTTACATTAAGTGGAAATGATTTGTCGGAATGTAATCCTGCATCATCCACTGCTTCCAGACAATATTCGTACCAGTTGTTCCTCTCAACGAGTGTATCTCGATAAATATTTATTTTCTGTGACAATTCAGCAATAATTTTCCAGTCCTGATCTTTAACTCTCCTGTATAAAATCTGCTTCACCACATCTTCACTGTTACTGCAAGACCAATTGATCTCCATCGATTGATCTCCTGATTTAAAGTCATTTATAACAGGCGCCGTGGGAGGAACTATATCCGGTCTTTTAAGCTCCAGAACATCCGAGTATTGGCTGTTATTTTTATTTCTGTCAGCTGCAACGATCTTGTAATAAATATGTTTTGTTAAAGTATTAAGGGTAATGGTATCCTGAAAAACAGTATCAGGTACTGTTGATGAAATTGGATTAAATACATGATCCGAAGCATTTGCTCTGTAAATCCTGTATCCTTCAATATCATTTTCTTTCCCAGGTTTCCATGATAGTCTCACGACTCCTTTTCTGTCAATATTCCCTTTTAAACCAACAGGTTTCGATGGAGGGGTATTATCAGGAGTAACTACATAACGTGGCAGGGAAGTAACTATATTTCCAGCTGTATCTACCGCTGTCACAACATAATAATTTAAGCCGCCTTCAATTACTTTTGTGTCTGTAAAACTTCTTGTTGCCGGGGGCAGAATATTTTCATGCAGCACATCAAAAGGTCCTTTAATATCATGACCGCGCGATATAAAAAAACCTTTTAGATCGGGAGAAGGGGTATATGGCGACCAATCTAATACCGCTGTATTCTTCCCTTTATATTCAGCTTTATAAATAAATGGTTGAGCCGGAGGAGTCCGGTCTCTTCCCTGTGCAGTTATTATATCCGATGGTTCGCTTATTTCAGAAAAGATACTGATACCTTTTATCCTGTAATAATATTTTTTGTAGTTCACCGGAATTGTATCATTGTAAGTGAATTCATTGTCTTTTGAGTTTTTCTCAGAAGAAAACTGAATGTATGGATTCTCGCTCAGTCTGGTAAAATTCTTCCCGTCATCTGACCGTTCAATATAATATCCTGCATAATGTTCAACATCCAGCCAGCGCAATGAGATTTGTTTTTCTCCCTCATATACTTCCAGTTTCTGAACCGGAGTTATCGGAAATTCTTTTTTTGTCTCTATTATAAACAAAGCCGTGTCAGTTCTGAATAACGGAGAAGCTGAAGCTGCCATTACCCGGTAAATGTATTTCGAATTCTTATGGATGTTTTTATCTGTATATCGAAGACCGAGGCCATCTGCAGCAGTCTGTGAAAAACTGGCTGACATCATTGCCAGGATAAATCGTTGTTCTTCCCCTGATGCAGCCTGGTTTAAATTGCTAACTGAATTATCATTGTTCTTCCCGGTTTTTGTTTTCTCCACCGCATTTACAACAAATGTTTTTCCATACAATGCTTTGGACGCAACTAAAGCATAATTATCAGAAGATGAAATTCTTTGAGTCCATTCTGCTTCAGGCCATGGTTTTAAAGGAGTATTATTTATTTTTTTAAAACTTGTTTCCGGTTTATTATTAGCATCTAATTCCAAACGTTCAATGTTATAACCGATATTATTCAGATTCCTCCAGGCAAACGAATTATCAGTACCCCAGCGCAACACAATGGAGTCTCCCTGAAACCGTGCCTGAAGTTTAATTGTGACTTTTAGCGTATCGGTTACCGGTATCACTGCAGTTTGAGTCTTTTTGTTCTGTGAAAATGCAACTGCACTTATAATCAGGAAGAAAAATAAAATTGAAAACCGAGTCATGTTTAAAGTTTTAAATTACCATACAGAATTATTTTCCAAATAATATATTCATTGAATCATTGGCAAGTTGTGCCCCTGGTCTCTTTTTTCCATTAAAATTAGTTTTAAAACACGGATCTTTGACATAAACCGGCTGAAGAGTTACCACTTTATCATAAGCATTCCCCATATTCTGGTAGAATGTACTGAAAGAAGCCTGCTTATTTCCCCCAGCATTAAGACTGCTGCCATAAATACTTGAAATGACCTTATTTGTTGAAACTACATTGTAGTTATTATTACCGCCACCATTCATCATTGATCCATAAGAGAAAGAAACATTGAGGGTAAGTTCTTTGGTTGTAAACCATTTTTCAGCAACCGGATCAGGTGCAAATGACATGGATTGTGGAGCATAGGAAGGTGATACTGATTTAAAACCTCCGAAACTGATTGAATGATTTACGGATTTCGAGATTACAGAAACAGTATTACCCGATAATCCGGACAGACCAATGAACGATGCTTGTGCTGTGTAAGGATCGGTTGAGCCGCTGCCACACTTAATGGTTGGAGCCGAAGCCACACTGGTATTAATACCGGTAAGCATCTCATTATAAGTCAGAGGGGGCATTGCTGCTGCATCGTAACTGGTGAAATAGACCAAGCCTTTTGTATTCAGGGGTAAGTTATTTAATCCTCCGGCCTTGATTGTTGAAGCCAGATTTTCATAAATCGATTTCGCCCATTCTTCAAAGCAATCAGTTTTAAAATCGAGTAATGGTTGTACATTATATGTTTTCCCGGCCTGTTTATTTTCAATAGTATTTCCTGCAACATCGTATACATCATATTGCTCATCACCATATACACAAAATGAAAGAGGATAGGCGTTTATAATGTTTCCATGTCTCATAAAGGAGCCTGCCAATAAACTGCTAAGCTTATCGGGATTGGCCAGTTCTTTCTGACCGACATTAACTGTACGAGCAGATTTGTCTTTCTCTCCCAGTGCTTTAAAGTCGCCTGCCATAACTTCCAGAGTCTTCATCTTTTCCGGGTAATCGGAGTATTTACTGGTTCGGAAATAGAATTCGAATAGTTTTTGCTGGAATGACTTGAGCGACAATCTTCTTTGGTTTATTTGTTTGTTATCAAATAGCAGATTATCACTTTTTAGCACCATAGAAGATGAGATTAATGTTTTGCCTTCCGATAAATTTCCTTTACTTACCATCATCATATTACCTTTTTTCAGTTTCCACTGTCCAACGAACTGAACTGCATAAATTGTCTCTTTAAGGAGATCTGTGGGAATGTCGAAGAGAAAATCGTTTCCTGAAAAAGTAACGGGAACTTCAGTGATTTTTGAGGAGGGAGGCGAAGAACCAGCCGGTACGAAACGTACAAGATATGAGATGTCGTAGGAATCAGGTTCATCTTTATGAGCAATATCAAAAATGTCCATGTTGGGTGTCTTCCAGCAGTCTATTAATCCCTGGGCAACTTTAGCATAACAGAAATTACGTTCTCCCTGGTAAGGCATTGTATACTTCACATCATCTAGTTTAAGCTCTTTAATACCGTTACCAGTTGTGAAATGAATAGTATAGTTTTCTACAAAAGGTGTATTGTCTTTATTAAGCGCAGTATTCCAGCTCGTTGTATATTCATCGAGCGATGCGGTTATCTGAAGAATGTAATCTGTTTTGGCTTTCAGAAACTCTGTTGGGAAAACAATTAGTGTCTTATTATCGTCTGAAACATTTTTTTCAATAGGAACAGAAACACTTCCTTCCTTAAGTGTTAAAGCAATGTTTTCTTTCGTGAAGCGGAAACTTCTTGTTTTCACAGTCTTTCCTAAATCTTCATCAAGTGTAAAATATTTTCCTATTTCAATGTTGGTTCCAATCTGAGGATTAAGATTTATTTCAACATCCTGCCCTCCGTCATGGGGATCAGTATCTGCAATAAGTTTTAGTTGAGAAAGAGGATTTCCTGCCGGACGACAATTTGTTCCATATTCAAATTCGAAGCTAAAATTCCCGCTTGCTATACCTATATCATAATAGCCTCCGACTGCACCAGCAAAATATTCCGGATTAGGTAATTTGGCTATTAAAACAGCACCTGCACCCGCATCAAAGATTGTAGCCGTGGTTATCCCCAAATCAACGTAAAGTTTAGCCTGCACACCTGCATAAGCCTGACCAACTGCATACCAGCCATCGATACCTATCTGGGAAGTACCAGTAGGATTCCCCTGGCAATCAGTTGCATAATGTTGAAGTGACACATCAAATCCAATTCCGGCATAAACTTTTCCACAGATGATAAGAAAACATCCTCCGGCATTAAAACTTAATCCTCCGCCAAAGATCAATCCGCTTCCGTCTGACTTCATCCCATTTCGGGCATCAGCAAGGAACTGAGTACTTATTCCGCTTTTGGTCAGAATCTGCTGAATCTCATTAGGAATAGGGGGAATATCATCCAGATCCATTGTACCGGCCTGGAAATAGAAATTGGCATTTAAAGGACCGAAATTGATATTAACCCTGCTGTTTACCGGCCATGCCCTGCCTACTTTAAGGTAAAAGCCGGCCGGCTCGGCATGCAAAGCAAGTGTTCCGTTTCCGTTAACTGCAGCAATTTTCAGAACAACCTGGACACCAAGATCAAATATTTGTTTATCAAACTGATATAGCATGTCCACTGTGCCACGGCCCATAGCTGTCTCCTTGTCTTTTGATATTACTCTGCCTTCACCTGACAACCTGAAATAATCAATACCGCCGTTTGTATTAAAGCCAAGTTCCATGGTGACTTCAGCATTAAAAGTCTCCCTGTTCTGTAACCCGAAGAGCACGGTAGCTTTTATTCCCATACTGCCATTGTTTGGCACATAGCTTACTCCGGACGGAGATTGTCCGAAATTTACATCAGCATTTTTAGTTTCACTTACAGTAAGGGTATTCTTGACATCATAATTGCTTTTCATATTGTAGTATGCACCTCCTCCAAAACCATAGGCTGCTGTACTTGGGAACATTGGAATACCAGTCTTGCCAAAATCAACCATGGCATCGACATACCAGTAATTCATTTTGTTGACATTTCCAATCTGAAGTGCGGCATCGATCTCAACGCTGATTGAAGGGAAGATAGCCTTAATGGCTCCTTTGAATCCATCTCCGTAGGTAACATCACCATTATAGAACTGAATGAAACCCTTAACCTTCAGAACCGACATGTCTCCTTCAATGGAGATCTTTTCAAGAGTTAGTTTTGGATTAAAATCAAATGCCAGCTTGCCATTCTGCATCTGTACCGGGTTGCCGGTTATTGACAATACAGAACTGGCTTTTGGCATTGCTTTAATATCTGCTAAGGTAAAACCTACCCTGAAACGGATTCCAATACCATTGTCGGTAACAAGATTTACTGAATCAATACTAATTGGAAATCCTGAAGCTTCTTTTTGAGGACTTGCCAGACTCATTGTAAATTTTTTAACAGAGAAATACTTTGGTTTGCTTTGAATTACAAGTTCCTGAAAATTCATACCGAGTAATTTCATCTCCGGAACAGTGCCGTTTTTTGGTGTGGAAATATCCATTTTACCATTAAGCGTAGCAATTGCCCTGAAGGTGCTGTCGGCCTGGACTACAATACTAGAAGTGTTGTCAATATCGATAGTTGCGATAAAAACAGGAACCTCAATAGTGTTCTTTGGTTTTATTACAAAATTGAATGCAAGAGGTTTCTTGGCATCATTGTTCTGATGCGTAAGTGTGCAATTATAATCTAATTGTGACTGGACGGTTTTATTTGTAATAGGTAATAAAATTTTCCCATTCAAACCTCCCTTAACATAGGTGTTATTCACAAACCTCAGTCCTATTGAATCTAAGGAATAGGCCCACCCATCCATATTACCGTCGTCTATATTTAAAACATTGGTGCCCTGCAGATCACCGGTAACTCCAAGTTTATCGATCATCATGTTTTCGACTTTTACTGCAATAGGCTTTTCCGTTTTATCATTTTTGAAAACGGCAGGAAGGGTAAGATCCAGTTCGGGCATGAGAAATCCGTACCATGTCTTATCGAGGAAGTTTATTTTGCTTTCGATTGCTTTTGTCGGCATTCCATTGGGATTACGGATGTCAGAGTGGTCGTATGTGGCCAAACCTTTAAGATTGAAACCGAAATCCTGATTATCGGCCAGATAGAATGGATCGATGTTGACAGTAGCCATCCAGTCATTCCAGTTCACAACATCAGCCACTATTGTAGCGGTAACAGCCGTTTTATCAGACTGACGTACAATAAGATTCTGTGAGAATTCATAATCGGCGCGGAGGCGGAGCTTTCGAAAACCATTCTTATCAAAAGAAACGTAAGTTCCCGAATCACTTTTTGCAATTGCTTTTAATGTAAGGTTGAGCGAACTGATTTTTATGTCATTTGTCAGGAAAAGGAATAAGTCACCGCAAAAACTGTTTGGATCTTTAAGACAGATATTTTTTGCCCCCAGGGAAATGATTGTATTGTCATCAGGTATAGTATATGCCATACAAGCCGAGAAACCTGCCTGTTCCGGAGTGAAAATAAAATCAACAAGTGAAATAATAAATTTTTTGCCGCCAATTTCTTTATCAATTCCCAGAGGCATATCAAAATCAGCGCTTATATTCTGTATGTTTGAAATGAGCTGTTTGGAATTAGATGAGAAATATTTCTCGAGGTTTGTGGCATCATCTACTGTGAATGGATTAACACCAGATTTTGGGTCATCTACCCCAGGTGAAAGAGTAATATTTGAAGAACGCTTTGCTTTGACAACACCAGTAAGCATCACATTAGTTCCGTTCTCCTTTTTAACAGTCATATCTGAAAACAAAACCCGGATGTTTGCCTGACCAATATTTATAAATGGGATTGGAATCTTGCCTTCACCTGAAGCTTTTCCGTTAGCAACGGTTACATTCACAATGGTCATTTCAAATTTTCCAACCTCAACTTTGGCATATTGCTTTAAATCGGAGTTATCGACTGAACCTGAGGGAGCAGAAGTCTTACAGCTGCAATTCAAATCCCCGGTCAGTTGAGAAAGATCAATATTTGCATTCGGAGGTGGAGGAACATTATTCTGGTTCTGAACGGGGCTATTATTACTTAAAGGAGGCATTGGATTATTAATGCTGATATTTGGTTTATAAGTGAAATAGCCAGTTTCACTTCTGCCCCCATTACGGAAAATGGCAATATGATTTGGATCACTTGCAGTGACATTATAGGCATACCTATATCCGGAAATAAGGGGAGGTTCTCCCGGACCATACAGCATTACATTGCCTGAAGTTGTTCTTTCAAAAAATGCAGGATCTGTAGCGCTTTGCATTGCATCGTTTATGTTCCTGAGAGAGTCCTGTATCTCTACCATTTTAAATTCATATCTGATGCCACCCTTTACACCTGCAGGGATCGACCAGTTAAATAAAATATTCTGAGGTGTTTTAGCCTGAATTTCTGTTCCGGTCAGGGGGTTAATGATCACTGGCGGCTCCAGGTTGTTTATTGCAAAGAAATTGCTGCATTTTTCATCAGAGAGGGGAATTCCTGCCTGTTGCTGAGCAGCCGGATCTGCCAATGCTGCAACAGGTGTTATGCATAATTCATATGACCCTTCCGGCAAACCTTTGCCATTAACGATGTCGTTGTAAGTGATTCCTGTAAAAGTAACTCCTTCGAGATTGAACAGATTTTGAATAGATGTGGCATTGAGAACTACTGTAGGTTGTGTACTGTTAAGTGTTATTTCGGGAAGTAAATTAAGATTAGCAGGATTGGTGGAGATTTTTACACCGTTATCTCCTTTCAGCGAAGCCAGAAGTTTGATCTTAAATTGGGGGAATGTACTTGTATTATGAATAGTAATAACAACTTTGGAGGGATTGTTTAAAAAATCGGAAATACGGTTTGAAAAAGGGGGAACCAAAATTACATTCAGAATTGAAACATTTGCAAAAGGAGCAGCAATATTGAATGAACTACCGCACATCTGATCCGAAGCAGGAGCACCTGCTTGCGCACCTGTAAATGGATCAGGATCTGCTGTTACTGCCTGGATACATAGCTGATAGTTGCCGGGGGGTAGTCCGTTTGTCTGCAAGTTGGTCGCAGTTGTTCCCTGTATAGTGATATTGTTCAAATCAAATAAGTTCCTGATATATAAAGCATTAACTACCTGTACAGGTTGAGCTGCAGTAAGCGAAATTTGATTAAGACCACTTAGTGCTGTCTGGCTGGTTATGATCTGGATTCCATTATCGCCTATTAATGAGGCAAATAGTTTTATGTTTATAGCTGGTGTTCCGGCTAATTTTTGAACCGTGATAACCACTTTGGACGGATTATTTACATATGATGATAACTGAGATGAATACGGTGCAATTACAAGTGCGTTTGTTATTGTAACATTATATGCAGATTGTCCAAAAATTGAAAATGGTATTAATAGAAGGATCTGAAAAATAATTATCCGGACAAGTCTTTTTAAGCTGGGGAAATATTGCGGTGTTTCCATTTTTTAGAATAGTAACTTGATTAATCTCAGAAATTAAATCTGTAATTGATATCTGCCTGCCATTCCGAATAGGAGGGAGTCAGTATTGTCTGCTGCGATTTATTGTTTATATAACTTATTGTGGACCCAAAACTGCTGTGCTTGTTTATTCTGTAACTCATATTTACATTCTGGTTCAGGATCAACCCGGTTGATGCACTGTTTAGTCCTTTTAAAAATGAACCAAGCCAGCCGACAGTTAGCTTACTGTCTTTCATTACTTTATTCACACCCAGGGTAAGCCCGTAATTTCCATCCTTAAATGCGGCTGATTTTACATCTGTATAATTCAGATTAAAAGTATAAGTGAGATTGCTTGGAACAGCTGTCAGCTGATAATTTAAAAAATAATTTTTACTTTTTGTATCACTCAGATTATCAATAGTTTTATCTACACTTGAAAAAACATTATAATTGGCAGAAAAGACAATTGAATGGACATATTTCTCGTTTGCCAGGATATATCTGGGAGTGAATGAGAAATTTTTCGATACCTGGGCAATTCTGAATGTGTTTCCAAGAAAAATTGTCTTGTTAATCTGGGTATTGGAATAATTGGAATAGGTCAGATCAATACCAAAATGTTCATTAAATTCGGTAGATAAATTTGCCGAACCTATAGTCCGATTACTGGTTGTTTGTTTTTGTTTTTTAAGGTTGTCATGTTGAAAACCAATACTGCCGCCAAACCTGACTTTATTTTTCAATATATTCAGAGATGGTGCAAAAGTGATATTTTCTATATCGCTATTAAAGAAATATCCCCCCATTGATTTAAAGTCAGGGTCAACTCTTCTGTACTGGAGTTTTGCTGAAAATATCTTTTGGTGATAAACAAGACTTGTCTGAATGGCATTGTAACGTTCGGTTGTGGCATTAGTGTTGATGAAATTTCCTAAAATCTTTGTTAATCCTTTATTCACACTATCACTCAAAGAAGTTTTATTCATAAGGTTTCTTGTATACAGGCTGGTGGCTTCCTCTAACGAAAATATGAAATCCTTTAAGAACCGGACCTGCCCGTTTATTCCAATCACAATATTTTCAGCAGGAGTAACTGTGCCGAGGTATTCACCTTTAGGATGCACACTGGTACTGTCGTCCTTAGCTCTAACCATACTGATATCAAAAAAATTACTCCCTTTGCCAAGCCCTATTTTTGCTGCAAATCCATGATTGGAATAGGTATAAGGCTGGAACGATTTCGAGCTTGTATCTACAGGTGTGGCCCTGTTGAATCTCCCTGAAATAAATCCCAGTCTGAAGATTCCCGGATGAATATCAACCCCGGCACCCAGAATTGTATGTCCGGCCAGAGTGAATTGCGAATAGTTAATATTCCTGTAACCGGCATGAATAGTTAACCATTTATAATACGGACTCATACCAAACTGGTTAAACGGCTGACGGAAAGACCTTTCCTGCTCACTATAGGTAAGTGTAAACGGGATTGTGAAGCTGTTTAATATGCTTATGGTTGGAGTGCCGGTAAAAATGTAAGAAAATGGTTGACGCCTGTTTGCGATACCATTTGCATTATAAAAGATGGCTCTTGCAGCTAATCCTCCGCTTAGTGTAATTGGTTTTTGATTATTTAATCCTTCCAGGTTCTGAGCCTGCAAAGCTCCAGAAATGAAGATTGAAATAATCAGGATGCAAACAACTTTGCGCTTGAAATTCATCACAATTGAATATTTTTATCATCCACCTCTTGAAATACTGTATCAGAGATCTTATTACTGTAAACAGATGATCAGAATATTTTGTTCAAACTTTACAATTGTTATATTGGACTTTCATCCCTGGGATTAAATTCATACTATTCTACAAGAATTCAAATGGGTTTAGATAAATTCTTTTGGGACTGGTGGCACCACTTCTTTAAATCGCAAAACCCGTAAGATCAGCGTCTTGCGGGTTTTTGTTTTGAAGTGGGTGATGCCTGCCTGCCGGCAGGCAGGGATTCGGTGATGGATTTCGTAACTTTCATATATTCAGCTATATACTTAACTTGATAGTCAAGAAGGAGAACATAATTTTCATGAATCTAAACAAATGATAGTATTATAAGTAACATAATTCACATATTGTTAAGTCTGATAATATAATATACTGTCACAGAAAAAGTATCGCATATATTAATTGTCCGGAAAACAAAAAAAGCAATTATTTGTTCTAATAATAATCGGTGGTAAAATAATTGATAAGTTTGAACATTAATTTTTTAATATGAATCCAAATACAATAAGGGAATTCGCCGCTTCTTATCAAAAAAGCAGAATTCTGTTAAGTGGTTTTGAACTGGATATATTTACAAATATTGCTGAAAACGGCAGCTCAAATTCTCAGATTGCCAGGCAATTGAAGCTGGATGAGCATGCCTGCGACCGGTTGCTGAATGCTCTGGTATCTCTCTGTTTTCTCGTCAAGAAGAATAACTTGTTCTTTAACACAACCGACAGCTTTACTTTTTTGTCCAAGAAGAGTCCGTATTACCTTGGCGGACTTATGCATTCAAACCATCTATGGAACACCTGGAGCAACCTGACACAGGTTGTGAAAACAGGAATCTCTGCTCACCCTTCCGAAATTAATGTAAGAGGAGAGGAGTGGCTTTTCTCTTTTATAAGTGCAATGCACGACAGAGCAAAAAAACAAGCGCCTCAGCAATTGAAAAATATTGATTTGGCGGGTGTGCTATCTACTTTAGATGTAGGAGGAGGCTCCGGCGCATATTCTATGGAATTTGTTTCAAAAAAGCCTGATATTGAAGCAACTGTTTTTGATTTGCCCAATGTTATACCAATTACAAAACTATTTCTTGAAAAGGAAGGTTTTTCAGATAAAATAAAAACTCATTCCGGTGATTACACAACAGATAATTTACCCAAAGGATTCGATCTGTTATTCATGTCAGCAATAATTCACAGCAACCCTCTGGAAATAAACCGGGAACTTATAAAGAAATGTTTTGATTCCCT